>Ga0134127_10002083_pt1 | contig 14580 bp, 10 predicted proteins | sample KB31753_FD_96459 | JGI IMG/M metagenome (GOLD analysis project Ga0134127, IMG submission 96459) | Terrestrial soil microbial communities with excess Nitrogen fertilizer from Kellogg Biological Station, Michigan, USA - KB3-175-3 | ecosystem: Environmental > Terrestrial > Soil > Unclassified ...
CCCCGACGTGGTCTGGCGGATGCGGTCCGCCACGCTGATGCCGTGGCGCGGGCCGAGCTCGAGCGTCTTCAGGACCAGCAGATCGAGCGTCCCCCGCACGAGCTCGGTCGATCGGCCCACGGCGCCTCCTTTCGCGCGTTCAAACGGCTGGGCGCGGATTCGATATCGGATGTCTATATCGATAGACGATACGACCGGGAGGCGCGGCCGTCAAGCTGCTCCACGGGCGAAGGAGCGTCGGGAGCGCTTCCGGGTTCCGCGAAGAAGACTGGCGTCAGCGCTTCTTCGTCTTCTTGCGCGACACAGCCGCTTTCCGACGTGTCGGAGTCCGTCAAAACGACTTCTTCCTCGACCTCGAAGCGGAGACCGCCCTCGGCCGCGCGTGGCGCGGCTCGTAGACGCCGAGCTTGCCGCCGCCGGGCAGGCTCACCTGCGTGAGCCGGCCCCAGCCCAGATCGCGGACCGCCGAGCAGGCGAGGCCGCGCGCCGCCATGCGGGCCACGAACGCGTCGACGTCCGCGCAGATCAGGTAGAGCTCGTGGACGTCGTTCTTCTCGGAAGGATGGACCGCCACCTCCGCGGGCGGCAGGCCGAAGATCAGCCAGCCGTGGCCGACGTCCACGTGGGGCAGCCCCAGCACGTCCTTCAGGAAGCCGCGGTCCGCCTCGGGGTTCGTGCTGTAGATGATGGAGTGAGCGCCCGTGATCATCGGTCTTCTCCCCGTCTCGAAGGGTGGAAAGCATAATCTAGCGGGACAGGCTCGCGGCGCCCCGGAAAAAAGCCGGTTCTCGGGGCCACTCGAGTGCGGTAGGCTCAGAAGCTCAGGCTCAGGAGCTGCGTGAAGGTTCTGCTCTTCTCGATGCCGGACTCGTTCGAGCACACCGCCCCGGTGGCGATCTGCATGCCGAATGCGGCGCTCGCCTCGCTCGCGGGCAACGTGGACGCGCACCACGAGGTCGCGGTCGCCGATCTGGTCCTCGCGCAGGGGCGCGTGGGCGAGACCGTGGACCGACTCGTGCGCGAGCGCCAGCCCGACGTGATCGGGCTCTCGGTGATGACGTTCCAGCGCCGCTCGGCCTTCCGGCTGGTGGAGCGGCTGCGGGCGCTGCGTCCCGATGCGAAGATCGTCGCGGGCGGGTACGACCCGAGCCTGGCGACGGCCGCCTGGACGGGAGAGAAGCCCGGCATCGACTTCGTGGTGTCGGGCGAGGGCGAGGAGACCTTCTCGGAGCTGCTGCGCGCGCTCGAGAACGGCCAGGCGTTCGACCGGATCGCCGGCCTGTCGTACCGGACAGCGAACGGCTTCCGCCACAATCCGCCGCGGCCGATCCGGTCGCTCGAGGACGACACGCTGCGGCTTCCGAACCGCAAGGCGCGCGTGCTCAGCGGCTACACGCTGCTCGGCAGGCCGATCGACGTCGTCGAGACCTCGCGCGGCTGCACCTTCGACTGCAGCTTCTGCTCGATCATCGCGATGCGCGGGCGCAACTTCCACCGCCGCGGCTTCGAGCGCGTGCTCGCGGACATCAAGGACGCGCGCGACCACGGGGCGCGCGCGATCTTCATCGTCGACGACAACATCACGCTCGACGTCAAGCGCTTCGGGGCGCTCTGCGACGCGATCGTCGAAGCGGGCCTCGACGACATCGAGTACGTGGTGCAGGCGATGACCTCGGCGATCGCCGACCACGGCGAGGAGCTCGCGCCGAAGATGCGCCGCGCCGGCTTCCGCTACGTGTTCCTCGGGATCGAGAACATCCTGGCCGAGGACCTCGGCTTCCTGAAGGCGGAGGCGAAGAACCGGCGCCACGAGAACGGGCGCAGCGTCGGGAACGCGACGCTCCAGGCCGTCGAGCACATCCACCGGAACGACATGCTGGTCGTGGGCGGGCTCATCGTCGGCAACCCGGGCGACACCAAGGAGTCGATCGAGGCGAACCTCGAGTTCGCGCGGCGCTACGTCGACTGGCCCTACATCCAGCACCCGACGCCCTACCCGGGCACACCGATGACGAAGGAGCTGCTCGAGCGAGGGCTGATCCTGCACGAGCGGCTCGAGGAGTACGACGGCACGACCGCGGTGGTGCGCAGCGAGGCGCTCACGGCCGAGGAGATCGAGTTCCTGCGCTGGCGCGCCGAGCGCTGGATGAAGTTGAAGCTCTTTCCGCGCGCGCTGCGCGAGAACACGCTCTTCTGCCTGAAGCACGGCAAGCAGATGATCAGCCACACCTTCCGCGGCAGCTGGCGCTCGCTCGTCGGCCTCGAGAGCGAGCGGCAGGCGTTCGAGCGCTACCGCTCGATCCGGGCGGCCGAGCGCGAGCACCTCTAGCCTCTAGCCTTTAGCCCGCCGCCCGCTCCACGGGGCCTCAGCCGGCGATCAGTGGAACGGGCACCACTCGACCCGGACCTGCTGCGCGAGCCAGAGCTGTCGGCCGGGCTCGAGGCGCAGCCGGCGGATCCGCTCCTGGCCGTGCCACGTGCCGTTGCGGCTCGCGGTGTCGATCGCCCAGAGGCCCGACTGGCTCTCGACGACGAGGAGGTGGACGCGCGACAAATAGTGCGCGCCCAGGCAGGGAAGACCGAAGCCGTCGCAGCGGTCGTAGCGGCCGATGAGGGCGCCCCGGCGCGCCGCCTCGGCGTCGAGCAGCAGCGAGCCGCCGCCCCCCGCGCCGTGGATCCGGATCTCGCCGCGCGCCGCTGCCGCGCCTTCGGCGTCCAGGCTCGCGGGGGTTGGGGAGAGGAAGGCCGGCCCCGGGAAGGTCACCACGCTGGTCGTCTGGGCGGAAGGGTCTCCGTGGCGTGGCGCAGCGCGGACCACGACGCCGCCCGGGCGGCTCCACGAGCCGGGATCGGCGCTCACGCTCTCGAGATACACGCGCTCGGGGACGCGCTTCCATCCCGCGTCGGCGTCGTCGGGCAACGGCTCGTCCGTGTCCAGGGTCGGGAAGAGCAGGAGGGCATACGAGGCGAAGCGGACCATCGTGGGGCCGGCCGACTCCAGGGCCCGGAGGTTCTGGCCCTGCTCGTCTTCGAACGCCGTGGGCGTCCGCAGGTCCAGCACCCGGAAGCACACTCCTGCTCCGGTCTCGCGACGCACGATCACGGCGAGGTGCCGGAGCGAGAGGCCGGGATCCGAAGGCAGGAAGACCTCGGCGGTGCTGTGCCGGCCGACGATCACCGGGTTGATGGCGTCGTCCTCGGCCGGAATCCAGGCCGTGGCCTCGAGCCCGTACGGGCCTTCGACGAGCAGCGCGAGCCCGGGCGAGCGATGCGACTCGAGCAGCCTGCGGACGTCCGGATAGAAGCGGCGGAAGCCGTCCTCGAAGGATCCGATTGCGCCCGCGGGGGCCCGCAGCGGGAAGCGGCCCAGCGGGAAGGAGATCGTCCCGTCGTTCTCGAATCCGTCGCGCGCGGCGGCGTTCTTGAGCCAGACGGACCGGGACATCGACTTCCCCTTCCCTTCCCTTTCGGGACGAAGCTCGAACGGCGGAAGTTAGCGAGCGGCTGCCTCGCCCACTATGACGAGGGTCACACAAGAGTCGGCCTTTATGTTGAAGTTACGGCGTGGCTCCGCTGTTTCGCAAGGTGCTGGTCGCAAATCGCGGCGAGATCGCGGTGCGCGTCATGCGGACCTGCCGCGAGCTGGGCATCGCGACCGTCGCCGTCTACTCCGAGGCCGATCGCGGCGCGCGCCACGTGCGGGAGGCGGACGAGGCCATCCCGATCGGACCGGCCGAGGCGCTTCGCTCCTACCTCTCGACGGGCGCCCTGCTGAAGGCCGCGCGCGAGACGGGAGCCGAGGCGATCCATCCCGGCTACGGCTTCCTGAGCCAGAACGGCGACTTCGCCGACGCGGTCGAAACGGCCGGCCTCGTGTTCGTGGGCCCTCCGGGCGCCGTCCACCGGCTGATGGGCGACAAGCAGGCAGCGCGGCGGCGGATGGCGGCGGCCGGCGTGCCGGTGCTGCCGGGCTACGACGGCGACGACCAGCGCGATGCGCGGCTCGTCGCCGAGGCCGAGCGGATCGGCTGGCCGGTGCTGCTGAAGCCCGCGCGCGGCGGGGGCGGCAAGGGGATGCGCGTGGTGCGCTCGTCGTCCGAGATCGAGGCCGCGCTCGGCGCGTCGCGGCGCGAGGCGCGGGCCGCGTTCGGAAGCGACACGCTGCTGGTCGAGCGCTTCGTCGAGCGCTCGCGCCACGTCGAGGTCCAGGTGGTGGCCGACGCGCACGGGACGGTCTTGCACCTCGGCGAGCGCGAGTGCTCGATCCAGCGCCGCCACCAGAAGGTGGTCGAGGAGACGCCGAGCCCGGCGCTCGACGGGCGAAGGCGCCGCGAGCTGTGCGAGGCGGGAGTCGCGGCCGCGCGCGCGGCCGGCTACCGCAGCGCCGGCACTGTCGAGTTCCTGATGGCGCCCGACGGCGGCTTCTACTTCCTGGAGATGAACACGCGCCTGCAGGTCGAGCACCCCGTGACCGAGGCGGTGACGGGGCTCGACATCGTGCGCCTGCAGCTCGAGGTCGCCGCTGGGGAGCCGCTGGCGCTGCGCCAGGGCGAGGTCGTGTCGAACGGCCACGCGATCGAGTGCCGCCTCTATGCCGAGGACCCGAGCCGCGACGACATGCCGTCGCCGGGCCGCGTGCTCGCGCTGGTCGAGCCGAGCGGGCCCGGCATTCGCGTCGACTCCGGCGTCGCGAAAGGCAGCGAGGTGACGGTCCACTACGATCCGCTGCTGTCGAAGATCGTGGCCTGGGGCGGCGATCGCCGCGAGGCGACCTTACGCATGCGCGAGGCGCTCGGCGCGACGGTCGTGCTGGGCGTCGTGACCAACCTCGCACGGCTGCGGGCGATCGTCGCCCACCCGGCCTTCGCCGCGGGCGAGCTGCACACCGGGTTCATCGAGGAGCACGCGGCCGCGCTCGAGACGCCCGTGGCGCCGCCGCCGCTCGCGGTCGCCGCGCTCGTGCTGGCGCTCCGCGGCGGCGTGCGGCGGGGCCGTCGCGTGCTTCCCGATCCGTGGACGAGGCTCGGACCCTGGCGGATCGGCGGGGGAGCCTGATGCGGCTGCGTTCCACGGTCGCGCTCTACGAGGTGGAGCTGCAGGCGGCGAAGGGCGAGTGGGACGTCCGCGTCAACGGCGAGGCCTTCCGCCTCGCCCTCGCCGAGGCCGCGGAGGGCCGCGTGGTCGTGCGCCACGCGGGCGAGTCCCGGACGCTCTACTACGCTCGGGATGGCGGCGCCATCCACTTGTTCTGGGAGGGCGTTTCCTACAAGCTCCACGAGGAGCGCGAAGGCGTGCGCCGCGCCGAGCGCCCCGACGCCGGGGCGCTCGAGGCTCCGATGCCCGGCCGCGTGAGCGCCGTCAAGGTCGAGGCCGGGGCGCGCGTGCGCAAGGGTGAGGAGCTGCTCGTCGTCGAGGCCATGAAGATGGAGAACGCGCTGCGCGCTCCGCGGGACGCCGTCGTGCGCGCGGTCCACGTGGCCGTGGGGGAGATGGTGGCGCCCGGCCGGGCGCTCGTCGAGCTCGAGGACGAAGGAGAGCGCGGGTGAGCGCTCGAAGGGGGCGCGTCGGGCGGCGCCAGTTCCTCGGCCGGCTGGGCGCGCTCGCCGGCGCCGCCGCGACTCCGCGGCTCGCGGCTGCGGCCGCCTCCGCGCCGGCGACGGCCGGCGCCCCCGCGCTCGCCCTGGTCGTGGATCCAGCCGACCGCGTGGCGGCGTCGCAGCCGGCGCAGGAGGGACTGAGGCGGCTGCGCGAGGCCTGCGCCTCGCACGGCCTCGCCGTGCGGGTGTGTCGGACGCCCGACGAGGTGCGTGGAGCGGAACGGGCCGTGCTCGTCGCCTCCAGCTCGACGAAGACCGCGCGTCCGATCCTCGACTCGATCGGGGCCGGCCGCCTCGACCAGCCGGAGTCGCTGGCGCTCGCGCGCGTGCGCCGGGGCGGACGAGACGTGCTGCTGGCCTCGGCCCCGGACGCGCTCGGCCTTTCGTACGCGCTCGCCGAGCTCGCCGATCGGATCGAGTGCGCGGCGCACCCGGCGCAGGAGCTGCTCGCGGCCGGCAAGTCGATCGAGCGGCCGACCTGCCGGATCCGCAGCGCGATGCGGCTCTTCGTGAGCGACGTCGAGGACAAGTCCTGGTATCACGACCGCTCGTTCTGGCCCGGCTACCTCGACATGCTCGTCGCCCATCGCTTCAACCGCCTGAACCTGGCGTTCGGCATCGGCTACGACTTCGCGCGCCGGCTGCGCGACACCTACTTCTACTTCGCCTACCCGTTCCTGCTCCGCGTCCCCGGCTACGACGTGCGGGCCGTCGGGCTCGCCGACGCCGAGCGCGACAAGAACCTCGAGACGCTGCGCTACGTCAGCGAGCAGGCGGCCCGGCGCGGCCTCCACTTCCAGCTCGGTCTCTGGACCCACGCCTACCAGTGGACGGACAGCCCGGACGTCAACTACACGATCTCCGGCCTCACGAGCGCGACGCACGCGGCCTACTGCCGCGACGCGCTCACGCGGCTGCTCGAGGCGTGTCCCGACATCTCCGGCCTCACGCTGCGCACGCACGGCGAGAGCGGCGTGCCGGAGGGGGACGCCGAGCGCTACGCGTTCTGGCGGACGCTCATGAGCGGGATCGCGCAGGCCGGCCGGCCGCTCGAGATCGACCTGCACGCCAAGGGCGTCGACCAGCGGATCATCGACATCGCGCTCGCGACGGGCCTCCCGGTGCGAGTCTCCCCGAAGTTCTGGGCGGAGCACATGGGTCTGCCGTACCTGCAGTCCTCGATCCGCGCGCTCGAGCTCCCGCGCGAGGATCGCACCGACCCGCTGATGTCGCTCAGCACCGGCAGCCGCAACCACATGCGCTACAGCTACGGCGACATCCTGCGCGAGGACCGCCGCTACGGAGTGCTGCACCGCATCTGGCCCGGGACGCAGCGCCTGCTGCTGTGGGGCGATCCCGTCTACGCGGCGCAGATGGGCCGCGCGTTCAGCGACTGTGGCGCCGACGGCGTCGAGTTCATGGAGCCGCTCTCGTTCAAGGGCCGGAAGGGCTCGGGCCTGCCGGGCGGCCGCGACGGCTATCGGGACGCCACGCTTCGCGACGCGGGGGGGGACTGGCGCAAGTACGAGTACACCTACCGCCTCTGGGGCCGGCTGGCGTACAGCCCGGACGCCGATCCGTCGAGCTGGCGCCGCCGCCTGCGAAAGGACCACGGCGAGGCGGCCGAGGACGTCGAGTCGGGTCTCGCGAGCGCGAGCCGGATCCTGCCGCTGGTCAGCAGCGTCCACTCACCTTCGGCCGCGAACAACAACTACTGGCCCGAGATGTACAGCGACATGTCGCTCGTGGACGCCTCGCGTCCGGGCTCCTACTCCGACACGCCGGCGCCGAAGGTGTTCGGCGCCGTCAGCAGCCTCGACCCGCAGCTGTTCGCGAGCGTCGACGAGTGCGTCGACGCGCTCCTGCGGGGCGAGCCGCTCGCGCGCGTCACGCCGCTCGAGGTGGCGCAGAAGCTCGCCGAGTGGGCGGGTTCCTCGGGGTCGGCGCTCCGGCGTGCCGACGCTCTCGTCCCCGACAAGCACGACCCGCGCTACCGGCGCGTCGTGGTGGACTGCGCGATCGCCGCCGGCGTCGCCCAGTTCTTCGCGCGCAAGCTCCGCGCCGCCGTGCTCTACGGGATCTTCGACCGCACCGGCGACGCGCGCGCGCGCGAGGCCTCGCTCGCGTGGTACCGAAAGGCCCGCGAGGCCTGGGCCGAGCTCGCGCTGGGGCCGGCGCAGGCCTACGTCCCTGACGTCACCTTCGGCTTCGATTCGCAGCTGCGCGGCCACTGGCAGGACCGGCTGGCCGCGATCGACAAGGACATCGCCGAAGTCGAGGCGAAGGCCGCTGCCCCCATTCCAGGCGCGGATGCGGCGCGAGCCGAGCGCGCGCTCACGGCCGTGCTGTCGCCGCCCGACGCTCTCACGCTTGCGGTCGAGCACGGGCCCCCTGCCGACTTCGTCCTCGGCGAGGCGGTACCGCTTTCGCTCCAGGTCGCGCCCGCCGCCGATTCCGTACGCCTCTGGTACCGCCGCCTCAACCAGGCCGAGGCCTGGAGCGAGATCGCGATGACTCGAGACGGCGGCGCCTGGGGCGGGGCGGTGCCCGCCGACTCCACGCGCTCGCCGTACCCGATCCAGTACTATTTCGCCGTGCGGATGGGCGAGGGCATCCAGCTCTGGCCGGGCTTCGGCGCGGACTTCGCGAGACGGCCCTACGTCCTCCTGCGGCGGCGCGCATGAGCGCGAGCCGGTTGCCGCGTTCGGTGACGGTCGTCGAGGTCGGGCCGCGCGACGGCCTGCAGAACGAGAGCACCGAGCTCCCGGTCGACGACAAGGTCGCCTTCTGCGATGCGCTCGTGGCCGCCGGCCTCCCGGTCGTCGAGGTCGGGGCCTTCGTCTCGCCGAAGTGGGTGCCGCAGATGGCGGGCTCCGACGAGGTGCTGCGCCGGGTCCGCAAGCCGGCGGGCGTGCGCCTGCCGGTGCTGGTCCCGAACCGCCAGGGCTACGAGCGTGCGCGCGCGGCCGGTGCGCGGGAGATCGCCGTCTTCACCGCCGCGAGCGAGAGCTTCAGCCGCAAGAACACGAACGCCTCGATCGCCGAGACCTTCGAGCGCTTCGCCGCCTTCGTGCCCGAGGCGCGCCGCGAGGGGCTGCGCGTGCGCGGGTACGTGTCGACGGCGTTCGGCTGCCCCTACGAGGGGGCGGTGGACCCGGCGCGCGCGATCTCCGTCGTCGTGCGCCTCGCCGAGGCCGGCTGCGACGAGGTGTCGATCGGAGATACGATCGGGGTCGCCGTGCCCACGCAGGTGAGCGAGCTCCTGGGACGATTGACCCAAAACCTGCCTCTCGACCGCGTCGCGGTGCACTTCCACGACACGCGCGGAACGGCGCTCGCCAACGTGCTGGCCGCGCTCGAGCAGGGAGTCGCGACCGTGGACAGCGCCGCGGGCGGCGCGGGCGGCTGTCCCTACGCGCCGGGCGCCTCCGGCAACCTGGCGACCGAGGACCTGCTCTACATGCTGCAGGGGATGGGGATCGAGACCGGCGTCGACCTCGACGCGGTCGCGGCCGCATCGCGCACGCTCGCCGCGAAGCTCGGCCGCCCGCTGCCCTCCCGCTACCTGCAGGCCGGGCCCCCGCGGCGGAGCGCCTCGTGAGCGAGTCCGAGTCCACCGCCACCATCCTGGTGGTCGACGACCTGCCGGCGAACCGCGACCTGATGGTGCGGCGGCTGGAGCGCTCGGGCTTCAACGTGATCGCCGCCGCGAGCGGGGCCGAGGCGCTCGAGGTCGTCGGCCGCGGCAAGATCGACCTCGTGCTGCTCGACATCATGATGCCGGGCATGACCGGGATCGACGTGCTGCGCACGATCCGGATGACGCGCTCGTCGGCGGCGCTGCCGGTGGTGATGGTGACGGCCAAGACCGACAGCGAGGACGTGGTCGAGGCGCTCTCGCTCGGGGCCAACGACTACGTCACCAAGCCGGTCGACTATCCGGTGGCGCTCGCGCGCATCCAGGGGCACCTGCGCACCACGAAGGCGCTGCGCGTCGAGGCCGCTCCCGCGGCGATCGAGCCGCGCAGCCCCGCGCAGGCCGTGCCCGGGACCGTGCTGGGCGGCCGCTATCGGCTCGAGCAGCCGATCGGCGGCGGCAGCTTCGGCACGGTGTTCCGCGCGCGCCACCTGGAGCTCAACCGCGACGTGGCGGTGAAGATCCTCGCCACGAGCGCCGGCACCGACCCCGAGGCGCTCAAGCGCTTCAGGCGCGAGGGGGACTCCGCCTGCCGCGTGCAGCACCCGAACGCCGTCGCGGTCTTCGACTTCGCCGTCAACGCCGGCGGCGTCGCCTACCTGGTGATGGAGCTGCTCGAGGGCCACTCGCTCGAGAAGGAGCTCGAGGAGAAGGGCCCGCTCGCCGCGCGCCGCGCGGCCCTCATCACGATTCCCGTCTGCTCCGCGCTGTCGGCGGCGCATGCCGCGGGGGTCGTGCACCGCGACATCAAGCCCTCGAACGTGTTCCTGCACCGCTCCGGGCCGCGCGAGGTCGCGAAGATCCTCGACTTCGGCATCGCCAAGCTGGCGGCCGAGTCGGCGATCGGGCAGAGCCTGACGGTCGACGGCTCGCTGCTCGGCACGCCGGCCTACATGGCGCCCGAGCGCTTCCGGCGCGGGCCCTACGGCCCGCCGTCCGACATCTACAGCGTCGGCGCGATGCTCTACGAGATGCTCTCGGGACGGCTCCCGTTCATCCCGAGCACCGCCGACCCGCTCGCGCTCGTGGCGATGCAGGCCGAAGAGGACCCGCCGCCGATCCGCGTCCGCCGCCCCGAGGTCCCGGCCGCGCTCGAGCGGGTCGTGTTCCAGGCCCTCTCGCGCCATCCCGAGGCTCGCCCCACGGCCGAGCAGCTGGCGCACCGCCTGGCGCAGGTGACGGCCGACCCCCTCACGCCCGTCGACGATCCCCGCTAGAATATTTCCTCATGGCCCCCATTCACGCGACGGGGGATCACGCCGGCCTTGGGATAATGACTGCATGAAGCCTGTCGAGCGGTGGGTCGGAGAGATGGAGAGGACGTTGCGCCCGGACCGCGTGGTCTGGTGCGACGGCGGGGACGCGGAGAACGCCCGCCTCGTCGAGGGGATGCTGGCGGACGGGACGCTGGAGCGGCTCCACCCGCAGCACGCACCGGGCTCCTACCTGCACAGGAGCCACCCGTCCGACGTGGCGCGCACCGAGCACCTCACGTTCATCGCCAGCCGCACCCGCGAGGGCGCGGGGCCCACCAACAACTGGATGTCGCCCCAGGAGGCGCGCGAGCGGGTGTTCCCGCTCTTCGACGGGGCGATGAAGGGCCGCACGCTCTACGTGGTCCCGTACGTGATGGGCCCGCTCGGGTCGCCCTTCAGCCGCGTGGGCGTCGAGATCACCGACAGCGCCTACGTGGTCGCGAACATGCGCCTGATGACGCGCATGGGGAAGGCCGCGCTCGACCAGCTCGGCGGCTCCGAGGACTTCGTGCCCGGGCTGCACTCGCTCGGCGACCTCTCGCCCGACCGCCGCTTCATCGTGCACTTCCCGGAGGAGCGCACGATCTGGAGCGTCGGCTCCGGCTACGGCGGCAACGCGCTCCTGGGCAAGAAGTGCTTCGCGCTGCGGATCGCGTCGACGCTGGCGCGCGAGCAGGGCTGGCTGGCCGAGCACATGCTGATCCTGGAGCTCGAGCTGCCGGGCGGCGAGGTGCACTACGTCGCGGCGGCCTTCCCCTCGGCGTGCGGCAAGACCAACCTCGCGATGCTGGTGTCGCCGCTCGAGGCGCAGGGCTACAAGGTGCGCACGGTGGGCGACGACATCGCCTGGCTGCGCCCCGGCCCCGACGGACGCCTGTGGGCGGTGAACCCGGAGGCCGGCTTCTTCGGCGTGGTGCCCGGCACCGGGCCGGAGACGAACCCGAACGCGCTCGCGACGATCGCCCGCGACACCATCTTCACGAACGTCGCGGTCACGAAGGACGGCGTGCCGTGGTGGGAGGGCAAGGACAAGCAGCCGCCCGCGGACCTGCTCGACTGGCAGGGCAAGCCCTGGGACGGCGCCTCGAAGGCCGCGCACCCCAACTCGCGTTTCACCGTGGCCGCGCGCCAGTGCCCGTCGATGTCGACGCGCTGGGAGAACCCGCAGGGCGTGCCGCTCTCGGCGATCATCTTCGGCGGCCGCCGCGCGCGCCTCGCGCCGCTCGTGTTCGAGAGCCGGGACTGGGCGCACGGCGTCTTCGTGGGCGCGACGATGGGCTCGGAGACGACGGCCGCCGCCACCGGCCAGGTGGGCGTCGTGCGCCGGGACCCGATGGCGATGCTGCCGTTCTGCGGCTACAACATGGGCGACTACTTCGGCCACTGGCTGCGCATGGGCCAGCTGCTCGAGCGTCCGCCCAAGGTTTTCCACGTGAACTGGTTCAGGACTGACGAGCGCGGGCGCTTCATCTGGCCGGGCTTCGGCGAGAACCTGCGCGTGCTGCTGTGGATGATCGGGCGCGTGAAGGGGAAGGCCGCCGCCGAGGACACGCCGATCGGCCTCGTGCCCGCCGAGAGCAGCCTCGACTGGGACGGCCTCGGCCTCGGCCCCGCGGAGCGCCAGCAGCTGCTGCGCGTCGACCGCGGCGAGTGGGCCGCGGAGGTGCCGGAGATCCGTGCGTTCTTCTCCCGCTTCGGCGACCACCTGCCGGCCGAGCTCACGGAGCGCCTCGCGACACTCGAGCGGGATCTCGCGAGGGTGGCGGTCTAGCGCGCCGCCGCCGATGGGCAACCGCATCAGCCGCGTCTTCTACTTTCACGCGAGCGTGATGGACGAGCCGGGCGAGGCGTACAAGGTGCTGTCGGCGCTCGCCGGCCTGGGCGTCAACCTCGTCGCCTTCACGGCGATCCCGGTCGGGCCGGACCGCACGCAGATCACGCTCTTCCCCGAGGACCCGGGCAAGATGAAGAGCGAGGCGCACAAGGCCGGCATGTCGCTCGACGGGCCGCACCGCGCGCTCATGGTCCAGGGCGACGACGAGCTGGGCGCGCTCGCCTCTGTCCACGAGAAGCTCTACCGCGCGAGCGTGAACGTCTTCGCCTCGACGGCGATCGCCGCCGGCGCCGGCAGCTTCGGGCACATCATCTACGTGCGGGCCGAGGACTACGACACGGCCGCGAAGGCGCTCGGCGTCTAGGCCGCGGCCTCGGCCTTGGTCGAGATCGCGGAGAGCGCCTCGAGCAGCTCGTCCGTCGTCTGCCAGCGCTTCGCGGGGTCCTTGGCCAGGCCCTTCAGGATCAGCGCCTCGAGCTCGGGCGACAGCTTCGGGTTGACGCTGCGCGGCTTCGGCGCCGGCTGCTGGATGTGGGCCACCACCACGGCCATCGGGTTCTCGCCCTTGAACGGCAGCTTGCCGGTGAAGGTCTCGAAGAACACGACCGCGAGCGAGTAGATGTCCGCGCGGAAGTCGGCGGGCTTGCCCTGCGCCTGCTCGGGCGGCATGTAGTCGGGCGTGCCCATGACGGTCCCGGCGGTGGTTAGCCCCGAGGTGCCCGGCTCCACCTCGGTGCGCCGCGAGATGCCGAAGTCCATGATCTTGAGCTCGCCGGTCTCGGGCAGGATCAGCATGTTCTGCGGCTTGATGTCGCGGTGCACGACGCCCTGGTCGTGCGCCGCGCCGAGCCCGTGGCACATCTGCTTGGCGATCGAGAGCCCCACGCCGAGGGGCAGCGCGCCGCGGTTCTTGATCAGGTCCTTGAGCGTGACGCCCTCCAGGAACTCCATCGAGATGTAGGGCACGCTGCCCGCCTCGCCGAAGTCGTGGGTGCGGAGCACGTTCCGGTGGGTGATCTTGCGAGCGAGCTTGATCTCCTGCTTGAAGCGGTCGAGCAGCGTCGGGTCGGCTGCGAGCGCCTCGGGCCGCAGCAGCTTGAGCGCCACCACCTCGTCGAGCTGGCGGTCGCGCGCGCGGTAGACGACGCCCATGCCGCCCTTGCCGAGCGTGCCCAGGATCTCGTAGCGATCGCCGAACACCTCGCCGCGCTGCAGGGACGAGCCCTTCGTCGGCTGGGTCTGGATCTTCAGAGTGGGCGTGTCGGGGCTGCCCGCGGCCGGGGCGGCGCCTCCGCTCGGGCTCGTGCCGCCGCCTCCGCCGAGCGTGGTCGCAGCGGCCACCTTTCGCATCTCCGTCATGCCCTCGCGCAGGAAGCTGATCATCTGGTCCTTCTCGCGCAGGTCGGCCACGAGCGCGTTGAACGCGCGCGCCAGCACGCCGATCTCGTCGCGCCCCTGGACCGCGACCGCGCCCGAGTAGGAGCCGTCGCGGATCCGCTCGACGAGCCCGACCAGCTTTCGCACGGGCCCGGTGATCCGCGACGCCGCGCCCCAGGCGGCCAGCAGCCCGAGCGCCATCACGCCGAGCGACACGGCGACCAGCACGTTGCGGAAGCGGCGGAAGGGAACGGTCTCCGCGGACAGGCTCCGAAGAGCGAGCGCCGCGCCGATCGTCTCGCCCGTCGCGCTGGTCAGCGGGGTGCGCACGCCGATGTAGCGCTCGCCCGCGAGGTCGAGCTCGAAGGGGACGTCGGCCTGCGCCATCTGCGGCATCGCGAGCGACGCGGCGAGCGCGGGCTCGAGCGGGCCGAGCGACGACACCGCGACCTTCTCGGCCTGGCCGGCCGGCCGCACCAGGAACGCCATGTCGCTGTGCGTGATCTTGTGCATCTGCGTCGCGACCGCCTCGCTCAGCCGGTAGCCCGCCACCATCACGCCCACGAGCTCGGGGCCCGTCTGCATCGGCACCGCGACCGCGGTGAACAGCTGGTCGCCCTGCAGCCAGAGCGCCGCCGCGTCGTCGCCCTCGAGCGCCTTCTTGACGATCGGGTCCTTCGAGAGGTCGTCGCCGGTGTCGGACGGACGATCGGTGCGCGCGATCAGCTTGCCGTTGGGGTCGGTCGCCATCATGAAGTCGGCGGCGAGGTCCTGGCCGCGCTCGCCGAGCGAGTCGAGCGTCGTGTTCTGGTCGCGCTC
>Ga0134127_10002085_pt1 | contig 14572 bp, 16 predicted proteins | sample KB31753_FD_96459 | JGI IMG/M metagenome (GOLD analysis project Ga0134127, IMG submission 96459) | Terrestrial soil microbial communities with excess Nitrogen fertilizer from Kellogg Biological Station, Michigan, USA - KB3-175-3 | ecosystem: Environmental > Terrestrial > Soil > Unclassified ...
CGCGATCATCGCATGGTCGAAGGCTCATGCCGGCATCGTAGTTCGGCGCGATGCGTCGCACCGTGACGCACGTCCGGCGTACGGAGCGTTCACTCGCCGGGGCTGCGTGGGCTCTTTCGACTCAACCGCAGCTCGTCGGCGCGCTCACGGTGGATCGTGCTAATTTCGGCTCCCCGCCGTCAATCAGGAAACCTCATGCTGCGCCCCATCGCCGTTCTGGCCTTCGTTTCGACCGTTGCCGCCGGTTGCCAACCCGCGACGCCGCCAGATCCCAACATCGCGCGGCTCGTTGATCAGCAGGCGATCGCACAGCTGATCGCCGGCACCTATCCCAACGCGCTCGACAAGGCCGATTTCGACGGCTACGCAGCGCTCTACACCGAGGACGGCCAGCTCACGCTACAAGGCAACACGGTCAAGGGCCGTGCCGCGATCAAGGCGTTCGTCGCCGCGCTGCCCACCGAGCCGCGCGTGATCCATCCGATCACGAATCTCTCGTATGAGATCGACGGCGATACGGCGACGGGCGGCGCCTACTGGCAGGACATCGGGCTCGTGAACGGCGCGCCGGGCGTGGTCGTCGCCGGCCGCTACGAGGACACACTGCGCAAGGTCAACGGCCAGTGGCAGATCGCCAAGCGCGGCATCGTCATCGAGTTCGCGCCGCCCGCCGCCGCGCAATGAGCGGCGTTCGACTTGTAGCCTCCGAGCACGCGCGCGCCCACCGATAGGCAGCAGCGCCTCGCGCCGCGAACCGGCACCGATCTTGCAGGGAGCCGCGAGGCGCCCGCGGACCCGTGTGCGCCATCAGCAAAGGAGAATGCGATGACGGACACCACCACAAAACGGGCCGAGCTCTACGATCTTATCGACGGCATCGAGATAGCGATGTTCACGACGCGGCGCCCGGATGGGCGTTTGGTGTCGCGGCCCATGGCGACGCAAGCCCGAGCAGCAGGCGCCGACCTGTGGTTCGTGACCGATGCGTCGGGGTACAAGCTTGACGAGCTCGAACAGGAGCCGCAGGTCAACCTGGCGTACTACAACTCCAAGTCGCGCGAGTATGTGTCGGTAAGCGGCACGGCGCGAGTCTCCAACGATCGCGGCAAGATCACGGAGCTGTATCGCCCGGATTGGAAGGCTTGGTTCGACGGCGACTCGAAGGAAGCCGGAACACCGGATGATCCACGCATCACGCTGATCGCGGTCGACGTCGAATCGGCGGTGTACCTGAAGATCGACAAGCCGCGGCCCGTCGTCTTCTACGAGGTCGTGAAGGGCATGCTGACGGGAAGTACTCCCGACCTCGGCCAAACGCAGCGTGTGAGCGGGCGCGAGCTGCACTAGTCCTTCCGTTCGAGTAAGCAGCGAGTCCGACGGTCTCGCTAGGCGCCAGAGTGGTAGCGGCTCGATGCGGCGAGCGAGCTGTCGATCATGACGACGGCCACGCTCGCGAGAATGGCTACCAGCAACGTCTTGTCGAACAGCAATCCCGCCGGTGTATCCGACTCGAAAATGATGCTGTAGATCGTGCGCCGCCAACCGTGAGTTGGCCGGCCAAAGCGCCGTGCATCGAGCTCGGCAGCGTCGTCCGCGGGCGGTCGGCGTTTTCGAGTTAGTCTTTTGGATCGTCACCGCCTGACCACGCAATGAAGAGCCAGCGGTTGCCTTCCTTCAGCAGGACGTCGGTGTAGCGGCCCGTCGCGTGCTCCCGCTCCTTTTTGTAGTCCTCCCTGACCAAGGTGTATCGGTACTGAACGATCGCGACGTTGCCGGTGATCGTCACTGCGATGGGGTATAGCTCCTGCTCGAGCACGGTCGTCGCAGTGTTGAGGTAGCGACTCCATCGTGTCAGCGACGCCTTGTTCTGCGGCCCGGGCTCCTCGACGTCCCAAAAACTGAGGTTCGGATGGACCATTTTGTCGATCCAAGTGAGGTCCTTGTCTTTCGACATCTGCCACTGCTGTTGCTCGAGCGTCCAGATCTCTTGCTGCTCGGCGGTCCACGACTGCGCGGCAGCGAGCTTCGGCAGACAAGCCAACAGCAGCAGTCCGAGAAACGTGCATCGACTGTTCATCACACTCTCCAGCCTGTATTCGCGTTCTTGAGGTAGGTCCAGGTCGTATCAACGAGGCGGCGCCTCGGGTGCTTCGGCGCGTCGTCCTTGACGCGTCGGAGGACGCGAGGAACCGTAGCTTATTGGCCCGCTTCTGCGGGCTCGTTGTTGTCGAACTGAGACTAGCACACGTCGGCCGAAGCCCAGTACGCGCCGGCACGTTTGGCACGAGACGAGTGGTGTCAGTGCTATATTGGAGCCGGGATTCTTGCTCGCGCACGGCGCGCCGCTACGCATGACACGATCGGCTTTTCTCGGCTTCCTGGTCGCGACGACACTAGCCACGGCGGCGCTGGCTCAAGTGGGCCACCCGGCGAAGGGTTCCTGGAGCGGCTACTGGGGCACCAGCGATGCTTCCAAGCGGCGAATTCTCCTCGTGCTGGACTGGCGGGATCAGAAGATCACCGGCGTCATCAATCCCGGGCCCAACCAGGTGCCGATCGACAAAGCCGACCTGAACGTCGATACGTGGACCCTACGGCTCGAAGCTGCCATGCCGACGAGCGGCGGCGGCAAAGCTCCGTTCGTCGCGACGGGGAAGCTCAGCAATCTCGGCTCGTGGACGGCGCGGACGTATTCGGGGACGTATACCTTCGGGGCCGAGACCGGCCGGTTCACGGTGACATTGAATTGAACTCCTGAGAGGACGAATCATGCAGAGAACATTCACCGCGCTGTTGGTCGCAGCAATGACGGCGCTCATCGCTCAGCCGATTGCCGCGCATCATTCATTCGCGGCCGAGTTCGACGCCAACAGCCCGATCGAGCTCACGGGCACGGTCACGAAGGTGGAGTGGGCCAACCCGCACACCTACTTTTATATGGACGTCACGACTCCCAAGGGGGAGGTAGAGGGTTGGGCGCTCGAGATGGGCAGCCCGAACGGCTTGATGCGCCGCGGCTGGACGCGCGACTCGATGAAAATCGGCGATGTCGTGACGGTGACGGGCTCGCGCGCCAAGGACGGCAGCTTCAAAGGCAACGCTCGCTCGGTGACGCTGTCGACGGGCAAACGCCTGTTTGCCGGCTCGAGCCAGGACAATGCCGAGGCCAACTGAGGATTCGAACGTGCGCAACACCACCATTCTGGCTTTCGCGATCGCGATGACGACGCTGGCTGCGCCGGGCTTGGCCTTCGGACAACGCGCGGCCGATGGAGCCAGAGCGGCGCCGGCGCCAACGCCGCGCCTCGCGAACGGCACCGTCGATCTCGGCGGCGACGGCATCTGGGATCAACCTTGGATCACGGATTTCGGCAAGCAGCTCGTGGGCGGCCCCGACGCGCAGATCCCGTTTTTGCCCTGGACGAAGGCCATGTACGACTACAACAAGTCGAACCAGGTCGCCTATGACCCCCAGGGTTTCTGTCTTCCGCCCGGCGGCCCGCGCATGTTCGGCACGCCGTATCCCTCGCAATTCATTCAAGACCGAAATCGTATCGTCGTGATCTTCGAGGGCGGCGCCCATGTCTGGCGCGAGATCCACATGGATGGACGGCCGTTACCCAAGCGCGAAGACTTGAACCCGACGTACTTCGGTTATTCCGTCGGCCGTTGGGAAGGCGACACGCTGGTCGTCGAGACCACCGGCTTCAACGAGAAGACGTGGCTGAACTTCAACGGCACGATGCATACGGACGAGCTCACCACGGTCGAGCGCATCAGCCGACCGAACCGCGACACGTTGCATTATGAAGCGACGATCAACGACCCCGGCGCCTACACGAAGCCGTGGACGATCGCCTGGGACATTCCGTGGCTCGAGGGAGCCGAGCTCGCGGAATACATCTGCCAAGAGAACAACAAGTTCTTGCTCGAGCTCAAGGACGACAACGGCAACCCGTTCTTCGAGGACGTCCCGACAGAGAAGCCCTGAGTCGAGCGACAGCCCAGCTCAGGCTTCGCACGCGTAAGGATCACGCTTCCGCGGAAGCGCCCGCTGAAGTAAACGGAGCGCGAGTCGAGATGTGAACGCCGTTGTCTCCAACAGCAGCCTCGACGAGGAATGATTGCGCAGCGTGCACGTGGGCAGGAAACGTTGATGGCTCGAATTGCTCCGAGTCTGGTCAGCGCGCTGGCGTTAATGTCGATCCTCAGCCCAATGCAGGCGCTCGGACAAGTCGCAGCCGAGGAGCGCGTCATTGCGACGCGTCTGCCGGAAAATCCGCTGCTCAACATCGACTCGTCTCCTTCAATCGGCGATAACGTCAATGGACCGGCCGTGATCAGGGTGCCTGCTTGGGTGAAGGCGCCACTCGGCCGCTACTACATGTACTTCGGTCACCATCGGGGCAAATTCATTCGTCTCGCGTACGCCGACGCCATTGGTGGACCTTGGAAGATCTACGAACCCGGGGTCTTGCACGTCCGTGACACGGCGTTTTATCGCGAGCAACCCGATCCTCCGAACAGTCCCAAGAGTTTTTACACGCACGTCGCGTCACCGGACATTTACGTGGATCCCGCAACAAACAAGATTCTGATGTGGGTTCACGGCTGGTGGACGAACGACGAGCGTTGGCCGCTAGGCACTGTTACGGCAGCGTATGCCTGGGCGCGCGACCGGGGTTACGGCCAGTTCACACAAGTCGCCGAGTCGAGCGATGGAATCCACTTCGAAGTTCTCAAGCCAGTGACACGGGACAGCTACCTTCGCGTTTTTCATTGGCAGGACTCTTTCTACGGGCTTGTGCGACTCGGGCGCCTCGCACGATCGCGCGATCCACGCACGGATTTCGAGCTCGGGACAGACCCGTTCCGCGACACGCTCTATCGAGATCGCGTGCGGCACGTCGCTTTGCTGCGACGAGGTCCCAGTCTTCACGTATTCTTCAGCGCGATTGGTGACGCGCCTGAGCGCATCCTGATGTCAACTATCGATCTTCGTCAAAGCTGGACCACATGGAAAGCGTCGACGCCGATCGAAGTGCTGCAGCCGGAAACCGATTATGAGTGCGTCAGCCTGCCGCTCGTCCCGTCCGAGGCAGGCGACATCGAGGGGCGGGCCCGCCAGGTTCGGGACCCTGCGGTGTTCGAAGAGAATGGCCGGGTGTGGCTGTTCTATTCGATTTGCGGCGAACAAGGCATTGCCGCCGCGGAACTGAAAATCTAGCGTCAGCGTGCCCAGCCTATTATTGCGGTGCCGCTCCAACCGTCGCGCGAGTGGCTGTCGAGATCGCGAGCGAGCCGTCGCCTCAAGCGCTCTTCGGCACTCCGATCACGATCAACACTTGGTAGTCCTGCTTGGCGCAGTTGGCGACCGGAGGCATGGCAGCACCCGGAGCCACCGGGAAGTCGCTCTCGCGCGCCGCCGTGGGTGAGCACGACCCGCCCGCTTTCGCCGGCGTGTAGACGGCGGAGCGGCAGCGCAGGTGCGTGACGTCGTAGAGCGTGGCGCCGTCGGCAAGCTCCCAGCGTTGTCGGCCGTCGGCGCTCGCCGGCTGCACCGTCAGCACGCTCGTGATCTCGCGATCGCCGGTCACGAGGTACACTCCGGCCGGCATCGGGAAGTCGGGGGATTCCATGAGCAAGCCGTGCTCCTCGAGCCACCACGCGTCGTCGTCGTGATGCCACCCCGCGGGTGCCACGCCGTTCACGAGGCGATCGTAAGCCTTGAGGCGCACGCCGCGCGGGCCGGGATCTTGGCGCCACAGGCCCCAGGTCTCGGCGTTGTTCCCCGACGTAGCGTCCGGTGCGGCGAGTGCCGCGATGTATTGCGTGGGCACACGTTTGAATTGGCTGCGATCGTAAGCCCACGCGGCGGCTGGGAGCGCGGCGGCAGCGGCGGCGGCCGTGCCGTGCGCGATGAACGAGCGGCGGCTCAAGGCCTCGCGAGGCGTGAGCTCGGAGCGACGAAAGGCATCGAGTTTGCGGTCGCGTTGCATCGCAATGCTCCCCTCGAGTGTATCGAGGCCCCATCATACGCCCGCCGTCCCGGCACGCGCACGGCCCGCGCGAGCGCTGCGTGTACCATGGACACCATGGAAACGCCGTCGACGCAGGGCGGCCGCGGCACCGGCTGCTGCGTGGTGCTGATGATGAAATCGCCCGGGCGCTCGAAACGGCGCTTGGCCGAGCACATCGGTGCGCAGCGTGCTACGGAGATCGCGCAACGGCTGCTCGAGTGCGCCTGCGAAGACCTTGGGGCTTGGCCCGGCCTCAAGTGCGTGGCGCCGTCGGCCGCCGACGAGCGTGTCGATGCGCCGCCGGCCGACGCCGTCGTCGTGCAGCGCGGCGGCAATCTCGGCGAGCGCATCCAGCACGTCAACGAGGAGCTGATTGGGCTCGGCTTCGAGCGCCAGCTCTATATCGGCATCGATTGCCCGAGTCTAGACGTTCCTTACCTCGAGCGCGCGGCGGCGGCGCTCGGCGACCACGGCACGGTGCTCGGCCCGGCGGCCGACGGCGGCGTGGTGCTGATGGGCGTGCGCGGGCGTTGGCCTGCGCTCGCCGCGCTGCCCTGGAGCACGAGCGGGTTGTTCGAGTCGCTGCGAGCGGCCTGCGCCGCGGCCGGCTCGAGCGCCGCGACGCTCCCGAGCCTCGACGACGTCGATACGCTCCGCGATCTCGTCGCGCTGCGCACCGAGCTCGACGGCGACGCGCGGCCGGCGCGCCGTGCGCTCGTGCGCTGGCTCGCGGCGCAAACGGACCTCGGCCGATGACGGCGCGGCGCGTCGTAATGGTCGCGGTGCTGCTGGCAGCGCTCGTCACGGCGGCCGTCGTCGGTCTGCCGCTCGCGTCATGGATCGCCTGCGCCGCAGCGTGGGCGCAGCGGCACCGAGAGGCTGCGGCCGCGCTGTTCGTCGTCATCTATGTGATCGCTGCCGTGGTCCTCGCGCCGTGTGCGATCTTGACGTTGGCGGCCGGGTTCCTTTTCGGCTTGCCGCTCGGCGTGGCGTTCACGTCGGTCGGCAGCGTGCTCGGCGCGGCGGCGGCTTTCTTCGTGGGGCGATTCGCGGCGTACGACTGGGTTGCGCAGCGCATCGGCACTCGCCCGCGCTTTCGTGCGCTCGTCGCGGCAACTCACACCGACGGCTTCGTGCTCGTGCTGTTGGCGCGGCTGTCGCCGGTCATCCCGTACATCCTCCTTAATTACGCCTTCAGCGTCACGGCGGTGCGATTTCGCGATTACATGCTGGCCACGTGGATCGGCATGCTGCCGGCCATCGTGCTGTACGTTTACGCGGGGACGCTCGCGAAGAATTTCGCTGAGTTGACGAGCGCCGGGCGCGCGCCGAGCTGGGCCGTGGACTCGGTGCTCGCGATCGGCTTCGTGGCGACGGTGGCGCTCACCTGGCTGATCGCGCGCCGCGCCAATCGCGTGCTCCGCGAGCGCCTCGCTGCGGAGTCGTCGCCGTCGCCGCCAGGCGGCGCGCCATGAGCGCGGCGAGCGGCATCGCGGTGGTGATCCCCGTGCTCGGCGATGCGGCAGAGCTCGATGCGCTGCTCGCGCAGCTTGCGGCGCAGCGGCCGGAGCAAGTAATCGTGGTTTCAGGACGCGCAGACGCGGCCGTTGCGGCCGTGTGCGCCCGGCACGCCTGCGAGTACGCGGAAGCCGCGGCCAATCGCGGCGCGCAGCTCGACGCGGGCGCGCGACGAGCAACGGCTGCCGTGCTGTGGTTCGTGCACGCCGATGCACAGGTGCCCCGCGACGCGCTCGCCGTCATCGGCGCGGCCGTTCGCGAGGGTGCGGAGAGCGGCTGTTTCCGGTTCGCGTTCCAGGGCCCGCCGACGTGGTACAAACGTCTGCTCGCAGCGCTCGTCGCGCTGAGAATTCGCTGCGGTGGCATGGTCTACGGCGATCAAGGCATCTTCGCGCGCCGCGACGCGTACCTCGAGCTAGGTGGATTCTCGACGTGGCCACTGTTCGAGGAAGTGCAGCTCGTGCGGCGGCTGCGCGCGCGCGGCACATTCCGCGTGCTGCCGCACGCTCTCGCGGTGGCCACGCGACGCTGGGAACGAGACGGCTGGCTGCGGCGAACCCTCCACAATCGTTGGCTTGCGCTGCGCTTTGCGCTCGGCGGCCGGCCCGACGCGCTGGCCGCCCGCTACCGCGCACTGCTACGCTCGAACGCGGAGCACGAGCGATGAGCGCGCAGCCAAAGTCGCTACATTTCACGGCCGCCGGCGAGCCGCGGGGATATATACAGCCGCACGCGCTGCGCGAGGTCTGGTTCCACACGGGCACGGCTTGCAACTTGGCGTGCCCCTTCTGCCTGGAAGGCTCGAAGCCCGGCGACGGACGGCTCGGCCGCATCACGCTCGAGGAGGCGAAGCCCTTCATCGACGAAGCCGTCGCGCTCGGCGTGGAGCAGCTCTCGTTCACCGGAGGTGAGCCGTTCATCGTCAAAGACTTCGCCAACATCTTGCGTTACGCGTCGCAATTCAAACCGTGCTTGGTGCTGACGAACGGCACGGCTCCGCTGCTGAGGCGCTTGCGTGAGATCGCTGCACTTCGCGGGCAGCCGCTACCGATCTCGTTTCGCGTCAGCATCGACTATCCGGACCGCGACCGGCACGACGCGGGCCGCGGCGCGGGCATGTTCGAGCAATCGTGGGCGGCGCTCACGAAGCTGCACGCGCTCGGTTTCAAGGTGTCGATCGCAAGGCAGACGGAGAAGGACGAGGACGCCGCCGCGGTGGCCGAGGCCTACGCCGATTTGCTGGCGGAGCACGGCTTGCCGAGGACTACGACGCTCGTGGGTTTTCCGGATTTTCTACTGCCCGGAGCGCACCGCGACGTGCCCACGATCACCGAGCACTGCATGACCACTCATCAATCCGAGGACACGCGCCGCGCGTTCATGTGCGCGTTCTCGAAGATGATCGTGAAGAAGGACGGCCGCCTGCGCGTGTACGCCTGCACGCTCGTCGACGACGATCCCGATTACGACTTGGGTGGCACGTTGGCCGAGAGCCTGCCGAAGCGGATCATGTTGCGGCATCACCGCTGCTACAGCTGTTTCGCATACGGCTCATCCTGCAGCGAAATCGACCGCTGACTCGAAGCCCTTCCTCAGGGTTGGCGGTTCAGCGTCCAATCGTAAGGAATGAACTTCACGGCTAGTTTCGCGTCGATCGGCTCGTCCCGATAGCGATTCACGTACGCGATCAAGCTCTCGCGCTTGCCGTCGGGCGCGAAATCTTCGGTGTAGAAATCGAGAATCGCCGAGAGCCACACTTGGTTTGCTGCCGCTTCGATGCGAACGTTGCGCGGGTCGTTGAAGAATTCCCGCGCCGCAGCTTCGAGCTGGGCTTCGAGCTCGTCGGCACTGTAGGCGTTCTGCGGCAGGCGAGGGCAGCTGCGCACCATGCAGTTGAGCGCGAAATGCACGCGCGGCTCACCGAGCGGGCGAATGATCTCGTTCTCGTAGGTCGACAGCGACATTGATCGTCCGCCCACCGTGACTTTGCGCAGCCTAAAAAAGAATTGCCGCTTGAAAAAGCTCGCAAAGCCGTCGGTGACGCCCTCGTCGATGACCCCGCGCATGGTCAGCGCGTTGTAGGCGTTCAAGTGGTAGGCGAGCACGTCGGCGCGGCGCGGGAAGAGCTCCGGCGCAGTGGCTGGGCTCACGCGCTCTACGTAGGCCACGAACTCGTCGAGCGCACCGCGGTCCGCCGCGAGGGCGTCGAAGTCGGTGCGACCTTGCTCGTCGACGAAACGCGTCAACACGCTGCTCCAAAGATCGAGGGCCTCGGCGAGCGTGGCAGGCGCCGCGGATACGGGCTGTGCCGCGATCAGCGCGCCGACCGCGATCGAGACCGCCAGCCGGTTCATCATCGACGTCGCCCGTTGTGGTGATCGCTGTCGAGACGCCGACACGCTACCTGGCGAAAATCGGCCCTGTCAACGCGGCCTAGGGCGGCGTCAGCGTAGCGGCTTCGGCGCGTGGCTGCGCAGCAGCTCGGCGAAATCTTGCGCCGCGATGGGCGTGCTGAAGTAGTAGCCTTGCATCTCGTCGCAGAGCTTCTCGCTCAGAAACGCTTGCTGCTGCGGTGTCTCGACGCCCTCGGCCACGACCGTGAGGCTCAGCGTTTTGCCCATCGCGATGATCGCTTCGGCGATCGCTTTGTCTTCGGCGTCGTTCGGCACCTCGCGTATGAACGAGCGGTCGACCTTCAGCGTGTCGATCGGGAAACGCTTCAAGTGCGACAGCGACGAGTAACCGGTGCCGAAGTCGTCGATCGCGAGCTTCACGCCGAGCCTCTTGATGGCCGTCAGAATCTCTGCGGCGCGGCCTGCATTCTGCATGATCGAGCTCTCGGTGACCTCGAGCTCGAGCAGCGAAGCGTCCATGCCGGTCTCGGCGAGCACGGCCTGAATCTCGGTTACCAGATGTTCGTCGTTGAGCTGGCGCAACGATAGGTTCACGGACATGCGCACGGCCGGCAGGCCTTGCTCGCGCCAAGCGACGCTCTGCTTGCACGCCGTGCGAAGCACCCACTTGCCGATCGGGACGATAAGTCCCGTCTCCTCGGCCAGCGGGATGAACCGGGCGGGCGACACGGAGCCTAGCTCGGCATTTTGCCAGCGCAGCAGTGCCTCGACGCCTGTGATGGCGCCCGTCTTGAAGTTCACCTTCGCCTGATAGTGGAGCGCGAATTCCTCTCGCTCGAGGGCGCGGCGCAGGTTCGTTTCGAGCGTCAAGCGCTCGACCGACTGGGGCTTCAACTGATCGCTGAAGAACTTGAAGGTGTTCTTCCCTTCTTCCTTCGCGAGATACATCGCCATGTCGGCGTTCTTCATGACGGTATGGTCGTCTTGCCCATGGGCGGGGTGCATGCAAATGCCGATGCTCCCGGTCACGCGGCACTCTTGGCCCAGAATCACGAGCGGTTTCATGACGACTGACAAGATGTTCCGCGCGACGGTTGCGGCTTGCGCAGCGTCGTTGATCTCTTGGAGCAACACGACGAACTCGTCGCCTCCAAGCCGCGCCACGACGTCGCTCGCACGCAAGCACTCCCGCAAGCGCGCCGCCATCTCGCGCAGCAGCACGTCGCCGGCTTCGTGACCGAGCGTGTCGTTGATGATTTTGAAGCGGTCGAGGTCGATGAACAGCACCGCGAGCTTGCGGTCGTAACGGCGCGCCGTCTCGATTGCGAGCTGCAAGATCTGGCCGAACAAGACGCGGTTCGGCAGGCCCGTGAGCCCGTCGTGCGTGGCGAGGTATTGGATGCGCTCCTCAGCGCCTTTGCGCGCCGAGATGTCCTCGACAACCGAGATGTCGTACTGATACACGCCGTTACGGTTGCGCTTCGATGCGATCGTCAGGCCGACCCACACGGGCGTCCCGTCTTTACGTAGATACCGCTTCTCCATCTTGAAGGAGCGGATCTGGCCGGAGCGCAGCTTGTCGCTCGATTCGTCGGTCAGCGTCACGTCGCCAGGATGCGAGACATCGCGCACGGTCATTGAGAGCAATTCCTGCTCCGTGTAGCCGAGCATCGCGCAGAGCTGGGGGTTCACGTAAATGAAGCGCCCTTGGTCCCCGACGTGCGCGATGCCTATCGCCGCGAGCTCCATGGTCGAAGAGAACCGCTCCTCGCTCTCCCGCAGCTTCTCGACGGCCACGGAGCGCTGATAGAAGTGCGCGATCTCTGAGCTCGTCGTGCGCAGCACCCGCAGGAATTGCGGATCGGGCGAGGCGACGCGCGGCGCGCAAAACTCGAGCACGCCGACCGTCACTTGGCCCGCTTTCACGGGGACCATCAGCGCCGTGCTCCAGCCGGAGCCCTCGATGCGCTCGAGCCGTTGCGTGCTCGGTTCGCGCGCCACGTCGCCGATCCAGACGGGGCCGCCCATGAGCCACGGCGGTAACCGGTCATCGTCGGCGAGCAGCGACCGCCGCTCGTTGTGTGCCGCGCACCACCCAATCACGCAACGCAGCACGTCGCGCTGCTCATCGACGCGCCAGAAAGTGCCCGTGGTCCACTGCTGCGACGAGCACATCGCCTCGAGCACGCGCCGCAAGCCGTCGTCGACGTTGTCGGCTTCCGTGAGCACGCGCCCGACGACGTTCTCGAGCTGCATGAGCGCCGCTTCGCGCGTCTCCGCGCTCACATCGCGCGCGACGCCGCGGTAGCCCTTGAAGCGCTTTCGTTCGTCGAAGAACGGCTGGCCGCTGAAGCTGACGTACCGCGTGCCGTTCGTGGCGCTTGCCAGGCGATGCAGCACGTCGCGAAACGGCTCGTGTGCTTCGAGAAGCGCGCGGTGCTGCTCCCAGCCGCCTTCGGGTGGCTCGGGCGAAAGCTCCCAGCTCGTTTTCCCGGCGAGCGTTTCGAGATCGGCATCCGGCGCGCCGCGCGGGCGATAGAGCGTGAAGCGGTGTTCGACGTCTTGTTCCCAGTAGAAGTCGGCGGTGATCTCGATCACCGACTGCAAGCGTTGCTCTGCCAGTTTCGACGACTGGCTTCCCTTCAAGGTGCCGCGCGCGATTCTCGTCGGCGCGGCCGTTCGACTCCGGCCCATCAGGACTCCCACGATTCCCTGTGTATCGCGGAGCCGGGGCGAGGAGTCCATTCCGTGGGCCCGCCCTTTGGCGGGCCCGCTGGCGACGGTGGCGCGACGTCGCTCAAGAATAGCCCCAACGCCATCCCGCTCATGCGCAACTGTTCTCATCGGACGGGCCGCGAGATTGATGCGCGTCACAGAGGCGCGACGGTGCTCGGGGGGGAAAGCACGCTTCGACGGAAGCGCCGGAACATGCTTCGTGATGCCCGAGCGACGGCTAGGGCGGCGGCGTCAGCGTGAACTTGCCGTCGACGATCGGATTGCGCTCCTCGCCCTCGCAGTCCTCGTGCACCATGCGGTCGATGTGAGTCTCGCGGCGGTAGGTGCGCGTCATCTGCCAAGGCGCGGTCAGATTCGCTGCGTCGGTGATCGTCATCCGATTCTCGAGCAGACCGTTGTCGAGCATCCGAATTCTTTCGACGAAGTGCGCGTCGGTGCTCAAAAACGCGATCATCTGCGATTCCTCGATGCCGCCGAAGGCGATCACGGCCGAGCCCTCTCGTCCCGGAAACGCTGACTTGACTGCGACCGTGTCGATCACGAGCGTGTCGCCTTCCCAGTGGCCGACGGAATCGCCCCAGGGCGTCGGCCAGACGTCGCCTTCGGGCGGGTGGTCGCGGCCGTCGGTGTAGACGTGGCGGATCTCGCGACTCGAGAAGATGAGCGCTGTTTCCTTCGGCGTCGGCAGAATCTCGAACATCAGCGGCGACTCGAGCATGATCGTCGGAAAGCCGAACGTGCAGGCGGTTACGGCTCCGCCCGGGTCGATGCCGTCGCGCATCGCTGCCATGGCTTTACGCTGGATCTCGACGACGCGGTCGATCGCGGCCTGCGAGTCGGGCTTGAGCGGCGGCGACCACTCGAGCTCCTCCAGCACTTGCTCGAGCGATTCGTAAAAACCGCCGTCGGGGCTCGGCGTCGCGCCGACGTTCTCCCACTGGCCGCTCCAGTCCGGAAGTTGATCGACGCGCGCCTCGCAGCCGCATACGAGCAGCGCCGCCGCTGCTGCCGCGGCGCGCCGCGAGCTCATCGAGCCGGCTCCGGCGGGGCGAATCGCGACCCGACCAGCGGGCCGTTCGGTCCGATCCCCGAAAGGTACTGGCCGCCTTTGATGCCGTCGCGCATCGGATGGATCGAGAGCGTGATCGCATCGCCGGGTTTCAACGTCGCGGGCCGCCAGCCGGCGCGCGCGAGATGCTCCGGGCTCGTCATCTCGATGCTCCATTGCTCTTCGGCGCCGCTTTCGTTCTTGACGAGCATCTCGATGAAGACGTGCGGATTGGTCCAGCGGAATTCCTTGACGGCGCCCTCGAGCGTGACCGTCATCGACTGGTCGAACATCGCGAACGAATGGTGCGCGAGCGCCGCGCTCGTAGTCAGCAGAGCCACGATCGCAATCGATGATCGGCTCGGTGCTCGGCTCATTCTTATCTCGGGTCCAGGTCTCGATCCGTTCAGGCGAGCGCGGCCCGGTAGTCCTGCACGAACTGGCGGATCGTGATCGGCGCGCGGCCGACGATGTCGCGAATCGGCTGCGTGTTCTCCTTCGAGAAGGCGCCGCCGGCTCCCGCCCGCGCCATCGCGAGCAGATGCGCCACGAGCCAGTCGGGCATGCCGCGCGCCTTCATACCCTGTTCCGCTTGTTCGAGCGTGAGCGCCGTGTAGGCGATGGGCTTCCCGAGCACTTCGCCGATCACATCGGCGAACTCGCCGTAGGTCGTCGCGGCTCCTGTGAACGAATAGAGTTTGCCGGCGTGCTTGCGCGGGTCTCGCAGCACGCGCGCGCCGAGAGCGCCCGTGTCGCGTACGTCGATCAGTGCCACCGAAACGTCTTTCGGCCATGGCTGCACGATCTTGCCCTGTTTGATGTTCGCCGCCTGTCCCAGCATGTTCTGCATGAAAAGGCCCGGGCTGAGAATGCACCACTGCAGGCCGCAGCTCTTC
>Ga0134127_10002087_pt1 | contig 14560 bp, 12 predicted proteins | sample KB31753_FD_96459 | JGI IMG/M metagenome (GOLD analysis project Ga0134127, IMG submission 96459) | Terrestrial soil microbial communities with excess Nitrogen fertilizer from Kellogg Biological Station, Michigan, USA - KB3-175-3 | ecosystem: Environmental > Terrestrial > Soil > Unclassified ...
TGCCGCGTCATCGAGGTGTCGGCGCTCCTGCGCGAGCTCATCGTCGAGGCCTGCCGCCTGCCGGTCGAGTACGACGTCGAGGGCCGCGACGGCCGCGTGATGAACCTGCTGATGACCGAACTGCTCGCGATGCCGACGACGCCGCTCGACGTGCCGATGCCGCAGGATTCGCGGCTCGTGAAGGTCTGCACGGAGATCCTGCGGGATCCTGCGCAGCACGACCCGCTCGATGGCTGGGCGGACATGGCAGGGATGGGCCGGCGAACCTTCACGCGGACGTTCCGCCGCGAGACCGGCATCAGCTTCGCCACCTGGCGCCAGAACGTCCGGCTGATGGAGGCGCTTTCGCGCCTCGCCATCGGCCAGCCCGTCACGACGGTCGCCTATGACGTCGGCTACAACAGCCCGAGCGCGTTCACCGCGATGTTCCGCCGTGCATTCGGCAGCGCGCCGACGCAGTACCTCGCCACGTTCCCCGGCACGAAGCCGCCTGACCAGCACCACTGAGTTCAAGGGGACGTTCACCTTGAATCAAGGTGAACGTCCCCTTGAACTCAGCGGTCGGGGTTCAGCTCCTTCATCCACTCGAGCAGCTCGTCTTGACCTGAGCGGCCGAGCGCCGCCGTGATCTCGGCGAACACCGTGTCCCGTTCGTCCTGCCCAAGTTTGAACTTCGCGCGTTGCTCGAGGACCTTCGCTTCGAACGGGATGATCATCCGCTTGAGCGTCGCGTAGCGTTCGCCCATCTCCGACGGGCTCCAGGCGTTCTCCCGGCCGCGCTCCATCGTTTCCACGAGGTCGCCCAGGTGCGCGTCGAGCCGCGCCGGCGCCTCATCGAAGGCGATCGTCACAAAGAACTGCGCGACGGCGTAGTTCCACGTCGGCGCCCAGGTGCGATTGCTGATCCAGGACGGCGAGATGTAGCCCTGCGGGCCGCTGAACAGGAGGAGCGCGCGACCGTCGCGCTGGAGCGCCGCGCACTGCGGATTGGCGCGGCCCATGTGGCCCTCGAATGCCTCGATGCGGCCGTCCTTGGCGCGTGGCCGCAGCGGCAACGGCGTCGCGCGGAACCCGCCGTCATCGAGCGATACGACCCAGGCGAGCGGATGCGCGAGCACGAGGCGAAGGACCTGCTCCTCGCTCTTCGGCGCGAAGGTGTCGGGCCGTGCAGTCAACCCCGCGCCCTCGCACGATTGAGCGCCGAATGCCCGCGGCCGTAGAAGGCGTACAGCAACGCGCCTCCTACCAGGTAAGTCCCGAGGAAGATCGCCATCAACGGCTTGCCCGATGCGGCCTGCAGGCCGATGTCAATCAGCACCGGCAGGATCATGGCGATGCAGAAGACGAGCGCCACGGCGGGAATGTAGCCGATCCACGCGTGGCCGACTTGAAAGCCGCCGAGCGGTACGCGAAACGGCCGCGGCAGGTCGGGCCGCTGCGTGCGCAGCCACATGGTGCAGAAACAGACGGTCGCGAAAGCGAGGCCGGCGCCAAGGCTCACGAGGTCCGCCAGCATCCCGATCGGGAAGAACGCCGCGGCGATCGACGATACGACGCCCAGGACGACGATGCCACGTGCAGGTGTACGGAACTTGTCGTGTACACGGCTGAACGCGGGAGGCATGAGGCCGTCGCGCGACATCTGGAATGTGATGCGCGACTGCCCGTACGAGTTGACGAGCAACACCGAAGAAAGTCCCATCAGGGCGCCGACTTTGACGAGGACGGCGACGCTTGGATGGCCCATGCGATCCACCGCGACGGCGACCGGATCCGCGACACCGAGCTCGCGGTACGGCACGACACCCGTCAGGATCGCGGCGACCGCCAGGTAGAGCGCCGTGCAGACGAACAGCGCGCCGAGGATGCCGACGGGCAAGTCGCGTTGCGGATTGCGGGATTCCGACGCTGCCGTCGAGACGGTCTCGAAGCCCAGATACGCGAAGAACAGGATCGACGCGGCGCGGATGATGCCCGGCCAGCCGTAATGGAACCCTTCCCCGTGCGGCGGCACGAATGGTTTCCAGTTTTCGGGATCGATCGCACCGACGCCGAACGAAATCACGAGCGCCAGCACCGCGACCTTCACGACGACAAGGAAGGAGTTGACCCCGGCCGACTGACGCACGCCGGAACAGAGCACGGCCGTCACCGCGGCGATCGCGAGCACGGCAACGAGGTTCATCGCGAACCCGCCCGACGCACCGACGAGTGGCGTCGACAGGAATGGCGGCACCGTAACGCCGAAATCCCGCAAGAGGCTCGTGAGGTAGCTCGAGAAGCCTACCGCGAGTGTCGAGGACGCGAGCGTGTACTCGAGCATCAGGATCCAGCCAAGGCTCCAGGCGAAGACTTCGCCGAGCGCCGCGTAGCAGTAACTGTAGGAAGAGCCGGAGACCGGCATCGTGGAGGCGAGCTCGGCGTAGCAGAGCGCCGTGAGTGCACAGGCCGTTCCCGCGATGACGAACGAAACCATGACCGCCGGGCCGGCGAAGTTCGCGGCGGCAGTGCCCGGCAGCACGTAGATGCCGGCGCCCAGGATGCAGCCAATGCCGAACAGGACGAGGTGCAGCGGACCGAGCGTGCGCCGCAGGCCATGCGACTCGGCGTCGGCCTGCAAGGCCTCGATCGACTTGCGGGCCACGAGTCCGGATGACGTTCGGGCGTTTGCGACCATGGCAGCCCCTCCCCCGGGAACGATGTTTCATAGCAGAGCGTCGAGCGGCGAGGTGCCTCGCGCGGGTCCGAATCCATCGCAGACGGGCCACGCGAATCTTTATTTTTCCGGGCACTACACCGAGGGTTTTTCGTCTGCTATGAAGTGACCTCATCTTCAATCCAAGGACATCGATCATGTTACGCAGATTCCTGGCGCCCGTGCTGATTGTCGCGACGATGACGGCGATTCCATTTGGCGTCGCGAGTGCCACCGGCCTTGCGACCTGCGACTCCGGACCGCCCGAGAAGTGGCAGTCGCAGGACAAGCTCACCGCGATGCTGAAGGAGAAAGGCTGGGAGATCCGAAAGATCAAGGTCGACGGCGGCTGCTACGAGGTCTACGCCATCGACGACAAGGGCGAGCGCATCGAGGCGTACTTCCATCCGGTCACGTTCGAGCGCATCCCGATCGCCGACGAAGAGTGAGAACTGAAGCCGCACCTTCGCGCCGCATGATCCGGGTGTGGGACGCGCCCGTGCGCATCCTGCACTGGTCACTCGTGCTGTCCGTTGTCACGGCCTGGCTGACGCGGCACAGTCCCGGCCGCTGGCACGAATGGCTGGGATATGCGGCGCTCGCGATCGTCCTGACGCGGGCGCTGTGGGGATTCTTCGGTTCCCGGCACGCGCGGTTCGCCGACTTCGTCCGCACCGGCCCGGCGACCGCGGCCTACACGCGGTCGGTATTCTCCGGTCGCGAAGCGCGTTTCGTCGGGCACAACCCACTCGGGGGTTGGATGGTCGTCGTGCTGCTCGTGATGGTCGCCGCGGTCGGCTTCACCGGGTGGCTCTACACGATGGACCGCTACTGGGGCGTCGACTGGGTCGAGGAGCTGCACGAGATGCTCTCGAACGTCCTCTTCCTGTTCGTCGCACTGCACCTCGCGGGCGTCATCTTCACGTCCGTCCGCCACCGCGAGAACCTCGTCGCGGCGATGCTGCACGGGCGGAAGCGCGAGGAATAGAACGAATCGCTCGGCCTCAGGCCGCGTCAATCTCGCCTGCTGCCCGCCGCCCCGATTCGAGCGCTCCCTGCATCCAGCCACGGAGCGATGACGCATGCTCGCCGGCAAAGTGAATTCTGCCCTCCGGGGCGGCGATATGTGGCTGGAGCGACAACACCTGTCCCGGCAGCAGGTAGGCGACGGCGCCCCGCGCCCATGGATCAAGATCCCATACTTTGACGAAGCCACGCTCGTAGTTCTTCCGGATGCCGGGATAGGCCTGTTCGATCGCCTCCAGGCCGAATTCAAGCTGCGCCGCTTCCGGCTGACGTCCCAATTCCTGCGCTTTTGGACCCCGGTTGTACGAAACCAGGATGCCGCGCGTACCAGGTTGGCCAAACGTGCCATCCCAGATCTCCATCGGATGGTCGGTTTCAGCGAAGCCGCTGAGCCCGTCGCGCATCCAGTAGCGGACACTGGACTGCAGGTAGATACGGGTGACGCTCTCATACGGCAGCGAATCGATCGCCGACCGTTTCCTTGGTGTGAGCGCAGGTGAAAAGGCGACGGATCGCAGCGTCGAAAACGGTATGGCGCACACGGCGTAGTCCGCCGACGCCGATTCCACGTTTCCCCCGGCCCGGAAGAAGACACGTGTGCCCTGCGCATCCTGCAGGATCTTCTGAACGGCATATCCGTACCGGATTCGCTCGCCCAAGCGCTCGGCGAAGGCGCGTGGAAGCAGGTCGTTCCCTCCTTCGATCTTGAGGAAATGATCGTTTTGAACGCCGGCCCGCCGGCGCAGCTCGCGATTGACCGCGTTCTCATGGAGCACGTCGAGGAATGAGCGCAGCCGCGCAACCGGCGAGTAGCCGAGGTTCATCAGGTAGAGCGCCGCTTTCGACACGCCCTGGGCGCCCAGGTAGTCGTCGCGCGTGACGTGATCGTATTGCCGCAGGGACTCCGGCACCCAGGCGTCAGCGAAAGGATCGGTGATTCGATTGGCGAGCGGAGCGATGTATCGGCTTCGAACCTCGGCCGGGGACAGACGCTTCTGGTCCGCCGGAATGCCGGCGGGCCATTCAAAGGGAGCGCCGGGCAAGACTCTCGAACGCTGGCCGTACGCACACCGGATGGAGGGAACTCCGGCGGGCTCGAATGGAATGAGCTTCAGTCCGAACTTGCGCACATAGCCGAGCGTGACGTCATGTGAGGTCGGGATGCGCGATGCGCCGGCTTCCGCATAGAGCCCATCGTCGAACGGATTGCGCAGCGTCTGCACGCGTCCTCCCGGCCGCGTCTGTGCTTCGAGGATCGTGACGTCGTGGCCGAGCAGGGTGAGCTCGTAAGCCGCGCACAGGCCCGCGAGCCCTGCACCGATGACGATGACGCGCTTCGACGGCACACTGCGCGCCAAGAGGGGCGCGAATCCACTTGCTGATGCGACAACGCCGAATGTAAGTTGGCCGAGGAATTTGCGCCGTGTGTACCGTTCCATCGGTTCTCCACGGAAAAGCTCTGCGCCGCCCTATTTTTGCCACCAGCCGATGGCGGTAAACATTATCCGCCGGTCGTGAGACGATGCCCACGGATTTGGCGAGGAGGTTTTCGCAATGAAGGGTCGCGTAGCGCTGGTCACCGGCGGCGGTCGCGGAATCGGCCGCGAGGCGGCACTACTTCTGTCGGCAGCGGGCGCGCGCGTCATGATTACCGCCCGCAGCGAGAAGGAGCTGGCGGACGTCGGCCTCGAATTCGTCGCCGCCGATCTCGGTACGACCGAGGGTTGTGCGACGGCCGTCTCCGAGACCGGGCAGCGGCTGGGGCCGATCGACATCCTCGTCGTCAACCACGGCATCGGCTCCGCACACGAGAAACTGGTCTGGGAACAGGACCCCGCCGTCTGGCGTGAGACGATGCGCATCAACCTGGACGGTCCGTTCGAGCTCACGCGGCTCACGGTCGGGGGCATGTGCAAGCGCGGCTACGGCCGGGTCGTGTTCACGAGTTCGACCGCCGGCGAAAAGGCGGAGCGCTCCGGCAGCGCCTATTCGGCCTCTAAGCACGGCCTCATCGGGCTCGCGCGCGCCGTCGCCCAGGACGCCGGGCCGTTTGGCGTGACATCGAACGCCGTGCTGCCCGGCTGGGTTCGCACAGCGATGGCCGAGCGCTCGGCGACAGCGGAATCGGAGCGGCGCGGCATCACCGTCGAGCAGGTGTGGCAGGAACGCGCGAGTATTTATCCGCAGAACCGTGTGCTCGAGCCACGCGAGGTCGCCGAGGTAATCGCATTTCTGTGCAGCGACGCCGCCGGAGGCGTGAACGGCGAGGCAATTACCGTCGCGCTCGGCGGACTCTGGTAGATGCCCGGCTAGCGTGCGCCGGTGAATGCCGCCAGGAGCTCGCCCCCGCGCGCCGCCTTGAGCGCCGCGCATAACCGGATGCCCTCGGTCGCCTGGTCCAGGTCGCGCTCGTAGCCGGGCAGCGCATCGGCATGCGCCACGATGAAGGCCCGCCATTCGTCCGCCCGCGCCGCGCTGCAGAACGAGCCGCCGAGATGCGGCACGTAATTCGAGCGATAGCCCTCCGGCACCAGCGCCATGATCTTGTCGGCGTTCTCGCGCAACCATGCATACGAGGCCTCGGTAGTCGCCGGCCTGCCCATCTGGCGCGACAGGACCGTCATGATTTCCGTGCCCTTGAACGTGCCTGCCAGCACTGCGTCCTGAAGCTTCCTGACGAGCGCTGGATCTTCCACGCGCGCGAGCGCGCCCGTCGCCGCATCGCGGAACAGCTGATCCTCTGAAGCGGCGTACTCGGCGAGGAGTTTGTCGAACAGCGGCTGGCCGAGGTCCTGGACCCCGACTGTCAGGATCGTCTCCAGCTGCGCGGCGTCGGCGGCCGCCGGGTCCGGCTTGCCGTCGAGACCGACGACCTTCGCCGCCTGGGCCGCCAACGGCTCGCGCATTGCGCGGTCCTTGGCAACGACGACGAGGAACCGCTGGAGGCTCTGGCGCAGCAACTCCGAGCCCGTGTCGCTTGCATTGGATAGGCGCGCAAATCGCGGAGCCACGATCGCGCGCAATGCCGATTCGATCGCGGGCAGCTCCGCCGGGTCGAATATGTCCTCGACCGCTTCGAGGCGATCGGTCGCGGCCTGCGACACATCCCAGCCATCGTGCTGAACCAGCGTCTTGAGGCCCGCCAGGTAGAGCGCGGCCGTAACGCTGCCTTTCCTGAATGCCGCATCGAGCGAGTCGACCAGCACCAGCGCTTCCGCCGGCTTCAGGCGCGGCGCCGACTCAATCAGCTCCCGCCAGCCGCTCTCTTCGAGCGTAAAGCGGTAGTAGCCGGCGCCGTCTGCGTTCGGCAGCAACGCGACGGGGCAGGCGTTCGCATCCAGGCGCATTGTCTGGCTGCGATCAGCCAGCAGCGCGCACTGGCTCGCCCGGCCATTGCCGTCTTGCCAGGACGCGCAGAAAGGGATCTGCCATTGGCCCTTGTCCGGCTGGATTGTGGAGCCGAGTGGCGCATAGCGTGCCTGCCCGAGCTCGAGGCGCGGGTGGGCGCGGTCGCTGCAGTCGAGCCGAGCCGAGATCAGCGGCACGCCCGGTTGGCTGATGAATGACTGGAATGCCTGCTGGATGTCGTCACGGCGCGATGCGGCCGCGATCGAACCGATGAAGTCTTCCGCAGTGGCCGTGCCATCCTCATGCTGCTTCAGGTACAGGCGCACGCCCTCCCGGAACTCGCGCTCGCCGACATAGCGCTCCAGCATGGCCAGCACGCCGCCGCCCTTCTCATAGGTGATGTCGTCGAACGTGCCGTTGGCTTCGTCGTTGTTGTTGACCGGCTGCCGGATCGCCCGCGTCGCGGCCAGCGAGTCCTGGCTCATCGCGCCGAGCGCGCCCTTCTGCATTTCCCGTTCAAACTCGCCTTCGGGCCAATGAGCCTGTGCCGCCTTGTTCTGCATCCAGGTGGCAAAGGCTTCGTTCAGCCAGATGTCGTTCCACCACACCGGCGTGACGAGGTCGCCGAACCACATGTGGGCCATTTCATGCGCGTGGGTGCTGGCATATTCGCGGCGCTGGTCCACGGGCGCGCTCGCGTCCATCAGCACGAGGTACTCGTCGTAGGTAATGGCGCCGACGTTCTCCATCGCGCCGCCAAAGCTCTCAGGCACCGCGATGAGGTCGAGCTTCTCGTACGGATAGGGCGTTCCAAAATACGTCTCGAGTGCGGAAAGCAGGCCGGTCGTATTTTCCAGCGCAAACCGAAAGCGCTTCCCCTGCCCGGCTGCGGCGATACCGCGCAGTGGGAGCGGGCGAGTGCGTACTGCGTTGGCGGGGATAGGCCCGATATCCGCGACGTCATACGGCCCGACCGCGAAGGCGATCAGGTACGTGGGAAGAGGCCGTGTCGTCTTGAAGACGTGGCGCACGCTCCCCTTGCCGAGGTCCTTACGTTCGATCTCCGGTGTCGTCGTCACGACGACGTCGTCACGGCGCGCGGTGATCGCGATGTCGAAGGGCACCTTGAAGCCGGGCTCATCGAATCCAGGGAATGCCTGCCGCGCAGCGATCGCCTCGAACTGGGTGACCGCATACGCGCGCCCGCCCCGCTCCACCTTGAATAGCGCGTTGCCCGAGGTATTGAACGGCGCGCTGTATACGAAGTGGAGCTTGGCAGGACCCGCCGGCAGGGTTTCGGCGAGTGAAAGGAGCGCGACGCCGGAATCGAGCTTCTCCGAGTAGCTCGCCGCAATGCGCCGCGAGCGGCTGTCCGTGACGTAAGCCTTCGAGACTTTCAGGTCCTTGCCGTGCAGCCATATTGCGTCGCGTCGCTCCGCGAGCGTGACGTCGATATCCACGGACCCCGAAAATTCTTCACTCGACGGGTCGATGGAGAGTTCCATGCGGTAATGCGTCGGAACGACCACGCGACCGAGCTGGCCTGGAGGCGGCGATTCCGCCGCGTGTACGACGTGGCAGCACGAGACGGCCCATACCGCGGCAAGGATTCCGTGGAATCGGTGAGTCATCAGCATGCGCCGGATCCCCTTGTTCGGGCGTCCGTTTCTTGCAGGACGGTTTTGGATATTCTGCGCCTTTCCCGCGAGGTTCGACATGCGCTCAAACCACCGCGTGCTGCTGAATGCCTTTGCATTGACGCTGCTGATATGGAACGCCCCGCTGGCGGTTGCCGCGAACGCGGAAAGCGAAAAACACGCAATCCTGGCCGTGGTCAGCCGTATGGAGGCGGCCTGGAACCGTGGTGACTTCAAGGGATACATGGCCGGGTTTGCGAATCCCGACGTGATCTTCATATCGCGCGGCGAATACCAGAAGGACTGGCAGGGCACGCTCGACCATTACATCCGCGACTATGGCGCCTCGGACGCGACGCGGGGGCAGCTTCGCTTCTACGACATCCGGATCGAGATGCTTGCGCCCGATGCCGCGCAGCTCAACAGTCGTTTCCATCTCGAACGGCTGGAGAATTCGCTGGACGGCATCAGCACACGGATCCTTCGCAAGCGCGGTGGCCAATGGGTCATCACGCTGAACCACGTTTCTGCGCGTGAGGTCCCGAGCGCGACGGGCGACTGACTCCGCCAAGCGACACACCGGTACGTTCTGTCCAATTGTGCGGCCGGTCTCGTCCGGCGCGTGCCGAAAGTGTGACGCCTGTCCCTTTCATTCGGAGTTGTGTGACTTGTTCGTGGCCGCGTTGAGGCGAATAGTCGTGATCACAGTGAAACAGGGCAAACCCGCCGCGAGGCGGGGACGCAAAGCTTCCGGTCTGTCGACTCAGTCGGCACAGACAGCGGGGTCGCCACGACATGTACAAGCACGCATCCACCGCGGGACTCGTTCTCTTCCTGATCGCATCGCTCGGCTTTGCTTCGCTCGCTGAAGCCAGGCAGCCGAGCTGCGATCGCAGGCAGTCTGCAAAGATCTGCAGGCCACCGACTACCAACACCGCCCCGACGATATCCGGTGTCCCGCCGGACTCCGCGATCACCGGCCAGAACTACTTATTCCAGCCAAGTATTTCCGACAAGGACGGCGACACGCTGACCGCGACGATCGTCAATCGCCCTCCGTGGGCAGCCTTCAACTCGTCCACTGGACGCCTTTCGGGCATGCCGGGCCCCAGCAATGTCGGCGAGTACGTCGACATCCGGATCAGCGTCAGCGACGGAGTGACGACCGCGTCTCTGCCGGCATTCGCGATCGACGTGCAGGCAGCGGTGACGCAATACCAGTTGTCCGTGACGGTCCAGGGGCCTGGCTCCGTGGTGGATGCGGGCCACGGCATCAACTGCGCGGCGAGCTGCAGCTACACGTTTGCCGCGGGTCTCACCCTTAACCTCACGCCACAACCCGCTTCCGGCGCCCACTTCGTGTCGTGGAGCGGCGCTTGCTCATCGGCAGGTTCCTGCGCGTTGACGGTATCCGGAGCCACATCCCTCGGAGCCACGTTCGCGGCGGACAGCACATCGCCACCGCCACCGCCTCCACCGCCATCGACGGACATGCTCGTGTCACTGCTCAATTTTGCAGAGACCTGGGACCGCAACTGGAACTTCGACGGGCACACCGTGACCTCGGCATTCACCGAGAGCTACGGTTTCTGGGACTACACGAATACGACCTACGAACCGTGGCTGTTCGACCGTGCGACGGTCGGCTACCGGCTTTATGAGCTGACGGGCGACACACGCTGGCGCGACCAGTTCCTGTCCGATTTCGCGTGGTATCGCGCCCGCATCGACGCGAACGGCATCTTCACGCCCAAAGGCAACGATGACACCAAGTACGGGTACGTCACGCCGTTCCTTCTCTATGAGCGCCTGACCGGCGACACTCAGTACCGTCCGATCGCCAAGCGGATCTACGACTCGTGGATCCGGGAATGGCCGAACGACTTCAACCCGAACACGCTCTTCTGGACCGAGCGGGAGATGGCCTTCTCGCTCGAGGCGGCGGTCTCCTGGTATGAGATCACGGGTGACTCTGCAGCCCTGAGCCGCGCCAGTGCTCTCGTCAATCAGTGGACCGTTGCATCCGGCTCCACCGGCGCCCCGCTCGTGACGTATACGCAGCACGAGGGTGGCGGCCCCGGCGGGACGACGCCGACGAACCTGACGAACTCGCCCTGGATGTCGGCGCTCTATTTCCAGGCGCTGCGCCGCTACTACGACCTGACGAACGACTCTCAGGCGCTGGCGCAGGTCAGCCGGTACGCGGACTGGTGCCAGAACAACTGTTACTACGACGCGGCCCTGGTGCACGTCGAGTACACGGGGCTCGTGTTCCCGCGCTACCTGACCGGAGAGTTGATCGGCGACGCCGGCTACGACTACGGCAACATGGGCCATTGCCTCGACGTCCAGGGACTTCTGCGGTTCGCGCTGTTCGCCAAGCAGCGGCGCGGAGAATCCCAGGTCGCGGTCCAGAATCGATATGCCCAGATGCAGGCCTGCGCTACCCGCGACTTCCAGGAGTGGACGCGCGATACCGCCTACCTCCCGAAGTATCGCGTCAACCCGCCGCGCAAGTTCAACTGGCAGTTACGCGGGTACTACGAAGTCGCCCAGTAGCCAGGCGGCAATGCCGCACGGGCGCAGCACGAATAGCGATTGCTAGGGCGGCAGTGCCTTGAAGAACCCGTGGGGGCCCTCACCCGAAACAAACGCGATGCCCACGACTCTTCCGTGATCGTTGACGCCGGTTACGAATACTTCCGTGTCTGGCGGACTTAGGAAGTTGCGACGCGGAATCGACCGGAAATGGCACGGCTCATTCTTCACGTGCGTTGCGAAGAGCCGGTCAGTGTTTGCTGTTGGATCGAATGCGCTTCCGACGATGAGCCCTTCGTCATCGATGTCGCCGGCATCCGTCTGCTGGTGATTGACCTGGAACAGCGTAATCGTCCCGTTGGGCCATCGCACCAACCCATATTCGATCAAGGTCGCGCCCTCGGGTCCTCCTCCGCAGGGGTCGGCATCGACCGGGAACATCGCCTGGCCGACAGCCGTACCGTGGACGTTAATGCCGTGCATGAAGACGATGGGTGCGGGCGCGATCGTCCGGAATTTTCCTGTATTCGAGTTGTACAGGAATCCGATCGTTCCGGTGGCTGCGTTGCAGTTGCCCGTCACAATGCCGCTCTCGTTGATCGCGCGTGAGGTCATTGATTCCTGGCATAAGGGGTTCGTGAAAAACGCAAACGTGCCGTCCGGCTGTCGAATGAAGCCCTTGCCCGTGAGGCCGTCACTATTCAGGAGGTCCCCCACGATAACGCCTGTATTGTTAATTCCGTTGGTGAACATGAGGGCATCGACCGGAGGCGGCGTCAGAAGCGTCAATCCGTCAGTGCGCAGGTTGAGCAAGAAGGAAAAGCCATCGGGAAAGATAAGCGCCCCGCCAACGGCTACCCCGCGATCGTTGATGCCGTTCAATCCGGTCCGGTCTGCTCCCGGATAGTCAAAGATCGTGATGTGGTCCCCTGCTTCGGCTAATCGCGCCCAAGCAAGCAGCAAGGCGCCAAACAACGCAGTCGATGATTTAACAGTCATGGCCGATCTCCCCGTGTCGACCTGTATCTGCTCGCTTATACGCCGCGCTCGCCAGTGACTCAACGTTGTTTGGTTTTCACGGATTTTAGAGGAGTCTGTCGGATTTGTAGGACGGCTGTCTGCTGACTGCGACAAAGCCGGGTTGTTCAGACCCGCACCCAAACAGATAGTCGCGCCTTCGCATTGGGGCAGCGCCCCGATGCTGCCCGCGCCGGCAGGGACTGCACGGCCCGAAGACTAGGGACTGTCCAAATGTTCACTCACCGACTCGAAAAGAGCGCTGCTGCGCGCAGCGCCGTCATGATCGTCTCTCTTGTGGCCGGCATGCTGCTCGGACCGGTCGAGGCGTCCGCGGCCAACAGGGCGCCTGTCATTTCGGGAAAGCCCGCCACCTCCGTCATCGCCGGAAACAAATATTCGTTCAAGCCGACGGCTTCAGACCCCAATGGCGATGCGTTGACATTCAGCATCATCAACCGTCCCGCATGGGCGTCCTTCAGCGCTTCGACCGGCCGACTGTACGGAACGCCCGGAGCGAATCAGGTCGGTGTGTATTCCGACATTCGCATCCGCGTGAGCGACGGCCTCTTGAGGGTCGCGCTGCCCGCATTCAGCATCGAAGTCCGCCCGGCGACCACACCGCCGCCCTCCGGCAATACGCTCGCAAAGCTCCTGAACTTTGCCGAGACCTGGGATCGCAACTGGAATTTCGGCGGCCACTCCGTGGATTCGCGATTCACCGCGGACTATGGCCGCTGGGACTACAACAACACCACGTATGAGCCCTGGCTGTTCGATCGCGTGACAGTCGGATACCGGCTGTTCGAGCTGACCGGCGACAGCCGCTGGAGCGACCAGTTCCTTTCAGACTTTGCCTGGTACCGGGCGCGCATTGACAGCCAGGGAATCTTCACGCCGAAAGGCGCAGGCGACACGAAGTACAGCTATGTCACGCCATTCGCGCTCTACGAGCGGCTGACCGGAAGCCAGCAGTACCGCCCCATCGCCAAGCGCATCTACGACGCCTGGATCCGTGAATGGCCGAGCAACTACAGCCCGAACACGGCGTTCTGGACCGAGCGCGAGATGGCCTTCGCGCTGGAAGCCGCCGTGTCCTGGTACGAAATGACGGGCGACGCCGCGGCGCTGACGCGCGCCACGGCGCTGGTCAACCAGTGGTCCGTGGTTTCCGGCACTGCGGGCGCGCCGCTACACACGCTGGCGCAGCACGGCGAGGAATACGGCAGCAGCTATGCCTCGATGAAGATGACGAGCTCCTGGATGGCCGCGCTCTATTTCCAGGCCGCACGGCGCTACTACGCCCTTACGAGCAGCGCGGAAGTGCTGAAACAGGTCAGCAAATATGCCGATTTCGCAGATCGGTACGGAATCGTGGATGGCAGCGCATTCGATTCCAGCTATGCGGGGATCAAGGTGCCGTACTACCTCTACGGAATCGGCACCCACTACGACAAGGAAACGCCGAGCGATGCGGACATGGCGCATTGCGTGGATGTCGCTGGCATCTTCAAGTTCGCCCTCTTCGCCAAGTCGCAGCGGGGCGAATCCCAGAGCGCGGCCCAGACGCGCCTCCAGCAGATGCAGGCGTGTGCCGACCGGGAATTCCAGGATTGGACGCGCGACACGGTCTACCTGCCCAAATACCGGATCGTTCCGCCGAGGAAGTTCAACTGGCAGTTGCGGGGCTACTACGAGGTTGCGCAGTAACGGCATGCGATACACTGAGCGGGTTCCGCCACCCAGACGGAGACCCCCATGATCCGACCGATACTGATCTCCGCGCTCGTTGCCTGTTCCGCCGTCACCCCCGCCTTCGCCGGGAGCTTTTCCGGCACCACGGCGGGCACTTCTGCCGCGGGTTCCTCGGAGTCGTCCAAGAGCTCCTCTCCCAACGACAAGGTCGTCCTGCAAGCGCGGGACGACGCCGCCAGCTTCGTCGCCAGCGACGGTCGTATCCGCGGCGCTCAGCTGGAATCGGCGCTGCGGTACTTGCGTGAGAAGAACGCCGACGCGCGGCGCGCCAGCGACATGCAGTTGGCGCAGGCGATCCTGGCGTTGTGAACCACGGGCGCCGGCCGCGAATTACGCGGCTGTGGCCGGCGCTCTGTCTTTTCGCCTGCACGGGAACGGCGCAGGCGGCGCTGCAACTGGAGCCGGTCGACGCTCTACTGACACCAGCCCAGGCAGCAGCGACGCATCAAATTCTCGCTGACACGGTCCAGCGGCTGCCCGCCGCCTGGGCGGGCGCTCTCAACGAGCATATTGACGTCGAGTGGCGCGACGACTTGCCCGAGCA
>Ga0134127_10002088_pt1 | contig 14555 bp, 14 predicted proteins | sample KB31753_FD_96459 | JGI IMG/M metagenome (GOLD analysis project Ga0134127, IMG submission 96459) | Terrestrial soil microbial communities with excess Nitrogen fertilizer from Kellogg Biological Station, Michigan, USA - KB3-175-3 | ecosystem: Environmental > Terrestrial > Soil > Unclassified ...
CAATGGCAACTATTTGGACACCGGCAATTTTGAAGTTACTAGCGGCGTGCAAGTCAACAAAATCGAAACTGCCATTGAAGTAATCTTGGCCGAGCTTAAGCGCATTGCAGCAGAACCGGTCGCGCAAAAAGAGTTGGACAAGGCCAAGGAATATATAAAAGGCAAAACGACTTTGGCATTGGAAGATAATCAGGCGCGCCTCGATTGGTTCTTGGACGAAATGGCGTTTTCCGGCATCGCGCGCACGTCTAAAGAATATTTCGCGCTTGTCGACAAGGTATCAATCAAAGATGTGCAGAATTTGGCCAAGCAACTTTTTGACCACAAAAAAATGTCACTAGCCATTATCGGCCCTTACAAAAACAGCAAGCCGTTTCAAAAATTAATTAACACTTAATTTATATGCCAGAGCAAGAAGGTTTATCGGAAAAAGAGCATTATGACGCTATTGATGTTATCATCAAAAGCATTAAGCAACAGGAGCAATCGGATAGGGAAAATTTAAAAGACTCTTCTCAATTTCATCTCAAAGACCTGTCGGAAACTGAAAAACTCGATCCCTCGGTGTTAGATACGTATCAGCACGTCGACGAATTTTTTCGAAGCCTGGGATACAAAAGCGTTTTAGAATGGTATTTTGCCAGTTATGACGACACATTGAAGCAGTTTGAGAATATATCGGAAGCTGACGTGAAGTCCGCTCAAGAAAAAGTTGACGCATTGACGAAAGAAACTCGCGATCAAATTATCCGATTCCCGCAAGGCAATGAAAATATATTATTACAGGCCTTGAATAATAAGCTGGCCATTAAAACTTATTTGCAAATGATACTGTTGAAGAGGCAACAGCAAGATAAAACTAAAGACCATGCCTAAAATCGGATGCCACGTTAGTATTGCCGGGGGATTATGGAACGCGCCGAAGATGGCCGCGGATTTTGGCTGTGAGACATTCCAGATATTTACTCGGTCGCCGCATGGCGGCTCGCCAGCGCCAATCACTAAAGATGTACAAGCTCAATTTAAAGCCGCAATGAAAGAATATGGTTTCGATGAGTTTGTCATCCACGCCCCATACATCATCAACTTCGGGTCAAGCAACCCACGTGTCTACCACGGCTCAATTTCCATTATCAGAACCGATTTAGAGCGCGGCAGTCTCTTGGGCGCCAAATATGTGATGTTCCATCCCGGAAGCCTCGGTAAACTGGACGGCCGTACCAAGGAACAAGGTATGAAGCAAGTTAAAGAAGGTTTTGTAAAAGTCCTGACCGGCTACAAAGGCACCACTCAATTGCTTATAGAAATCACTGCAGGGGCCGGTGAGACCGTCGGAGACACGTTTGCCGAGCTGGCGGACCTTATGAAGCCTTTGCTCAAGTTTAAAACCTTTGGCGGCATCTGTTTTGATACCCAGCATGCCTTTGGTTCCGGCTATGATATGCGTACCAAGGAAGGAATTGCCAAGACTTTTGCGGAATTTGATAAGTACATCGGCCTAAAATATTTAAGAATGAGCCAGATGAACGATTCTAAGGTAGAATTTGGCTCTCATAAGGATCGACATGAGCATATTGGCGACGGTCGCATCGGAAAAAAAGGTTTTGAGGAATTTTTAGCCTATCTTGCCAAGAAAAAACTGGACATCCCCTTGATTTTGGAAACCGAGCATGATAAAGTTGTGGCAGATATCAAACTTCTTAAGCAACTAAGAAACAAAGTTTCGAAATAGGAAAGGTCATATATGGAAGGTTTTAAAGAAAGCACATTTAGATCAGAATCTGATCATTTTCCAGATTTTTCGTTGAACCCCGAGTTTCATAGCAGGCTCATCGAAGCAGTAAAGCAAAAAAACCATGAAGAGTTTCGGGACGAAGAAGTCGATAAGTTTGAGAAACTGATGCGATATATGGAAGGGGGCAAATAAGCATGGACGATAAAATTCAAAGTATTATTGCACTAATCCAAAGTTCCGCGCTCGACCAGACCATCAAGGATATTCTTATCCGCGACTTGCAAACCGACGGTCTGACCGACTTTTTGCGCGAACAGATAAAGGCCTACTGTTTGGAAGGCATCAAGAAAGTTGATGAAGAAATTGAAAAGGCCAAAGCTGCTCTCGATCAACCAGTGGATAGCAATCCGACTAGCTAGTTAAACAAAACCCGCCTTACGGCGGGTTCTTAAGTTTTATTACCTCTCCCGTCACCCTTCGGGTGACACCCTCTCCTCTTCAGGAGAGGGTAATATGGAAGAATCTATGATATGAAGTTTTCCGATCTCGAACAATCAACAAGAGTCATTTTAAAAGTTTTCTTGGTCCTGTTGGGACTGGGATTTTTGTGGGTGATTCGCGACATCATCATCATTCTATTGATAGCGGTGATTTTGGCCTCGGCCATGGATCCGCTGGTTTCTTATTTTAAACTCAAGCGTGTTCCGCGAGCGCTCACCGTATTTATTGTTTACGTGATTGTTTTTAGCATCATCGGTGTAATCATTTCTTTAATTGCTCCGCCGGTTATTGAACAACTAAAATTGCTGGAAGGCAACCTCCCAGATTTATTTGCTCAATTCCAGGAAAAGTTTCCGAACATCAATGTCTTGTTAGGCAATCCAAATCTTTCCGAGGTGGCGAGGGGTCTGGTATCATCAGGAATTGGCCACGTTAGCTTGGTCAGCGGAACGCTCGGATTCTTCAACGGCTTCTTCACGGTAATTACTATTCTTGTCATATCTTTTTATTTAGTGGCCGAAGAGCGCAGCATGAAGGAATTTATCCGCACCCTTATTCCAGAGCCTCACGAAGATTTTGCCATGAATCTCGTCACCAAAATTCAGCATCGTATGGGCCGATGGGTTTTGGGCCAACTCTTTATAAGCTTGATGATTTTTTTGTTTACTTTTCTTGGATTAACTTTATTGAATGTTCGATACGCTTTGTTCTTGGCACTTTTGGCCGGCTTGCTTGAAATCATTCCTTTCATAGGACCATTTGTGTCGGCCGTCCCCGCAGTATTTTTTGGTTTTATCCAAAGTCCGCCTTTGGCTATTGCGGTAATCGTTTTATATATTGTGGTGCAAAAAACCGAAAATTACGTCCTGCTTCCCAAGGTCATGGAGAAAACCGTGGGCATCTCGCCGCTGGTGGTGTTGTTGGCCTTGCTGGTTGGACTTAAGCTCGGGGGAATTTTAGGATTATTAATTGCCGTGCCTTTGGCTGGCGCTATTAACGTAGTCATTCAGGAGTTTACTCAACGGAGCAAGGAACAAGCCGCGGTCTGATTTTTTCGATCTGCACAGGATTCGTCCTGGTCAGATCGTTTTGATTTCATCGCCAAGGAGGCAGAATGGTACAACAACTTGTACTAACAAGTAAGCAGGCATTTGATTGTCTGTGTCAGGATCGAACATGGGTAGAAAAGTATCAGCACCAGTTTGCCATCTTTCGTGATGGACAACTTGTTGCTGTTTCACCGATTCACCCAGTATGTCCGGCCGCCCGGCTTCTTGGGAATTACAAGGATTTGGGAGTGACCGAGACTTTTTTCATACCACGCTTCGGAAAGCAATGGCCGCCGAAGTCTGAAGATGACGGAAAAGTTGTCAAAGAAAAAAAGTCGTGTCGATGTTTGCAGGTTGGGGATAAAAAGTTTGTATGCTCAAATTGTTCTCCTAAGGGCAGGAAAGTGGAAGTCATGAAGATACCCCGTATCAATGGGGATGAACATACTACCTTCCTCAGGAGAGCTTTGCGGTTTGTAGCAAAAATCAGACATATTAAGAGACCATGAGCTAATAAAATGCTTTGGCATAGGACTTTTGCGACCCAACGGGATATGGTACGATAGAGGAGCTGAAAGCCTCCTCTATCTTTTTATTTACATGGAAAAACGTAATTTTTACATCACTACAACCCTGCCTTATGTGAACGCCGAGCCGCATTTGGGCCACGCGTTGGAATTCATCCAGGCCGACATTATCGCTCGCTACCAAAAATTGATTGGTAGTGAAGTGGTTTTTAATACTGGCACGGACGAACACGGCACTAAAGTTTATCGCAAGGCCCAAGAAGCCAAGAAAGATCCGCAAGCTTATGTCGATGAGTACGCGGCCAAGTTTGATGAAATGAAGAGTGCCTTTAATTTGAGTTACACCAATTTTATTCGTACCACCAATCCTGACCACAAAAAAGCCGCGCAGGATTTTTGGAAAAGATGTTTGGAAGCGGGGGACATATACAAACAACTTTACAAGGTTAAATATTGCGTGGGTTGTGAATTGGAAAAAACCGATTCGGAATTGGTGGATGGCAAATGTCCGATTCATCCTACTTTGGAAATCGAATTGATTGAGGAAGAGAATTATTTTTTCAAATTTTCCAAATATCAACAACCGTTGTTAGATATGTATCAGGCGCATCCGGATTTTGTCTTGCCGGACTTTCGCTTTAACGAAATCAAAGAATTCGTAAAAGCCGGTTTGCAGGATTTCAGTATTTCACGCTTGAAAGAAAAAATGCCGTGGGGCGTGGAAGTGCCGGACGATGATTCGCAAGTCATGTACGTTTGGTTCGACGCACTGATTAACTACATATCAACTTTGGGCTGGCCCAACGACACAGCAAAATTCGAAACATTCTGGGGCAGCAAAGAAAATCCAAATGCCGTGCAAGTCGCGGGTAAAGATAATTTGCGCCAACAATCCGCGATGTGGCAATCTATGTTGTTGTCGGCTGATTTGCCTCCATCAAAACAAATTTTGATTCACGGATTTATTACCAGCGGCGGGCACAAGATGAGCAAGTCCGTAGGTAATGTCGTTGACCCATTTGTCGTGGCCAAGCGCTATGGCACCGACAGTTTGCGCTACTGGGTGGCGCGCGAGGCCAACCTGTTTGAAGACAGCGACTTTACTTGGGAGAAGTTTTACGAAGCCTACACCGCCAACTTGGTTAATGGTCTAGGAAATTTGGTGGCGCGGGTTTTGACAATGGCTGTCAAAAATGAAGTGAAAATCGCGCCGCGACAGGCTTCCGAACTAATCAGCGATGATTTATTCCACGAATATCGAACGTTCATGGACAAATTCGAGTTGAACCGCGCATCTGATATGATCTGGAAAGAAATTCAGGAAACCGATCGCTATATTCAAGAACAGGAACCTTTTAAGAAAATAAAAGTTGATGTGGACGCCGCCAAACGCGATTTGGAATATTTACTTTATCAGCTCGAAAAAATTGCGGTAATGCTGACACCCTTTATGCCAAATTCAAGCGAACAAATTTTTGCCGCGTTGACCAGTCCGGATGCAGTCAATATCCCAAAATTATTTCCGAGAATGGAACTTACTCATTAAATGATTTAAGATTAATTGATTGCACAAGATTGAGATCTCAATCAGTTAATCATTGAATCAGTTATTCTAAAATGATTATAGATACGCACGCGCATGTTGAATTTACTGCTTATAAGGATGATGCCAATGAAGTTATGCAGAGGGCGTTGGATAGTGATGTTGCGGTAATTAACGTTGGCACACAAATCGATACTTCAAAAAATGTCGTTGCCATGCTTGAGAAGTTTTCGGAAAATGTTTGGGCCGTTGTCGGACTGCATCCGGAGCACACATACAAACATCAAGTCGTGGAAGAAACAGACACGTTCCTGACGCGCGAAGAAAGTTTTGATTATGACGCTTACAAAGCGCTGGCAAATAACCCGCGCGTGGTGGGAATCGGGGAGTGCGGCTTGGATTATTACAGATTTGAAGACCAGAGCGATGTAGAATCTATCAAAAAACGCCAGCGCGAGGCGTTTGAATTGCAAATCAAACTGGCGTTTGAATTAGATAAAGCTTTGGTAATTCATTGCCGACCATCATCCGGAACCGTGGACGCCTATGAAGATATTTTGGAGATAGTCAAGCCATATCTATCGCGTCATTCTGAACGAAGTGAAGAATCTCAAAATAGATCCTTCGCTGAAGCTCAGGATGACAAGCGTTTGCGGTTCGAGGTGCATTGTTTTACCGGCACGCTGGAAGTCGCGCAAAAATTTGCCGAACTCGGCGGCTATCTCGGACTCAACGGCATTATTACTTTTGATAAGTCCGGCAACTCGGAAAACATTGTAAAAAATATTCCCCTGGAAAATATTATTCTCGAAACCGATTGTCCGTATTTGACGCCAGCGCCGCATCGCGGAAAAAGAAACGAACCAAGTTACATCAAATACACTGCAGAAAAAATCGCGGAATGGAAAAATATTAGTTTTGATGAAGTCGCATCACAAACTACAAAAAACGCAAAATCATTATTTAAAATATAAATATGGAAATACGTAAATTAGGCGAACCTCAACCAGCCCAAGAATACACGGGGCCGGAGAGAAGAAATTTAAAAAGAGATGAATCTAGTGAGCGCTATTATATGCTCATGGTCCAGCGAGCTTTGGAGGGCGTGGATAAACTGAGCGGAGAAGGCGAAAAAGGAGAACAAAAATCTTCCGCCGCTTTTATCGCTTTGACTGACTTAGTTAGGGATTTGCGCAGCGAGAAATTTGCTAACCCGGATATTGATGAAAAGGTTGAGCGTTTAGAAGATTTGTATCGCACGCTGGGTCAATACGATGACCCACAGGAGAAAGCGGAACCGTATCCAAAAGAGAAACTAGCGCCCATTCAAGAGCAGATGAAAGCAGAGTTGGTAGGCCTGTTGAAGGTATTTGATGGCATTGAAAGAGCGAAACAAGCGGAGCATCGCAAACAGGAATAATTTGAAGAAGTTAAAGTTGTAAGCATGAAAAAGTATAATATATTTACACTGAAATAATATGGAGCATTCCGAAGCATCATATCTAGAAAATCCCGAATCCCAAACACTTGAACAACATAAGCTTGAGACGACTTTAGAGTTCGAAAAAATTGTCGCATCAATAGATATGGATCGCCTAAGTTCAATAGTATCTGACTATTATCACAAAGCTGGTTTGCAAGATCGAAAGGTTGAACTGCTCAAACCGGAAATAGTTTTTGATTCAAATATGGCATTGGGACAGTTTACCCCGACTCAGGACCGAATCTATATTAATTATGAAAAGCTATTAGATGACGCAAGGGATATGAATTTTGATAAAGAAGTTTTGATGCATCATATTGTTTTCCATGAGGAGGGGCATAAAGTAGCAAAAACTCAATGTTTTGCAAGAACAGAGACTAGCTACGAACGCATACGAGTAAGAAATGCTTTTAGAATGGATGATTATGCAAGTTATGAAGACGGTAACATGGTTCATATAGAGCAACTATATAATTTTTTTAATGAAGGCGTGAATGAGAAATTTGCCAGGGAAATAGTGGATCGCTACATGCAAGGAGCCGGGGACAGCTTGAAGGGAAAATATGAGGATTATAAATCATTTGGAGAAGCTTATGGAGGACATTTGTATTATGATGAGCAGGTAGATTTTGTTGATGCTTTTTGCGAGAGGATTGCCGAGGAGACCGGGGTTGGCAAAGATTTGGTTTGGCAGTCACTTATTAGAGAGGCTCTGGCTGGTGATGGTTTTATGGACGGAGAATTGCGAACTTTGATTTCAGAAATGTTTGGAAAAGATTTTTTAAAAAGACTGAGTAAGTTGAACAATAATGAAGATTTATTTAACCTTTTGGTCGCTACCGTGCTCAGCGGTTCCACTGAGGGATTGCAGGCAGGCAGACGCTATGTCGAACTAATGCGAGAACGCGCAAAGCTCATCCAACAGAGAATGAAAGATGACCCTAGTTAGTAATATATGAAAAAATACAATCCAAAATCTATCGAAGCCAAGTGGCAGAAGCACTGGAAAGCCAGTAAGCTGTTTTTGTCTTCAAATCAATCCAAAAAACCGAAGAAGTATGTTTTGGTTGAGTTTCCTTATCCTTCCGGCGACGGTTTGCATATGGGGCATTTGCGCGGCTACACGGCCGGCGACTTGATGAGCCGGTATTATCGGTTAAACGGATTTGAAGTGATGTTCCCAATGGGCTGGGACGCTTTTGGCTTGCCCGCGGAAAATTACGCTATTAAAACCGGGATCCATCCAACAATTACGAATGCAAAAAATACCAAAAACTTTCGCAAGCAAATGGACGCGCTCGGTTTGAGTTTTGATTGGAGTAGGGAAGTTGATACGACCGACCCTGAATATTACAAATGGACGCAGTGGCTGTTTGTGCAATTTTTTAAAGCCGGCTTGGCTTACGAAGCTACGGGGATGATTAATTGGTGTCCGAAAGATAAAACCGGTTTGGCCAATGAAGAAGTCATTGCCGGGAAATGCGATCGTTGCGGCACGCCGGTCGAGAAAAAAGAATTGCGCCAGTGGTATTTGAAAATTACGGCCTACGCCGAAAAATTATTGGAAGGATTGAAACAGCTGCCGGACTGGACCGACCCGGTAAAAATCGCGCAAGAAAATTGGATTGGCAAATCGACTGGCGCGGAAATAGGGTTTCCCATTGCCGGATCGGATCAGAAAATCAAAGTGTTTACCACAAGGCCGGATACAATTTTTGGCGCGACATATTGCGTGCTGGCGCCGGAACATCCTTTGGTTTCCCAACTCGGATCATATATTTCAAATCTTGATGAAGTTCAAAAATACATCAAGGCCTCTGAAAGTAAGCCGGAAGAAGAACGCGTTGCCGAAGGAAAAGATAAAACCGGCGTAGAGTTAAAAGGTGTAAAAGCTATAAACCCGGCGACCAAACAAGAAATTCCTGTTTGGGTGGCGGATTACGTTTTGGGCAATTATGGCACCGGCGCGATTATGGCTGTGCCGGCGCACGATGAGCGCGATTTTGAATTTGCGAAAAAATTTAAATTGCCTGTCGTTCAAGTGATCAAGCCAAAATCTGCGATGCAGAATCCTCTTGAGTCAAAAGTGGTAAGCGCTGGAGCATATGGCCATCTGAGCAATGATATGCAATTTGATTGTTGGATAGGAGATGGCCTGTTAATCAACTCAGGATCATATACTGGCAAAGATTCGGAAACTGCCCGCCAGCAAATGGCCGAAGAGTTCGGCAAGTCCTCCATCAAATATAAATTGCGCGACTGGGTGTTTTCTAGGCAGAGGTATTGGGGCGAACCCATTCCCATAATCCATTGTCCGAAGTGTGGAACCGTAGCCGTACCGGACGAAGATTTGCCCGTGGTTTTACCAAAAGTTAAAAAATATGAACCGACCGGGACAGGGGAGTCGCCGTTGGCGGGCATTGATTCATGGGTCAATGTGAAATGTCCAAACTGCCAAGGTCCGGCCAAGCGCGAAACTAACACCATGCCGCAATGGGCCGGCAGTTCCTGGTATTTCTTGCGCTATACCGATCCGCAAAACGCCAAAGAATTTGCCTCGCCGGAAGCGCTCAAGCATTGGATGCCCGTGGATATTTATTTTGGAGGGTTTGAGCACACGACTTTGCATTTGCTCTATTCTCGTTTTTGGAATTTGTTTTTTTACGATCAAAAATTAGTGCCGGTTAAAGAACCTTACACAAAGCGCGTGCCGCACGGAATTGTGCTTGCAGCCAACGGCGAGAAAATGAGCAAGAGCAAAGGCAACGTCATTAGCCCCGACCCGATAGTCAAACAGCACGGCGCCGACACCGTGCGCATGTTCGAATTGTTTTTGGGTCCGCACGATGCCATGGTCGCTTGGAAAGATGACGGCATGATCGGTGTGCGCCGGTTTTTGGAACGCGTCTGGGTTTGGGCAAACAATCAAGAGGCCGAAATTAGAAAATCCAAAATCGAAAGTCGCGACAGTGAGTTGGTGCGCAAGCAGTTGCATCGGTTAATAAAAAAAATTACCTATGACATAGACCACTTGAGTTTCAATACCACCATTTCCGGCTTTATGGAATTTTATAACACGGTAAAAGATGAAACTATCAGCTTGGAATCGATCAAAACATTTTTGATTTTGCTTTATCCGATGGCGCCGCATATTGCCGAAGAACTGAACGAAATTATCGGCGGCGAAAAATCTTTGCAATTTGAGACCTGGCCAAAGTTTGATCCAAAATTATTGGTTGATGATGAAGTGCAAGTTATTGTGCAAGTCAACGGCAAAGTGCGTGATCGCATTACCGTTTCTCCGCACGCTTCGGAAAATGAAGTGACGGAAGCCTCTTTAAGATCGGACAAAATAAAAACCGCGTTAGCGGGTAAGGGGATTAAAAAAATAATTTACGTACCGGGAAAAATTATTAATATTGTTTTGTAAAGAATAAAACAGTGAGATCGCAGCCATTGGCTGATAAAAACGACTTCACTGTTTCTTGGTTTCTTGAGCGCCTCCGTTCGAGTTTGCGATTTTCTGCAGAATTTGCTGGATACTTTTGGACTTTCCCAGCAGTTTCAGCAAGACATAGAGCTTGATTTCCTGTTCCTGATATTCCGCATCCAGCATGTCTTTTTTTGATCGCTCTTCCTTCGACGTGAGGATTCGCAATCGCAGGTCGAATGCCGGCCTCGCCAGGCTTTGTACCTCCGCGACCATTTCAGAGACAGTCGCATCTTGGTAAAAGCTCTCCAGCATGGAGATTCTTGTTTTTATGTAGGGACTGTCCTCTTTTTGGAACTTTGCGCCTACGTGATCAAGATACTTGCCGATTTTCTCCAAATCAACGGTATTACCCAAGGGATCTTCCTCCTTTCCCAAGTTGTGAGACATCTTCCCGTACCCCAACACTACTAAATCCATAGGAATTGTCAAGTATTTATGAAAGGAATATGACGAAATGATTGTAATCAGCTACACCAGAAAAAACCATCGCGCGATAATTCATGCAGCGGCCAACGCTCTCAAAGCCGGAAAAATTGTAGCTTACCCTACAGACACATCGTACGGTTTGGCTTGCGATCCTACAAATTCAAAAGCGCTTCGAAAATTTTACAATATCAAATCGCGCGGCAACAAGCCGGTGCACGTGGTAGTACCCTCGCTTGCCTACGCAAAAAAGATTGTGGTGTGGAATCGCATCGCGACAAAACTCTCTAAGAAATTTTTGCCCGGACCGCTAACTATTATCTTGCCGCTCCGCCGTAACACCGGTTATCTTAGACAGTTTTCCGCCGCCAGCGGTTTTTTGGGAATTAGATTTTCCAAAAATCAAATTACGCTCGACTTGGTCAAAGCTCTTGGCCGCCCGATCCCGGCCACCGGCGCTAATCCTTCCGGTCAAAAGGCTGGCGGTGTCGATAGTTACACGGCCAAACAGGTCTACGATCAATTCAAGAAACAAAAGCATAAACCTGATATAATTATAGATGCCGGTACGTTGCCGCGCCGAAAGCCATCAACACTGGTAAAAATTGATGGAAATCAAATTCATATTTTGCGTAAAGGACCTATCAGTGAACGGCAAATTAGAAACCAGCTAACATCTTTGAATGTCATATAGACTGCACATCCCACAATTTTTCGCTAAAAGCGTAAACGCCGAAGTTAAAGAATTATTTGCTTCGAGCGCTATTGCTAACGCCGCGCTGGCCATTGTTACAATCTTCGAGCCGATTTTTTTGTATGCGGTGCTAGGCTTTACAGTTGTACAAGTCTTGTTGTTTATGGCGCTGGTCTACGCACTTTACGTTGTGTTGATTCCGTTTGGCGGCTATATTGCTTCGCGCCTCGGTTACAAGCACGCGATTTTTTTTAGCATTCCATTTCAAATTTTATTTTGGCTGTCGTTGTTTGCCGCGCAGAGCGAACCGTACTTTGCGCTGGCCGCTCCGTTTTTGTTTGCTATTCAGAAAACGCTTTTTTGGCCGGCTTATCATGCTGACATGACTACTGCCGCCGACAAAAAACAGGTCGGCCGGGAGTTCAGCGTAATTTATGCGGTCATTCAAATAGCTTTTGTTGCCGGCCCGTTTATTGGCGGCTGGCTGTCCGAGCGGTTTGGGGTTGGCTCGGCTTTTATTGTGGCCTCTGCCCTTTACGCCTGCTCATTCGTGCCGCTTATGGTTACCAAAGAACAGTCCACCGGCAAGCCGTACAAATTCCGCCAGACATTGGATTTGATGAAGCTGCATCCCAAACAGTTTATTGGTTACTTGGGCTTCGGCGAAGAATTGATTGCTTTGGCCGTGTGGCCGATTTTTATTTTTGTGACGGTTAAAGATTTTCAAAGCACTGGCGCGTTGGTAACTGTTGCGACTTTAGTTTCTACAATTTTGGCGTTATACATAGGCCGGGCTTCCGACCGGTTTAACAAGACGGTGCTTATTAAAGTCGGATCGTTTTTCAGTTCGCTGACTTTTCTAGCCACGCGCGTGGCCAGCAGTGCCATGTCCGTATTCTTTTTGGACGCTTTTTTCCGCACCAGTAAAGAAGTCAATTTTATTCCGCTATCAACCGTTACCTATGAGCGCGCTAAAGACGAAGGCCCGTTGCCGTACGTAATATTTTTTGAACAGACCTTGGCTATTGGCAAATTATTCGCTGCCGTTCTGGCCGCCGCAATTTTTGCGATGACCGGCAGTTTCTTTGCGGTTTTCGTTCTGGCCGCAATTTTTGGCCTGCTATACATGTTCCTTTGATAATTGAAAGATCAAAATGCAAAAGTCAAAATTACAAGTTAAAATTCAAAATTTTCGGTGGTAATGATTTTTTGTCATCGCGAGGCCGAGCTTGTCGAGGCCGCGGCGATCTCAAATTGAGATTGCTTCGCTAACTCGCGAATGATGCGAATTCATTTCGCATCTGCTCGTGTCGCTCGCAATGACAAGTTTATTCTACCTTCTATCTTCTTTATTCTATCTTCTAATTTATGAATTATCCAAACATCGAAAAACAGGATTCCGAAATATTTTCCCTCATCCAAAAAGAGCAACAGCGCCAAAAGGATGGGTTGGAATTGATTGCGTCCGAGAACTACGTTTCACCCGCAGTGCTTGAAGCCATGGGCAGTGTCCTAACCAATAAATATTCCGAAGGTTACATAGGCAAGCGCTATTACGGCGGCAACGAAATTATTGATAATATCGAACAAGTCGCAATTGACCGCGCCACGCAAATTTTCGGCGCCGAACATACCAACATTCAACCGCTGTCCGGAAGCCCTGCTAATCTAGCTGTTTACATGGCGCTTTTAAATCCCGGCGATAAAGTCTTGGGTTTTTCTTTGGACCAAGGCGGACATTTGTCGCACGGCCACCCCATGAATTTTTCCGGAAAACTTTACACAATCATTCCTTACCACGTGAACAAGGAAACCGAGATTATTGATATGGATGAGGTTGAGCGTTTGGCGTTGGCTGAAAAACCAAAAATGATTTTGGCCGGCTTTTCGGCTTACAGCCGGGATTTGGACTGGAAACGATTCCGTGAGATTGCCGATAAAGTTGGAGCGTATTTGTTTGCGGATATTGCACACATCGCAGGGCTGATTGCCGGCAAACAAATTGAAAACCCGATTCCATATTGTGATGTCGTGTCTACCACAACCCACAAAACTTTGCGCGGGCCGCGCGGCGCCATAATCATGTGCAAAGAAAAATTTGCCAGCGCCATCGATAAAGCCGTATTTCCGGGCGTGCAAGGCGGACCGCACGACCACATTAACGCGGCCAAAGCCGTGGCTTTTGCCGAAGCCTTAAAGCCGGAGTTTGCTGAATACAGCGCGCAAGTCATTAAAAACGCGCAAGCATTATCGGCCGCTCTTACTGCAAAAGGATACCGCATCGTTTCCGGCGGCACCGACAATCATCTCATGTTGGTTGATGTTTTCGGCAGTAAAGGCATTACCGGTAAAGAAGCCGAGCACGCGCTTGAAACTGTAAATATTTCCATCAACAAAAATATGATTCCGTTTGATCCGCGCAAGCCAATGGATCCGTCGGGAATTCGTCTGGGCACGCCGGCGCTAACCACGCGCGGCATCGGAGAAGCAGAGATAGAGACAGTCGCAGAATTTATCGACCAAGCCTTACAACATCGCGCCGATGAAAATAAATTAGCTGAAATCAAAAAACAAGTTACGGAATTCGCTTTGCGTTTCCCCGTGCCGGGGATTGAATAGAATTATGAAAAAATATTTGATAATAATTTTTATAGTTTTATTTGCAATTATCGTATCTGATTATTTGTACTATATTAATACTAAGCACACGATAGTACCTTCGGCCGTTAGTTGTCCAGGCATGGGAGGGGGAGCTAATATAGATCCACAGCATTTTCGTTACACTACTGGAAGAGAACAGGGCATCAAGGTTCCTTATCCTTTTTACCTAAAACCGTTTATGAGCAAAACTGAAATGAATAAGTTTTGTGATGATGCTTTAAGGAATACTCCTAAGCCTCAATAAAGTTTTATGGATATTTTTCAAGCGATAATATTAGGACTGGTTCAGGGGCTCGGGGAATTTTTGCCGATCTCGTCTTCGGCGCATTTAGTCATCGCGCCGTGGTTGTTTGGTTGGGAAGACCAAGGCTTGGCTTTTGATGTGGCTCTGCATTGGGGGACACTGCTTGCCGTCGTGATTTATTTTCGCAATGATATCGTTCTTA
>Ga0134127_10002090_pt1 | contig 14548 bp, 14 predicted proteins | sample KB31753_FD_96459 | JGI IMG/M metagenome (GOLD analysis project Ga0134127, IMG submission 96459) | Terrestrial soil microbial communities with excess Nitrogen fertilizer from Kellogg Biological Station, Michigan, USA - KB3-175-3 | ecosystem: Environmental > Terrestrial > Soil > Unclassified ...
AGCGAGACCGAAGGTTTGCGTCTCGGTCAAGACCACGCCGGGGGTTCTCGCGGCCAGAGCGGTGAAGTCCTTCGCGTTCAGAGTTTCGATCATGTCTTGATCAAACGCGGTGATGCTGATCGGAACCTTGGATATGTCCGTGCCGCCGGCCGCCTTCGTCGCCGTAACCACGATTTCCTCGAGCTGGTTTTGGCCGGTCGAGTCTTGCGCCAGCACGCCGCTGGGCGCGAGGTTTGCCGCCGTAAGCGTGAGCGCGAGCAAACCGCTGCTGGAACGAACAGCACTCTCGCAATGCGAACGTCGATACATACATCCCCCAAAAAAAAGCGATTCAGTGCCGAGAAACGGGTGCCGTTCGGACTAATGTGCCCTCGATTAGACGTCGCTTCTTTCGTGGGGACGAACAATCTTGTTCGTTGAGTGTCCTACCCGGGCACCTGGCTTACATGTCAGCCCCGGGGGACATGGGTAAAGCTTTCGGCCGAGTCGCCTATTTGCCCTCGGCCGCATCCAGGCGCTTGTCGTAATTGGCGCCCTCGAGCGTGCAGCCCCACTCCATGATGTCCGTGTCGACGCGCACGAACTCGTAGCTCATGACCATCGGCTTCGTGTAGTAGACGGAGTCGTGGTGGGTGACGATCACCTTCAGCCGATCGCCATCCGCGACGAAGCGTTCCTCGGTGCGCATGTCCGCTGATTGCGGCAGGCCGGGGAATCCGAGCGTGTCGAGATAGCCGGCCTCCACATCGACGGTGTCGACGACGAGCGTCTCGTTCTCGTAGCGGCCTAGCGACCGACCCATGTGCGGATAGTCCGCGACCGTGTAGGGCGCGCTTTGCAGGTCTCCGCTGAGCGGAACGAGCCGGTGCACGTCCATGAACTCGTAGTTGATCTCTACGCGATCCGCGTGCTGACGGATTTCGATCGGCGGGGACGGCGTGTGCATGATGTTCGTGAACGTCACGGGTTTGCAGACGGTGTCCGTGTCGTCGCGCAGCGGATCGTATTGCTCGAGCTTCTCCTGGCCGGCGGGCGTGAGGCCGGGGTCTCTTGGAACTTGCGCGCCATAGAACAACCACACGCCGTCGAGATCGGCGCGCGTCCCCGCTGCGAACGCGGCGTCCGCGAGCGCACAGGCCGCTGCCATCGGAATGCCGAGTCGCAGCAGCGTATTCATGGATCGGCTCTTTGAGCCGTGTCGCGCGTGCCATCCTCGCAGCGGAACTTGGTCGAGTTGGCCACGGCCTCTCGGTATTGGACGAAGCCGCAGTCGCGGTAGATCGAGCCGTCCGCCAACACGGCCTGAACAAAATAGCCGACGTGCGGCAGCCGCTGGCTTGGCCAGAGCGCCAAGGTGACCGTGTCGCCGGGTTTGATCAGGTCGAGATCGACTCCGCGCCGCACCAGAGAGTTCCGGTCGGACCATTCGACGAGCCACTCCGTGATCGTACCGTCCGCATCCGGAACGGCGACGACGTACTGTGAATGGGGGTTGCGCATGTGCACTTCTTTCACGGTGCCGCGGATCTCGATCGGCTCGCCGCGCTCGAAGTTGATCGCAACGGAGTGATGAGCGACCGCGGCCAGCGGCGTCAGCAACGCTGCGCTCGCGGACAACAGCATGACGTGCCTCAGCTTCACGGCGACCGCTCCCATCGCACCGAAGTCCAAAGAGTACCCCTTCGGTTGCGCCGCGGCAGCTTTCCGCCCGACGCGCGGTCGACAAGGCTCCCGGCGCTTCGGCGAGCACCCGGTATTGCTCGCTCTGCGCCGCGGGGCTATAAACGATGTTGCAGGGGGTCAAGTAACGAGGGGGGGACTATGACTCGTAACGTTCATCCGCGAATGGGGCTCGTGATCAGCGTGGCACTGCTGGCAGCCATGGCCGGCGCGCGCGCACAGGCCCAAGACGAAGCGCGACAGGCCCAGGGGGAAGCACAACCAGCTCCGAGCGACGCAGAAAAAGCTCAAGAGGAGCTCGATCGCACGCCGGAGGACTGTGTCTTGTTGAATCGCGTCTCGAGGCAGGTGGCCGCCAACGATCGGCAGGTGGTCTTTTTCATGAAAGGCGGCAAGCACTTCCTCAACGTGCTCGACACGAGCTGTCCGGCGCTGACGGCCGGCGCGTCGCGGTTCATTTTTGTGTACCGCACCGGGAGTCAGAAGATCACTCGGCTCTGCGACTACGATGGGTTCACGGTCGAAAAACAGACGAGTCGTGTCGGATGCTCACTGGGGCAGTTCATTCCGATCACGGCCGAAGAAGCGGCAGCGCTCACTGGTAAACCAGCTGATGCACCTGCGGCGAGCAGCTCGGGGAACAGCGGCGCCTCCTCCGGCGACAACCGAAACTAGCAGCACTCGTCAGCGGGGCTGAGGCGCGTACGGCGCCGGCGTCGCAACACGCGGGATTCTGCGTTACGGGGTCAGTGAGCCGGCACACGGCCCACTCGTGACCGGTTTCGCATACTTGTTTGTAGGATACAAGTATATTTCGGTCGTTCTGCCGCACGGAGAGCGACAACTTGAGCAAGGACGCCCCCGAGCACATCAGCACGCGGATCATTTCGCAGCGCGAGCTGATCGTCGACGGCGCGCCGTTTCAGTGGTGGGCTGTCGGCGAGCATCCCGCGCTGGTCACCGTGCGCTCGAGCGTCTTCGGCAGCGCGACCAAGTTCACCGATGGCGACGTCGCTGAGTTCGCGGCTTCGCTGGCGAAGGAGCTGCTCGCGCAACACTACGCGCGCGCGGGGCGATCGCCGACCGGAAAGAGGCTGCCCTCCGACACGATGTCCGGCTTGAACAAGCCCGGCTGGTTCGAGCCCGGCGACGACGTCGACTTCAGCACGACGGTGTTCTAGCGCTTCACGCGCGCTGAATCGGCGCGGGCAGAAATTGCTCGTCGCCTCACCTCACGCAACGCGTTCGATCCTGGCGCTCGTGCATGACGGCGCCGTATATTCGCGCGTGAGTTTCGAAAAGCCGCGTAACTTCCGCTCATGTTGATCCGGCATCTGTCCTACTTCATCGCGCTCGCGCGCGAGCAACATTTCGCGCGCGCCGCCGAGGCTTGCAACATCACGCAGCCTACGCTGACGGCCGCGATCCAGAAGCTCGAGGAAGACCTCGGCGTCCGGCTCGTGATTCGCGACCATCGCTTCGTGCGGCTGACCGAGGAAGGCGAGAAGCTGCTCGCCTGGGGCCGGCAGATACTCGTCGACTATGGCAGCCTCAAGGACGATCTCGCGGGGTTGCGGCGCGGCCTCGTGGGAACGCTGCACCTCGGCGTCATACCTGCGTCGATGTCCGTCATCTCGTTCTTGACGTCGCGGTTCTCGGCGGCTCATCCGGCTGCGCAAGTCGTGATCCGCTCGATGACGTCGCGCGCAATCGAACGAGCACTCGAAGCGTTCGAGATCGACGCCGGCGTCACGTATCTCGAGAACGAGCCGTTGCAGAACGTCCGCAAGGTACCGCTCTATCGCGAGCGTTATGTGTTCGTGGCGCGACACGGACATCCCGCGGCTGTCAACCCCACGATCGGTTGGAAGGAAGCCGCGGCGCAGCGCTTGTGCTTGCTCAGCGAGGACATGCAGAACCGCCGCATCATCAACAACGTGGCCGCGTCGATCGGCGTTGCGATCAAGCCCGACGTCGTCAGCAACTCGTACCTCGCCGTGCTCTCGCACGTTCGCCACGGCGAATGGGCGAGCATCGTTCCGCACACGTTCGCGCGCCTCTTCTTCGGCGGCGCGGACCTCGCGCAAGTTGACATAGTGGAGCCGGCTCACGCGCAATCGGTTGGGCTCGTTCTCTCGGCCCGCGAGCCACTTTCCCCGATGAGCGGAGCGTTGCTCGGTTCTGTCGCAAACGTAGAGTTCGAGCGGGATCTAGAGGCCGCCGGCGTTCGCTGATCGAGGCCCTCTATCGGGCGTTTCAGCCTTTTCATTGGACGCGGCGTCGTGCCGTTCCGGAACATACCGGGCTGCTTCACTAGCGCCGAATCCCGAGGGCACGACGCACGTGAGTCGCGAAGAGTCACCGCACGACGCCGAGATTCGCCTATTGGCGCAAGCCCGCGCAGCCGAAGCCGGCGCGTTGCTGCCGATCCTCCATGCCATTCAAGACCGGCTCGGCTTCGTGCCCGACACGGCAGTGCCGATCGTCGCCGAAGTGCTGAATCTATCGCGCGCCGAGGTGCACGGCGTCGTGAGCTTCTATCACTTCTTCCGCACCAAGCTGCCTGGCAAGCAGACGCTCTACGTTTGCCGCGCCGAGGCCTGCCAATCGATGGGTTCGCGCGCGCTCGAAAGCTACGCTCGCAAGAAGCTCGGCGTCGATTTCCACGAGACGACGGCCGACGGCCGCTTCAGCCTCGAGCCCGTCTATTGCCTCGGTAACTGCGCGTGCTCGCCGGCCGTCATGGTCGACGAGACCGTGTACGGCTGCGTGACGCCACAGCGGCTCGACGAGATCCTCGCGTAGCCATGGCCGCGGCAACGAGAGTCTTCATTCCATCCGACACGACGGCGCGGTCGCTCGGGGCGGACGCCGTGGCCACGGCGGTCGCTGCGGAAGCGAAACGGCGCGGCGCGAACGTGCGTGTAGTTCGCAACGGCTCGCGAGGCCTCTACTGGCTCGAGCCGCTCGTCGAGGTCCTCGTCGGTGACGTGCGCCATGCGTACGGACCGGTTACGGCGAAGGATGTCGCGGCGCTGCTCGACGCGGGCTTCCTGACGGGCGGCATGCACGCTCTCGCGCTCGGTCCGACCGAGAGCATCGATTACTTGAAGAAGCAGACCCGCCTGACGTTCGCGCGAGTCGGCGTCGTCGACCCGTTATCGCTCGACGATTACCGCGCACACGGCGGTTACCGCGGCCTCGCCAATGCGTTGAATCTCACTGGCGAGCAGATCGTCGCGACGGTAACGGACTCGGGGCTACGCGGTCGTGGCGGCGCGGCTTTTCCGACCGGCATCAAGTGGAAGACGGTGCTCGCGACGGCGGCCGAGCAGAAGTACGTCGTCTGCAACGCCGACGAAGGCGACTCGGGCACGTTCGCCGACCGCATGATCATGGAGAGCGATCCGTTCGTGCTCGTCGAAGGCATGACGATCGCCGGCGTCGCCGTCGGCGCGACGAAGGGCTTCGTCTACGTTCGCGCGGAGTATCCGCAGGCCATCAAGACGATGCGCGCCGCGATCGAGAGCGCGAGCGCGGCGGGCTTTCTAGGTACGAGCATTCTGGGCAGCGGCCGCGCGTTCGAGCTCGAAGTCCGCGAGGCGGCGGGCGCGTACATTTGCGGCGAGGAGACCTCGCTGCTCGAGAGCCTCGAGGGCAAGCGCGGCATGGTCCGCTATCGGCCGCCGCTGCCCGCGATCAAGGGGCTGTTCGGCAAGCCGACCATCATCAACAACGTGCTGTCGCTCGCGAGCGTGCCTGTGATCCTCGACAAGGGCGCAGACTTCTACAAGAGCTTCGGCGTGGGCCGCTCGCGCGGCACGATCACGGTCCAGCTCGCCGGTAACGTCAAGCGCGGCGGGCTGATCGAGCTCGCTTTCGGTCTCCGCTTGAGCGAGATCCTCTACGACTTCGGCGGCGGCAGTGCGACGGGGCGGCCGATCCGCGCCGTGCAGGCCGGCGGGCCGCTCGGCGCCTACGTGCATCCGTCGCAATTCGATACGCCCTTCGATTACGAGCAATTCGCGGCTGTCGGCGCGATGGTCGGCCACGGCGGGCTCGTCGTGTTCGACGACACCGTGGACATGGGCGAGCAGGCGCGCTTCGCGATGGAGTTCTGCGCGATCGAGTCGTGCGGCAAATGTACTCCGTGCCGCATCGGCTCCGTGCGCGGCGTCGAGGTCATCGACAGGATCCGCGGCGGCGAAAACGAGACCGCGAACCTCGCGCTGCTGCGCGATCTCTGCGACACGATGGTCACGGGCTCGCTGTGCGCGCTCGGCGGCATGGCGCCGTTCCCGGTGATCAGCGTCCTGAACCACTTTCCCGAGGACCTGAAAGCGCGCGCCGGCAAGCCGAAAGCGGCCTGACGCAAGGAGCATCCGCATGAGCGCTGCGTACACGACTTACGAACGACCGGCCGATCTCGGCACACCGGCACCGGCGGCCGGCACGAAGCTGATCACGCTCTCGATCGACGGCGAAGCGATCACCGTGCCCGAGGGCACGAGCGTCATGCGCGCGGCCGCCCTCGGCAACATCAACATCCCGAAGCTCTGCGCGACGGACAGCCTCGAGCCGTTCGGCTCGTGTCGTCTCTGCCTCGTGCAGATCGAGGGCATGAAGGGCTTGCCCGCGTCGTGCACGACCGAAGCCAGGCACGGCATGAAGGTCACGACGCAGAACAAGAAGATTGCGGACACGCGCCGCAACGTCATGGAGCTCTACATCTCGGATCACCCGCTCGACTGCCTGACGTGCCCGACGAACGGCGACTGCGAGCTCCAGGACATGGCCGGTGTCGTGGGACTTCGCGAGGTGCGCTACGGCTATGCCGGAGACAGCCACCTCGACATGAAGAAGGACACGAGCAACCCGTACTTCACGTTCGATCCGTCGAAGTGCATCGTCTGCTCGCGCTGCGTGCGCGCCTGCGAGGAAGTGCAGGGCACGTTCGCGCTGACGATCCAGGGCCGCGGCTTCGAGTCGAAGGTCAGCCCGAGTGAGAACCAGCCGTTCCTCGATTCCGAGTGCGTGTCGTGCGGCGCCTGCGTGCAGGCATGCCCGACGGCCACGCTGTCCGAGAACGGCCTCATCGAGCAGGGCGTTCCCGAGCACACGGCGATCACGACGTGCGCCTATTGCGGCGTCGGCTGCTCGTTCCGCGCGGAGATGAAGGGCCAAGAGGTGGTCCGCATGGTCCCGAACAAGGACGGCCACGCGAACCACGGTCACTCGTGCGTCAAGGGCCGCTTCGCGTTCGGCTACGCCACTCACAAGGACCGCATCGAGAAGCCGCTGATCCGCGAGACGATCCACGAGCCGTGGCGCGAGGTTTCGTGGGACGAGGCGTTTAAGTTCACGGCCGACAAAATCAGGAGCATTCAGAAGAAGTACGGCAAGGATTCCGTCGGCGGCATCACGTCGTCGCGCTGCACGAACGAGGAGACCTACCTCGTCCAGAAGCTCGTGCGCGCGGCGTTCGGCAACAACAACGTCGACACCTGCGCGCGCGTGTGCCATTCGCCGACGGGCTTCGGCTTGAAGGCGACGCTCGGCGAGTCGGCCGGCACGCAAGCCTTCGACTCGGTCATGAAGTCCGACGTCATCATGGTCATCGGCGCGAACCCGACCGACGCGCACCCCGTCTTCGCGTCGCAGATGAAGCGCCGCCTGCGCGAAGGAGCGAAGCTCATCATCCTCGACCCGCGCGCGATCGACCTCGTGCGCTCGCCGCACGTCGAGGCGCAGTTCCATCTGCCGCTGCGGCCGAGCACGAACGTGGCCGTCGTCAACGCGATCACGCACGTGATCCTCGCCGAGGGTCTCGAAGCGAAGGAGTTCATCAAGGAACGCTGCGAGCCCGAGGCGTACAAAGCGTGGCGCGAGTTCATCCTCGATCCCCGCAACTCGCCGGAGGCGACCGAGGAAGAGACCGGCGTGCCGGCCGAGACAGTTCGCGGCGCCGCGCGGCTGTTCGCCGCGGGCCCGAACTCGGCGATCTACTACGGCCTCGGTGTTTCCGAGCACAGCCAAGGCTCGACGACCGTCATGGCGATCGCGAATCTCGCGATGTGCACGGGCAACATCGGCCGCGAGGGTGTCGGCGTGAACCCGCTGCGCGGGCAGAACAACGTGCAGGGCTCGTGCGACATGGGCTCGTTCCCGCACGAGCTGCCGGGCTATCGACACGTCGGCGACCCCGCCGTTCGCAAGCTGTTCGGCGACGAGTGGGGCGTCGAGCTCGAGTCCGACCCGGGCTTGCGCATTCCGAACATGTTCGACGCGGCTGTCGCCGGCCAATTCAAAGCCCTCTACGTGCAAGGCGAGGACGTCGCGCAGTCGGACCCCGACACGCACCACGTCACGAAGGCGCTGTCGTCGCTCGAGTGCATGATCGTGCAGGACCTGTTCCTGAACGAGACGGCGAAGTTCGCGCACGTGTTCCTGCCGGGCTCGTCGTTCCTCGAGAAGAACGGCACGTTCACGAACGCCGAACGGCGCATCTCGCCGGTGCGCAAGGTCATGGAGCCGCTGGCCGGCCTCGAGGATTGGGAGGTCACGCAGCGCCTGTCGAACGCGCTCGGCTATCCCATGAAGTACATGCACCCCAGCGAGATCATGGACGAGATCGCGCGGTTGACGCCGACGTTCACGGGCGTCAGCTACGCGAAGATCGACAAGCTCGGCAGCATCCAGTGGCCGTGCAACGACGAGGCCGAGGAGGGCACGCCGACGATGCACATCGGCGAGTTCGTGCGCGGCAAGGGTCTGTTCAAGGTCACGCCGTACGTGCCGACCGACGAGGTCACGACGCGCATGTACCCGCTGCTGCTGACGACGGGCCGCATTCTGAGTCAGTACAACGTCGGCGCGCAGACGCGCCGCACCGAAAACTTGCAGTGGCACGACGAGGACGTGCTCGAGATCCATCCGCACGACGCGGAGCAGCGCGGCATCGTCGAAGGCGACTGGGTGGGCTTAAAGAGCCGCGCCGGCGAAACCGTGCTGCGCGCGATATTGAGCGAGCGCATCCAGCCGGGCGTCGTCTACACGACGTTTCACCATCCGTTCTCGGGCGCCAACGTCGTGACGACGGACAACTCCGACTGGGCAACGAACTGCCCCGAGTACAAAGTGACCGCCGTGCAAGCCTACAAGGTCACCCAGATGTCCGACTGGCAGAAAGAGTTCGCGAAGTTCACCGACGAGCAGCTCGACCATCTGCGCCGCGCGCGCGAGCCGCAGACGGTCGGCTGAGGAACGCCGTGGACGTCGAAAAGCTAGTGCGGATGGCGAATCAGATCGCCGCGAACCTCGACTACGGCCCGGACAAAGAGAAGACCGCGGCGGTGACGGCTGATCATCTGAAGCGCTTCTGGAACTCGACGATGCGCGCGGCCGTCGTCGAGGGTCATGCGAAGAAGCCGCTGGATCTCACGCCCATCGCGGCGCGCGCCGTCGAGATCCTCGCCGTGCGGACACAGTAGCGGAAGGCGGCTCGAGGCGGTTGTCGTGTTCAATTCTTGGCGAAGCGGAACGTGAGCCCGACCGTGCGCGGCTCGCCGGCCTGACCGAGGATTAGGCCGGAGTTTCCCGTCTGAATCGTCAGCGCCGTGATGTATTCCTCGTCGAACAGGTTGCGGGCGAACACGTCGACCTCCCACCCGCGCCCGAATCGATAGCCGATGCTCGCGTTAGTGACGCTGAAGCCGTAGATCACCGTGTACTGAGACCCTGACGTGTCGCTGTTGTAGCCGTCGCGGGCGTTCGTGACCCAGTGGAGCGCGAGCTCGCCGTCGCCCATCGTTCTTTCGTAGTCGAAGCCCAAGCTCCCCGACAGCTCGGACAGGCCCGCGAGCGGCACGCCCGTGAGGTTGCAAGCCACCGTGCCGGCCGTCTGCAGCTCGAGCGGGCACGGTCCGGCGGGGTAGTCCGTATTCTCGCCGTCGGCATACGCGACCGACGTGCGCAGCGTGAAACCCTCGAAAAGACGCGCCGCAAAATCCACCTCGACGCCCTGGACCTGCACCTCTGGAATGTTGGACGGATACGAGCGAATGGCCGCCGTCTCGAGGCTCGAGACGACGTTCGACTGGTAGTTCTCGACGACCGTGTGATAAGCGGCGAGGTTCACCGTCGCGCGGCCGTCGAGCACTGTGGACTTGAGACCGAGCTCGTACGTGCTGTGCGTCTCGTCCTCGATGACGGCCGTCGCGAGCGTCGGCTGGTTCAGGGCGTCGAGCGGCAGGCCCGACATGTTGAGGCCGCCCGACTTATAGCCGTGCGCATAGCTCACGTAGCCGAACAAGTTCTTCGTGAACGCGTAGGCGACGTTCGCGCGGCCCGAGAAGCTGCCGTCATCGTCGGCGGCCGTGTAGCTCTGAGGGCGGAAGATCGAGAGCTTCGCGCGCAGCAACTCGGCGGCCGTCGCGAAAGGAAGCCCCGTGAGATCGGCCCCGCCCGAGACTTGCGTCGCGTATGTGCCTTCCTTGTCCTCTTCGGTGTAGCGAAGGCCCAACGTGCCTGTCAGCCGTTCCGTGAACGCGTAATTGACCTCGCCGAAAACCGCGTAGCTCTGCATCTCGAAGTCCGACGTTCCGGTTTGCGAATAGCCGTCGAGCAGGTCGCGCGGGATCGGCACGGTGAAATTCGCCTGGTTCAGCAGCCAATACGCGGCCTCGGGTCCGTAAGTGCTGATCGGCGTGCCCGAGATCTCCTGCGTGAAAAAGTAGAGTCCGCCGACGTAGTCGAACGGCCCGTCGCTGTTCGAAGCGAGCCGCAGCTCTTGGCTGTATTGGTCCTGGCGTGACGGAATGCGCTGCACCATCTGGATCGGAATGCCCGTGTAGTCGCGGTCGTTCATGACGTCCCACTTCCAGTAGCGCCACGCCGTGACCGACGTCAGCGTTGTCGGGCCGAAGTCCCAGTCGGCGATCGCCGAGACGCCTCCGTCTTGCGTGTTGATTGAGAGATCGGCGTCGATGTCGGACAGCCGGTCGTACACATTGGTGCTCGGCGGTGCGTAGCCGAGCCCTGCCGCCAACGCTGGGAATTGGCGGGCGGGACTGCGCAGGCTTTGGCCGACTCGCAGGTAGCCCTGGGTGCAGCAGGCCGCATCGAGATCGGAGACGTCGGCGATGAGGCGAAGATCGAGACGGTCGTTCGGCCTCACCAGCAGTTGCGTGCGCACGGCGTAGTTGCCGAGCTCGTTGAGCTTTTCGCCCGTCACGACATTGTGCAGCAACCCATCGCGCTCGACGAATTGCGCGGACAGGCGCCCCGCGACGTTGTCGCCGAACGGACCCGACACGCTGCCCTTCGCTTGAAGGTAGTCATTTTCGCCGGCGGAGACCTCGACGTTCGACTCCGGCGTGAATGTCGGCAGGCGGCTGATGATGTGAATCGCGCCCGCAGTGGTGTTCTTGCCGAACAGGGTGCCCTGCGGCCCACGCAGCACCTCGACGCGCTCGATGTCCGTGAAGTCGAAGGCTCCGGTCGCGGGCCGGCCGTGATACACCTGATCGACGTAGAAACCGACGCCGGGCTCGATACCGTCGTTCGCAGCGCTGATCGACAGCGTGTTCGACCCCAAGCCGCGAATCGTATAGGCCGTGTTCCGCGGGTTCGCCGAGTTGTAATAGAGCGTCGGCACGTGCTGCGTGAGTTGTTGCGTGTTGACCGTATACGAGTTTTCGAGCAGGGCGTTGTCGACGACCGACACCGCGACCGGAATCGTCTGAACGTTCTCCGCGCGCTGGCGAGCCGTGACGATGATCTCGTCGCGAGCGCTCGGCTCCGCGGGTGTTTGGGCGGTGAGCGGAAAAGCGACGGGATACGCCGCTACAGCGGCGAGCGTGAGGCAGAAGCGCACGGGAGCTCCCTGGCGACGCGCGTCATGTTCGCGCTATGTTCAAGGGAATATAGCGAAAATCCGCAAGCCAGGTCAAAGCCGGCCGGCGGCATCGATTTGCGATATATTCAACGGTATATTCCGGTCTGTCGTTGCAGCGAGGTCTGCGGCAATGTTCGGATGTTCGAGGCTTTGGCTGATGATGGCCCTGCTCGGGGCCGCGGGCGACTGCGCCGCGGACGAGATTAGAGTCGCCGTCGCGACAAATTTCTTGGGCGCGATGAACGCCGTGGTCGAGCGTTTCGAGCAGACGAGCGGCCATAAGGTGCTCGTGAGCTCGGGCTCGACGGGCGGGCACTACGCGCAGATCAAGAACGGAGCGCCCTTCGAAGCGTTCTTTGCCGCCGATACGGAACGGCCGCGCCTGCTCGAGACGGAAGGCCTCATCGTGCCGGGCTCCCGCTTCCTCTACGCGATCGGGCGAGTCGCGCTTTGGAGCAGCCGCCCGAATTACGTCGATGCCGACGGCAAGGTCCTCGAGACCGGCGAGTTCCTGCATCTCGCAATCGCCAATCCTGACCTCGCGCCGTACGGCGCGGCCGCGCGCGAGGTGCTCGTGGCTCGCGGTGTGTGGGACCGGTTACAGCGGCGCTTGGTGACGGGGCAAGACATCGGCCAAGCGTACGGTTTCGTGCAGAGCGGTAACGCAGAGCTCGGCTTCGTGGCATGGGCGCAGCTGCGACAGCCGCGCGGCGAAATCGCCGGCTCCTACTGGCTCGTGCCCGAGTCGCTGCATCGGCCAATAGAGCAGGAAGCGGTGCTGCTGCGCGATGTCTCGGCCGCACGTGGGCTGCTAGAGTTCGTCAAGAGCACCGAGGCGCGCGAGATCATCCGCAGCTATGGATACGGACCGTGACGAGGCCGGCCGCGCGTTTGCCGAAGGCGCCGCGTCAAATGCCTAAGGCGGCCGCCGCAAAGCGCGCGGGCGCGCAACGCCGCGCGGGGTCGCCGCAGAAGTTGCCCTCGCGCATTCCGATCAAGCTCTGGATTCGACTCAAGCTGCCGGGCGTCGGCGACATCGGCCCCGGCAAGATCGAGCTGCTGCGCAAAATTCGCGAGCATCAATCGATCTCTGCCGCGGCGCGCGAGATGAACATGTCGTATCGCCGCGCCTGGCTCCTCGTCGACGAGCTCAACACCGTCTTTCGTCGGCCCGTCGTCGCGAAGTGGATGGGCGGCAGCTCGCGCGGCGGCGCCACGCTAACGCCGACGGGTGAGAAGCTGGTCTCGAGCTATGACGCCGTGGTAAGGCAGGCCGACAGCGCGAATCGCGCGCTGCTCGACGAGCTCTCGAGCATCACCACCCTCGCGCTCGAGTGACCTAGGCTCCATCGCGGATGCGCACGCCGTTGTATGGCGCTCGAGCGAAGCCCAAGTCCACTATGCCTGTGAACGTGTCGCCGGACACGACGCCGCTGTATGTGATTACGAGGCTGCCGTCCGGCGTCGTCAGCGTTCGTTTGTAGGAGAACTTGTCTCCCTCGAGCACGATGTCCGTACCCGGCCCGGCTTCCGGGATGCCATCCGGGCCGGGCTCGACGAGTTTTGCGGTAATGGCGTAACCGTCCGCCGTTTTCATGACCGTGACGGTCTCCGACACTCCGCCGCCGGGCGTAACGGCCGTTGCGGTCCACTTGCCCACGAAGGACTGGCCGTAGGCCGGGGCCCCCAGCGCAAGGGACACGAGCCCTATCGCTGCGGCGATGCGGATTTCATTGAAGAACGCTCGGCCAGACATGTTCGGTTACCTCGCGGTGTTGCTGAAGATTCGATACTTAAGATGCAGGTCCGCCGACAAACGGATGCAGCACAACTCCCTTTCTTCGGTCAGCTACGTTTGCCGGATGGCGCGCTCATCGACAGTGAGTCAACGCCCCCTTGCTAGTTCGATGGCGATGTCGTAGATTCTCCTACATCTGTAGGAGATATCATTGCCACAGCCCAAGCTCAGCAAGCTCGAGCTCAAGATCATGGAAGCCCTCTGGGCCAAAGGGCCGTCTTCGGTCCGCGAGATTCAGGAGAGCTTTCCCGCGAAACGACGCCCCGCGTACACGACCGTGCAAACGATGGTCTACCGGCTCGAGGCGAAGAACGCGCTGAAGCGCACGAAGAAAATCGGCAACGCGCACATCTTCGAGGCCTTGGTCTCGAAGACCGCCGCGCATCGCAAGCTCATCGACGAGGTGCTCGGCTTGTTCGGCGGGCGCGCGCAACCGCTGATGGCGCATCTGATCGAATCCGGCCAGCTCACGCTCGCGGACATCGAGGACGCACGCAAGGCGTTACGCGAGCCCGCGAAGAAGGAGTGATCGCGATGTTGAACGAGCTCGTCAATCACGTTTGGCAATCGACGTTGGTGGCGGCCGCCATCGCCGCGCTCACCGCGATGCTGCGCGACGACGCCGCACGCAATCGCTATTGGCTTTGGTGCGCCGCGTCGGTGAAGTTCCTCGTGCCGTTCTCGTTGCTTACGGCGCTTGGCGGCGCGCTTCGCGAAGCCGGCGCGCCTCGCATCGAGCTGGCCGATTGGCCTTCGACGCTCGGTGTCTTCGCCGAGCCCATGCCCGAAGCGACCGATTGGGCGCCGCTTCGCACGGCGCTGCTAGCGATCTGGGCGGTCGGGTTCGCGGCGGTCGTCGCCAACTGGATCGTGCGTGCCGTGAAGGTTCGCTCGCTGCTGCGCGCTTCGCTGCCGTACGCGGGCGCTCTGCCGCGAGACGCGGAGCGCGTCGAGGCTCGCACGTCGGCAGCGCTGCTCGAGCCCGCGCTCGTCGGCATCCTGCGGCCGGTGCTGCTGCTGCCGCAGCGTATCGCCGAGCATCTGTCGCCGAGGCAGCTCGACGCCGTGCTCGAGCACGAGCTCTGTCACTTGCGCCGCCGCGACAATTTGACGGCCGCCGTCCACATGGTCGTCGAGGCCGTGTTCTGGTTTCACCCGCTCGTCTGGTGGATCGG
>Ga0134127_10002092_pt1 | contig 14543 bp, 17 predicted proteins | sample KB31753_FD_96459 | JGI IMG/M metagenome (GOLD analysis project Ga0134127, IMG submission 96459) | Terrestrial soil microbial communities with excess Nitrogen fertilizer from Kellogg Biological Station, Michigan, USA - KB3-175-3 | ecosystem: Environmental > Terrestrial > Soil > Unclassified ...
CGCCCACGACGAAGCGGACGTTGGAGAGCTTGGCGGCCGCGGCGCGGCGCCGGGCCTCGTCGATCGCCTTCGCGTCGCGATCGACGCCGACGACCGCGCGGCAGAGCGGCGCCAGCGCAAGCGCGACCCGGCCGGAGCCGGTACCCGCGTCCAGCACCGTCAGGTCGCTGAGCGGCTCGCCCTTGAGCCGCTCGAGAAACGCCGCGCTCAGCTCGTCGGTCGGCTCGGCGGGTCGGCCCTCAGCCGGTGACTGCGCCATCGGAAGCGGAAGAGACGAGGCGCGCGTATTTCGCCAGGACGCCCCATCCGTAGCGCGCCTTGGGCCGCTTCACGGCCTTGAGGCGCTTCTTCAACTCGGCCGGTGAGAGCTCGACGTCGAGCCGGCGCTTCTTGATGTCGATCACGATCGTGTCGCCGTTCCGCAGCGCGGCGATCGGCCCGCCGTCGGCCGCTTCGGGCGCGATGTGCCCGATCATGAACCCGTGCGTCGCGCCCGAGAAGCGCCCGTCGGTCATGAGCGCGACGGTATCGCCGAGCCCGGCGCCCTGGAGCGCGCCGGTCACGTGGAGCATCTCGCGCATCCCCGGCCCGCCCTTGGGCCCTTCCCAGCGGATGACGATCACGTCGTTGGGCTTGATCTTCTTCGTCTTGACTGCCTGGAAGGCGTCCTCCTCGCGATCGAAGACGCGAGCCGGGCCCCGGTGGAGATCCTTCTTCTGCCCGGAGACCTTGGCGACGCATCCCTCGGGCGCGAGATTGCCCTTCAGGATGGCCAGGCCGCCTTCCTTCTTCAGCGGGTTGTCGAGCGAGCAGATGACCTTCTGGCCCGGCGTCTCCTTCGCCGAGCGCGCCTCCTCGCCGATCGTCCGTCCGGTCACCGTCGGCTCGTCGGGGTTCAGGAGCCCGGCGTCCAGGAGCCGCTTGGCCACGACGCCCATGCCGCCGGCGTCGTACATCTCGGGAGCGGTGTAGGTGCCCCACGGTCGCATGTCGGCGATCAGCGGCGTCTTGCGCGAGACCCGATCGAACTCGTCGATCGTCAGCTTCACGCCCGCCTCTTTGGCGATGGCCAGGAGGTGCAGGACGGCGTTGGTCGACCCGCCCGTGGCCATCACGCCGGCGATCGAGTTATACAGCGACTTCCGGGTGATGATTTGGCGCGGCAGGACGCCCTTGCGCAGGAGCTCCATCACCATCTTGCCGGTCTCGAAGGCGACCTCGTCCTTGTGGGGATCGACGGCCGGCACGCCGTTGAAGCCCATGGGCGAGACGCCCAGCATCTCGAACGCGGTCGACATGGTGTTGGCGGTGAACTGCCCACCGCACGCGCCGGCGCCCGGACAGGCGCGGCTCTCCACCTCGTTGAGCTCGCGCGCGTCGATCTTGCCCGCGTTGAAAGCGCCGATCGCCTCGAACACTTCCTGGATCGTGAGCTTCTTGCCCTTGTACTCGCCGAAGGCGATCGAGCCGCCGTAGAGCATGATGCTCGGCAGATTCAGCCGCGCCATCGCCATGACCATCGCGGGGATGGTCTTGTCGCAGCCGGAGATGCCGACGAAGCCGTCGAGGAGATGGCCGCGAACGACCAGCTCCACCGAGTCGGCTATGAGCTCGCGGCTGATCAGCGAGGCCTTCATGCCCTCGGTGCCCATGGCGATGCCGTCGGTGACGCTGATGGTGTTGAACTCGATCGGTGTGCCGCCGGCGGCGCGGATGCCTTCCTTCACCTTCTCGGCCATCTTGCGATGGTTCCAGTTGCACGGCGTGATCTCGATCCAGCAGTGCGCGACGCCGACCAGCGGCTTCTTGAGATCGTCGTCGGTGTAGCCGATCGCCTTGAAGTAGGAGCGGGCGGCCGCGCGGTCGGCGCCGTCCACGAGAGCCCGGCTCTGGTGCCGCGGATCGAATGTCATGCGGGTACCTCCTTGCGCTTGGCGACGAGGAACGTGAACTTGCCCTGCTGCACGACCTCGCCGTGCTGATCGATGAGGGAGCGCTCGTCGACCACGAAGCCGCCGTCGCGCATGGGCCGTTTCGAAAGGATCCGCGAGCGGCCGTGCACGGTGTCGCCCACGCGGACCTCCCTGACGATCTGCCAGTCGAGCCCGACGAACGCCAGGACGGCCAGGGGCGGCTCCTTGACCCTCCAGCCCAGCCCGATCGACATGCAGAGGACCAGGGCGGCCGGAACGGCGGCGGGCGCGGCGGCCGGCTCGCGCGTGAGGCCGAGATAGAGCGAGACGTGCGTCTCGGTGACGGTGATGGCCGGCGTCTCCCGGATCTTGTCGACCTCGATGTCCTCGAAGTAGGTGCCCCTGATGCTCACCGTTTCTTCTCCACGATGAGGTCGGTCTCACCCTGCTGCACGACCTCGTCGCGCTGGTTGACGATCGTGCGCTCGATGGTGACCAGGCCGCGGTCGGCCTTGTCGAGGTCCTTCTTGGCCGACACTTTTGCCTTGAGCCGGATCGTGTCCCCGATCTTCACCGGCGCCTTGAACTTCCAGCGAAGGCCGGCGAGGCCGAGCGTCGCGTATTCGGTGGCGGCGCGGTTGAAGAGCCCGGACTGGATGGCCAGGCACAGCAGGCCGTGGGCGATGCGCTCGCCGAAGATCGACTGCTTCATGAACTCGGCGTCGGTGTGCAGCACGTTGTAGTCGCCGGTGAGCCCGGAGAAGATCACCAGGTCGGATTCGGTCACCGTGCGCCCGGGGGACTCGTACTCCTCGCCCAGGGGAATCTCGTGAAAGTACCGACGCTGCTCGCTCATCGGGGCGCCGCACAGAATAGCACAGAGGAACGCAGGCTTCCGCTCACCGTCAGCGCAATCAGGGGGCGCCGAGCTCGCGCCGGACCAGCGCGGTCCCCTCGACCAGCGCGCGCAGCTTGCCGCGCGCCACCGCGCGGTCGAGGGGCACCATGCCGCAATTGGTGCACGGGTAGAGGCGCTCGGGCGGCACGTGCGGGAGCGCGCTCCGGATCGTCGCGGCCACCTCGGCGGGCGTCTCCACCTTGTCGGTCGCGACGTCGACGGCGCCCACCAGCACGTCCTTGCCGCGCAGGAGTCCGAGCAGCGAGACCGGCACGCGTGAATTCGCGCACTCGACCGAGACCTGGTCGATGCGGCTGGCCGCGAGCGCGGGGAACGTCTGCTCGTACTGGCGCCACTCGGAGCCGAGCGTCGCCTTCCAGTCGGTATTGGCCTTGATCCCGTAGCCGTAGCAGATATGGACCGCGGTCTTGCAGGAGAGCCCCTCGATCGCGCGATGAAGCGCCTCGATCCCCCAGGCGCGCACGTCGTCCATGTAGACGTTGAAGGCGGGCTCGTCGAGCTGGAGCACGTCGAGACCGCGCGCGACCAGCTCGCGCGCCTCCTCGTTGATGACGCGGGCAAACTCCATCGCCAGGCGCCGCCGGTCGCGGTAGTGCTCGTCGGCGAGCGTGTCGACGATCGTCATCGGCCCGGGCACGGTGAACTTGAGCTTCTTCGTCGTGTGGGCGCGCGCGAACGCGACCTCGTCGGCGTGCACGGCCCGCCGGCGCACGAGCGGCCCGGTCACCGTGGGCACCTCGGCCTTGTAGCGATCGGCGCGGATACCGATCGTCACGCGCCGGGCGAAGTCGACGCCGTCGATCGCCTCGAGGAAGCCGTGCACGAAGTGCTGGCGGGATTGCTCCCCGTCGCTCACGATGTCGATGCCGGCCGCCTCCTGCTCACCGAGCGCCACCAGCACCGCGTCGCGCTTGGCCTCGGCGAGCTCGGGCCCCGACAGGTTCCAGGGCGCCCACAGCATGCGGGGCTTCGCGAGCCACGACGGCTTGGGAAGGCTGCCGGCGATGGTCGTCAGGAGCATGCCGCGTTTCTAGCAGACCCTCGCCCGCGTGTCCAAGGAAACCTCGACAGCCGTCGCGCACGCTCGCTATAATTTCGGCCGTGCGTTTCGCCGACGAGCGTCTGATCCCCATCTGGGAAAAAGTCCAGCACCAGCAGCGTCTCACCCGTGACGACGGTCTCCTCCTGTTCGACACCAGCGACGTCCTCGGTCTGGGCCGGATGGCCGATCACGTCAAATCCGGGCGCGAGGGCGATCGCGTGTACTTCGTCCTCAACCGCTACATCTCGCCGACGAACGTCTGTGTGCTCTCGTGCTCCTTCTGCGGCTTCGCGCGCAAGAAGGGCGAGGCCGGGGCTTTCGAGTACTCGGTCGAGGACATCATCGGCATGGTCAGCGACGAGGTCCGCGAGGTGCACATCGTCGGCGGCCACCATCCGGACTGGCCCTTCGAGTACTACGAGCGGGTGATCGCCGGGCTCCACGCGGCGCGCCCCGGTGTGCAGATCAAAGCCTTCACGGCCGCCGAGATCGACTATTTCTGGCGGCGCTGGAAGGTCGAGCCGCGTGAGGTGCTCACGCGCCTGAAGGCGGCGGGTCTGCAGACGATGCCCGGCGGCGGCGCCGAGATCTTCTCCTCGCGGCTGGCGAAGGAGCTGCGCTACGCCGGCAAGGCCGACGGCGACCGCTGGTGCGAGATCCACGGCATCGCCCACTCGCTCGGCATCCGGACCAACGCGACCATGCTCTACGGCCACGTCGAGACGGCCGCCGAGCGGGTCGATCACCTGCTGCGGCTCCGCGCCCAGCAGGACGCGTCCGGCGGCTTCCTCACCTTCATCGCGCTGCCGTATCAGGTCGGGGCGACGAGCCTCGTGCCGCGGTCGGCGCCGCCCGCCGAAAATCTGAGAACCATCGCCGCGGCGCGGCTGCTCCTCGACAACTTCCCGCACATCGAGGCGTACTGGGTGCTCCTGGGCGAGGAGACTGCGTCGATCGCGCTCCACTTCGGCGCCGACGACGTCAACGGCACCCTCGAGGACGAGCGCGTGCAGCACATGGCGGGGGCCCAGACCCCGGCCGGCCTGGCGCGGGCGCAGCTGCTCCGCATCATCCGCGACGCTGGCAAGATTCCGGTGGAGCGCGACGCCCTCTACAACGTGCTGCGCGTCTGGGAGCGCGAGGGCGCCGCGGCGTGAGGCGTCACCGGTCGTGATCGAGCAGATTCGCGAGAAGGTGCTCGCCGGCAAGCGGCTTGATCGCGCGGAGGGCCGCTGGCTTCTGACCGACGCGCCGCTCCTGGAAGTGGGCGTCGTGGCCGCCGAGGCGCGGTACGCGCGCCACCCCGAGAAGGTCGTCACGTTCGTCATCGACTCGAATCCGAACTACACCAACGTGTGCATCACCGACTGCCAGTTCTGCGCGTTCTACCGCAAGCCCGGCGATCCGGAGGCGTACACGCTGACGGTCGACGAGGTGCTGGCCAAGATCGAGTTCGCCGCGTCGCGGGGCGCCACGACCGTGCTCCTGCAGGGCGGCCACAACCCGGCGCTGCCGCTCGACTACTACACGACCCTGGTCAGCGAGACCCGCCGGCGGTTTCCGCAGGTGACGCCACACTTCTTTACCGCTTCGGAGATCCGCACGGTGGCCGAGGTGAGCCACCTGACCGTCAGCGAAGTCCTCGATCGCCTCTACGAGGCCGGCCAGCGGACCCTACCGGGCGGCGGGGCCGAGGTGCTTTCGGCGAAGGTCCGGCGGCGGATCGAGCCGAAGAAGGGCGGGCCCGAGACCTGGCTCGACGTGCATCGGCAGGCCCATCGCCGCGGGTTCAAGTCGACGGCCACCATGATGTACGGCCACATCGAGGATACCGAGGACCTGCTCGATCACCTCGACTCGATCCGCGAGCTACAAGATCTCTTCGGCGGGTTCACCGCGTTCGTGCCCTGGTCGTTCAAGCCCAACAACACGCTGCTCGAGAAGTGGATCAAGCACGCGAAGGGCCCGAACATGTACCTGCGAATGCTCGCCGTCTCGCGTCTCTACCTCGACAACTTCCCGCACATCCAGGCGTCGTGGTTCTCGGAGGGCAAGCGCACCGGCCAGATCGCGCTGCACTTCGGCGCCGACGACTGGGGCGGGACGCTCCTCGAGGAGAACGTGCACAAGGCGGCCGCGTTCGTGAACACGATCGGCGTCGATGAGATCGTGACGCTGATCCGCGAGGCCGGCTTCACCCCCGCCCAGCGCACCACCGAGTACGAGATCCTGAAGCGGTACTAGATCGGGTCGAGCGCGGGGAGCTCGCCGATCAACCCGCGGTCGCGGGCCATGGTGAAGAGACGCTCGACCGCGGCGCGCCCATCTGGGCCGAGCGAGAGCGTGTAGTTGTTGACGTACATGAGCACGAACCGCCGGCACGTCTCCTTGTCGATCCCGCGCCCGTAGCGCATGGCGTAGTCGAGCGCCTCGTCGACGTTGGCGTGGGCCCAGGCGATCGAGTCGCGAAGCCCCTGCGAGATGGCCCGGTGGACGTCCTCGCCCAGCTCCCGGCGCATCACGTTGACGCCCAGGGGCAGCGGCAGGCCCGTGTCGCGCTGCCAGGACTCGCCGAGGTCCAGGACCTTCGTCAGGCCCATCTGCTGGTGCGTGATCTGGCCCTCGTGGATCAGCAATCCGAGATCGGCCTGGCCGTCGAGCACCGCCTGGGGAATCTTGTCGAACGCCACCTCGATCAGCGGCGGGTCGCCCACGTAGAGCTGAAGCAGCAGCGCCGAGGTCGTGTGCTTGCCAGGGCTCGCCACCACCCGGTTCTCGAGCTCCGTCACAGGGATGGGCGTCCGCGCGACGAGGATAGGGCCGTAGCCGATTCCCATCGATGCGCCGGCGTCCATCATGCGGTACTGGTCGGCGATGAGTAGATAGGTCGCGAACGAGACGGCGGTCACGTCGAGATCGCCGGTGCGCGCGCGCCGGTTGAGCGACTCGATGTCCTCCAGGACGTGCTCGATCGCGATGCCGGGGATCTTCACCTTCCCGGCGGTGAGGGCATAGAACATGAACGCGTCGTCGGCGTCCGGGCTGTGGCCGATCTTCACCGTTCGCATGGGCGTCCGCTCGCTATTCGGTGGTTCGCTAGTCGGTGGCGAAGCGCCGCCGGAACTCGCCGGCGCGGATCGCCCGGATGATGGCGTCGCGGTTACGCCGGGCATCGACCTCGATCCACGCCTGGCCGAAGTGAATCGGGCCATGTGCGTCGTCGGTCGCGACCTTCACGAGCGGGATCGCGGGGGACTCGTACAGCGGATAGCGCCGGCCCGTCTCGGTCACCTCGACCGCGTCGAGGGTGATGCCGCCGGCGCCGATGCGCCGGATGCGCTCCAGCGTCTGCTCGATCGAGAGGTTGTAGCGGGCTGGATGATTGAGGACGTAGAGCGTCTCGCGGTCACCGACGACCTTGCCGATGTGCTGATCGAACCGCGGCCAGTTCAGCTCGATGCCGTGGAACAGGACCAGCTTCGGCGACGAGACCTTGGGGATCTCGCGCCAGTAGCTGTCGTCGATCCAGCTCTCGTGGTCGGTGATGGCGAGGAAGTCGTAGCCGAGATCCTCGTAGGCGGCGACGAGCTGCGTCGGCTCCTTGACGCCGTCCGAGAAGGTGGTGTGGGCGTGAAGGTTACCCCGGAGCCAGGGCATCAGGTCAGGGCTTCGGGGCCGCGGGACGCCGCACGGGCAGCGGGCCGTCCCAGGTGACCGAGAAGCCGAGCGCGAACCAGCCGCTAGCCTCTTTCCAGCTCAAGCTCATCGGGCCCACGGGCGTGTTCGGCGAGACCCATCCCCCGAGGCCGATACGTCCCGTCGACTGCGGCCTCTCGTAGGGCATCGAGGTGGAATTGAGGAAGCCCGGATCGTACTGGACCAGGCCGCCGCGCGGATAGATGTCGGCGTCGCTCGGCCGGGTCTCGTCGTACAGGCCTGGAGAAATGATCTCCTGCTCGGGCTTGACCGTGGGGGGCGGCACGGGCGCGGGCTTTGAAATCTCGACCTCTTGCGCCCAGCCTGAGCTCGCGAACAGCACCGCGAACAGGACAGCGACTGCGTACCTCATAAAACCATTGTACCGCCAAACGGAAGCGGTCAGCCCGGCAGGGCCATATTGCCGTCGGGCTCCCGAACGTTGCCGTTTGGCTCGCGGCTCCGGATGGCCGTCACGCTGCGGCCCTCGGCGTCCTTGACGTCGAATTCCTCGGCCAGGCCCGCCCCGATGAGCTGCTGCACGAGCGCCTCTCGCTCGGCGCCGACCGGGGGAAGCTGATGCGATTTCCAACGCATCACGAAGTAGCCGCGGCTCACGTGCGGCAGGCGTGCCTCGGCGCGCTGCAGCTCCTGGAGCGCGTGCTCGAGCGCCACGCCCGTGGCCGGCTGGAACGGCGGGCGGGCCACCCGCGACGGCGCCAGGCGGGTCGGGGCGCGCTCGAACTGGCGCGGCCGCTCCACGCGAAATGTCGCGATGCCGTCGCTCAGGTGAATCTGGCCGAAGCAGCGCACGCGCAGGTCCTTCGAGAGATCGTCGGCCGACCACGTCGCGACCCACACCTGGCGCCCGAGCGCGTTCACCGCCTCGACCGCCGGCACGAAATCGTCGTCTCCGGAAACCAGCACGGCCGCGTCGAAGGCGCCGATGGCCGCGTAATGGATCATCTCGGCGACGAGCCGCGTATCGACGCGCTTCTCGGTTGTGTACTCGTAGTCGACGCCGCACGCCGGGCAGCGCCCGGAGCGGCGTACCCGGAGCTCCCGCTTGACGAAATATCCCGGCCGGAGCTCGAGACCTTTCAGGAAACCTTCGACCAGGGGCGGCGCGTCGGCCGATACGCCGACGTAGTAGTGGGCGCCGGCGAAGATGGCGCCGGGGCCCCCGACGGCCTGCGTGATCCAGGCGGCGAGCTTGTCGTAGTCGACTCGGAGCGATTCATCGAATCGCTGGAGAGACCGGTAGAAGTTCTGTCCGTCAAAGAAGACGCTGACCTTCATGGGCAGCTCCCGGGCAAATCACACGTGGATAATGGTTACTGCCGCTCTCCCCGCCCCGTCCCAGACCGCCTTGGCCGCAAAGGCTAACCGTCAACGGCCGCCAATGCAAGGGGGTGTTCACCTACGGGGTAGCCGCCCGAGGGTGCCCTCGCTGGCATAGAACCTGCTCCCGTGGACGGTGCGCCTGCTCTGCAGGCGTGAGGAGGAAAACACGCCATGATGCGAACGCACGTAAGTGTCGCCGTGTTCGTCGTGTGGTGGCTCTGGTTCGTTCCGCTCGTCAACGCCGCCAGCGCACGGGCCGAGCTGAAGGATGCCAAGGGCACCCACGTCGGCGAGGCGATGTTGCAGGATTCTCCGGAGGGTGTGAAGGTGACCGCGGCGTTCACGGATCTGCCGCCCGGCGAGCACGCCATCCACGTCCATGCGGTCGGCAAGTGCGAGCCGCCGTTCGAGTCGTCCGGAGGTCACTTCAACCCGACCGGGAAGAAGCACGGCCGCGACAACCCGCAGGGACCGCATGCGGGTGACATGCCGAATCTGCAGGTCTCTCCGATGGGACGAGGCACGATCGATATCGTCCTTCGGAACGTGAGCCTGACCGGCGGGCCGGGCGCGCTGCTCGACGGCGACGGCGCAAGCCTCGTCGTCCACGAGCGGGCAGACGACTACCAGTCAGACCCGGCGGGTGAGGCGGGCGGGCGGATCGCCTGCGGCGCGATCGTCGGCCCAAAGCTCTGAGCGGAGCTGTGTAACCTTATCCACCGGACTCGGTAAGACTTACGTGAGATCGCGGTCGGGTGGAAATAAGGGCCTGAGACATTGACGACGATCGTGACTGAAGTTCGCGTGCGGCCGGGCGCCGAGGACAGATGGATACCCTGCTGCGTGAGCGGGAGAGCCGGCGCCGGCTCGACGAGCTCGTCGAGGGGCCTGAGCATCGCGGTTGGCACGAGGTCGTCGTCGACGCCAGGAGCGGTGAGAACGAGCCCATGCGTCCCACGCCGCCGCTGACCTCGTAGCCCCGCGAATAGCGCGGTCAGCGGGAGTGCTTGCGAGCCCGCTTGGCGGGACGCTTGGACTCAGACGACGCCGAGCGCGTGCCCGTCGCCCGCACGGAGCGACGCGAGACTTCCTTGGCGGCCTGGAGCGTCTCTTTGTCTTTCTGCGCGCGCAACGCCAGCGAGCCGAGGGTCACGATGCCAACGAGCCGATTGCCGTTCTCGACCACGGGAAGACGGCCGACCTGCGCGCGGGCCATCGTCTCCATCGCCTGATCCACGTCCCACTCGGGGTGCGCAACGATCGGATCAGTGCTCGCGCAGTCGCCGACGAGCACGTTCGTGAGATCGGCGTCCTCGGCGATGGCGCGAACCACGACATCGCGATCGGTGATCACGCCGCGGACCTCGGTATCTTCCACGACCGGCAGGATCCCAACGTTCGCTCCGCTAAGAGACTGCCTCGCCATCTCATCGATGGCGCGCAATCTCTGTGCCAGTCCTGGAACTGAATGAGTTCGCGCGGTCGACGCGCACGCGGCGCCGCGAGCTTCCTAGCTACCGTGTAGAAACGACTGGACCTCAGTAGAAACTTCGGTGGTGATTCGTCCGTACGCGCGGTGGGCCTTTACCTGAGAATTTCCTCCAGCACACGCCCCTCCACCGAGGGCGCTTCGATGCCCAGAAGCCGCGCGGCGGTCGGCGCCACATCGAGCAGACGCATGCGCTCGAGCGTGACGCCGGCCCGAACGCCGGCCCCGGCCGCGATGAAGCCCGTCGGCATACGCGGATGCGACGGCAGATAGCCGTGCTGGCCACCCGATCCGGAAACGTGCAGCGAGCCCCGGCAGCCGAATCCCATCGCGTATCCGGGCGCCGCCGCGATCGCAAAGGCGGCGTTTGGCATCGCGCCGAGGGCGTCGAGCTCTGCCCGCGTCACGATCGTGTAGGCATCGCCTGCCTCGCTGCGCAGCGCGGCCTCCGCCATGGCCGCCGCGGCGGAGTCGCCGGGCGGATTCACGAGGATCGCCGCCGAGCCGCTCGCGATGTACGCAGTCGCCCGCCAGTTGTCGCCCGGCTCCGGGCACCCGCGCAGCCCGGCGCGGGCCAGAAGGACGTTGGGATGCAGTCCCCGGCGCACATCCTCGAAGCCGTGATCGCCGGTGACGATCATGACCCAGCGGTCTGCCGGGCCAGCCTCCGCCAGCGCACGCCGGAGCGTGGCGACGTGAGCGTCCGCGCGCGCGACCGCCGCCTTGACCTCGGCGGCCTCACGCCCGAGCTGGTGCTGGAAGTAATCGGTCTGTACGAGATGCAGCAGGAGCAGGTGCGGCCGCGCCTGACGGATCATGGCCGCTGCCGTCTCGGTCAGGAACGCGTCCCACCGCACGACGTCCTTGAACATCTCCGGACCCGGCGTCACGCCGAGGCGGTCGAAGATTCCGGCCGTACTGGTGGCGTGTAGCTGCTCGAGCGGGTTCTTCTGGACGTAGTAATCGCGCTCGGGCACGAGCAGGTCGATGCGCGCGCCGACGGTGACCGGCCACGAGACGGCTGCCGTCGTCAGCCCGGCGGCGCGCGCCCATTCCCAAATCGGAGAGGCTCGGAGATCGCTCGCCTCCTCGTACCAGCGCCCGCGAGTGCCGGCCGCAGTCGGGATCGTGTTGGAGAACACCCCGTGACGCGCCGGCCTCACGCCCGTGACGATCGTCGCGTGGTTGGGATAGGTGACCGTCGGAAAGACGCCTTCGGCCGCGCGCGCGTGGCTGCCGGCCTGGACAAGGGCTCGCAGCTCGGGCGCCGCCCAGGCCTCGTCGAGGTAGAACTCCGGACGCAGACCATCGATCGAGACGATGAGGACGTGGCGCGCGGGGGAAGGCCGTACCGCCTGCCCCGCGCAGCCGACGAGCGCGGTCACGACCAAGGCGATCGCCGGGAGGCGGCGGCATCTCATACGCGGACGTGCGAGGGAGTTGGTGGACGATACTGGACTTGAACCAGTGACCTCTGCGCGAGGCTCAGGAGCGGTCGGGCTGGTACTCGATCTCGACCTGGTAGCGCGCGGCCGCCACGGGCCACTCCTTGGCCCGGCCCCAGGCGACGAGACGACCGTCGCCGAAGAGGAACCAGTACAGGCTGCCGGCCGCCGCCGCATCCGTGATACGGACCTCGGCCACCTCGACCTGGGCGTGCTGAGCGGAACGTCCGCTCGCCCGAAGCCGCATCCCCTCGACTTGGACGAGCGATCCGCTCCGTCGCTGGACCCTGGTGCCGAAGAGCTCGAACACGGTCTCCTTCGCGTCGCCCGCGCGCACGCTCTTGAGTCGCTCACTTGGCTGGTAGCTCACGTCGGGCGCGCGCGCCGCCGGTGCTGTGGCCGCCGGCGGCGTGGGCGCTGCCGGCGACGGGGAACGGGGTGCTGGCTTCGGCGTCGATGCGACCGGCGGTGTCGCGGGCGCAACAGGCGAGGCCGCGGGACTCGGCGCCTCCGACGTGCGCGGCGACGCGGGCGGCGTGACGGCAGCAAGCGAGGCGTCCGGAGCGGCGTTGGGCGGCTCGTGGCGGCTCCAGAACAGGCCCGCCGTGAGCAAGCATGCGCTCACTACCAGAGTGCCAACGACCATGCGCCGTTGCCGCCGTCGCCGCTCGCGCTTGGCATAGTTCTGGGTCATGTAATTCAGGACGAGCGCCTCCTCCTGCTCCGACAATGCCAGCTCCGCCAGCGCCGGCGAGTCGGCCGTGGGCTCGAGGGGCTCGGGAGGACGCTCGGCCGGCGTCATTCCGCGGACGTCATGAGCTTGACCATGACGCGCCGCTTGGCGTCGTCCTTCTGGGAGGTGCTGACGACGGGACCTACTCCCTTCGTCCCGACGATGCGGTTCCGTTCCACGCCCTTCGCCGTCAGCCAGCGCGTGACGGTCTCGACGCGCCGCTGGCTGAGGCGGAGGTTGTAGTCCAGGCTACCGGCGGTATCCGTCGTCCCCTCCAGGTCGATCGTCATGGTCGGATGCTCTCGGAGTTCCTTCACGATCGTCCCCAGGGCGGCCTCGGAGCCGGGCTCCAGGTCGGCGCGATCGAAGCCGAACGGCACGTGAATGACACCGATCAGCGTGCGCCCGCGGGCCACCCGGTCCGGAGCGGTCGCGGTCGGGCGCATCTGGGCGGGCGCGGGCCGTGTGGGTACCGCGGTGGGTGCCTGCGGCAGGGCCGTACGCACCACGTCGCGCGTTTCCAGGGTCGCCATACGGACCTCGACACGGTCGATGCGCTCGCCCTGCTCGCGCACATCCTTCTCCACCTTGCCGAATCGGGTATCGACCTCCACCCGCTGCTTGGCAAAGAGGTCCTCGGTCCAGTCAACTGTGGCACAGCCCGCGCCAAAGAGGGCCAGGGCGGCCATGAGAACCCCGAGCCGCGTCCCGCGCATCATGGGTTTCCCTCCAATGGCAGAAACCTACCGCCAAGAGCCCAGGACCCCAAAGTTTTTGTTCGAGCCCGGGCTTCGCCCCCATTAGCCTCCGCCCCCCCTGCGAACACGCCGACGATCGCCCCAGATGCGAGACGCGTTCCGCTGCGGCGGGTAGGAAGCCTGTGGCATGTGAGACCTTTCAAGGCCATGCGACGGTATGTGACAGAGCACACGAAGCGAGACGATCCAGCGTATTAGGTCACGTTGGCTCTGATATTGGGTGAGATGCGGAACGTCCGACTACCACCGGCGAACGGGACTACTTCGCGCTGGCACCGTCGCCACGGGAAGCAGTGCTCGGTGATCTATCACGCCTCCAAGGCCCGACGGGGTGCCTGCCTTCCTTCGACACCCCCAGGGCCACCTGTGCCCGAATTCCCTCGGGTCGGATTTCCGCCGCCGTGTTGGGGGCGTTCCACAAGACCCAGGCTCTTGGCGCCGGCCATCGCGGCCGAGGCCGGCAGGCACAGCGCGAGAACTCCCGCGGCCCTTCGCCTGAGTCGCGTGCGTGGTCTCCTCACCCGCTTCGGTCGCCGTGATCGCTGGACGCGTCGCGTTGACGGGCTCGTACGTCATTGGCCGCGCGACGTCGTCGGTAGCGGTCCCGCGCCTCGAGGACCGCGACCACGGCGATGATGCCCAGCCGACAGACGATCATCAGCACCGGCAGAGTGACGAGCGTACTCAGGATGCCCGCGGGGCTCTGACGGGGCACCTCGTACCCTCCGACGCCGAGGACGCCGATCATCGCCGCACCGCCGTCCGGGTCACTTCAGCAGCTCCGCCGGGGGTACGCCGAGCGCCTTGGCGACCTCCCGCAGCGTGCTTAGCCGTGCCACGGCGGTCGCGGTTCACTTCCCCTTCGGCCCGCGCGGGTCCACGATATCAGGGGGCAAGGGAAGGCAAATTCCATTCCGGCTCCTGCGACGACGTGGACTGAGGACGCAGTGCCGAACGTGAGAAGCAGCTCTTCATGCCAGTCGCCTTGATCCGTCGTCCTCCTTCAACTGCTAGCCGCACGAGGGCCGAGGGCCAGCGTGACGAGATGGTCCAGTTCACTCCAAACGAACGGCTTGTGCAGATAACCGAAGGCCCCCTCGATGAACGCCTCGACCTCCCTCGGAGTGCCGCCATCGCCGCCCGTCATCATGAGGACTGGCGCCGTCACGCCGAGATCGCGGACGCGCTTCAGGAGATCGAGGCC
>Ga0134127_10002093_pt1 | contig 14539 bp, 10 predicted proteins | sample KB31753_FD_96459 | JGI IMG/M metagenome (GOLD analysis project Ga0134127, IMG submission 96459) | Terrestrial soil microbial communities with excess Nitrogen fertilizer from Kellogg Biological Station, Michigan, USA - KB3-175-3 | ecosystem: Environmental > Terrestrial > Soil > Unclassified ...
ACTCTCTTGATGGTACTACCAGATCGCGATCGGCCAGCAGGGGCAGCGCCGAGAGTGCTTCAATAAGTGGGGGATGTTGAGGTATAAGGCCAGGATCGCCTGTGCGAAGGAAATTTAGACCGTTTGCAATGTGGTATTGCTCATCGTACGTGGCGGAATTCCTGCGAGAGCTCAGTAGCAACTGAGCAACCAAGACGATTAATAGTAAGATGCTGATACTGTCCGCCCAACACCAGTGTTTGAGGTCATGTGTAGGTTGAGTTCGCGTCGGAAAGATGCGGTCTGCGGAAGCCGGGAGGCTTTTGTTTGCTGAATCTTCCAATTGGTGAGTCCCTCAGCGTGGCACCTTACCTCAGGGAGGTGGTAAGTGTTCAATAAATTGAACGGTTGCAGACTAGCCCAGCGTTTTGCGTTGAGTCAAGCAACGGCTGCTTGAGAGCTACTGAGAGACAGTTGACCCTGTATATTCGGCCCTGTCGATAACCGCTTTCCCCAAAAAGAGCTTCTCCACGGTAATCTTCTGACCGGTCAACGCAAGAGGCTGTTGTAGTAGATCGACGGTGGCTTGCAACCGTGTCGACAGGACCTTGATGCGATCACGAATTTCAGCTGTTCGTATTTTTCGGTCTTCTTCAGCTAACCTTGAGTACAGATACAAATAACTCTCCAGGAAGTTAGAAAACTCACTCGTGTGCCGGGCAGTAAGCTCTCTTATTGCAGCTTGATCGAACCCAACCCAGTGCGTTAACTCTTGCCAGGTTTTGTCGTGCGGATTCTGGAGCGGTTTTAGTTTATGTACACCCCAAAACTCCGCGATGGAATTGCAAAGATCAATTTGTAGCTTCAGATTGGCATCGCTTACCATCTCGAGCGTGAACGCAGGTTCAAACTGGACAAGCTTCTTTAGCGCTTTAGATATAGTTGAAATACAGATGGGACTATGTTCAAGTAACAATCCAGTAACTAATTGATCAACGATGGTTCTGGCGTTGTAATAGAGCTTAACCCTTCTCAATCCCGTCGCAACATTGAACCGGTATTTGACCGTGTGGGTCTGGGCCATCTCTGAAAGTATGGTTGCCGCAGTGGCTCGCACTGTCGGACTGTCGCGATCGCCGAAGCGTTTCAGCGCCTCATAAAACTGACTATCCTTCTGATTTTGTAGCGCCGTTCTGTAATTCATAAAGAACGTGAATAGCGCAACTATGGCAGCAACCAGAGCGCCGACCACGCCAATGGCTCCGGGATTCTCCAAAAGCTTTCGCCACACAGAACCGTCAGTGCCCCGTTGACGAATTTGCTCAGTTTGAGCTTTGTAATATGCCGCCTGAGCATCGTGGTTGGCTTTTTGGGAATTACGTAGCTCTGATTCGCTGTCAACAACGGGTGAGGGCGTCGGCGAAGATTGCGGTGACTGAGCGTTTACAGCTTCAGAGGAGAGAAAAAGGAGTAGAAGACAACAGAGCGCCGAGCCCACTGCGTTTTTCGGCGTCGTAATTTTCCAGTTGTTAAGCAAGTCGTTGGTCCAATAACGCGGCTATTCTAGAAAAGATTGCACCGAGCTAAGGCAAGGGACTCGGCGCAGTGTGAAACAGTCTTGATACTGGACCATTCAGCCAGCAGTAGAAGGAGGCCGTGGACTCCATCTAACGACAAAGATTCCGGGCTCAGGAGAATATGAGGTTATTGCTTGTTCGATTATGGCCCCTACGAACTGCCCATAACTTGCGGAAGAAACCGGGTAATTCGAGGGGCCATAATCGTCGTCTGTGTTTATGTAGATGACCTGATTGATCCTGCGGCAGAAGCGGCCCTCAGGTTCTGATCATCTTTGACCTCGGATACATCACTCCCCCCAGCCGCCTCACGCTCCTCATCCTCATTCGCAAACTCGCGGGTCAAGAGTGCTACGAGGTCGGCGTAAGCTCGGCCGTTCTTACTGACCTTAACTCCTGTTGTCGGTGATGGGATTCCTTTAAGGCTCATCAAATACTCCTGATTCTGAGGCAGATTCTTGTTAACCGCCAAGCCAAACAGTTCTTGACCGGGGCTCCAAGGCTCTGACAAGAGTAATAAAGTGGCAACAGTAGGTGAATTCCGGCGATGGCAGGGTAACACCTAATAACTAGCGGGGCAAGAGTTTGCTTCGCGACTGTCGTTATCATAGCACGACCAGGGATGGGCCAATAGACGTGCTCAGCCACCCCTCGGTGTTCAACTATTAACAACGAAGTTAGCTTTACGATAGTAGTGATGCAGCTTTGAAGATCTTTGCTGTACTACGGCGATGAAATGTCACACGGGAACACAACGCCTTGACAATGCAATTTGTTATGCGCTTAGATGCGTTTGGAACCTCAATTCTGTTCCGTGTGTCGCATCCTTAACGCCGCGACTCTTTAGGCAACAATTCATCGCTAAGACTTGCGCGATTTGTTAGCGCAGCTTAATCACCCTTGCGATGTGAGCCCAAAAGTGCTGCGGCTTACCACTTTGTCCAAACAGAGAAGGTCTACGCGCGATGACAGCACCTATCGATTTGACAGCCTCACTTACGAAGATTCGTGACCTACACCCAAAGATCGATGAAATTTTACAATGCTCCCCTTTCGACAAAACGAGAAATCTGGGTGGCAGGCTCACGCCGGAATTGTTCTTCCAGAGACTGTTCATTGAGACTGCCGAGATTAAAGCCTTAGAGGTTGAATTAGTCGATGCTCTGACCTCTGAACTCGAGAACAACCGGATTATCTTTCTCGAAGGGTACAGCGGCACAGGTAAGACCACCTTCATAAGGCACTTCCTAAACACCCATTCCGAGTTCGAAAGTGAGTACATAGACTTCTACCCTCACGGTCATAGTCTGGAGCCGTTTCAAACAGTAATACCGGCAACAGTTGATCTAAAAAACACGCAAGACGATTTGGAAAGATTAAAGAGAAATCTTAATGTGCGCGATAAGGAGGTTATTCAGCGGGCCATAGGCCAGCTCGATTCTGTCAGAAAATTTGAGCGAGAGGTTAGAGAGTTTAATGAGCAGACTCACCCGATAGCCACAGCTTTGAAATTCCATCTTAGCAAGGACCATCCGGGCATCGCGGATTTTCTGTATTACCTCGAAAGCAACAAACTAATTTTGCGCGACTATTTCGAAACTTTCTTTGAAGCTCTGGAAGAGTTCGAACCAGCCAAAGCGTTAAATAATTTATGGCAACTTTGGCCCAAGGCTAGTTTTCGCGACACGTTTATTCTGTTCTTTCTCTACCACGTTAACAATTATCGCAAGTTGAGTAGCAGCATTGATAAAGTGCATCTCTTCGTCTTCGATAATCTGGACACCATCGCTCTGGCATATCTAACACCATTTTTTAAGGAGAGCTTTGCGACTGCCCTCGGTCTGTTTTCAGACATGATGCAGAACCCACAATTGTTCAACGAGGAGCTGGATTTTGAACACCATTTCAAGTTTATATTCTGCTTACGCGACGCAAACAATTCCACAATTAATGCGCACCTCGGGGACACCCTCGTTCCCATGGCCACAAATATTAATCTTCGTGTCGGATTCGGCGGAGAACTCTATAAGTCGGCGCTGACCAGGCGCCTGGAGTTTCACAGTGAGGTTACCGGTGAACCCGAGATAGTCCGGAGAGAAAGTGCGAAACAGGCCGTTTCTATGCTCAGTGCCTTCGCTGCCGACCCGTTCTTCACCCGTATCCTCGTACCTTTGTACAACTCCGATTTTAGAAAGCTGACCGATTCGCTTTTTCACGTCACCAAGAACCTGATCAAAGCACCACGACGACCCTGTGGCTTGTCATTCGAGGATGTTGGGACCTCTTTTACGGGAACGCCAGGAGCGCGTTATGGGATGCGAGGTGCTTTACTGTTCGGAGTAGTCGAAAGATTGCGCGAAGACAATTTTTTGATCAATTACCCGTTCACCAAAGAAATGCCAGTCGAAGCGTCCGGTTATTGTCTAACTACCCGAATGCTTCTGACGTTGCTGTTAAATCACAGCGGCCTGACCCGGGGAGAGGATGTATTTTCAAAACGAAAGCCCTTTACCTCCGTACCTCTTGGGCTGTTGATTGAAGAGGCGAAAGACATCTATGGGGTTAACGAGATCGTAAGCACTCTGGTTGAGATTTTTCTGTTTCACCAGCGTAGTTGGGTACATCTTATTACTTTTCGAGATCGCCCGGTTCACGGTATGGATGCCTTCAAGGACGAGATCGAAAGATTGAGTCACGAAAGCGATTTGCCGGTGTCCCTCTACGAGGTGTATCTCACGCTGAACCCTGCCGGTTACATCTTTCTCAAGAACCTGATGGTCCATTTTGAGTTTTACTCTGCGTTAGGGGGAAACAAGAGCGCTTTGTTCACGCAGGGATTAAACCTTATCGAGGGCGAGCCGGAGGTTTATGAATTCGAAGAAACTATTAAACGAGTATTGAGACTCGTGAAGAAGCATTCTGCGGCGATGAAGGTTTTCTTTCATAACAAGTTCGAGACTGGCCGTAGAATGACCTCCGACGATTATTTACGATCACCTTTTGTGTTCAAACACTTCAAGAACTCGGCACCCGCCGAGGCTGGACTGTTTCACGCCACGCGAATCGTCTCACACCACATCGCGTATGTAGATAGATTCAGGCTCTGGTTGCTAAAACGTTGTAAGAACGCTAATCGTGAGATAACCCTTACCGTAAACAAAAAGTTAGTTGGATTTCTGGAACAGTACTTGGAGATCCTCGAGGAATGGCCGCTGGATTTAATCGAGGTTCGTAATTATATGCTCAAGAACGTTGCGGCCATAAAACAAACTCGATACGAAGACTTTAATTCGCGAATCAACTGGCCGCTTGAACGAACACAGCATCGCAAGCGCTTCAGGTAGCATCACGCCCTGACGTGCTGAATAGCGCGCCGGCTTGTTTTCCATCTCACGGACGGGCGGCTTTGAAGTTGTCGAAAATGATTGTTCCCGGGGCAATGGACTCGGGCTGCCAGGTGCCCGCTTTGATCTCGAATACCACTGACGTCAGCGGGACGGAAGCGGCGTTCCACGGCTCGGTGTAACGAAGGATCCAACTCCCGCTCAAATCACCGGCCGTCTCAAAGACAACATTCCCTGTCGCTTGATCGTGACGGATGCGCCAGAAGCGGTGCACCGCGGAACTGTAAGCGGAACTAAACAAGGTTCGCTTGGCGCCACCTATCTTCGCCTGGCAAATAAATAGTCCCTCTTCGACGTAGATGCGATAGTAGTTGTCCGCATCTCTGCCCATCGTAAACATCGCATCAGCCTTGGTTGTGGAAACGGGCGCCTGGACCAACTCAACGTAAGTATAAGCTCCCGTGAAGTTGAAAGTGTTCGCTGATCGAAGCCCGTTGTAGTGCGAGTTTGGCTGTCCCACAAAAAGCGCGCCGATTTGTAACGCCTGCCCGGTCTCTCTTGCCGGTACAGCAGAATCGGTGAAGCCGCTGAACAGATTATTCGGAGACCACTTCGCGAGGTCCAAGGAGTTGTCGTTGAAGTCGTCCGCGAGAAGTATGGTTTCTGACGCCGGGGCCGTGTACGTGTAGCCGCCCGGTAACGTGCCGCTCAATCCACTCGGATTAGTGATCGTCACACTCACGGATCCAGCCGCGTGCGCCGGCGCAACCGCAGTAATCGTAGTGCTGCTCACGACGCTGACGTTCGTGGCCGCGGTAGAGTCAAACGTAACGGTCGCGCCCGAAGCAAAATTACCTCCAGTGATCGTAACTGAGGTACCTCCGCTCGTCGGACCGGAATTCGGAGAGACGGAACTCACGGCCGGAGGAGTCGGTTGCGGCGGCGAACCTCCATCGGATGCAGGCAACACGGTGTTGTCGTTCTTGAGGGCTCCCGGTGAATTGTTTAAATAAGTCCCCGGCGACAAGACTATCTGATCGATCGAAATTCCATCCTCGCGACCCTGCACTCGAATCGTGTGTGTGCCCGTTGATTGAAAGAAGATCTGCGGACCAAACACACCTACGCCCCAGCCGTTGTCCTGCCAGCCCCAACCACTCAAACCGCATCCGGAACAATCTTCGAGATTGATCTCGGTGCCTGTCGTAGTGCCGATTCGAAAGACCGCTGCGCCACTACTGTTAACGCTGTCTGAAAACTGCACCCACACTGAATCGTTGGCCCAGAAGTCGTCCTGCGCTTTGGCTCGAATCCACAAACGATATGGCCTGCCCGCCTCCGCGTTGAACGTCATTTCAAAGTAATGTGGCGGGTTTACAAATGGCGCAGTTACTTTCGGCGCTCCGGCATCAGTGTGGTAAAGGCGAACACCCGCTGCTGCGCTGAGATCTGAGACGGTGCTCCATCCACCCACCTTCACGGGCGCTTGCGATGCGTAAAGCACGACCTCGGCTGATGACGGCGGCGGCGGAGGTGGTGTTGGCGTAGGTGTCGGAGTAGGCGTCGGCGTTGGTGTCGCCGTCGGAGTAGGTGTTGGTGTCGGCGTCGGCGTTGGCGTAGGTGTCGGGGTTGGCGTTGGTGTCGGAGTTGGCGCCGAACCCGATACAGTGAACCGCCACGCTCCACCGCTCACAGTCTGGTTCGCCATAGTCTTACTAACTATGCGCCAGTAATAAGTCACTCCATTCTGCAATCCGGAAACCAGATAAGTTTCCGAGCCGGTCGATCCTAAAGTGCCGGTAACCACGTCTGACGCGAGAAGAGATAAATTACTCTCGACCGTGCCAAAGTAAATGTCGTACTTGTGCGCCCAACCTCCACCTTCCCAAGTCAGCAACACTGACTGACCGACCGTGGTCGCGTTCCCGGGAGCGAGATTGACTGGAACACTTGGCGGCAGCGGCACAAACGGTTCATACTCCGTCGCCGAATTCCACTTCCGGTTAAACTGATCGACAAACCACTGAAAGAACCACGTCTTCGTCGTGAAGTAGTTGTGCTCTTCCTGATAATTGAACGACTGCCAGCTCCAATTCGACGATCCGAAGATCGTCAATCCACGCCCGTAGAGAGAAACTGACTTCTGGTGATTCAACCCCAGATGCTTTCGCATCTTGATCTGAACGCCCGCCGCATACAGGCGGTCAACGTTATATGGCCCCGTCAGCTCGGCTCCCAGCCGGCTCGAATCGAAGCGATATTCGTGAGGTTCAGCAAGCAAACGCACAGGTACACCGCGCGCCACAGCCCTGAGCAGCGCATCACAAATACCGACGTCCGTGATGCGATACATCGTCAAGTCGATCTTCTGATTCTCCTGATCGATCTGCGCAATCGTGCGCGTGCCGTAATCCTCCGCGACGTTCTGATTGGGCAGCAGGTTTACCGTTGGATCGATTGGGAAAGTCGGGTACCGGCGCGTCAGAGACGTTGAAATGTTAGCGTAGTTTCCATAAAGACTGGTGTTCGTCCAGATGTCGTCGTATCTCGTCTTGAAGCTGTTAACTACCGGCGGGTCATCGCTGAAGTACCAGGCCCCATCCACATAATTCACGAACGGGTCATATGGCCTCACATCACCGTCTCCAAAATTGGAACCGGTGAAGACCACTTTATTCTGACCCGCAAGCAGCAACACTTTTGCATGCACGAACGCATCGCCCAGCTTGTAGCGCATGGGGACGCCCGCAGCGCTGAGGCGATCGAGTAACGGTTGGTTTTCGGGAAACTTCAGATTTGCTCGAGGCTCAACAGTTATGCGCACGGGCACGCCAGCCCTGTGCCTGGCGATGACTGCGTCCGCAAGTCCGGGCAGCTCGATCATGTAAAACACCATGTCGATCCCCGTATTCTCAGCCTGTACCATCTGGATCAGAGGTGTGTAGCAGTCTTCCCACGAAGGATCGCACAGCCGTTCCTGCGCTCGTGAGGTTTGAGCGAAAAGAAGAACGAGGCCGATTACAAACCAGAACGTGCGAATAAAACGAATTCTGGGCAACATCAAATTTCCCGTGGGTACTCCTTCCGGCTGACCGAGCGATGACTCTACGTGTTGGCGATGGAAAAAGTCTCTCGATTATGTCTCGAAGAGGTTGTGGTGATGAGGGGGGCGGCCACGGGGGATCGCCCCTTGAGTTCAATCGGTCTTTTTGTTTATCCGGTCGATGTCGAAGGCATACGCGATTTGACCGGACGTCAGGACTAACAACCTCTTTCCATCCAGACTGAACCGCACGAAGGCGGCGCCTGTCTTGAAGCGAAGGCGCGACTGCGGGTTTCCGGTGGCGAGATCATAGAGCGTCAGCTCGCCGGGATAGTTCTCGACGATCACTTGATTGCGGCTGGGGTTCATCGCGGCATTTGCGCCAAAGAACCGGTGACGCAGCTCGCCCTCCCTGATCGAATAGATGAGCACACGATTGTTGTCGTCGTGCAAGACCAGCCAGTTGCCTTCTGAAAAGCCCGACTCGATATCAAACGAGCCCTGGCCGGTTTCCAACAAGAGAACACCAACAGACTTCGCGGCGAAAGCGTCGTAAACTTCAACGAGATAATCATCGTCCTTGTTACCCATTTGCCGCGCGCGCTCTGCGAGTACGGGTTCTTCTTTCAATCGCGCCTTGCCCGCTTCGCTGCCGAGGTCCCAGTAAAAAATCAGCCGGCCCGAAAAATCGTCGAAGAAAAACTTCGGAGCTTGCTTCTTAAACTCTTTGCTCCAGATGAGCTTGTCGTTGACCACGTCGCGTAACTCGAACCGCACCTCGCGGTTCAACGAATCTTCGTCGGATACTTCGCCGGCAACTGCTACTTGAGGCTTGTCACCATCTTTTTCTTTGGTCGATTTCTGCTCCTTGAGACTCTGACGAATTATCACAAAGCGTCCATACTGTCGCGCTCCCTTGTCCGGGATCTCTCGCAACGCGTTCGCCTGATTGGTAGACGCATTCATGAAAACGAGCGTGTGATTCACCGGAGCGGATCTTGGGAAGTCGCCAATAGCAGAACCTGCTTGATCGATGATCGCACCACGAAACCCTCTGACGTGCATCTTTCGTTCGCCGGAATTCAAGTCCCAAACCGCACCGCGTGTTTTCGACGAAAGCGCGAGCCACTTCATGTCGTCAGAAACATTCGCAGCGTAGAGTCGTTTCATTGAGCCGACTGGGATATCGACGCTTGCGACTTGAGTGGTCTTCAGGAACTTATCAACCGGGTCGTACTTCACCGTTGCCACCGTCACATTCCCTGACGCAAGTTCGTAAAATATGTAGTCGTTCCAAAGCGTAGCGTCAGCTTTGTTCAGCCCGTTGACGATCGTTCCCTTTTCAATATCAAACACGCCCATGGTCGCATTAGCGAGTGGCTTAACGATCACGTAATTAGGATTTCCCGTCGTCTTCAATTCGTCAGCCGCGAGTGCAAATTTTGCGAGCCGCTTGCCCTGCGGAAACGAGAAGATTCCGGCGCCTTCGACCGTCGTTGGCATTGTGCCCAGAATCTTGTCAGGCGCAACGAAGATGAATGGCCGGCGCGTCGCTTTCTTCAACTCACCTCCTGTCGATACTGGTTTGAGCGTCACGAGATCGAGAGCGAGCACGGTGTCTTCCGTTTGATCGGCAGTAAGCATGTCGATCTTGAACCGGAAGCGAAACTTGTTGGAACGAGTTGCGACCAGGTATTTCGAGTCAGGAGAAAACCGGAGATGGAAAAATTTATTGAGATGTGAATGATCGTCGTCATTAACTTCAGCACTGATCCAGGCAAAGAACTCGAGAAAGTTTAAGGTGGCGAAATCTTTTTTCTGCCAAACTCGCTTTCCGGTTTGCGTCTCGAGAACGTTCAAACCCAAACCGTAATCAACGCATGCCAGGTATTTTCCGTCGGGTGAAAACTCATGCTCCCAGCAATCACGCCGAACAACCAGCTCGCGAATCTCGACCGGTTTAGCGTCAGCGATGTTCCACTTTTCAAACCGAAGCCCCTCGGTACCAAACACCACAAACTGTCCGTCAGGCGTAAACGAAGCAGGACGCGCATCAACTGTCGGAATTTGGAATGCTATTTTAAGTGGTTCACGTTGGACCACTGTGATCGCGAAATCGTCCTGGGCCAGAAAGTATGTGCCGTCATGGGTGACTGCGAAATGCGAGATGTCGCTCTTGAGCTGTGGGGTGAGCTCTTTCTTCCACAACAAACCGGGAAGCTCTTCAGTGATCTGGCTTTCCCGGAACGATACGACGTCAGCCTGCCACTTCAAATATTCTTCCGACGCATTCGCGCGTCGATTCTCGCGACAGGGAGCCGGAAGCTGCTCGGTGGCCTTCACCATCTCGCGCAAACGCTTCTCAGTAGGACTCGAGCTTCCGAAAATGTTTGTGAACCAATTCCCTGACTTGGCTTTCTCTTCAACGAGTCGCGAGAAGAATTCTGTAAACGCGTTTGGATCGTAGCCGGCCGCGACCATTGCAAACAGTCCGATTCGATCCGCCTCGAGCTGCTGGTCCGATTCGTGACCCGAGTTCCTCGACACGCTCTTCGTGCGCTCTCTTTCGAGCAACAGGTTGTACTTCTCGGTAATGTCTTTGCGATCGTTGATTTGGGTGACGTTGAGTATTTTCTTCAACATCTCCGACATGTCACCCGCAGCGTGATGAACAGTCGCGTGTCCGAGCTCGTGGGCCATCACGCCCGCCAACTCGTCTTCAGTTTTAGCAAACGCGATCAGTTTGCGTGAAAGAAAGACGTAACCGCCGGGAGTGTTGAAGGCGTTAGCCGTCGGGATGTCGATGATGAAGAATTGAAACTTGAGCCCGGTCGGCGGCAGGTGGCGAATCAGTCGGGCCCCGATTTCTCTGACGTAAGCCAGCAGCTTCTCGTCCTGTATGAAGCGGGAGTCGCCGGACATTCGTTGATAATTCAGATCGCCGAGAACCATCTCCTGCTCGGGAGAAAAGATGTTGTAGATCTGGGAGTTTGCAGTTATCGCCGGCGGGTTGCAGTTTTGAGCGTTGGCGACAACAAAGCTGATGCTGATGCAAAGGAGAACAAGGAGGGGGATTAGTTTTCTGTGCACTTGTTTATCCTCAATGAGTGAGATGAAGCCCGGAGTCAGGCCGCACTCAGTTTGATAGCAAGGATCGGGGTATTAAAGCAAGCCAAATTTGAACACGGATTACACGGATTTGTTAATGGATTGTTGACTTTACCATCGAGGGCGCGGTATGGTCCGCGCGTTTTCTTCCGAACTTAGCCGATCACTAACCTCAAACAAGGAGAAACTCGAATGCCGGATCCGTTAAATGTAGTTGTCGACATCTCTCACCACAACGGAAATATAGATCTGCAACAAGCGAAGGGTGATGGAATCATCGGCGTCATTCATAAAGTCACGCAGGGACAAACCGGACTTGATCCAGTGTATGTAACCAATCGCGGCAAAGCACAAGCTGCCGGGCTACTGTGGGGCGCTTACCATTTCGCAACCGGCGGCGACGGCGTCGCACAGGCACAACACTTCCTCGACGTAGTAGGAACGATTGAAAACACGCTGCTCGTTCTCGACTTCGAGCCTAATCCGACCGGGTCAAGCATGTCGCTTGAAGATGCGCGCGCGTTCGTTACTCACGTCAACGAGGCCACTGGTCGTTTCCCCGGTCTCTATTCCGGCTCTTATATAAAGGAGCTACTCGGCAGCGGAAAGGATCCCGTGCTCGCGCAGTGCTGGTTCTGGCTCGCGCAATATGGTCCAACAGCGGTGGTGCCGGTGAACTGGACGACATGGACCATGTGGCAATACACGGATGGCGCAGTCGGTCCCGAGCCCCATGTGGTCGCGGGCATCGGTCACTGCGATCGCGACAAGTTCAACGGCACTGAAGCTCAACTACGAACACTCTGGCAAGGATAAGAATAAGCCGCCGATCACGCCTTATAACGCAAATCAATATTTCCGCACACTTCCTCAACACATTGTGTCTATTACCGTACGGAGTAGCGCCCGCGGCTAGCGTTTAGATATAGACAGGGAGATGTGCGGTGAATCACGTTGATCAACTCGTAAGCCTCGCAAAAGCTTTAGCTAGCGAGATCGAAACGTTAAGGGCTGAGCTTGCGTCCGATCAGAACAACGCGAAGCAGTTCGGCACCAACACTAGCGGCATCGACTACTACGACATCGTTGCACGCTACGAGATCGAGTTAATCAGACGCGCGCTGAACCAGTCGGGTGGCAACCAAGCCAAAGCGGCGAAACTGCTGCACCTCAAGTCGACAACGCTCAACGCTAAGCTGAAGCACTACGGACTCAATCCCGGCCGATCAATCCCTAAAACCCGTACCTTGATGCAGAAAATTAGCCGCAGATAAAGCGGATTGATTCGCGGATTAGCGAGTTTTGCGTGTGGCGGCGAAGAGGGCGAGGGCGGAGCCGCTGACGAATAATAACGCGCCACCAACAACACGGGCTTGGTTGGGAATCTGGCGGATGCCCGTGTCGGTAATAACGACGCCCGACTTGGGCTCGACGTACAGTGCGCGGTAAGTGATCACGCCACCGGCAGTAGCTATCAAAATGCCGACGATGAGGAGGAGAGCCTTCACCTACTTTCCTTTGAACGCGGCCTTGCGCTTCTCGAGGAATGCGCTGACGCCTTCGTCCTTGTCTTCCGTCGAAAAACAAAGCGCAAACAGATCAACCTCGCGTCGCAAACCTTCATCGAGATTCGAGCGCGACGCGAGCTTCACGGCTTCCTTCGCTAATTGCAATGCGATTGGACTTTTATCCGCGATGCGATTCGCAATCTCCATCGTCTTCGGTTGAAGTTGGTCCGCGGGCACGACGTGATTCACGAGGCCGATTGAAAACGCCGTACGCGCGTCGATGATCTCGCCAGTGAGAATCATCTCCATCGCTTTTCCCTCACCAACCAAACGCGTTAGTCGCTGCGTCCCACCGCCGCCCGGAATGATTCCAAGATTGATCTCAGGCTGACCAAACGACGCCGTCTCGCTCGCGATGCGGATGTCGCACGCAAGCGCGAGCTCGCAACCACCACCCAGACAGTATCCATTGATCATCGCGATCACCGGCTTCGGAAAACTGTCGATTGCCGTGAACAATGAACGACCCATCATCACGTCGCGCTGCGTGATCGAAGTGCGACCGGCAAACTCCCCGATATCCGCGCCGGCGATGAATGCTTTGTCGCCAGCGCCAGTAAACACAACCACGCCAACCGAATTATCGTTGCGAAGCTCTTCGAGCAGCGCCGCTCCTTCTTCGCGAGTCTTGATGTTAAGAGCGTTTCTCTTGTCAGGACGATTAATAGTGATGATTGCAACGCGCTCTCGTTTTTCGAGCAGCAACGTCTCGTAAGTTTCCGGCATTAATATAAACTCCCGTTCATCTTGTAAACCCTGTAATCCTGTCTAAAACTAAGCAAAGAATTAGACCGGATTACAGGATTTGCAGGATTAGCATGATTGTTACTCGGAGGGAGGACCTTCAGGATCAGTGGTCGCCGGTTGCTCGTCGGCAATCCACGATACGAACAGCCGCAGCCAGTTTTCGGCGGGTTCGCCTATCTGCACTCCGACTCGCGCTGTTCCATAAATCGCAGGCGCAACTCTGACCACGAACGCAGTCGCTTCGAGAGGCGTGCCGTCGGGCCGGTGCGCCCGAAGGTACAAACGTTCGCCTCGAGCAACCTTCTGGTTCAGATGAAAGAGCGCGCCCTTCGTGGAAATGTCGTCAGTTTCCGTCGGCTCGCTCCAGGCCGAGCCATCTTCCGCACGACCCGAAACCACGATCGGCAATCGTAGCGACATCCGTAACGCAAACCGTCTCTCTTCGTTGTTGTAAGGCGTACTCATCGTTAACCAATAGAGTCGCTGGAGCGTTTAAGACGACTGCGCACGGCGCACGTCCTCTTTGCTCCAATCGTAAAACCCCTGACCCGTTTTCTTTCCTAGTTTTCCTTCACTCACCATCCGTCGCAGGACTTCAGGTGGCCTAAACGCTTCCGAGCCAAGTTCGCGATGAAGATACTCGGCAATATTCAGTCGCACATCGAGGCCGACGAGATCGGTTAACTTCAAAGGGCCCATCGGATGGTTGTAACCGAGCTCCATCGCGGTGTCGATGTCCTGCGCGCTGGCTACACCCTGTTCAAACATTCTCATCGCTTCAAGCCCGAGGACGACGCCCAAACGGCTCGAAGCAAAACCCGGAACGTCTTTCACGACGATCGGCTCTTTCCGCATCTTTCGACCGGCGGCCGTCACTGTTTCGACAGTTCCAGTGCTGGTCTTTTCACCAACCACGATTTCAACCAGTCGCATGATGTGGACCGGGTTGAAAAAGTGCATACCAATAACAGCTTCGGGACGTTTCGAAGAACTGGCTATCTCTGTAATTGACAGCGACGAAGTATTGCTAGCGAAAATGAAAGGGTGGTCGGATGCGGCCTCGAGCTGCCGGAGAATATCTTTCTTTAGCTCGAGTTTCTCCGGGGCGGCCTCAATGATCAGATCTGTGCCCGCACACTCTTTCAGGTTCGTTGTCCCGTGAATCTGCTGCAA
>Ga0134127_10002094_pt1 | contig 14539 bp, 12 predicted proteins | sample KB31753_FD_96459 | JGI IMG/M metagenome (GOLD analysis project Ga0134127, IMG submission 96459) | Terrestrial soil microbial communities with excess Nitrogen fertilizer from Kellogg Biological Station, Michigan, USA - KB3-175-3 | ecosystem: Environmental > Terrestrial > Soil > Unclassified ...
GATCCCGCACGTGGCGGCGAGCAGCATGGCGGCCCCGGCCAGCTGCAGCGTCTTGGGGAAACGGTCCGCCAGATCGCCGAGCACGGGGCGCTGCGTGATGTAGGAGCGGCCGAAGTCGCCGCGCACGACGCCCCAGAGATAATGCCCGAACTGGGCGGGAAGCGGCTCGTCCAGATGGAGCTCGGCACGCAGCCGCGCGATTGTCGCGGCATCGGCGCGCTCGCCGACCATTTCGGCGACGGGGTCGCCCGGGACGACATTCAATAGGAGGAAAGCAACGACGAGAACACCGAACAGCGTGGGAATGGTCGCCAGCAACCGCTTACCGATCAGCGGCAACATGAGCCTTGGTCCAGCGCTGGCCGTTGAAGATCACCGGCACGTCCCAGCCGTCGAGCGACGGCTGCGCGGCCCACAGGTCGACCGGAAACCAGAGATAGATCCAGGGAGCGGCGTCGAACACCCGGTTGTCGATGCGGCGGTACAGCGCTTCGCGCGCGGCCTGATCGACGGTGCGGCGGGCGGCGAGGATCAGCGAATCGGTGCCGGGATCACTATAGAAGGAATAGTTGCCCCCCGGGCCAAAACTGGCGCTGTGGAACAGCGGGTACAGGAAATTGTCGGCGTCGGGATAATCGGCCCACCAGTCGAGCACCGCCATGTCGGTGTCGCCCTTGCGGACGGCTTCGCGCATGCTCGAGGCATCGCGCGAAACGATCTCGACTTGCACGCCCACCGCCGCGAGCTGGGCCTGAATCGCCTGCGCGACGCGGCCGAGCTCGACGTTCGTTCCGGAGCGCCACAGCTGCACGGAGAATCCCTGCGCGACGCCCGCTTCGCGCAACAGGCGGCGAGCCTGGGCGGTGTCGTACGCGTACGGTTTGCGCCCCGCATCACTGCCGCCAAGCGCCGGCGGAATCGATCCAGCCGCCGCGACGCCCCGGCCGCTCCACACGGTGCGCAGCATCGCCGGAACGTCGACCGCGTGATTCAGCGCGCGGCGGACCTTGGGATCGCGCAACGGCCCGCGCCGGTTGTTCAGCGCGACGTAGATGGCGCGCAGTGCCGGCTTTCGATGCAGCCAGTCGGCGTGCTCCCGCTCCCATTTGACCGTTTCACCGAACGGGATTTCGGCGACCGACAGGCGGCCCGCGAGAAACTCGGCCGCGCGCGTGAGCGGCTCGGGCACGATCCGCACCGTCAGCGATTCACTCCTGGGAGCGCCGCCCCAGTACGTCGAATTCGCCGCGAATCGGAGATAGTCGTCGTGCTGCCACTCGACGAACCGCCAGGGCCCCGTGCCGACGGGCCGCTGGGCGAAATCGGCGGCCGGCGCCGTTGGCACGATGGCGGCCACCGGCATCGCGAGAAATTTCGGGAAGACCGCGAGCGGCTCGGTGAGCGTAAACGCGACCGCGGTGTCTCCCAGCACCTCGATGCCGCGGACGTCGCGCGCGCGGCCATCGGCAAAATCAGCCGCGCCCACGATCGGCAGCAGCGGCCAAACCCGGCCGCTCCTGGTCTGCGGATTCAGGACTCGGAGGAAGGCGCGCTTGACGTCCGCGGCGATCAAAGGCCGGCCGTCATGAAAGTTGACGCGGGGCCGGAGATGAAACACGTAGCGTTGGCCCCGGGCATCGGCGGTCCAGCGATCCGAGAGCGCGGGGAGAATCCGGCCATCGGGATCGAACTGGGTGAGGCCGTCGAACAGCAGCGTGACCATCTCGCCCGTCGGTACGTCAGTTGACAGCGCGGGGTCGAGCGAGCGCGGGTCGTAGGTTTCGTAGTACAGGAGGCTCTGCGTCTGGTCGCCGCCGCTCCGGCCGGAGCAGGCAGCGAGAAAACAGAGGAACAGCGCGCGTTTCGCGGTGTCGAAAAGGTTGACAGTGCGGAGCAAGTGTCGCAACATAGCTAAGTTTGCCAAACTACGTCAATTGCGCGCTCTCTACGTCTTCTCATTCGCCGCGCTCACGGCGACAACCGTCCTGTCCGCTCAAGACCAGGAGCGCGTCGTGCGCGCGCTCCGGTTCGAGGGCAACCAGGCGATCGATGACGTAACACTCGCCAGCGTGATCGCCACCACGAACTCGAACTGGTGGGCGACAAATGTGCTGGTGCGCTGGATCGGCCTCGGTGAAAAGCGTTACTTCAGCGAAATCGAATTCCGCCGCGACGTCGTCCGCCTCATCCTGTTTTATCGCCAAAGCGGCTACATGAACGCCGTCGTGGACACGCTGGTGCAACGTTCCCGGCGCGATGCCTACGTCACGTTCCGCATTCACGAAGGGGACCCGGTGCGCGTCACCCGTCTGGACGTGACCGGCCTCGAGGGAATCCTGAACGTGTCCAAGCTCAAGCGCGAGCTGCCGCTCCAGGTCGGTGATCCGTTCAATCGTTTTCTGCTGCAGTCCTCCGCCGACACGATCGTCAATCGGCTGCGCAACGGCGGCTATCCCTACGCCGAGGTGCTCCGGAACTTCGATTCCGAGGCCGGCGCGCTGAAGGCCGAAGTGCAGCTCGACGTGCAACCGGGTCAGCGCATGCACGTGGGTGAGGTCACGATCAAAGGCCTCCGCGACGTCGACACGGGAACCGTCCGGCGCATCATGTCGGTGAAATCGGGGACGCTGTTCAAGCAGGATGCCCTCTATCAGACACAGCGCGACCTCTACGGCATCGGCGTGTTCAATTCGGTCAACGTGACGCTGGTCGATTCGATCCCGCCCCCCGAGGCGCCGGGCGCGGATTCCACCGTGCGCGTCGAAATCCAGGTGCGCGAGGGGCAGCGCCACCAGGTGCGGACCGGCGCGGGCTACGGAACCTACGACTGCTTCCGCGTCCAGGGCGGCTGGACCGCGCACGATTTTTTCGGCGGCGCCCGCACCCTGGATCTCTCGGCCAAGCTCTCGAAGCTCGGCGCCGGAACCCCGAAGCGCACCACCGGACTCAACCAGTTCTGTAACCCGTTCGCGGGCACGTGGACGATCGACACCCTGGATTACACGTTCGGCGCCACCGTGCGCCAGCCGGCGTTTCTCTCCAAGACGCATCTGCTGACGCTCGGCCTCGCGGCGGAGCGGCGCTCGGAGTTCGGCATCTACACGCGCGAAGCCGTCGGCGGCAACCTCGACGTGACGCTGAATCCCCGCGGCCGTCTGCCGGTCACGTTCGGGTATTCCTACTCGGTGGGAAGCACGCACGCGACTGAAGGGGTGTACTGCAGCGTGTTCCGGTTGTGCGACGAAACGAGCCGGAACTTCCTCAGGCAGCGCCGTCAATTCGGGGCGGTGAGTGTGATCCTCACGCGGAACCAGGTGAACTCGCTGCTCGATCCCAGCGAAGGCAGCCTGATGACCCTGAGCCTGCTGCACGCCTCAAAGCTGTTCGGCTCGCAGCCGCCGTATGAGTTCAATCGCGGCGAGGCCGAGATCTCGAAGTACCATCCGATCAACCGTCGTACCGTGTTTGCCTGGCGTATCCGCGGCGGGACGATCCTCCCGAAAAACATCGATCTGGCCGGACAGAACGTGGGCTACGTGCCGCCCGACCAGCGCTTCTACGGCGGCGGTCCCACGTCGGTGCGCGGCTACGGCAGGAACGAGCTCGGGCCGCGGGTCTATGTGGTCACCGACACGACGGTGGGTAACATCGATCAGCCGGCGTCGATACGCGCGGGAGAAACGGTATACCGAAACGTGCAAACCGCCCCCACGGGCGGCAACACCGCGCTCGTGTTCAATGCCGAGCTGCGCATGGCCTCACCCATCTTCTCGCAGCGCATGAGACTCGGATTGTTCGTGGACGCGGGGCAAGTGTGGGAGCGCGGCGAGGAGCTCTTCAGCATCACCGGCCTGCGGTTTACGCCGGGCATGGGCGTGCGCTTTACGACGCCGCTCGGGCCGGTGCGCGTCGACGCGGCGTACAACGGCTATCCGCTCGAGCGCGGCCCGCTCCTCTACCTCCCTCCACCCGGAGACTCGAGTGCCGTCGCCGTGATTCAGGACGAGTACCCGCCGCTCCGCGCGCAGAAGAGCTTCTGGCAGAAGGTCGTCGTGCAGCTGTCCGTGGGGCACGCCTTCTAGATGCGCCGCTCGCTCGGGGTCGCGCTCTGGTCGATGGTCGGCCTGCTCGCCTGTTTCCTCGGCGCGCTGAACGCACTGGTCGGCACGCGCGCGGGACGGACGATGATGGCCCGGATCGCGAGCGGCGCCGTCGCCAACGCCATCGCCGGAACCATCGAAGTCGGTGAGGTGCGCGGATCGTTGCTCACCGGGGTCGTGCTCACCGATGTCCGGCTGATCGATCCCGATTCGACGCTGGTCGCGTTCCTGCCGCGGGCCGAGGTGGGCTACAACCCGATCGACTTCGCCGCGGGCCGGATCGTGTTCATGGAAGTACGGCTGGACCGGCCCTACATCAACATCGTCCAGCACAAGAACGGCAAGACAAACTTCGACGAGCTGCTGCGGCTCGGCGAGAAAGACACGGTGACGGTCGCGCCGCTCGGCCCGGCGGGCCCACGCTCGCTCATTCTGCTGCGCAACGTGCAGATCGTGGACGGGTCGATGATTCTGCGGCTGCAGAAACACGGCGACGCGAGTAGCGAGGAGGAAATCGAGTCTTCGTCGGAGGACGGCCGCTACCGCCTGCGCCGGTTCGAGCACCTCAACGCCCGGCTCGCGGCCCTGCGCATCCAGTCGCCGCGCGAGAAAGGGATCCGGATCGACATCCTGCGCCTCGCGACCGAGAGCAGTGATCCGAAGTTGTCGATCGAAGACGCGCTCGGTCGGGTGACGATCGACGGCCGCACGCTGGACGTCGATCTTTCGCGCGTCCGCTTCCCCGCGACCCAGTTCAGCGCGCGCGGCAAGGTGCAATGGCCGCGGGACACGGTGCTCTGGGATCTCACGATGCGCGCCGACTCCGCCACGCTCGCCGACCTCCGCTTCCTCGATCCGCGCTTTCCGGACGACGCGGTGCTGCGGGGCGGCGTGCGGGTGACGTCACACAGTGGACGCCTGCTCGAGATTCAGCTGCGCCCGCTCGACCTGCGGTTCGGTCGCGGCCGGCTGACGGGCCGCGTCAATGCGTTCAGTGCCGCCGATTCCGGGTTAGTCGCGCTGCGCGACGGCGACCTCGTGGCCCGTGATCTCTCGCTCGACCTCGCCCGCGTGTACATCGACTCGCTGCCGTTCTACGGCAGGCTCACGGGGCAGACGATCGTCGACGGCCCGATGAGCGCGCTGCGGATCCAAACGGCGTGGTCGTTCCGCGATTCGCTCGTGCCGGGATGGCCCGAGTCGCAGATCCAGGGCAAGGGCGAAATCAGCGTCGGTGAGGACCTCGGGTTCCAGCCGTTCGCGATCGAAGCGGCCCGGATCGATCTGGGCACAGTGCGGCAACTGGTACCGGCGGTCGACCTGCAGGGCGAGCTGGACGCGACGGGGACACTGACCGGCACGCTCAAGAACGCCATGTTCAGCGGCACGCTGCGCCATCACGACGCCAATCGCCCCGTCAGCGTCGTGCGCGGCGTGGTGGGACTCGACTTCCGCGGGGACGTCCTCGCCGTGTCGACCGATGTGCACGCCGATTCGCTGGCACTCGAGGGCCTGACCGGCCGCATGAAGGACTTCCCGCTGAAAGGGTCGCTCACGGGCGACATCCGGCTCAACGGACCGCTGAGCGCCGTCGAAACGCACGCCGATCTCCAGATGCAGGGCGGGGGCGGCGTCGTGCGCGGGGACGGGACGTTGCTGCTCGGCGCGGCAGGGACGCATCCCGGCTTCGGCGCGCGGGACTTCACGCTGCGCGCGTTCGATCTGAACCTGCAACGCTGGATGGCGAAGCGAGGCCCGCCGTCGCGCCTGACATTCACCGCGAATGGATCGCTGGGCGCCGACAGCACCACGCCGCCTGAGGGCTCCGTGGCCCTCACCCTCGGGCCGTCCCTGTTCGCCGGCACGATCATCGACAGCGGCCGGGCCGCCGTGCACTTCGAGGAAGGACGGCTGCACGTCGACTCGCTGCGCATCACGCAGCCGGGGCTGCTCACGCGGGTCGAAGGCGCGCTGGGCTGGAAACGGCCCGACCGCGGCACCCTGACGGTCGACTTCGACGCCGACAGCCTGAGTGTGCTCGATTCGCTCGTCACCTGGCTCGCGGGACCCAAGGTGACGGGCGCAACTCCGGAGGATGCGCTGCGGGGCTCGGCCCACGTGCGCGTCACGCTGGACGGCGCGTTGGACGGGTTCAGCATCGGCGGTGACGCCCGGCTGGCGGACCTGCGCTGGCGCGATTTGCGCGTGACGCGCGGCCGCACGCAGGCGACGTACGAGCCGCGTCGCGGGAGCGCGGGCCCCACGTTCGATGTCCGTGCTGATTTCGATTCGATCACCTACGCGCAATACGGATTCGGCTCGGCATCGGCGCGTGTCACGGGATCACGGGATTCGCTGAGCTGGTTCGCCCGCTCGCGCGTCGGCGATCTCGGCGCCTTCCTCGCCGGGGGACGCTATAGCCGGCCGGACGGCCCGACCGGCGTGCAGCACGTCGGGGTCGATTCGCTCGCGATGCTGTTGCCGAGCGGCGTCTGGTTCCTGGAGCACCCCACGGCGCTGGCCTTCAGCGACTCGGTGCTCCACGTCGATTCGGCGAGCCTCAAGAACTCGGCCGGAACGGGGCGCGTCGTCGTGGCGGGAGATTTGCCGGCGCACGGGCTCATCAATGCGCACGTCACGCTCGACAGTTTCCCGCTGACCGGGATCTACGCGCTGCTGCAGAAGGACACGCTGGGCGTCTCCGGCTCCGTCACCGCCGCGATCGCCGCCAGCGGCACGCGCGCCAATCCCGGCTACACCGGGTCATTCGCGTTCTCGAACGCCGCGTTCGGCTCGTTCCGCGCGCCGTTCATTGACGGCATCATCGATTACCGCAGCCGCCGGCTGAACGGGGAAGTGCACCTGTGGCGCTCCGGAGCGCAGATTCTGAGCGTCACCGCGCACCTGCCGCTCGATCTGGCGCTCATGCCGGTCGCGCAGCGGCAGCTGCCGGACACGATCTCGGTTCAGGCGCGGGCCGACAGCGTCGATCTCGGCGTGCTCGCGGCCGTCACCACCACGGTCCAGCAAGTGCAGGGGGTATTCAGCGCGGATGTCGGCATCGGCGGCACGTGGGAGTCACCGCGCCTGCGCGGCGGGCTGCAAATCGGCAATGCGGCCGCGACGATCCCCGCCTTGAACGTTCGCTATTCGAACATCAACGGCGGTGTATCGCTCTCCGGGGATACGATCCGCGTCGATCGCATCACGCTCACGAGCGATCGCGGCCGCGCGGAGTTGAACGGGCATCTGCGCCTCGAGCGTCTCACCAAGCCGATCCTCGCGCTGAACATCACCACGTCCGAGTTCAAGGCGCTCGATCTCCGCGGGTACCTGACGCTGACCGCGAGCGGGCAGGTCAACCTCACGGGACCGGTCTTCGGCGCGACGCTGTCGGGCCGCGGGACCGTCACCGCGGGGGTGCTGCATTTCGCGGACCTCGTCAACAAGCGCGTCGTGAACCTCGACGAGCCCTGGGTCCAGGACTTGATCGATACGACGTTGATCCGGCAGCAGCGGCTCGGCCCCGAATTCCAGAGCCTGTTCTTCGACAGCCTGCGCGTGCGCGACCTGCACCTCACGATGGGCGAGGATGTGTGGCTGCGCTCCAATGAAGCGAACATCCAGATGCAGGGCTCGGTCACGGTCAACAAGGTCGGCAGCAATTACGTCATGAGCGGCACGCTCGAAGCGCCGCGCGGGACGTACCGGTTGATCGTCGGCCCGGTGACGCGCGAGTTCGTGGTCAGCCGAGGGACGGTGCGCTACTTCGGGACGCCCGACCTCGATGCGGAGCTCGACATCGAGGCGAAACACGTCGTGCATCCGCTGCCGGGGCCGGGGGGCTCCCAGGAGAAAGAGTTCACCGTGGTAGCGCACATCGGCGGAACGCTGCTCCTGCCGCGGCTCCGGCTCGAGTCGGAGGGCGGCGACCGCGGCGTGTATTCGCAGGCGGAGCTGCTGTCCTACCTGGTCACAGGCAAACCGAGTTTCGAGCTCGGCGGGAGTCAGGCGGCGTTCCTGCAGAACGTCGGCGCGTCATTGCTGGCGGGCGAGCTCGAGCGCACCGTGGTGTCGGACCTCGGCGTGCCGCTGGACTATTTCGAGATCCGCCCCGGTGAAGCAAGCAATCCGTTTTCGGGGGCGCAGGTCGCCGCGGGCTGGGCCATTGGGAACAAGACCTTCCTGCTGCTCAGCGCCGGATTCTGCCGCGGCAGCCAAAGACAGACACGGTTCACGAACAGCCTGGGCGCGACGCTGCAGTTCCGGATGAGTCCGGAATGGCGCACCGAGGCGAGCTTCGAGCCCGTGCAGAACTGCGCGTTCGCCGATCCCAACTACCTCAACTCGAACCTGACCCAGCAGATCGGGTTCGATCTGTTCTGGGAACGGCGCTACTGATGACGCGCGCGCTCGTGATCAGCAATCCCTTCGCTTCCCGCACGCACTCGCGCGCGGTGACGGTGATTCGCGACATCCTCCAGGGTGGCGGCTGGACGGTCGACGTGCATACCACGGCGGGCCCGGGCGACGCGCGCCAGGTCGCGGAAGAGGCGCGCAGCGGCGGCTACGACGTGTTCGTGAGCCATGGCGGCGACGGCACCGCGATGCAGGTGGCGGCCGGAATCATCGGCACCGGGATCACGCTCGGACTGCTGCCCGGCGGCACCGGCAATGTGCTGGCGCGCAATCTGAGCCTGCCGAGCAGTCCCGCGAGCGCGGCGCGCGCGCTGCTCAAAGCCCGGCGCCTGCCGATCGATATCGGAGTCGTCGATCGCCCCAACGGACCGCATTACTTCGCCGTGGTCGGCGGGACCGGCTGGGATGCGCAGCTCATGGCCGACACGAACCTGCAATCCAAGCGGCGCTGGAAATTCGGCGCGTACGTCGCGCGCGCGGTGACGAGCCTGTCCAGCGTGCGCAGCGTGCCCCATCGGATAACGGTGGACGGCACGCCGCACGACGTCCCGGCGGCGATGGTGCTCGTTCTCAACTGCGGTCGGCTGGCGCCCGGTTTTCTGAATTTGCGGGCGGGGCTCGTGCCTGATGACGGCTGGTTCGACATCGTGGCGATGGACGCGGATGGCGCGATCCAAAGCGCGAGCGCCGTCGTGGAGCTGCTGTTCGGCGGAAATCCCGGACGCCGCGTCTGGTGGGCGCGCGGGAAAAATGTTCGCATCGAGGTCCCCGGGAGTGTCGATCGGCCGGTGCAGCTGGACGGCGAAGTCACCGGCACGACGCCGTTCGAGGCGCGACTGCTGACCGGCGGGTTGCCGGTGCTGGTCGGTTCCGGATTCAAAGCGCATCATGGCTGACACGCTGTTGCTCGTCGCCGACGACCCATCAGCGCTCGCTGACCTCGGCGCGCACTTCGAGCATCACGGCTACGAGGTGCTGCGTGAGTCCAGCCGAGAGGCGGCGGTCGCGACGTTCCGCGCGCGGCGTCCCACCGTCGTGCTGCTCGACGTCCCGCCCGATGCGCGCGGGCTCGCCTTGTTCGCGCAGCTCCGCCAGGAAAACGCATCGGTGATCCTGTTGACGCGGGTGCGTGAGGCCGAGCAGCGCACGCCCATCGATCGCCGCTATCAGGCCCACACGCTGTCTGAAGTGGAGCGCCAGCACATCGAGCGCACACTGCGCCACCACGGAGGGAACCGCACGCGCGCGGCGCTCGAGCTGGGGATTTCGCGCGCCACGCTCATCAACAAGATCAAGGCCTACAGTCTGAACCTCTAGCGACCTCCGCGAGGCCACTTACGGCGCTCGACTTTCGGAGCCTCCGATTCCAACGGTTTTTCCTCAGGCAATGCTGCGCCACAGTCCCGATGCTGCCACAGCTTCGTGGCAGGGGACATGATGGCGTTGAGCGACATCGGGTCGACGCGTTTCCGGCAATTGGGGCAGACGAAAGAAAGTCCCATCCTGAATCCTCCTTATCTCCTGGCCTGTTTTAACCCCTTCACGCCGTGAGGTTTCCCGTTGCGATTCGGTCAGCCACGGTGGCTGAGAATGCCTGAAAGGCTAGATTGGGGCATGGAAAAGCCCAAGCTGAAAGAACATGACGGGATGATCTGCCGGGCCTGCGGGAACGAGGAACGGGCTTCCGAGGGCTATCCATGCCAGGACTGCGGGACGTTCATCTGCCTGATCTGTGACTTCCGAGGCGTGACCCGCTGCAAAGCCTGCGAGCTGAAGGCAAAGATCGCCGGTACTGCCTAAGCGCGGCGCCGCTTCACCTCCGCCGCCAGCTCCTGGACCGGCGCGCCGAGCTCCTCCGACAACTTGCTGAGCGCCGCATCCACACCGCTCCAGTCGCCCGCCGCCGCGAGCGCGTCCAGCGCGACCTCTTCGATCGCCGCCGAGCGCTCTTCCAGCTCGCGCGTGCGAACCGCCACCTCGCGCGCCAGCCATTGCTCCAGCTCGCGCCGATCCATCTCCAGCTGCCGCTGGCGCAGCGCGTGTTGCAGCGAGAACTCCAGCTCCTCGAGGTCCACCGGCTTGATCAGGTAGTCGGCCGCGCCGAGCTTCAGACACTCGATCGCCGTGCGCGGCTCGTCGATCGCGGTGAGCATGATGATCGCGAGGTCGGGATCCTGGGCGAGCATCTTCGGCAACAGCTCCACGCCACTCGTCTCGGGCATCCGAATGTCGCACAGCATCGCCTGCGGATGGTGCGCGGTTTGCTGCTCAATGGCTTCCTTCGCGTTGGCTGCCGCCTGCACCTGGTAGCCGAGGCGCGTCAGAAAGCGCGTAAGCGCTTGCCGAATGCCGTCTTCGTCGTCGACTACGAGGATGGTCGTGCCCTGGGGAGTGGCAGTCATGGCCGTCAACGTTGCCGACGTTATCTTGGCGCGTCAATGAGTCCAGCCCGAATGAATCTCGCCGCCGTCCCCGGCATCACCGTGGGACATGTGACGATCGAGGCGCACGGCACCGGATGCACCGTGGTGCTCGCGCCGGAATCGGGTCTGCGCGCGGCGGTATGCGTGCGTGGCCGCGCGACCGGCACACGCGAGCTCGACGTGATGGACCCGCGCCATCTCGTCGAACGAATCGACGCGATTCTGTTCACCGGCGGCTCGGCGCTCGGCCTCGGCGCCGCGGATGGTGTGATGCGCTGGTTGCGCGAGCGTGGCCGCGGGCTCCCGGTCGGCGAGATGGGAACGATTCCGATCGTGCCGTCGGCCGTCATCTTCGATCTCGGCAATGCCGGCAAACCGCTGGGTTGGCCCAGTCCCGACGACGCGTATCGCGCCTGCGACAACGCCACCGCGGACTATGAGGACGGATTGGTGGGCGTGGGCCGCGGCGCGACGTGCGGGAAGGCGGCCGGCCTCGAGAAGAAGGTCCCCGCCGGCATCGGCTCGTGGGCGGGACGCGCCGGCGATCTGATCGTCTCGGCGCTCGTCGTCGTCAACGCCGTGGGCGATGTGCGCAACGCGCGCGGTGAGCTGATCGCCGCGGGGCGCGGCCCGGACGGAAAGTTCGTGGACAGCCTCGCGTACCTGGCGCAGGGCGGCGCGCCCCTCGGCGATCCCGCGCGCCTGAACCGGAACACCACACTCGCCGTCGTCGCGACCAACGCGAACATCGATCGCGTGCAGCTCCAGGCGCTCGCCTACTCGGCGAGTGACGCGATCGCGCGCCGGATCACGCCGTACGGCACGCTGTTCGACGGCGACGTGATTTTCGCCGTCAGCACCGCCACGGTGCCGCCAAAGTCCGGAATGCAGGTCGACGCACTGGCCGCGCTCGTCGTACCCGAAGCGGTGGAGCGCGCGGTTCGCCATGGATAAAGTCGATCGCGCGCTCGACGACATTCGCAAAAAGTGGGTGCCGGATTCGCGACTCGGCGTGTTCGAGGTCTCGCTACTGCCCAAGGCTGTGTCCGGCCTGACGTCCAGCCTCGACGCGCGCGATGCATTGCGACGGTTGGCGGGCGAAGCGGGACTCGCCGATCAGGTGACGCTCCTGCCCGGCGACAACGTCGCCGAAGCCGCGGCCGTCGTCACCGCGGCGATCGCGCCGCTGCTGCGAGAGCCTCAGCTCAGCTCGGCGCGCGTGAGCGACGTGCTGCACGGCGAAACGCTGGACGTGCTCGAGCAACGCGATGAGTGGCTGCGCGTGAAAGCGCCGGACTATGTGGGTTGGCTGTCCGCCGGCTATGTCGCCACCGGCCCCGCTGATTGGGCCGGCGATTGGCGCGAGCGCGCCACCGCCCGATCGCTCAGCGCCGATATCGTGACGGCCGACGGGCGCCGCCGCCTGCCGACGGGTGCGCGGGTCGCGTTGAAGCGCGGCGTGGTCGAGCTCTCGGACGGCCAGCGGGGCGCCGTCGCGGCGGGCAGCGTGCGCCGCGAGCAAGAGCTGCGCGTGGAAGCCAGGCATCTGGCCCTGCCCGAGCTGGCGCAGAAGTGGTACGGCGGCGCGCCGTATCTGTGGGGCGGACGGACCGAGTGGGGGATCGACTGCTCCGGCCTCGTGCAGGCCGTGTATGCGGCGCGCGGTGTGGCGCTGCCGCGCGACAGCGACCAGCAATTCGGCCAGGGCCGTGAAGTCCCGATGAAGAGCGACGGAATCGGCTATGAAGCCGGCGACCTGCTGTTCTTCGCCGAACGGGGCCGCGTGTCGCACGTTGCGCTGTGGGCTGGGGCGGGGCGGATCGTGCACTCGGCGCTGTCTCGTGGAGGCGTTGGCCGTGACCACTTGTTTGGTGATGAGCCGCGCATGAAGCGGTTGCGTGACAGCATGGTTGGAGTCAGACGGTTGTGAGCTATCGGCTACCGGGTATCGGCTATCGGGACTGCATGTTACCCGATAGCCGGTAGCCGATACCCGGTAGCCGATACCCGATAGCGTTATTTTCTCCCCATGCGCCTCATCCTCTTCGACATCGACGGAACCCTCCTGTGGACCGACGGCGCCGGGCGTCGCGCCATTCACCGCGCGCTGCTCGACGAGATGGGCACCGCGGGGCCGATCGAGGGCTATCGCTTCGACGGCAAGACCGATCCGCAAATCGTGCGCGAGCTGATGGAGCTCGCCGGACACCCCGAGTGCAATTCTGAAGATCGGATCACCGCGGTCTGCACGCGCTATGTCGAGCTGCTCACCGCCGAGCTCGCGAAGCCGACGCAGGCGACGAGGATCTATCCCGGGATCAAGGATCTGCTGACGGCGCTGGAGCCGTACGAAGCGGATGGGCGCGCGCTCGTGGGCCTGCTGACGGGCAACGTGCAGCACGGCGCCGCGCTCAAGCTCCGCTCCGCCGGTCTCGAGTTCGAGCGCTTCACCGTCGGAGCCTTCGGCTCGGATTCGCACTATCGCCCGCACCTGCCCGCCATCGCCGCGCAGCGCGCGGAGCAGCGCACCGGCCGCCCGTTCACCGGCGCCGACATCGTGATCGTCGGCGACACACCCGACGACGTGGCCTGCGCCCGGCCGCTCGGCGCGCGCACCGTCGGGGTGGGCACGGGCTATTACAACGCCGCCCAGCTCACGGAGGCGGGCGCGACGCATGCGTTCGACAACCTCGGCGACACGGCAGCGGTGATTCGGGCGCTGTTTGCGTGACGGCCGTTCGCGAGGAGCTCGAGCTCAAGGCTCGCGTCGATGATCCGGACACCGTGCGGCGCGCGCTCGTCGTCGCCGGCGCCGAGCTCGTGTATCGCGGCGCGATGATGGACCGGCGCTTCGACCGGCGCGGCCGGCTGGAGGAGCGCGATGAGGTCGTGCGACTCCGCGTCTACCACCCCTCTGACCGATCGAAGGAATGGGGCGTGCTCGGCTGGAAAGGTCCGGCGCAGAAAAAGGGCGCGTACCGCGCGCGCGAGGAGTGGGAGACCCACGTCGATGATCCGAAGGCCGCGCTCGTGGTGCTGCGCCATCTCGGGTACAAGATCGTGGTCCGGATCGATCGCGCCGTCGAACAGTACCGGCTCGGCGCTGCCACGCTCCGACTCGAATGGTATCCGGCTATGGACGTGCTCATGGAAGTCGAAGGAACGCCGGATGACATCGAACGCGCCGTCGCCGCGACCGGGATGCCGCGCGACGCGTTTCTGCCGGAATCGCTGCCGTATTTCACGCAAGCCTACGAAAAGCGCACGGGCCGGGTCGCGCGCGTGAGCCGCCGCCCATGAAGCTGCTCATGCCGTTGCGCGTTCCCGAGCTCGCCCCGTCGCTCGGCCGGATCATCGTGCCGCGCCGCCAGCACGAGCCGTGGGTGCCGCTCGACGACATTCGCGAAGAGCTGGCCACGCGCGTGCTGGAGCTCGGCGGCGAGGGACGCGCGGCCGCCGCGCGTGAATCCGAAGGGAACGGGGCGGGCGATCAGCGCGCGCGCGTGCTCGAAACGACGAGCCGCCGGGCCTGGGCCGCCGCGTGGGATCACGCCGTGCGTCGCGCCGCCACTCGTGTCGCCGACGCGCTCGACGCCC
>Ga0134127_10002095_pt1 | contig 14534 bp, 14 predicted proteins | sample KB31753_FD_96459 | JGI IMG/M metagenome (GOLD analysis project Ga0134127, IMG submission 96459) | Terrestrial soil microbial communities with excess Nitrogen fertilizer from Kellogg Biological Station, Michigan, USA - KB3-175-3 | ecosystem: Environmental > Terrestrial > Soil > Unclassified ...
CCAGTTCCTCGGCACCGACGACCTGCGCGCGGCGCTGCAGATCAAGCGCGAGCTGGCGTGGTGGCTCGACCCGTGGGCGCCGCAGAACCTGCTCGCCGAGGTGCCGGCCGAGGAGGAGGCGCTGACCAGTGGCGAGGGGCCGGTCGGCGATACGTCCTTCGACGTGTCGGAGTTCGAGCAGGGGCAGCGGGATCTGTTCGCAGAGCCGGCGACCGAGGACATGCTCGAAACCGGCGAGGTGCAGCCCCGCCTGCCGGGCGCCGAGGCGGTGCGCGAAACCGAGATCGCGACGCCGCAGATGGAGGCCCCGTTCTCGCTAACCAGCGAGGTCGCCCAGCCGAAGCCGAAACAGCAAACCTTCTTCCAGGCGATGCAGGCGGCGCTGACCGAGGCCGACGTGCAGGCCTTCGTCGACGATCTCAAGGCGCAGCTGCCGGACCTGACCGACCTCGACATCCGCCTGACCCCGCAGGGTGACCTGCATCTGGAAACGATCGCCGCGAAGCGCGGCACCACGGGCAGCGGCACGCGCGCGCTGCAGGCGATCACGCGCTGGGCCGACGCGCACAAGAAGCGGATCACGCTGGCGCTCGCGGAGAAGGGCTACCACCCGACCGACGTGGCGAAGCAGACCACGTCCAACGAGCGGCTGCGGCGCTTCTATCGGCAGTTCGGCTTTCGCGACAACCGCGGGCGGACGAAGGATTACCGGCTCAGCATCTACACGTCGATGTATCGCGAGCCGACCCTGCGCGGCGGTGACCTCGAGCTGAATCAGCCGCTGCAAGAGCGGCCGCCGGTGTTCTATTCGCGCCTGGTGCGCGCGGTGCAGGACAGCACGCAGGCGAAGGCCTCCGGCGCGCAGTGGAAGGCGACGATCCGCAACAGCAAGATCGGCATCAACAAAGACGAGTTCGCGCTCGCGTCGGTCGGTGACCTCGACGACGGGACCAGCTACACCAAGCAGGAGATCCTCGACTACTTAGCCACAAACGAGGTGCGGCTCGAGGTGCGCCAGCTGACCGAGGAGGCCGAGCCGACGGAGGAACAGATCGCCGAGCGCGACCGCCAGATCGAGCAGCAGGTCGAGGAACGCTATCAGGCCGCGCTTGACCACACGATCCAGACGCTCGAGGAGGACTATCCCGATCTCGACTACTTCATCGCTGGCGACCAGCTGCAGCCGCGGATCGAAGTGCGCGAGACGGACGATCCGGCCGGTGGCTGGGAGGCCTTGGTCAACGATGACGATCTCGGCTACGTCTACGACACGGAGGAGGAGGCGCGGGAGGCGGCCGAGGCCGAAGCCGACCGCCTGCGCCTTGAGGCGGAGGAGCAGGCGACCGAGGAACGCGATCGTGCGATCCGGCTCCGGGCAGAGGATCGCGTCGACCGGGACGCGATCGAGCGCGACGTGCGAGCCGAGGCTGACGTTGAGGAGGAGACGCCCGAGGGTGCAACGCGCTACGGCACCTACGTGCTGCCGGGCGGCGATCCCGGCAGCTACCGCGAGGTGTTCATCCAGGCGCCGCAGCTGCCGGGCCAACGCAGTCGTGAGGCGCGCAATGCCGAGTATCGGCGCGTGACTATGATCGCGAACCGCCCTGGCTACGCGGAGGTTCGGCAAAATATCTACGGCGATCGACGCTGGTATCCGGTGACGTTACAGGGCACCTGGGCCGCGCTGGGCTACGACACGCAGGCCGAGGCGCAGCAGCAAGTTGATCCGGAGATCAAGGCGGCATCGGTGCGCGTGCAGGCGATCCAAAACGAGATGGCGACCACGGCGCCGACCAGCTGGGAGGATGGGCACGAGGAATACAGCGACATCGAAAACCCGATCGTCCGGATCCGGCTGAACACGCGCACCGCCACCGACGGCTCGCGCGTGCTGTTCCTCGAGGAGGTGCAGCCGCCGCACCCACAGGAGCAGGAGAAAATGCCTGCCCTGTTTCAGAAGAACTGGCGGGAGATCGCGTTTAAGTGGGCGCTCCGGCAGGCAGCCGAGCAGGGCCTCGACGTGGTCGCGTGGACGACGGGCGAGCAGCAGGCCGCGCGCTATAGCCTTGAGAAGCACGTCGATGAGATCCGCTACCGCGTGACCGCGGAGGGCCGCTACGCGATCGTCGCCTACAAAGACGGGCGCAGCATCAGCGGCACAGAAAAGAGCAATCTCGCGCCCAACGAGCTGGCCGCGATGGTCGGCAAAGAGATCGCCGATCGGATCATCAACCGGGAAGGGCAGGAGGCGCCGTCTGACACGATGGTCGCCTTCCGTGCGCGCGGTCGCCCGGTCGAGGTGTTCCAGGATCCAGCCGCACGCGAGCACCTGGGCCAGTGGTTCATCCGCTACGAATCCGGCAAAACGATGGGCAGCTGGCTGACGGAGGAGGACGCGCAGCGCGACCTGCAGCGACAGCTCGAGATGTTCGGCGAGGAACCGGAGCGCAGCCTCACCGGCGAGGGCCTGAAGATCGGCGGCGAGGGCCTCAAGCGGCTCTACGATGTCGACTTCCGCAACGTGGTCAAGGGCCTGCCCGCCGTGAAGCGCAACGGCGGCGCGGTCGAGATGATTCCGATCGGCTCGACGGCCGCCGCCGGCCGCACGCTGCAGCAGATCGATGCCGACATGGACGCCCTGATCGCGGAGTATCAGCGCCTGAAGGACGAGGGCCGCGAGACACCGGCGATCCGCCGGCTCTACGATGCGCGCTACGGCGAGCTGCAGGGCGAGCGGAACCGCGCGCAGCAGACCCAGCCGCCGCCGATCGGTGAGCAGCCCGGCATCCGCCTGACGCCCCAGCTGCGCGAGGCCGTGCTCGAGGGGCAGGCGCTGTTCCAGCCGGCGTATCACGGCTCACGGCATGAGGTCGATCGGTTCTCGACCGCCTATGTCGGCACCGGCGAAGGCGCCGCGGCCTTCGGCTGGGGCCTCTACTTTGCGGAGGATCCGGCAGTCGCGGAAACCTACAAGCGCGCCGGGCAGTCGTCGCGCTTCACGTCGATCACCTACGAAGGCATCGAGTATCCGCCGCACACGATGAAGGCGGAGATCCTCGCCGACATCGTCGAGAAGGGCCGGGACGCCGTTGTCGCTGATCTTGAGCGTAGCGCCCGCTTCAATGAGGACTACGCGCCGACCCAGGCCGCGCTGAACCGCGCCAGTGCCGAGTTCGCGCGCAAGGTCAACGTCGAGCGGATCCATGTCACCGGCGCCGGCGCGATCTACCAGGTCGAGATCGCCGACACCGCCATCCCGCAGATGCTCGATTGGGACAGCTACCTGAGCGAGCAGCCGCGCGTGGTCCGCGAGGCGCTCCGGCGTGTGGCGGAGGCGGCGCCGGAGCAGCCGGTCAGCCCCTACGGCGGCGGCGGTGGACGCGCGCGCCTGCTGCAGATGCTCGAGCCGCACCTGCAGATGCGCGGCGTCGACTTCTACCATCAACTCGAGGACGCGCTCGGCGGCGCCCAGCAGGCCTCACAGGCGCTGGCGAAGGCCGGTGTGCCGGGGCTGCGGTATTTCGACCAGGGATCCCGGCAGGGCCAGCGGGCGGCGTATCGCGCGGACCCCGCCTACTTGGCGGCGGCGCAGAGCTTCAAGACGGCCACGGCCACGGTGGCGGAGGCCCGCGCCGGCCTGCGCGCGGCCTATCCCCAGGCTGACCCGGCGGACCTGAAGGCGGCGCTGGCCGAGGCCTACAACCTCGACACGCGGACGCGCAACATCGTCGTGTTCGACGATCGCATCGTCGAGATCACGCACAAGGATGGCACGCCGATCACCGCGGCCCAGCGGCGCGAGTTCCTGCAGGGGGAGAACGAGACACCGACCGGCCCGTCCGGCGCGCCGGAGCGCCGCGGGTCGATCCGCTTCGGCCCCGGTCGCGAGATCACGATCTCGCTGTTCGAGAAGGCCGACCCGTCGACCCTGATCCATGAGTTCGGGCACCTGTTCCTGCGGACGATGGAGGATCTCGAGCAGCGGCCCGAAGCCTCCCCGCGCCTGCGCGGGATGCTCACCACCCTGCGCGCCTGGTATGCCGAGCACGGGATCGCCCCGGACGACGAGGTCGGCCGGCAGGAGCTGTTCGCGCGGGCCTTCGAGCAATATGCCTTTGAGGGCAAGGCACCCAGCCTCGCGCTGCGCGACGTGTTCGCGGCCTTCCGGGCGTGGATGCTGGGCGTCTATCGCTCGCTGCGCGGCCTCAACATCACGCTGACCCCGGAGGTCCGGCAGGTGTTCGACCGGATGCTGGCGACCGACCAGGCCATCGCCGAGGCGCAGGCCGCCGGCAAGGTCGCGCCGATGTTCCTCACGGCCGAGCAGGCCGGCATGTCGCCGCAGCAGTTCGCGCTCTACAGCAAGACGATCCAGGACGCCAACCGGACCGCCACCGAGCGGCTCGAGCGCAAGCTGCTGGCCGAGGTCCGCCGCGAACAGGAGGCGCAGTGGCAGGCCCAGCGCGCCGAGATCAAGCTGCAGGTGCAGATCGAGCTGGGCGACCAGCCGGTCTACCGGGCGCTGTCGCTGATGCGGACGGGCACCAATCCGGACGGCTCGCCGATCAGCGACCAGGAAGCGCCGCAACCGTGGAAGCTGTCGCGCGAGCTCCTTATCCAACGCTATGGAGCCGCGAAGCTCAAGACGCTGCCGGCGGGGATCTACAGCCGGGCGGGCGGCTTCCATCCGGACGTGGTCGCCGAGCACGTCGGGTTCTCCTCCGGCGATGAGATGCTCAACGCGATCGTGGGCGCGCGGCCCTACCAGGAAGCGGTCGAGACGGAGACGACCAGCCGCATGATCCAGCAGCACGGGTCGATGCTGCTCGACGGCACGCTGGGCGAGCAGGCGCAGGCGGCGCTCTCGGACGAGACACGCGAGCAGGTGCTCCGCGAGGAGCTGCGCGCGCTGGCGAAGCTCCGGCAGGTGGCCTCCCCGTTCGTCCAGTTCGGCGAGGCGCAGCTGCGCGCGGAGCGCAAGGAGCGCGACTACGAGCGGCGCTGGTTCGAGGCCGAGACGAAGCTCCGGATCGCCATCGCCGAAGGGCACAAACAGGTCGAGATCGACAAGCTCGCTGGCGAGGTGCGCCAGCTGCGTCAGCGGGCGCGTGGGGGCGCCGCCACGATCGCCGCGGCCATCCCGCCGGCGGGACAGATCCGCGAGATGGCGCGGCAGCGCGTCGCCGGCATGGTGGTGCGCGAGATCGCCCCGGAGCGCTTCTGGGCAGCGGCCATGCGCGCCGGCACCCAGGCCACGGCGCTCGCGGCCCGGCAGGACTTCGACGGCGCGATCGTCGCCAAGCAGCAGCAGCTGATGAATCTGGCGCTCTACCGCGAGGCGATGCGCGTCCGCGAGGATCTCGACGCCCGCGTCAAGCGCGTGCAGCAGCTCGACTCCAAGGCCAGCCGCGCCGCGATCGGCCTCGCCGGGCACACCTACCAGCAGCAGATCGACGGCCTGCTCGATCGCTACGAGTTCGTCCGCGTGCCGCGCAAGGCGCTCGACAAACGCGCCGACCTGCGCCGCTGGGTGGCGGCGATGGAAGGCGAGGGGCTGCCGGTCGACCTGCCGGAGGAGGTGCTGAACGAAGCGCGGCGGGTCAACTACCAGGACGCCACGGTCGAGGAGGTGATCGGCGTCACCGATGCGATCCTGCACATCGCCCACCTGGCGCGGTTCAAAAACCGGCTGCTGAAGATCAAGGCGGCCCGCGAGCTGACCGCGCTCGCCAACGACCTCGCGCGCTCGATCCGCGAGAAGTTCACCGGCCGGCGCCCGGTGCTCGAGCCGGACCGTCGACCGGCGGAGGATCGGCGGCGCATGTTTGGCGACTTCTTCGCCGGCCACCGCAAGCTTGCCAGCCTGCTGCGCGAGATGGACGGCTGGGAGGACGGCGGCCCGATGTGGGAGGCGATCATGCGGACGCTGAACGAGGCCGGCGACCGCGAGGCGGTGATGACCGCGGACGCCACCGCGCGCCTGCAGGCGATCGTCGACCGCGCCTACCCTGGCCGGCAGAAGGCGGCGCTTTACGAGAAGCTCGAGATCCCGGCGATCGGGATGAGCCTGTCGAAAATGTCGCGCCTCATGGTCGCGCTGAATTGGGGCAACGAGGGCAACCGCGACCGCGTCCGCAACGGGCGCCACTGGACCGACGAGCAGGTGCGCGCGATCCTCGACACGCTCGACCGGCGCGATCTCGACTTCGTCCAAGGCGTGTTCGACCTGATCGGCAGCTACCGCGAGGAGATCGGCGCGAAGGCGCGGCGGGTGAGCGGCCTCGAACCGACGTGGGTGGAAGCGACCCCGATCACCGCGCAGGCCGGCACCATCCCCGGCGGCTACTTCCCGATCAAGGGCGACGAGCGGGTGAGCGGCACGGCGATTCGCAACCAGGCGCTCGAGGCCGCGAACCTCGCCCGGCACGCGGCCTACAACAGCGCCACCACGCGGCGCGGCCATGAGAAGGAGCGGCAGGCCACGGGCAACCAGCCGGTGCGGCTGGACTTCGGCCCGATCTTCGAGCACCTGGGACAGGTGATCCACGACCTGTCGCACCACGAAGCGCTGCTCGACGTGTCGCGCGTGCTCGGGCAGAAGGCGGTGCAGGACGCGATCCTTGAGACGTATGGCGACCTGGTCTACAACCAGGTCCGCAGCGCGATCACCGATATTGCCGTCGGGATGGCGCCGGCGCGGCAGGGCATCGAGAAGGGCCTGAACCACCTGCGGCAGGGCGCCACCGTCGTCGGCCTCGGTTGGAACCTGACCACCACGCTGATGCAGCCGCTCGGCCTGACCAACTCGATCGTGCAGATCGGGCCGAAGTGGGTGGCCCGCGGCGTCATGCGCTGGATCCGGTCCGAGCAGTCGATGGTCGCCACCGTCGAATGGATCAACGAGGTGTCGCCGATGATGCGGATGCGCGCGCAGACCCAGCAGCGCGAGATCAGCGAGATCCGCAACAAGATCGGCATCAGCGCCGGGCGCGTGTCGGGCTGGGTCGACGACATCCTCTCGACGGTGACCCGCGACATGGCGACCAAGGCGGGCATCGCCGACAGCTATTTCTGGTTCATCCAGCAGGCGCAGCGCCTCGCCGACGTGCCGACGTGGCTCGGCGCCTACGAGAAGGCGATGGACCGCGGCGAGCCGGAGGCGCGGGCGATCGCGCTCGCCGACCAGGCGGTGCTCGACTCGCAGGGCGGCGGGCAGATCAAAGACCTGGCCTCGCATCAGCGCGGCGGTCCGTGGATGAAGCTGTGGACGAATTTCTATAGCTTCTTCAACGTCGTCTACCAGCAGGAGCAGCAGGCGCGCGGGCGCTTCCGTTCGAGCGACAAGGACATCATCGCGGTCGGCCGACTCGCCTCCGACTACCTGATGCTGTTCGTGGTGCCGTCGGTGCTGGGCTACGCGATCCGCGAAGCGCTGAAACCCGGCGACACGCCGGAGGACGAGAATCTGACCGGGCGGCTGCTGGCCGAGATCGCGAGCTACGCGGCGGGCACCATGCTCGGCCTGCGCGAGATCGCTGGCGCGCTGCAGGGGAGTTATGGCTATGAAGGACCGGCGGGCGCGCGGGCGTTTGCCTCACTGAGTCGCTTCGGCGTGCAGCTGAAGCAGGCCGTGGCGGATCCCGCGAAGGGGCTCGACGCCGGCCTGCTACGATCAGCATGGGACTTCGGCGGGATCATCTTCCACTATCCGGCGGCGCAGGTCCGCAAATCGGTCGAGGGCCTCGCCGCGCTGATGGAAGGGCAGACCGCGAATCCCCTGGCTCTGGGCATGGGCGCGCCCAGAAAAGCCAGCGCGAAGTAAGCGGCCAACCCGATCGCCGTCGTGATCGGTGCGCCGCAGAAGCGAGAGCGTCGTGCAGCAGGCCGCGCAGTTCTCCAACGATGTGGTGATTGAGTTCTTCAAGACGGGGATCCCTGGCTTGGCGCTCCTGATCGGCGCCTTCGGCACGTTCCTCGGCACGCTCCTGAGCGCGTGGAAGGGCTTCGCCAACGCGCGGATCAACCGCCGCATCGAGCGCAACGTGGACGGCCGCTTTAGCGAGATGATCAAATTGATCAACGCCCTGAGCACGCGGGCCGATGAGGCGGACCGGCGGGCGGCCTCGGACAAACGCACGCTGACCACCGCGCTCTCGATCATCGCCGCGCGCACCGGGCATCCGTTCACCACCGTCGAGGCGCTGATCCGCGCCGAGGATCTCGGCCTGCCGCCGCGCCGGCCACCGAGCGCATCGCCGCGCCGCCGCCGCAATTCCGGCGAGATGCCGACGTGACGCCGGACACCTACATGCGCGTGGCGATCGTGCCGGCGCTCACCTGCTGCCTGCCGGCCCCGATGGACTCGCCGGAGGCGCGCGCGATGATCCTGGCCGTCAGCCTGCAGGAGTCGCAGCTCGAGCACCGGCGTCAGCTGCCGCGCCGGGCGGGCGCGGGGCCGGGGCCGGCGCGCGGCTTCCCGCAGTTCGAGACGGTGAGCCTGCGGCTGCTGCTCAAGAACCCGGCGACGCGCGAGCACCTGCGGCACGCCTGCGCGTCGCTCACCATCCTGCCCAATGTGCCGGCGATCCATCGGGCGGTCGAATTTCAGGACGTGCTCGGCGCCTGCTGCGCGCGGCTGCTGCTCTGGGCGCTGCCGCACCGTCTGCCGCTCCGGTCGCAGCCGGAGGAAGGCTGGCAGCAGTATCTCGCCGCGTGGAACCCAGGGTGCCCGCGGCCCGTGACCTGGGCCGAGCACTACGCGCGGGCCTGGCAGGTGATCGGCGTTGAGTGATCAGCGGGTCCGGATCGTTGACGCGATCGTCGAGGCGCTCACGCCCGAGGAGCGCGAGCGGGCACAGACGGCGGCGGTGGAGCGGTATCTCGAGCGGCTCGATCGGAACCAGTGGCGCGATCCGGTGACCGGCACGATCCGCCCGCGGCGCCGAGCGGGCCGCGCGCGCACCGGCCAGATGAAGGGCGGGCCACACTATTGGAGGCGGTGACCATGCGGCAGAAGGTATTGACCGTCGTTGGCTACGTCATCATGGTGGCGGCGGTCATTGTGCTGCTGGTGCTCGCGCTCGCCGGCTGCACGACGACCGGCCGCGCCAAGGCGGCGGTGGCGCGCGAGGCGCAGACGCCGCACTTCCACCCGGCCCAGGCGATCGAGCCGCTGATCGCCTTTCAGCGGGCGGTCGAGCAGCAGTCGGCGGCCGGGGGCCTCGAGCCGGAACAGTTCGGGCTGATCATGCGCTGGGTGGGCGCCAGCCTCACCACCCTGCGCGGGCCGCATCCGGAGGAGTGGGAGGCGACCGCGCGCGCGGGCTGGCCGAGCGTGCGATCGGCCGTCGGCCCGTTCGAGACGTTATCGCCGTTCGTCCGCCTGATCGACTCCCTGATCGAGTGAGGGCCTGATGACTGAGAACTATCGGTCCGTCGTGCAGGCGGTGAAGGCGGAGCTGAACGCGCGCGGCCAGCGCTGGGAAACCAACTGCGACGCCTTCCAGATCACCGGGCGCGTGGCGTGGCGCCTCAGGCCGTATGGTGCGGTGCTCCTGGTCAAGAGCCCCGCGCAGAACGGCTGTAACCTCAGCTCGGGGCCGCACGCCGGCAAGCGGGTGGGCCACGACGCGATCGGCTTCCCCGATGGCTGGGTCGACATCCTGATCAGCGGCGGGCCGCCCGACAACATCAACGGGCCGACCTGGGACTGGCATCCGAGCGGCCCGCAGAGTGGCCTCGCGCCGTGGGATCTGGATGCGGGCCTCGCGCCGGCGCCGGCCGAGGAGGAGGACCAGGAGCAGCCGCCAGCCGCACCCGACCAGCAGCTGCTGACGGCGCTGGTCAACGGGCTGGCGGTGCAGGTCAGCGATCTCAACGCCAAGCACGCGGTGCTCTCCGGGCGCGTCGAGAAGGTGCTGCTGTATCTTGATCGGATCGAGCGGCGCGTGAAGGGCGGCGTGAAAGGGCGCGCGGCGCTCAACCTGCACCTGTCACCCGATCGCCTGCCGGAGGATCCTTGACTTGTTAGTAAGTAGTCGGTAGACTCTGCACATGCCCGACGCCATAGGGATCGTGCTCGAGCCGGTGCAGTCGTCGAACATCAAGGCCCGCGGCTACAACGAAGGCCAGCGCGTGCTGGCGGTCGAGTTCGTCAGCGGCGACGTGTGGCACTACAGCGCCGTGCCGCTCGGCACTTGGGAGCGCTGGTGCGAAGCGCCGAGCGCGGGATCGTTCTTCGTCCACCACATCAAAGGCAAATTCCCCGGCGTGAAGATGACCGGTGAGTGTCCGGACTGTGGCGCGAAAGGGCCGAAGGAGACGCGCTGCACTGACTGCGGCTGCAGCAACTACGGAGAGGCGAACCATGTCAAGACGCGATGACGCCGTGCAGCTGCTCACCCACTACTTCGAGACGGCGTTCCGCAGAGCCGGGGCCGCGTGGCATCCGGACAACGCGGTCGAAGTGACCGACATCGTCGACGCGATCATCGAGGCGGCGCGCGCCCCGGAGTCGGCGCATACGCGGCGCGTCGCCGATCAGCAGAAGAAAGGCCGCGACCAATGATCGCGTGGACACCCGACCCGGCGCCGCCGGCTGCGCGGCCGCTCGACGACGCCCTGATCTTCGCGGCGATGCAGCGGCCGCGTGTTACCCTTCCGGACACCGATGGACATGAGCAAACGCAGCAACATGGGTCGGCCGTCGCTGTTCCGCGACAAGCGGGGCGGCAGTCGGATCCAGGGCGTGATCACCAAGATCGGCGCTGAGCGCTTCGAGCTGCACCGCGCGCGCCTCGCGACCATCGCCAAACGCGATCAGAAGTTGATCAGCGACGCGGACGTGATCGAATATCTCGCCCGTGGGGAGGTGGCGACGCGGGACTACCTCGCGCGCGCCATCTGAAAAACAAACGGCCCGCCGGAGGTGCGAGACTCAGGCGGGCCTTCACCGAGTGTAGGCGACGAGACACGCCGATCCTACACCCGAAAGGATCGACATGCCAACCCGACGACGGAAGGCGACCCGACGACGGAAGCCGACCCGGCCGACGCAGGCGCTGGCGCGGCGCGAGGCTCTGCCGCCCGCCGACCTCAGCACCAATCCCGCCCTGGCCTTCGCGCAGCTGGCGCGCGACAAGAGCATCGACCCCGACAAGCTCGAGAAGCTGATCCACCTGCAGGAACGGATCATGGACCGCAACGCCAAGCAGGCGTTTAATGCGGCCTTCACGGCGATGGCTGACCAGCTGCCGGTGATCAGCCGCAACGGGCGGATCACCGACAAAGATGGCAGGGTCCGCAGCCGCTACTCGAAATACGAGGACATCCAGCGGGTCTGCAAGCCGATCCTGAAACAGTTCGGCTTCGCGATCCGGCACCGCACCGAATGGCCGAGCGACAAGCCGGGGATCATCCGGGTGGTCGGCATCCTCTCGCACATCGAAGGGCACAGCGAGGAGAGCGCCTTCGAGGCCCCGCCCGACAAGAACAACTACCGCACCGACATCCAGGATCAGGGGTCGACGGTCAGCTACGGCCGGCGCTACACGACGATCGACGTGCTCAACCTCGAGCAGGAAGGCGTCGACAACGACGGGCAGGGGTCGGAGAATAGGAAGCGGGCGACGGCCGCGCCGCGTGCGTCCGGCCAGCCGCAAGGGGCCTCGTCGGATGGCGCCCCGCGTGGCGCCCAGCCGCCGCCCACCGCCAGCCGTCCCGCCGGCGGGACGCGCGGCGATCAGGTGATCTCCGACGCGCAGCGCCGGCGCATGTTCACGATCGCCACGCACGCCGGGCGCGATGCGATCGAGATCAAGAAGTGGATCAGCGGCCCGCCCTACAATTACGCCAGCTCGAAAGACATCAAGCGTCGCGACTACGAGGCCATCTGCAAAGCGATCGAGGCCAAGGGACCGCTGCCGGTGCGCGAGCGCGAACCGGGCGAGGAGGGCTGATGGCGACCTCACCCGTGCACCCGTTCCGCTTCGATGCCGCGTCACACACCTACTACGGCGCCGACGGCTCGGTGCTGCCGCATATCACCGGGATGCTCGAGACGACCGGCTGGACCGACGATACGTGGATGACCGAGGAGAGCTCCGAGCGCGGGCAGATCGTGCACGCGCTGACCTGCGACTACGACCTCGGCGCGCTTGAGCCGGATGCGTGCGTGTCGGTGCATCGCGGCTACCTGCTGGGGCACGTCGAGTGCACGAGCCGCCTGCGCCCGCGGTGGACGCACATCGAGGTGCCGTTCGCGCACCCGTCGCTGCGCTTCGGCGGACGGCCGGACCGCCTCGGCCTGGTGCTGAACCGACGGGCCGTGTTCGAGATCAAGAGCGGCGCCCCGACCAAGGCCCACCCGATCCAGACCGCGTTGCAGGCGATCCTCGCTGGCGGTTACGACCCGCTGCCGGCCTGGCAGTGGGCGCGCTACTGCGAGTATCTGACCAAGAGCGGGCGCTACAAGCTCGAGGAGCACCGCGACCGGCGGGACTTCGACATCGCGCACGACATCATCCGGACGTGCGCGCGATGATCGCCTGGGTGCGGCGGCTGTGGCCGTGGCGGCCACCGGAGCAGGCCGTCTCGCAGCAGTGGCTCAGCGAGCTGGGGCGCGACGACAAGGGGTGGCGGTGACGTTTCCCGCCCGCTGGGCGCCGGGGCCTCACTGGAAGCCGGGCAAGCATCCGCCGAAACCGAAGCGCCCGATCCGGCGCAAGCCGCGCAGCCGCGAGGAGCGCGACCGGATCGACCAGGTGCGGGCGAAGTGCGTCAAGCGGGACGGCTACTGCCGCGGGCAGGGTGAAGGCTTCGCGCATACCTGCGAGGGGCCGAGCGAGTGGGCGCACCTGCATCGCAAGCGCCGGAGCAAGACGCGGAACCAGGCGCCGGCGATCCGCCATACAACACTCGACAGCCTGATGCTCTGCCGCGCGCTGCACCGCCGCTATGACGCGCACACCGTCACGATCGAATGTGGCGGCCGCGGCTGCAACGGCCCGCTCAGAATTGCACCCGCTGGTTGACTTGTTACTAAATAGTCTGTAGACTCTGCCACGGAGGATCACTCAATGGTGCGAGACACTGAGGTGCTCAACGCGGCGGTGGTGCTGTTCGGACAGGAATGGTTCGTGGTCGCCAACACGGTCGGCGACACGATCACGAGGGAAGATGCTGAGCGCGCGGCGCTGGCCCGCTTCCCGTTTGAAGGTCGGCCGGTGAAGTCTAATCCGTCGGCGGTGATGGCGATGCGGCAGGCGCAGGCGGCCTGCAGGCGGGCGGTGCGCTGATGGCGAAGCGACAGACACCCGAGGCGGCATCGGCGAGGACGCAGCCGCAGAGCGCAAGCGTGCAGATCGAGATGCGCCCCGCGCCCGAAGCGACCGAGGCGATCAGCCTGCGCCGGGAGGCGGCGGGCCTGATCGTCACCGACCGTAGCAGTCACGCGGCGGCGCTCGAGTTCGTGCGCGGCTGCAAACAGCTGGCGCGCAAGATCGAGGATCACTGGTCGCGGATCACCCGCAACGTCGATGATCTCAAGCGCAACCTGCTGACGCTGAAGCGGCAGGATCTCGAACCGGTCGAGGAGGCGATCCGCGTGGTCAGCGCCCGCGCGCTCGACTACGCGCAGGAGGCCGAGCGTCGCGAGCGCGAGGAGAGCGACCGCCGCCGGCGCGAGGCGGAGATGAAGGCCGAGGCCGAGCGCAAGCGGCAGCTCGAGGAAGCGGAGCGCGATGCGCTGAAGGCGGAGGAGAGCAGTCCGCTCCTGTCGGCGCGGGAGGAGACGTTCCTCGCGCAGTTCATGGCGGGCGTGACTGCCGAGCGCGCCGCGCAGATCGCCGGCTACAAGGATCCGAAGGCCGCCGGGCAGCGCCTGATGGCGTCCGACAAGATCAACGACGCGATCCAGGCGAAGCGCACGGCCAACGCGATCCGCGAGCAGGCTGCGGTGACGCGGCAGCAGCCGCTCAACGTCGTCAGCGCGCCGCCGGTCGAGAGCCAGCGCGCCAAGGTGGTCGGCACGCGCACGGTCACCACGCGCAGCTGTGAGGTCGTCGACGCCAACGCGCTGATCGAGGGCGTGGTCGCCGGCTCGGTAGTGCGCGATGCGCTGCTGCCCAATCAGGTGTTCCTGAACGGCGAGGCCAAGCGGCTCGGCGACACCTTCGAGAGCGTGTATCCGGGCTGCCGGTTGATCGTCAAGCAGACGATCGCAGGGTGATCGCGATGAGAGGTGAGACGATCCACCGGCGCAAGACGATCACGGTGCGGCGCTACGCCATGCGCGAGATCCCTGGCGGGCACACCACAGATTTCGACACCTACACCGACACCGATCACGAGATCACGCTTGAGATCGACATCGATGGGCTGTTCCGCAGGCTGGGCGATAAGGCTGCGCGGTCGGCCGGTGGACGCGCGGCGATGGGCGGCAAGCTGATCGTGGCCCGACGGGCGAGGCGGTGACCTATATGGCGGTCTCCGATCATGTGTCGTCCGTCGAAGTGCGCTACCACCTGCACTACGAG
>Ga0134127_10002098_pt1 | contig 14529 bp, 7 predicted proteins | sample KB31753_FD_96459 | JGI IMG/M metagenome (GOLD analysis project Ga0134127, IMG submission 96459) | Terrestrial soil microbial communities with excess Nitrogen fertilizer from Kellogg Biological Station, Michigan, USA - KB3-175-3 | ecosystem: Environmental > Terrestrial > Soil > Unclassified ...
CCGCGTATTGATGCAGATCGCATCGCCGAGGTCACTCTCCTCAAGTTGAAACTCGATACAGTTCGGCCACACCCGGTCGCGCTCCGGGAACATGTGGTACAAAATGCCGGAGTTGCGCTTGGCGAGGAGCCGAGGCTCAAAGCGCCGCTCTCCGAATCTGTACTCGACGCGCAAGTGATAGTTCGAATACTCACGCTGCGTCGCCACGTGACCGAAGCCTGGCCGGTCTCCCCCCGTATGAGTCGGCCCCAGCATGTGAATCATGCCGTCATGCACCACAGCGGCGTTCGTCTTGTCCGTGGTTCCAACACCGTCCTGGAAGTAATCCCACCCCTCGAAATTTCGACCATTGAACAGTGGCATCCAGGGTCCGACGGATACCGGTATGCTTTGCGCCTCAGCAGCCTCCCGGAAAAGGCTGATGAGCGGCAGGCTCAACGTCGTTGCAGCGAGAAAGTCACGACGATTCATCTCAATGATCTCGATGCTGAAGGTGGACCGAACCAGGATTGTAGATGAAGGCCGCCACGCAGCACCGCGGACGAATTCACTACCAGGAGACAGTTAGATCCGCCTAACTGGTTCTGGGTATTGAATCTCGTCCCGGAGTCCTCCTTATAATCGTGCTTGGATTCCCAGCGAGGTTCCTCGTGACCCACGTGGCGCTCCGTCACCCGTCAGAAATCCGGTATTAATGACCGAGCGTCCCCGGCAATTCCTCACGCGCGTGTGGGCATCGATGCGCCAGTCGCCGCGCGCCGAACACGGGAAAGGCGCCAATCACCTCCTGCGGCTGTGCGCCTCGTTGTTATCCCAACGAGGAGAAATTTCGAGCGCGCGCATTGCAGCGGAAGCGATTGCCGCCTACGACCAGCTGAACGACCACAGCCGCAGCGCATTTTTCGATGCCATGGTCACCGACTACTCCACCGACGCCGTGGACCTGCGCCGAGCCATCGACGCCTATCAGATGGATCCGTCGTCCGCGCACGTCCTCGCCTTGCACACGGCGGCCGAACCGCGCCGTCAGGAGTTGTTCCGGCGGCTCAACACCGCGCCGGGAGGCACACAGCTCCTCGTCACGATGCGGTCGGATCTGCTGCGTACTCTCAGCGAGCATCCCGAACGCACCGGGATCGATGCGGACCTGGTGCACCTGTTCCGATCCTGGTTCAATCGTGGGTTCCTCGTTTTGCAGCGCATCGATTGGAAAACGTCTGCCCTGGTCCTCGAACGGCTCATTCAGTACGAAGCCGTTCACCAAGTCCAGGGCTGGCACGACCTGCGACGGCGTCTCGAAGACGACCGCCGCTGTTACGCCTTCTTCCATCCCGCGCTGCCGGACGAACCCCTGATCTTCATCGAAGTCGCGCTGACCGACCGGCTCTCCGCCAACGTGCAGGTCCTGCTCGAGCCGCGGTCCCCTGTCATCGACCCGGCGAGAGCACGGTGCGCGGTCTTCTATTCGATAACCAACTGCCAGACCGGCCTTCGCGGCGTGTCGTTCGGCAACTTCCTGATCAAGCAGGTGGTGGGAGAGCTCACCCGGGAGTTTCCGCGGATCCGCAAGTTCGCGACACTCTCACCCGTTCCGGGGTTCCGCGCATGGCTGGCGAGCGCTTCACAAGTGGTTCCACCCGAGCTTGCACCATTACGGATCGAAACGGCCGACCAGCTCGAACGAATCCCGGAAGCGATCGGCGACGAGTACAGGCGCCTGTGCGCCTATTACCTGGTGCACGAAAAACGCGGCCGTCAGCCACTTGATTCCGTTGCGCGCTTTCACCTCGCCAACGGTGCCCAGCTCGCCCGGATCAATTGGAGAGGAGACTGCTCTGCCGCCGGAATCGCGTCATCGCTTGGAATGACGGCGAACTACGTATACCGCCTCGCCGAGGTAGAGGCGAATCACGAAGCGTATGCGACGAACTTCGACGTCGTCACGTCTCCCGGCGTGGAACGCCTGGCCCGTGAAGTCCGTGAAACGAAGGTGCCGCGCCTGGCTCGGTTCGCCTGAGAACCGGTGATGAGTCTGGCGGCCCTTTCGCTGTGCGCGCTCGTGGCCGCGCTTGTCATCAGCTGTTTTTCCGAAGTCAATATCGGTGTTCTCGCGATTGTGCTCGCGTGGATCGTCGGCGTCCGGTTCGGCGGCATGAGGGTCGAGCAGGTTATCGCCGGCTTCCCAACGGCGCTGTTCCTGACGCTCGTCGCCCTCACGCTGCTTTTCGCCCAGGCGCAGGTCAACGGAACGCTGGATCGGTTGGCGCGACGCGCCGTCCGGTCCTGCCGCGGGAACGCCGGCATCATCCCGATGATGTTCTTCGTGCTGACCGCGTTTCTCAGCTCCATCGGACCGGGAAACATCGCAGCAACCGCGCTCATGGCGCCGCTCGGGATGGCAGTCGCCGGCCGCTACAACATCTCGCCGTTCTTGATGACCGTCATGATCGCGAACGGGGCGAGCGCCGGATCGCTGTCGCCCATCGCACCGACGGGCGTCATCGTCAACGGGCTCGTCAGCAAGATGGGGTTTGGCGATGTGCGATGGCCAATCTACCTGAACAACCTGATCATCCACAGCATCGTCGCCTTCGGCGGCTACTTCATCTTGGGCGGCCTGAAGCTGTTCCGGCGCGTCCCAGCCGCGCGGGCTGCCGCCTCGGTCGTAGGGGTCGGCACGTTGCCGAACGGCGCGACCGTAGATGCACCGACGCCTGCTGACGCAGAACAACTGCACTTCGAGCCGCGTCACTGGCTGACGCTCGCTGTCATCACCGCGCTGGTGGTCTCGGCGATCGCATTTCAGGTGAACGTCGGCATGGCGGCGTTCGCGTGCGCACTGGTCCTGACATTCGCGCGCGTGTCCGACGATACCGAGGCGGTCAAGCGGATGCCCTGGAAGGTGATCTTGATGGTGACGGGCGTGACCGTGCTCGTTGCGCTTCTCGAGAAGACCGGTGGATTGGACCTGTTCGCCAACTTCCTCGCGAGGATCGCTACCCCCGCAACCTCCACGCTGGTGACCGCGTTTTTTACCGGCCTGATCTCGATTTACAGCAGCACGACGGGTGTGGTGCTGCCCGCGCTGCTCCCGACAGTGCCAGGACTCATTCAGAAGATGGGCGGCGGAGATCCCATGGCGGTGATTTCGTCGATGAACAGCGGCGGACATCTGGTCGACGTGTCGCCGCTGTCCACCCTCGGCGCGCTCTGCCTTGCGGCTGCGCCACCCGGCACCAATACGAAGCGCCTCTTTAACGAGCTGATGGCGTGGGGACTATCGATGAGCGTCGTCGGCGCCGTGGTGTGCTGGGTCGTGTTCGGGCTGCTGTGACCGGCGACCGCCGTGAGAGCACGTGCGGAGCGATGTCATGGACGCTCTGGGTGTGCGGACCCCTGTTCCTCGGTCGTGAACACGCTCGTTACAGAACCTCGGTCCCGGACGATGTCCGCGTAAATCGATTCCGGCATGTTGGTGTTGATACCCAGGCCCGCCAGATACTGCAGCCTGAGGTCGCGGTCGCGGTTGAGCGGCGCACCCGCGAGCCACGGTTTCAGGTCCGCCGCCCGATTTGCGTATGAGTTGAAGAAGAGGTCGGCCACGGAACGGATTCCGACCTCCGTCAGCGACATCGTCAGTGGTGCATAGGACGGCTGGCGCAGACGGCTGTCGATTGTCGGCAGACTAATCGGTGCAGGATCGCGCAGGCCGACAACGATCACGTCATATCCCTTGCCGTTCCGTGTGTTGCCGAGTACGAACGCGTCGGGAAACAGAGTGAAAAACGTGGCGAGTTGACTCTTCACGGCGTCCGGGGTCGTCGTGTAGAGCGGCACCCACATCGTAAGGACCCCGCCGGGCTTGAGGTGGGCTTTCGCGCTTTCGAAGAATTCCTGGGTGTACACGGTTGCGGCACCGCGCACCCACGGATCGAATGGATCCGCGGTGATCGCATCGAACCTTTCATCCGTCGTCTGCAGGAAATGCCGGCCGTCGTCAATCCTCACGCGTACTCGGGGATCGTCGAGCACGTGGAAGTTGTAATCGCCGAAGTACCTCGCGACCACCTCGGGCACGAGCGATTCGAGTTCGACGATCGTGACCCGCTTCACCGCCGGATCGATGCTCACGGCGCCTGCCGTCACGCCCGAGCCGCAGCCTATGACGAGCACCGAATCGGGACTGGCCGCAGTGAGGGTCGTGACGTGTCCGAGCATGCGCTGCAGGCGCATGTCCTCGGGCTGGCTCGACGCCTGGATCTTGCCGGCGTTGTGATACGTCAGCGCACCACCCGGCAAACGGGAAACCGCGACGGAGGCGTTCGCGCCTTCTCCCACGAAGAGAATCTCGCCCGTATGGCCGACCCAGCTCGCCGAATTGCGGCCGTACGCGACGAGCACACCAGGCAGCGCGGGCACTGCGCCGATTAGCGCTGCGGTCACGGCGGCGGCGATCGCCGCGCGTCTCGAAACGCCGAACAACACAATTGCGGAAATCCCCGCGGCAGCCATCATGACCTGCTGAGAGACCGCCGTTCCGATCCAGCGCACCAGGAACACGCTCGTGAGCACCGCGCCGGCAATTGCGCCGACCGTGTTCGCGGCGTACACGCGCGATGCCAATCGACCGCCGTCCTTTTCAGCGTCACCAATCGCCGCGAGCGCCAACGGGAAACTCGCTCCCCACAACACCGGCGCCGGAAAGAGCGCGAGCAACGCAATACCGAAATCGAGTTCGAGGTTGTAGACGATGCCCGGCGACACCGCCGGGATGATGGGCCAATACGGCACAGCGCTGGCCAGCATGTAGGCGGTCCATGCGATGGCGGCCACAACCAGCACTTGCGTGAAGCCGAAGGCGCTGCGCGGCGACGCGATCAAGCGTGTAACGATCGAGCCCACGCCGCCCCCGACGGCAATGCCGATGAGAAAGACAGCCAATACGATAGAAAAGGTGTATACGGTCGCGCCGAACGCGAGTGCCAGCAAGCGTGTCCACACTACTTCGCCAGCCAGCGCGCAGAAGCCAGACAGCGCTATCGACGACAGTACTGCAGCGCTGCGTCTGGACACCATCCATCCGGGTCGATCGACTGTGTGTCCCCCATTTGGAGAACGCCATGCAGATGGCGACTCGTATCCTGCAAGCGCGAGCGCGCCCAAGGCGGCGAGCACGTCGATCGCGGCCGCCACAGCAGTCGCAACGACGACGTCGTAGACGCGCAGGAGGTAAAACCCCGCGATGAGGCACCCTGCAGCCGCGCCGACGGTATTCGCCGAATACAGCGCACCAAGCCAGGCGGCACGCTGAGGCGATTCCGTTAGCCACCGGCCAACAACCGGCAACGTCGCGCCCATCGCCATCGTCGGCGGCATCAGGCAGACCGCCGCAACGACCCCTCGAAGGAGCAGGCCGGCCGCTCCGTCAACCACTCCTGTCGCATATACGCGACCGGCAGCTGGTAAGAGCCACAGCATGAGGATCGCCGCAGCCGCAAGCCCCGCCTCGAGAGCTGCAAACACCCGCAATGGGTGTCGCGCGCCCATGAGGGACGGCGCAAGCGCGCTGCCGGCAAAGAGGCCGCCCATGAACGCCGTGAGCAGGACGCCAATGGAGGCGGCTGACGACCCGAGCGACAGTTCAAGCAGATGGAACCAGACGAGCTCGTAGATCAGCGCGGCGAAGCCGCTGGCGAGAAACAGCAAAAACAGCGGGACCCACGTCCGGTGCGGGTCCCGCTCGGGATGATTAGAAATCGAGCTTCACTCCGAACTTCATGACGCGCGGTCCCAAGACGGTCGTCGCGTTCCGCCATGCCGGGCCGTAGCGGCGGACGATTTCCTGGACCGAGTTGGCGTTCAGGATGTTGAACAGATCGAACTGCGGCATGAGGCGGAAGTTCCCCGTGCGGAAGGTCCGCGTCACACGGACGTCGATCTGCTGTACGCGCGGCTCCTGGAACGAGGTCTTCGGCCGCATCAGCTCGATGGTGGCGGTCGCGTTGCACGGAACACGGGTGCCGCAGGCTGCCAGGTTGCGGCCGAGTGCGGTCGACACCTGTGCATTGGTGGCGACCAGACTGGCGGTCGTGTCGATTGGCGGATTGTTCGCGTAGCTCCCCGATAGCTGCAGCGCCCATGCGAGCGGATAGACGGCTGCGAACTTCACCTGCGTGCCCGATGACCACGGCGGCACTACCCTGCAGAATTCCGACGTGCGCGGCGTCAGGCTGGCGGTCGAGGCCGCCTGGGCGAGCAGCGACGGATCGCTGTTCGTGTAACAGATGTCTGTCATCTCACGACCGATGCTCAACCCGCCCTGGACGACACCTCCGCCGCCGAAACGAAGATTCATCGTGGCGTCGATGCCGTTGAAGATGTCCTTCTGCGCGCCCTTTGGCGCCAGCCGCACCAGGTTGTCGACCTGACCGAACTTCGCGGGATTCACGTCGTAGACACCGCATATCTGGTTGCCGCCGCCACCCGGGAGCGCGGAGTTGGTGGGCGCCGTCACACAGTACTCGTTGAAGTCGGACGGCCCGACCGCGAGGTTGTCCGTGACGCGGAAGTTGCCGTACCAGGTCCGGAAGTAACCGAAGTTGATGCCAAGCCCCGGACGCAGTTCGTGCTGCAACTGCAGCGACGCCTGCCAGCTGTATCCTCGATTGCCGAAGCCGTGCGTCACCTCGTCGGCGAACTTGGTGGTCTGAACGACTTGACCGAATCGCGTATCCGACAAGGGCCCGAGCTCGCTCTCCTGCGGCACGTAGTCAGTATTCGCGTCATTCCACGCGCGGGTCGCGGTGGTGACGATCAGGTTCGACGGCGAAATCGATGGAAGAATCGGTCCGCCGCCCACGCCGCCACCGAACGCTTCGAAGTTCACATAGCGGCCGATGAACCCTTTGATCGCAGTTCGACCCTTGCCGAAAAGGTCATAGGCGGCGCCGACGCGCGGACCGACATCCCGCCAGCTGACGGCGTCCTTGTTCGCGTCGAAATGACGCGCCGGAACAAAGGTACCGGGCGGCAGATCCACAACCAGAACCTGGCCGTCGACGCTGTCGTATCGAAGGCCGAGATTCAGCGTCAGGCGGTCAATCGTCCACTGATCCTGTACGAACAGCCCGAGGCTGTTCAGGCGCATGTTGTCGCCGAGCGGGCCCGCGTAGTACGTGACGGACTGCGGTGAGCGGCCGCTGAACGTGTACGTGACGTTGTCGCCGACGGGCAGCCCGGTTCCGGTGAGCGGGTTTTTCTTGTACAGCTTCATCAACTCGTTGTCGCCGAGGTCCCAGTCCGCCACAACCCCCCGCAGGTCGAACGATCGACGGCCGCCCGAACGGAACTGAACGCCCGACTTGAGGTTGTGTGAACCAGTGACGTACGAGACGGCGAACTGCTGATTGGTCTGGCCGAACTCCTGCTCGCCCGGGCCAAGCCGAGTCCCATACGTGTAATTGCGCGACGAGTCGACGATGCTTCGGGCAGTGTACGTATTCGAAGGCGAACGGCGGTTCCACATCCCGTCCACGAATACGAACCCGGCTTCGAAGAGCAGCTTGTTGCTCGCCGTGTAGTTCCAGTTCATCTGGCCTTTGACGCTCGGCCAGTACGGGTTGTCCGATGCAGCCTCCGGTGACACGATCGCCTGCGGGATGCTGCCGAAGCAGTTGCAGTTCTTCTCGCTCGTGAAAAAGCCGCTGAACTTGTTGTTCTTGGTCGCCTGCACCGTCACGCGCCCGGTGAGTTCCTGGTAATAGTTGTTGCTGTAGGCCACGCGATTCAGGTCGGGCGTATAGAACAACGATCCGTGTGTCGCGTTCCAGTAGTTGCCGGGGTAATAGTCCGACGCCGTCCAGTAGCGCCAGCTGCCGAACCACCAGATGCGATCGCGCTTCAGCGGACCGCCCACGCCGCCGCCGACGTCATAGCGCTTCTTGATGAACGGCGCCGTCGTTTGTCCGCGCGCTCGCAGTTCGTCGTCCAGATTGCTGCTTTGCAACGCGCGCGCTGAGAAGTCGCTCGCCCAGCTGCCGCGCCACGTGTTGCCTCCGTCGCGATTGATGATGTTCACGACGGCGCCGCCGCTCTCGCTGTCCGCAGTGGCCCCGCTCGTCTGGATCACGGTTTCTTCGATCACGGCGGGGTTGACGCTGGTCATCCGGTTCCCGGCCGCGACCATCGTACCGAAGAACATTCCTTGCCGCAGCTGCTGGAAGTCGTCAACGCGGCTGCCATGGATTTGGAACCCCTGAACGTCCTCCCCCTTGTTGCCCCCGACATCCTGAGAGGATGCGCCGCCCTGGCCGTACTGCGCTCCCGGGATCAGCGCGATGAACTGATTCACCGTGCGGTTGGTCGGCAGAGCCTCGACCAGCGCGCGCGCGAACACCTTTTGCTGGTTGACGTTCTGCACGTCGACGATGGGTGCCGCGCCCGAGACGGTGATCGTTTCCTCGAGGCCACCAACCTTCATTTCCGCGTTGACGGTCGCCGTGAAGCCGGTCGTCAGCTCGATGCCCTCCCGCCGGAAGGTGTTGAACCCCGGCAGCGTGAAGGTGACGACGTAGTCGCCCGGGCGCAGATCGATGATCTTGTAAAGACCCTGTTCATCGGTCACGACGGTACGCGTCTTCTCGATCAGCGCCGGGCTCGATGCTTCGACGGTGACGCCCGGCAGAATCCCGCCCGAGGCGTCCCTTACCACGCCTCCGATGGCGCCGCTGGCAAGACCCTGGGCGCCACCGGTGACGCCAAAGATCGTGAGCGTGATCAGCACGAGCACGGCGATCCAGCGGTGATTCCCCGGGGCACTGCTCCGCGTCAACATTTCGCGCCTCCCTTTCGATGACCGCTACCGAATTGCGAGTGGGCGACCTGGCGAGCCCGTCGCCCCCTTGATGCGAAGCGGCGGCGCGACGAGCAGGAACTCATACGCACGGTCCCTCGCCAGTTCGAGAAGGTTCATATTCTCCAGGATGACAACGCCGTGCAGCAGCAGCTCGTGGTGGACGTTGCCACCGGGCTTCTGCGGCATGACCATCACACAGCATGTGTCGGCGCCGACCATCGACAGCTTCTTCCCGCTCAACCACTGCGCTGCGGCGAACCCGATGCCGGGAGATCCTTTGTTCTCGCCGGTGCCGACGCGGCCGTCGTTGTATTTCGACGGGTTCGTCCAGTTCACCGCCCACCCGTAGTTGAGGACGACGGCGTCGCCAGGTTCGATACTGTCCTCGCGGATTCCCTGCTTCGCGAGCGCGCCGCGGATATCATCGGGCGTCACTTCATACGTGGCGTCGAGCGTCGGGACCCCCTTGTACCCCGCGATGTCGATGAGGATGCCGCGCGTGATGATCGGCTTCATATGCTCGATGCCGAGATTCTCCAGGCCGTTCAGCCCCCGGTTCTTTCCCGTGAGCTCCTCCTCTGTGAAGCCGTTGTAGTACGCGAACTTCACCGAGCCATCGGGCATCTTCACTGCTGATCCCATGTGGCCGAAGGCGTCGAACTGGGTTCCCATCTGACCCAGGTAGCCATTGAAATAATCTTCGTGTACCGATCCGGCGCCCTCCCTGGGGTTGCCCGGTGCCGGAACGAGGCTCAGGTAGTACGGTCGCGATCCGAACGCCGGCATGCTCTGCTCGTACACCTGGCCAATTTCATACGTCTGGCCGGTCTTGACGAGTTGAACCGCTTTCGTGACTTTTTGCGGCGTAATGTAGTTGGTGTTGCCCGCCTGGTCGGTCGGCCCATGGTCGGATGGCCACCAGGGACCCTTGTCGCGCGTCTGTGCCTGCGCGCTCTGCGGCAGAATCGCCGCGAACGTCAGGACCAGGGCACCGGAGACGAGCGCGCGTACCGTCATGGTTCCTCCAGGTGGTGTGTGAGGCGCGAAGCCGTCGAAACCGGCGAGAGCCTACCAATGACAACCGCTGAGCGCACTACCGAAACACAGGTACCGCGGCCTACCTGTATTCAGGTAGCTACGAGCGCCAGTCGCTGTGGATGATCCCCCGCCGGAACGCCATGGTCACAGCGGCGGTCCGATCATTCACGCCAAGCTTTGACAGGATGTTGCGCACGTGCACTTGCACCGTTCCTTCGCTGATTTTCAGCATCGCGCCGATTTCCTTGTTGCGCAGCCCCACGGCCATCTGTTCGAGGACTTCGACCTCTCGTGAGGTCAGCCCCCGCTGCGTCGAGCGCGCCGCCACGCGCATCGCCACGTTCGTCGGCAACGAGCACGATCCGGCGTGGACCTCGCGAACGACGCGGACGAGATCGTCTGACAACGTGTCCTTCAGCAGATATGTCGCCGCGCCCGATTCGAGCGCCCGATACATGTCCTCATCACCCTGGTACATCGTCAGCACGATGATGCGCGCCTTCGGATCCTCGCGCCGGATCGCACGGATCGTCTCGAGACCGCTCATCACGGGCAGCTGAAGGTCCATCAGCGTCACGTCCGGCCGATGCTCGCGAAACATATCCATGGCGCGGCTGCCGTCGGTCGCCACTGCGACGACCTTCATATCGGGTTGCAGACTGATCGTCTGAGCAATTCCGTCGAGCACGACCGGGTGGTCGTCTACGCACAGCACGCTGATGACGCCGTCGTGAGTTGTGGTCGAATCAGGCGGCATGCGTCACCGGAGCCGTCGTCTCGAGCACCGTCCCCGCCCCAGGTCTCGTCAACACCGTCAGTTTGCCGCCGATCTGTTGGGCCCGCTCCTGCATGCTTCTCAGCCCCCAATGATTTCCGACGCTCGCCGCCACGTCGGGATCGAAACCGCACCCGTCGTCAGACACGCGCAGGAGTACAGATTCGTCCGCGTAGCGCAGCTCGAGACAGACCACGGCCGCATTGGCATGGCGCACAGCGTTGCTCACCGCTTCCTGACCGATCCGGAGCAACTGCTCTTCGACGCGCGGCGCGAACCTGCGAGGTTTGCCGACCACGACCAGCTCGAATCGGAGATCCATCCCATCGGTAACCGTCTGACATGCCTCGCGCAGAGCGGTCGGCAGATCGTGCACGGCGAGCGCCGGCGACCGCAGATTCCAGATGGACTGACGCGCCTCGCGGATAAAGCCTTCGACCTGTTTCCGCAGAGTCGCCAAATTTAGGCGCATAGCGTCCGGCGATGATTCCGGTCTCTGGGCAATCGTGTTCAGCTGGAGCGCCACACCGACGAGGCTCTGCAGGAGCGTGTCGTGAATTTCGCGCGCCATACGCGCACGTTCCGAGACCACGAGCATGAATCGTCGCTGAACGGCGCGGAGCCGCAGCCGCCACACGGCCCCGCTCACCAAAAGGACCACGATCGCGACGACACCATAGAACGCACGTGTCTGGTAGAGCACCGGCGCCATGGTCAACGTGATCGCTGCCGGTTCGCTCCACACGCCGTCCTTGTTGCTGGCCGCGACACGAAACCGGTAGTCGCCCGCCTGGAGGTTCGTATACACCGCGTGCCGGGTCGTACCTGCATCAACCCACGTCTGGTCGAACCCTTCAAGGATGTACCGGAACCGAATCCACGACGCGCTCAGCGTCAGCGCGGTGAAGTCGATCTGCAGGCGGGATGTACCCGACGCTATCTGCAGCCGCGACGCCGGCGTCAAGAGCTGATGATCCGCCATGACGTTCTCGACAAGTACCTGCGGCGGCATTCGCCTGACGGGCAGACGCTCGGGATCGATCACTGCGATGCCATCGCCTGTCGCGATCCAGATTGTGCCGTCCGCGGCGGTGACTGAACCCCTGCTCAAGAGGATCACCGGAGCGCCGGGTACACCGTCGGAGACGTCGTAGAGCTGAAACTCGATTTGGTGCAAGGCATCAGCGACGGCCTTGTCGAACTCCGCAACGGCCAGACGAATGATGCCCGCGTTCGTGCCTAGCCAGACATACCCCTGCCGATCGGCAGCAATAGAACTGAGCGTCTTTCCTGGCAGCCGGTTGCGAGCGAGCGTGACGAACCGCGATCCCTCGAGACGACTCAGGCCGTAATCGGTGGCGATCCACATGCGGCCCTCGAGTTCGACCAGCGCATTGACGCGACCGCCGGGCAGACCGTCCTGCGCGCTGAAGATACGAATATCCTCGCCGGCAACCCGTGCGACGCCGCCGTCTTGAAAACCGAGCCAAATCGCACCCTGACTGTCGGTGATCGCGAGTCGAGTGTTGCGGGTGATGAGACCGTCGGCGATCGGCGAAATCGATCCATCACGCATGCGGAACAGGCCGCGATCGAGGTCGCTGAAGAGCGCGGTGCCGTCAGCGGAAACGGCCAGCGCACGAATAAGACCGGGCGGTAATCCACGAGGTGTCGGCACGGCGACGAATCGGCCGTTCAGCCGGCGTGCCATGCCGCGGTCTGTCCCGACCCACAGGACCTGATGCGCATCCTCGAACAACGTCGTCGTGTAGTTGCCCGGGAGTCCGTCGGCTTCGGTGAAGGTGGTGCGGCGGCCGCGATCGTACCGAATCAATCCGTCAGAAGTAGACGCCCACACCGCACCATCCGATGTGGCGGCCAGCGACGTAATCAGACGACGTGAGGTCGCCTCGGACTTGAAGGAGGCCTCGGACAAGCGGCTCAGGCCCGCCGTGGTGCCAACCCAGATGTTGCCCTCGCGATCCTCCAGAAGGGCACTGATCACGTTGTGTGCGAGGCCGTTCTGGGTCGTGAATCTCTCGATATCCGTGCCTTGCGCGTTCGACTGCCCGATGCGGACCAACCCGGTGCCCTGCGTCGCCACCCACATCTGCCCGCGCCGATCGTGCGTCACGCGGTATCCGTACTCGCGCTGGTTGCCCACGGTCGACGACGCGGGCGGGCCTTCGAAGGTAATTTGACGATACCCGCGCAGATAGTCCGCAACCCAGACCGCGCCGGCAGGATCCACGCTGATGCCATGTACCCGTGGCGGGGACGCCAGCCGTTCGAACGCTTCTGCGCCGCGCTTCAAATGGGACAGACCGGGCGAGATGGAACCGACGAAGAGATCTCCACGACGATCGACGTACAGACTCGTGACCGTACTCGACGGGAATCGCTGCGCCGGTCCAATCCGCTCCCATCGGTCGTTACGAAACCGGAACAAACCGGAACGACCGCCAGCCCAGATCACGCCGTCGTGATCCTCGGTCATCTCGGTAAATTCACTGCCCGCGAGCGTTTCGTCGCGTGCAAAGCTCGTTAACGTGCCGTGTTGGTATCGGGCAACGCGGGAGTTCACCGCAATCCACAGGCTGCCATCGCGTGAGGCGCACAGCGCGGTCACGTCACCGTCCGGCAGCTCAGGCATGTTCGTGAAGGACACGCCATCGAATCGCACCAAACCCGACGCAGTGCCAAGCCACAGGAACCCATCCTGCGTCTGGACGATGGCTCGAATCTGGCTGAATGGCAGGCCGTCTTTCTCAGCCCACGTGGTCACGGTATGGTGCAAGTCTTGTGCGTCGGAACCGGCGACGACGCGCGTCGGCAGAAAACACAAGACCGTGCAGAGAACAGCGACTCCGCTGTGAAACTTCATAGGCTGCAGCGTGGACGCCCCGCATCCTAGGGCAGCCCACCCGTTTTGTCCAGATGTGCGCTATAACAGGCGACACTGATTCCCGTCCTGGTGCTGTCCGCCGCGAGCGGATGCGCGGCGCTCATCTACGAGCTGGTGTGGTTCCAGAGTTTGGAGCTTTTCATCGGCTCGTCAGCCATCTCGGTTGCTGCCATCCTGGCCGCTTTCATGGGCGGCCTCGGGATCGGCAGTTTGTTCGTCCCGCGATACGTTTCGACCGGCCGGCACGCGATCTCCGTGTATGGACTGCTTGAACTGACGATCGCGGTCTGCGGGCTGCTATCACTCAAGGTGCTTCCGCTGGTGGGCGGCATCTATGCCGCCTCCGGTGCAGTGGGCGGATTCGCAACGCGCGCAGTGGTTGCGGCGCTCTGCCTGCTGCCACCGACCATCCTGATGGGCGCGACGTTGCCGATAGCGGCGAGATTGACCGATCGTCATCCCTCGACGAGCGCCGCGTGGGTCGGGTTGATTTATGCAGCGAACACAATCGGCGCGGTAACGGGTGCGCTGGCCGCCGGCTTTTTCCTGCTGCGCCTGTTCAATGCGACGACGACAACGCTGGTCGCGGTCGGGATCAACATTGCCGTCGGCGCGCTTGCACTCGTCCTTGCCCGCGTATCACCGTCGAGCCCCGCCGATGCGGAGCCGTCGCTCCCGGACAGGAGGAGCCAAACCAGCCATTCGCGCGTCGTCTACGCCGCCATCGGGTTGTCGGGGTTCACGGCCATTGCGGGGGAAGTGATCTGGACGCGGCTGCTCGCGCTGCTGTTCGGCGCGACCGTGTATACCTTCTCGATCGTGCTCGCCGTCTTTCTGCTGGGCGTCGGCGCGGGCAGTGTCATCGGCGCACTCGGCGCGAGAAGCGCAACGGATCCCCGGCGGCTGCTCGGCTGGTGCCAGATGCTGCTCGTCGGGGCCATCGCGTGGACCGCGTAC
>Ga0134127_10002099_pt1 | contig 14524 bp, 11 predicted proteins | sample KB31753_FD_96459 | JGI IMG/M metagenome (GOLD analysis project Ga0134127, IMG submission 96459) | Terrestrial soil microbial communities with excess Nitrogen fertilizer from Kellogg Biological Station, Michigan, USA - KB3-175-3 | ecosystem: Environmental > Terrestrial > Soil > Unclassified ...
AACGGGCGCCGAGAGGCACGGCTCGTAGGCTCGAGCATCACCGACCCACCTCTTACGAGGTGGGTATGCAAAAAAACGGGCGCCGAGAGGCACGGCTCGTAGGCTCGAGCATCATCGACCCACCTCTTACGAGGTGGGTATGCAAGAATCGTAGGCTCTAGCATCACTGATCCGACAAGTGACAACCTGGATGACACCTCAGAAGTAGGTACGGTTTCGGCTCGTGTCGGGAGTTTGGTAAGTCATCTGCTGTCTCATTGTGTCTCATTGTACTAAGATATGCCGGTGGCGCTGAATCTCCGAAACCCTATCACCACCCATCACTTGGGTGACTAAGAAAGGAGAATCTCAATGCCATACGTTAATGTCGGTAAAGAAAACTCTGCTGAGATCGATCTCTATTACGAAGATCATGGCTCGGGTGAGCCCGTCGTCCTGATCCACGGATATCCGCTGAGCGGCGCTTCATGGGAGAAGCAGCTCCCGGTGCTTCTAGCCGCCGGTCACCGCGTCATCACCTACGACCGCAGAGGGTTTGGCAGGTCCAGCCAGCCAACCGACGGCTACAACTACGATACCTTCGCTGAAGATCTGCATAAGCTCGTGACCAAGCTCAATCTGAGCGATTTCGGTCTGGTCGGATTTTCGATGGGTGGCGGCGAAGTGGCGCGTTACATCGGAAAATACGGGTCGAAAGGCGTGACCAGCGCGGTGATTATCGGAGGCATTCCTCCGTTTCTTCTGAAGACCGCCGACAACCCCGAGGGAGTCGACGGCAATGTGTTCGAAGGGATCCAGAAGGCTGTAGCTGAGGACCGCTACACGTTCTTCACTGAGTTTTTCAAGAATTTCTACAACACAGATGTTTTCCTTGGTAAGCGAATCAGCGAGCAGGCGATCCAGGCCAGCTGGAACATTGCCGCCAGCGCTTCCGCCACGGCGAGTCTTGCATGCGTGCCGACGTGGCATGAAGACTTCCGCAAAGACGTCGCAAGTATCGATGTCCCAACGTTGGTAATTCACGGCGACGCGGACCGTATTGTTCCTATATCAGCCGCGGGCGCGCGAACGGCGAAGCTCATCAAGGGAGCGCGCCTGGTGCCGATAAAGGATGGGCCGCACGCCGTAAACTGGACGCATGCGGAAGAAGTGAACCGTGAGCTGGTGGACTTTCTTGGAAAAAAAGCTGCGAAACTTGCGACCTAAGCGCAAGATCGACTGAAACGTAAGCGATTCCAAGGCACCGATACCTTTTTGATCCACCGGTTACAACGGCTATCGTGCGGATAAAGCTTCGTTGAATTCGTTACTATATTGCTCCTTTGCAGGAGCAGGTCTTCCTTCTTGTTTGGTGATTCTCGGATCGAACAGTCAGGATCCCGAAGAACGCGAGGCAGGAGGAATTATGATCTCACGGCGTCCGAACAGACGGGCATCAAGCGAAAAAGCGCCCGGGCCCAGGAGAAAAATAGCGCTTGCAATGGTGACAACGAAGACGCTCGCCAGCCTGGCGGCAAGCAAATCCGGGATCGGTATGGGAAACCACAAAAGAGCGATACCCACTCCCACAATACCAGCCATGATTGCGGCAACTGGAGTTACAAAACCAATGAGAAGGGCAGCGCCAATCGCGAGTGCCAGAATGCCAGATGCCGACCTCTGGAACGTTGGATTGTCCCAGTCAACTAAAGAGGCTCCGGCGTAGAGCTCCAGGGCGACACCAACCACCGCTCGCAGCAGCAGCAGGCCTAGACCGGGCCAACCACACGGGAACGTAGTGAACAGTCTTTGCAGTCCGTGACTCCTTATCGGTTGCTTGGTGCTCTTCAAGCACACCTGACTGTAGAGTAACGGTTGATATCACAAAGCGAATCCCTAGACCTTGGAGTCTTTTTCTACTACTTTCGTGGTATTGCGTCGAGGCAGATGGATTGTGGCTACTTACAATTGGATGATGCCGCGGCGTAGGGCTACCGCAACCGCCTGGGTGCGATCGCTGGCGCCCAGCTTCTCCATTATGTGCTTGATGTGAACCTTGACGGTCTCTTCTGATATGAAGAGCATTTACCAGAGCTTCGCGACCGATGCGATAGACCTCATCGCGGATGACCGGATGAAGAGGCCGCGTCCGGCCTTCGATGATCACGCGAAACCCAATCTGCTCCCGCACGGCGAGTTCTTCCCGGACACGAGAAAATGCCTGTTCCAGATCAAGAGAACCACTGTAGTTGGAGCGAAGACCTTGGACAGCGTTTCGGGCCTCGTCAATGACCTGCCTCATCAATCGTTCAACATTGCCGAGCGGTGGCTTTGACGGTGAATCATCCGGCAAGTTTTCAACGGCGACATGGAGTTGCATCGAAGCACTGATAAACCCCTGCAACAGAGTGTCGTGCAGTTCCTGCGCGATACGTGTTCGCTCGGCGAGTCGTTCTTCAAAACGCACGCTCAGTTGCCTGGTTAACTTGTTTAGACGAAGGCGGTACAAGGCCAACAATGAGAAGCCGATGGCCAGTACAGATAAGAGCCGAAACCACCACGTCTGCCAGAATTGCGGCGCGCCTCTGGTCACCGCCACCGCGACTACACCATCGCCTTCAGCGGGCAGCATATACGTTACGCTTGGTGGCCTATATTCAGGGTCAACAAGGATGGCGGCATATTCCGTTCCGAGATGGGTTGAGTTGCTCCAACTCGAATCTGGTTGAATCCCTGTGAACGGTTGGTCGGCAAAGGGTTGTATCCACCATGATCCGCTCCGGGCGTATAGAACGATCTGCTGTTTGGGTTGAGCGCCGATGACGCGCCCTGCAATGGTATCAAGTCTCGGCGTGCCTCCTTGCTCGGCTTGAGGGATCCTGGTGAATTCAATGGAGGGTCCATCGCTGGCCTGACCGGCTCGGCAACTGCTGAACAGAATAAGTGGTATTACAAGACCATAGCTAAGCGCTGCTAGTCGCATCGGATCGCGAATCTTCATCGAAATGTCGACCTCCAGGATTGTGTCCCGAATCCTGTGTTTGCAGACAAAAGGCGCCGACATTGTAGCCCATTCGGTCTTGTAGCGTCACAAGGGATAGAAAATGGGTAGTGGGGTCATAGTGTGTTGGCGCCTCATACTGTCTGCCTCGCTCAGACCAGACAACAATTGGGTGATCGGCCGACGGGCACGTTATCGATTTGCAATCGGATCGGTGCAACCGCGTAGCGGTGGCCTATCGATAGCGACCAGGTTGGCGTTGCCCGTGGGCCGCGTAGCGGTTTCCTACTGCGAAAGCGATCTGCAATGCAAACAGGAAACCGCTACGCGGTCCACGGGCATTGCCGATCTCGTCGCTATCGATAGGCCACCGCTACGCGGTTATCCTGCCACCTACTACCATGGTGGTATACGAACAACCCCTCGAATGTGTTAATCAAAAAACCCGAAATCTCGTGATGTGCATTGCGTTCCCGGAAAGTATAGTCAAACGCATCGTAGCAGGCGGGTCCAGCCACGAGATGTAGCTGGGCTACAACCAGAAATCTAATTTAGATGTGCTTGATTGCCATCGACATAGGAGGTGCCATGATCAACTATCAGGACCGGTGGGCCGTCGTAACTGGTGCGTCGTCTGGGTTGGGTCGTGGGTTCGCTGAGCGGCTCGCGAGCAGGGGCATGTCTCTGGTGCTGACCGGCCGCAACGAAACGCGGCTGAATGAGACGTCGGACCAGATCCGCGTCGTCGCTCCCCGCGTGAAGGTCGAGACGGTCGCCGCAGATCTCTCCACGCGATCAGGTGTGTCCACGCTGCTCGAGCACGTCGGCGACCGCCCTATCGAAGTGCTGGTCAACAACGCCGGGTTTGGCAGCTATGGCCCGTTTGCGGAGGCCGACTCGGAGCGCGAAGCCGACGAGGTGGCCGTCGACGTCAGTGCAGTGATCACGCTGGCGCGCGCGTTCCTGCCCGGAATGATCGCCCGACGCAGCGGCGGGATTCTCAACGTCGCGTCCACGATTTCGTTCCAGCCCGCGCCATATCAAGCGGTGTACGGGGCGAGCAAGGCATTCGTGCTTTCGTTCAGCCAGGCTCTGTGGGCCGAGGCCCGTGCGGCCGGCGTGGCGGTCACCGCATTGTGTCCGGGTCCCACCCGCACAGGTTTCGTCGACGCATTGGGTGCTGATGTCGCTCACACGGCAATCTACAGCACACTTGCCGATCCGGAGCCGGTAATTGAGGCCGGTCTGCGTGCGCTGGACAAGGGCCGCGCCGTGGTGATCCCCGGGTTGCGGAACAGGGTGGTCGCCGTCAGTGGTCGGTTCATGCCGCGCGAATGGCTCACACTTGTTACCGCCCGGCTGCTCGGCGCGGGGAGCACGGTCTCCCGTCCACCCATCGAGGTTCACAACGAGACGACGATTCGTGCTTCGGCCGAACACGTGTGGGAACTGTTGACCGACGTCGAACGCTGGCCATTGTGGTACCGGGCCTGTCGGTGGGTACGAGTCGAGTCAACCGATAGTGCAGCCCGGCCCATGTCCTTCCGATGGAAGGCATACCCGGTCACGCTACGCAGCACGGTGGTGACCAAAGATCGACCGCATTCTTTCGCCTACGCCGCAGACGCCCGTGGCCTGCACGCAGTGCGTACGTTCACGGTCCGCCCCGCGCCCGACGGCCTGGGTACCGTCGTCGTCAGCCATGAAACGCAAGTCGGGCTTCTCCCGTGGCTTGGCCGCCTGTTCCTGGCCCCGCGTCTATATTCGGCCAACCAGGCGATGTGCGCGGATCTGGCCCGTGCTGTTGAGCACGGTGCGGCGAAGCAGGCGACACAAGGAGCGCGAGCGCCGTCATTCGCGGATTCTTTATCACGATGACCGGAAAGGAGACTGACGACGCCGGCACCATGGGTTCGCAGTCTACAGATGGCTTTTCACGGCAAGCACGTGATCGTGTACGACGCCATACCCCCGCGGGGTTGGAGAATGGCAAGGCGTTTCATCGGGAGTACGCGGAGCACTTCATCAAGCAGCGCGGCGCCACGCGGAAGCAGATCGACTATACCTTTCCTTAGTGAAGTCAGATCAATTGATTCGTGACACCGCTGAGCCGTCAGGCACTCAACCTCGCTCCAGGATGATAAACTTCTGTCATGACTGATAAGACTTCAATCGAGACTTCTCGCGACCCGGAGATGTTTCCGACGCTGACAACTGCTCAGATATCGCGGATTGCCGTGCACGGTCACGTGCGTAAAGTCGAACAAGGGGAAGTGCTGGTCGAAGCTGGAGAGCAAACCGCGCGACTGTTTGTCGTTACCGCAGGCCAAATTGAAACTGCAGCCATGTCCGGCACGGCCGAAGAGATTGTAGCCGTTTTTCAACCAGGGATGTTCACCGGTGAAGTGACGATGCTGTCAGGCCGCCGAGGGATCGCTCAAATAAGAGCAACCAAATCGAGCGAGGTAATCGAGGTCGGTCGCGCACAGTTACTTTCGCTCGTGCAAACGGATAGCGAATTGGGCGATATCTTCCTGCGGGCGTTCATCCTCCGCAGGGTAGAGCTCATCGCGAGGCGATTCGGCGATGTCGTGCTTGTCGGATCGATTCATTGTGCCGGAACTCTTCGTGTAAAAGAATTCCTGACTCGTAACGGACATCCTTACGCGTATATCGACCTGGATCGTGATGATGGAGTTCAGGAACTGCTCGATCATTTTCACGTCACAGCGTCGGATGTGCCGATTTTGATCTGTCGCGGCAAAGTTGTGCTTCGGGACCCGACCAATGAGGAAATCGCTGAGTGTCTTGGCTTCAATGAAGCGATCGACCAGACACACATCCGCGATGCAGTCATTGTCGGCGCCGGGCCATCAGGTTTGGCGGCGGCCGTGTATGCCGCGTCCGAAGGGCTCGATGTTCTGGTACTGGAGTCGAATGCGCCGGGAGGACAGGCCGGGTCGAGCTCAAAGATTGAAAACTACCTAGGCTTTCCTTTGGGAATATCTGGACAGGAACTTGCGGCGCGGGCTTATACACAAGCGCAGAAGTTTGGAGCGCAACTGATGATCGCTAAGGGAGCCAAACAACTCGCGTGCGAGCGGAAGCCTTATGCCATCGCGCTAGAAGATGGTGTAAACGTGCCGGCGCGGACGATCATCATCGCAACCGGCGCCGAATATAGGAAGCTGTCACTTGAGAACCTCTATCAGTTTGAAGGAGCAGGCGTGTACTACGGAGCAACGGCTATGGAGGCACAGCTATGCGGTGGAGAAGACGTGATCGTAGTTGGCGGAGGAAACGCAGCTGGGCAAGCTGCGGTGTTTCTAGCACAGACCGCCAAGCGTGTTTACATGCTCGTCCGGTCGAATGGTTTGGCCGATAGCATGTCTCGCTACTTGATTCGTCGGATCGAAGACAATCCCCGAATTGACTTACGATCGCAATCAGAGATCGCAGCGCTTGAAGGTGGTAATCATTTGGAGCGCGTGAGCTGGCGGAATAACGTGACCGGCGAGGTCGAGGCCCGCGATATACGTCATCTGTTCGTTATGGCTGGAGCAATACCAAATACTCATTGGCTTGACGGATGCGTTGCGATGGACTCGAACGGATTTATTAAGACTGGTCCAGACCTGTCGACCGAAGATCTCGCCGCCGCTCAGTGGCCACTGGCCCGAGCTCCACATCTACTAGAAACGAGTCTGCCCGGCGTATTCGCGGTCGGCGATGTGCGCGGAGGGAGCCTAAAGCGAGTTGCGTCGGCAGTGGGTGAGGGGTCCATCGCGGTCGCGTTCGTACATAAAGTTCTGCACGAATGAAAGGAAGACTATGTCCGATGATACGTGCTCTCACCTGGAAGCGATTACTAGCGTCAAACACGCAAAACACCGCGAGTGCGCCGAGTGCGTGAAGATCGACGCGCAATGGGTGCATCTGCGGACCTGTCAGGAATGCGGCTCGACGCTCTGCTGCGACAGCTCACCAAACCAACACGCGTCTAAACACGCGCGAGCCAGCGGACATCCTGTGATTGCATCGGCAGAAGCCGGAGAGCGTTGGTTATACTGCTATCCGGATGACGCATTCGCTGAGTACTAATCTGGCCGACATCAGCACCACCTTTTTGTGGGGGCAAGGGCAGGAAGTTATCGCTATGTCTGGCCGTAAGAAGTAGTGCCGCCTCTGGCGCATTCCGCCTCGATCAGCCTTCATACCGTGAGGACATCCCTCAGCACCACTCTAGCTTGTTTAGATATGAGCACTGGTCAGAAATGCGCGCGGCGACGCGGACTCGAGGATGTTCATACGCGATTTAGACTCCGGATTTGCAGTTCTTTGTTATGAACAATGGGTGGACTTGACCGGGCCGGACGATTTCACGAACAATAGTCGCTTCATCTTGAGCCAGCGACGACAAGGAGAATGGCAAAATGGGCTATCGCTTCAGAGAGAACGAACCCGTGTCTGATGCGATCAAGCGTCTTTCAGTTGAGCAGATCGACAGGGCGATCGAGCGATTGAGCATAAAGACCAGAAACCGGGATAGGGCGGTGCATGAAGCTCGAGTTTGCTTTAAGAAAATCAGAGCGGTGTTGAGGTTGACCTACGGAGAACTGGGGCGCGCCATATTCAGGCTTGAGAATAGAGAATATCGCGACGCGGGCCGCCAGCTTTCGAAGACACGAGACACTGCAGTCGTAGCCGTGACGCTCGAGGACCTAGTCAGCGACTTCAACAAAGAGCTTGCACACTCAGATATCAAAGCGCTGCGAAAGCGACTCCGCCGGTCAAAAGCAGAGCAGCATAAGTATAGAAAGCAGACTTTGTCGGAAGTTGCCGAAGGATTGTCATCGGCGCGAGAACGCGTGGAGACATGGCCGATCAACAATGACGCGTTTTCCGCCCTGCGCCCGGGCCTTAGACGCGTCTACAAGCGCGGCCGCTCCGGTTTTGAGCTAGCACGCGTCGAGCGGACGACCAAGAACCTTCACGAGTGGCGTAAGGAGGTCAAGTATCTGTGGTATCAGGTCTGCGTCCTGAACCCGATGTGGCCAAAGCCGTTAGATATTCTCGCCCACGAATTGAGCAAGCTCGCAGATTATCTAAGTGAGGATCACGATCTTTCCATGCTGACACGGACTGCAATCGAGCAAGCGCCAGCGCTGGGTGGTGATCCGGCCGAGGTCGAGAAACTAATCTTGCTTATAGACCATCGCCGCGTTCTGCTTCAAACGAAGGCAACAGCGCTTGGAGCGCGTATCTATGCGGAGAAGCCGAACGCTTTTGTCAATCGCATTCAATCGTATTGGGAAGCGTGGCGTCCAAAGGCCGATATTGATTACGTTGACGCTCAACAGATGGACCTGAAATATGAGGGGACCTCGGTTTCATCAAATTAGTCTTCGAGATACATTGACAACGGTGCCCGTGCCTTTTAGTTCCACCTAACTATACCGACGGTTTCTGGATCAATTGCTCTTTCCTGTCTAAAGGCACCGTGATGTGACTGACCTGAACCACTACGGGGAATTCATCAAATCTTCATAAGCTGTTCACGTTTTGTTTGTCCCTTTCTTGCTATCTTGGTCGCGCTCAACTTCCCGAAAAGGAGAAAACACTGATGGTCCGTATTTGGAGTACGGCTGTAGCTGTTCTTGCGCTTCTCACTTCCAGCATTTGGGCGGTGACTCCCGGAATTACGATGATTGGCAAAGGCGTGGTTAGCGGCGCTGCCCTCGATAAATCCGGGCTTACAGGAAATATCTGTAAGGCCGGCGATCCAACCACTTGCGTTTCCAAAGCAATCTTCGGCGGCTTTGGTTCTGACCTGACGTATACCGGACATGATAACGTCTTTATTGCCGCACCTGATCGGGGCCCATACGACGGTCTGACAGATGTTCCGTACCTGGACCGCTTTCATTTTCTGCACATCACGACGAATTTAGGGGCTCCATTTCCCAATATCAGTGTGGTACTGCTGGACACCCGCTTTCTCAAGAACGAAACTGGTCATACGTTTGTCGGCGCCGCCGGAGCCGTTTTCCAGAACGACGAACTTGCGACTCTCCGCCTGGATCCGGAAGGGATTCGTGTCGGAGCTAATGGAAACTTCTACGTATCCGACGAGTACGGCCCATACGTTTTTGAGTTCAACCGCCAGGGCCACCTGGTGAAACGGATTGAGGTGCCATCCAAGTTTTTAATCGGCAACCCCAGCGGCAACCCGACTGCCGAGTTGCGGAACAACCCGTCGGGCCGCCAAGCCAATCGCGGAATGGAGGGCCTTGCAATCAGCCCCGACGGAACGACTCTGTTTGGAATAATGCAGAATGCGCTGATTCAGGACAACGGGCTCGTCACACCTTTCCCCGTTGACCCAAACGAAGCGCCCGGTCGTCTTGGCCTCAATAACCGTATCCTTAAGATTGATCTCCTGACGGGCGAGACCCACGAATACGTCTATGTCTTGGAAGCCATCAATCGTGGCCAAGGGGTGAGTGAGATTCTCGCGATCAACGATCATGAGTTCCTGGTCGTGGAGCGAGACAACCGGTCCTGGTCAGCAGACGAACCCCAGGCGCCAACTAGAAAGAAGATCTACAAGATTGATCTCAACGGAGCGACTGATGTCTCGGGAATGGAACCACTCCCCGCGGGCGCGCTGCCCGCAGGTGTAGTACCTGTGACCAAACCCGCATCGCCCTTTATCGACCTCCTGGATCCCGTCTTTGGCCTTCACTTGAACGATGCGAATGCGATTGCGGAAAAAATCGAGGGATTAGCGTGGGGGCCTGACTTGGCCGACGGTAGACATGTGCTTTACGTCATAAGTGACAACGATCTGAACCCTGTGCGCCATACTCAGATTTATGCCTTTGCCATTAGCGCCTCGCTGCTCAACTTTGAGCGTCAGGTTCTACCGGGGGCGCTATATCCTCCAGGGCAAGTTAAGAAGGCCCTGAACTGACGAACGGAACAAACATCCGATTAGAATATAGAATCGGCTGGCCACTGGCTACGGCGGTAACTCTTACAGGGCGGGCCGTGCTTGAAGACCGGCGGCCTGCCAAGCCATCGCGAGTCATACGTAAGCCTCGAGCGGCGGTGTTAACATTCATCCCCTTAGCCGACAAGTTGGAGGGGCTGGATGTTAATAGCCGCGCAATGCCAATGATAAGTTCCCACCAAACCTCGATTGCCGCTGAGAAATTGCAATACCTTAAGCGACCTTCGATCAGACAGCGAAACCCAGGCAACTGCATCGTACGCAAGACTTCGCCGCAAGAAAGGCGGCAACGCTGGCAGCAAGAGAAGTGTTGAACGCCATGCTTGACTAGTCTTCGCCTGGGGCGGCGCGTTGAAAATGCTGCGCGATAAGCAAGCATAGAATGTAACCCACAGCAAAATGGCACTTTCTGGCGGCGTAGCTCCGACAGATTGTCTTAGGAGCGATCACCTCCTGAACCACGATCGTGGTATTCGCGACGTACTCGAAGGTGGTAGCATGAACATACTGGAACTCGTGATGTGTCCTTTGTCCGATTGTGGATAATGTGAGTTACTTTTTGAAAAGGGGTATAAGGACCATGACAAGAAGTGAGACTGGCCACGCAAGGCAAAAGCAGAGCAGCGCTGCTCTGCAAACCCCCGGTGATCTGAGTCGCGATGCTGTTGAAGAGATCTCCGCCGCGCTGCGTGAGATGCTCGCCGACGTGTTTGCGCTTTATCTAAAGACAAAGAACTTTCACTGGCACATGAGAGGCGGCCATTTCCGTGATTACCACCTGCTGCTCGACGAACATAGCGATCAGATCTTTGCTATGACCGACGATATCGCGGAACGAGCACGAAAGATCGGCGGAACGACGCTCCGTTCAATAAGCGATATATCTCGACACCAACGTCTGAAAGACAATAACGAAGAATCCGTCAGCCCGAGGGACATGCTGTCTGAACTGTGCGCCGACAACCAGCGGCTCACTGGATATCTGCGTACCACGCACGAGATATGCGACAAACATAACGATGTCGCGACGGCCAGCTTGATCGAGACCTGGATTGATGAAGCTGAGCGGCGGACGTGGTTCCTATCAGAGATAGTAAACGAGTCTTGAAGCCAAAGTGTCTGGCTTACGCGGTTTACTTAGGCCCGGATTGAAGGAGTTCAGGCACCTGCGCGAGCTGATCCTCAAGGACCTGTTCGAGTTCGCCGCGGCGAGTGCGGACCGGCAAGCTACGACGCCTGCTTCTTCTGCCCGGCGTTTCCTCGGTTGACATGACTGAGGCCACCTACACCCGCCTGATCTTTGAGCTGACCCTCTCGAGCGATGCTCCGAAATGGTATCGGGTTCGACAAGCAGAGCCGCTGCTTCTTAACCTGTTCCGCGTGCTGTTCAGAGGAGCTCTATACGGCTAGGAGCCAGCAATTGATGGCATAGTCCGGCAGGAAATCGACCGATCGGAGGTTCAGATGAGGCCTTCCTTGAAGAAGCACAAGCTGCTGATTGGCGCGGCGATCTGTTGTTTGATTGTCATTCTGTTCATTTCCTTCGGTCGTTCGAAGACTAAGGCGACGCCGCCATCGGCCCCGCTCGAGGTTGAGGTGGCGCAGGTCGAGCAGAAGAATGTACCCATTTACAGCGAATGGATCGGCACGCTCGATGGGATGGTTAACGCGGAAATCAGGGCTCAGGTCTCAGGCTATCTGCTCAGCAAAAACTACACAGAAGGCTCTTTCGTCAGGAGGGGGCAGCTACTGTTTGAGATCGATGCACGGCCGTTTCAGGCGGCGGTTGATCAGGCCAAGGCGGAACTCGCCAGGGCCAAAGGGCAACAGACACAAGCTGAAGGGCAACTTTTACAGGCACAGGCGCAACTCGCGCAGCGCCAGGCCGATCAGGGAAGGACCCAACTCGACGTGGACCGCTACACACCGCTGGCCAGGGAGAAGGCCATCACCGACCAGGAACTCGATAATGCGGTCCAGGCCAATCTCGCCGCCAAGGCTCAAGTCAAGGCGGCTATCGCTGGGGTTGAGACTGCCAAGGCGGCTATCGTTGCCGCCAAGGCTACGGTCGAGGCAGCTCAAGCCGCGGTGGAGACTGCCAACCTCAACCTGGGTTTCACCAAGATCACTTCTCCAATTGATGGCATCGCTGGCATCGCTCAGGCACAGGTCGGCAACCTGGTCAGCCCGACCAGCGAAGCTCTCACCACGGTTTCGACGTTGGATCCGATCAAGGTCTATTTCACTGCCACCGAGCAAGAGTATCTCGACTTTGCCAGGCTTAACCCGACTCAAAGCGAACGGGATGCAGCGGGCAGGAGGCTTGAGTTGGAGCTGGTCCTGGTTGATGGCACGACCTACCCACAGAAAGGGCGATTCTTCGTCGCGGACCGGCAAATCGATCAGAAGACGGGAGCGATCAGGGTTGCCGGAATCTTCCCGAACCCCGGAGACACTCTTCGCCCCGGCCAGTATGGCCGAGTCCGGGCGGTAACCAGTATCAGGGAAGGTGCGCTGCTCGTTCCGCAGCGGGCCGTCAGCGAGTTGCAGGGCAGCTACCAGGTAGCCGTTGTGGGCGGTGATAACAAGGTGAGTTTTCGTCCCGTCAAGGTCGGCAATCGCGCCGGCTCAGAGTGGATCATAGACGAAGGGCTGAGTCCGGGCGAAAGAGTCGTCGCCGAAGGCACACAAAAAGTCAGACCGGATGTGGTCGTCAACCCGCAGCCGTATGTCGCGCCTCCATCAACGCCAGCGAAATAGGAGAGGAGTCCATTCATGATTTCCGACTTCTTCATCCGGCGCCCGATTGTGGCAATGGTCATCGCCATTTTAACTGTCGTCGTTGGTTTGATAGCCATGCGCAGTCTGCCGTTGGCCCAGTTCCCCGAGATCGTGCCACCCCAGATAATCGCTTCCACGACCTATACCGGAGCGGACGCGGTCACCATCGAGCAGTCGGTTGCCACGCCGATCGAACAGCAGATGAACGGTGTCGACAATATGCTCTACATTCAGTCGACCAACGCCAATGATGGGACGATGCAGTTGACGGTGACGTTCGGCATTGAGACCGACGTTAACACCGATCAGGTGAACGTTCAGAACCGCATCTCGCAGGCGCAACCGAACCTCCCCGTTGACGTTAATCAGTTCGGCATCAGCCTTCGCAAGTCCACCGGCCTTCCGATGCTTGTGATTTCGATCTTCTCACCAAAGAACACTTACGACTCGCTGTTCCTGGCCAATTACGCAAACATCAACATCAATGATGCGCTCTACAGAGTCCCCGGCGTCGGGCAGGTGCTGCTCTTTGGCGCTACGGATTACGCGATGCGGATCTGGGTCAAGCCGGACGTGCTATCCAAACTCGGTCTCGCGGTTCCCGACCTGGCGGGCGCGGTCCAGCAGCAGAGCACCGTTAACCCATCTGGAAGGTTGGGTGCGGAGCCTGTGCCCGAGAAAATGGAGAAAACCTACACCGTCCGCGCCCAGGGGCGGCTCCAGACCCCGGAGGAGTTTGGCCAGATCGTCGTCCGCTCCAACCCCGACGGCTCAGTCGTGCGGTTGAAGGATGTCGCCAGGATCGAACTTGGCGCCCTCAACTATCAGCAGACGTCGCGCATTAACGGCCGGCCCGGCGCGATCATCGCCGTCTTTCAGGTCCCAGGCTCAAATGCACTGGAGGTTGCCGGCGGGGTCAAAAAGACGATTGCAGAACTAAAGGGTCGGTTTCCAGCCGACCTCGATTACGTGGTCTCCCTTGACACCACGCTGCCGGTGACCGAGGGAATCCGCGAGATCGTGCAAACGCTGGTCGAGGCCATGATCCTCGTTATCCTCGTCGTCTTTCTCTTCCTGCAGAACTGGCGGGCCACTCTCATTCCGGCGATCGCCGTGCCGGTATCGCTCATCGGCACCTTTGCCGTCTTTCCCTTATTGGGTTTCTCGATCAACACGCTATCGCTCTTCGGTCTCGTGCTGGCGATTGGTCTTGTCGTTGACGATGCGATCGTGGTCGTCGAAGCGGTCGAACATCACATCGAGCAGGGAGAAACCCCTCGCGAGGCCACGATCCAGGCGATGAAGGAGGTCTCGGGGCCGGTGATCGGTATTGCGCTGATACTCGCTTCGGTCTTCCTGCCTGTGGCGTTTATGGGTGGGATCCAGGGACGGCTGAACAATCAGTTCGCGGTGACGATTGCGATCTCAGTACTCATCTCTGCCTTCAACGCCTTGACCCTCTCACCCGCGCTCGCTGCGCTCCTGCTCAGGCGGCGGAAGGAATCGCGAGGCATTCTCCCCCGCTTCTACGGCGGCTTCAACCGTGTGTTTACAAAGGCGACGCACGGGTATATCAACTGGAGCCACACCCTGATCCGCAAGGCGGTCGTGGCAATGTTGATTCTCGGCGTCTTCGCCCTGGCGGATGGCCTCATCGGCAACCGACTGCCCACAGGCTTTCTACCTGAAGAAGACTATGGCTACGCATTTCTTAACGTTCAGCTTCCTCCTGCGGCTTCATTGTCGAGGAC
>Ga0134127_10002100_pt1 | contig 14522 bp, 13 predicted proteins | sample KB31753_FD_96459 | JGI IMG/M metagenome (GOLD analysis project Ga0134127, IMG submission 96459) | Terrestrial soil microbial communities with excess Nitrogen fertilizer from Kellogg Biological Station, Michigan, USA - KB3-175-3 | ecosystem: Environmental > Terrestrial > Soil > Unclassified ...
GAGGCGCGGTCTGGATCTCTACATTAACCTGCGTCCGGTACGTTTGCTGGATCCGCGTCTGACCCCTCTACGAGATCGCAAAACTGAAGACATCGATTTCGTAGTTTTCCGTGAGAACACGGAAGGAGCTTATTGCGGCGCGGGTGGTTTTCTAAAGAAGGACACGCCGGATGAGATCGCAACTCAGGAGGAGTTGAATACACGTCGCGGGGTCGAACGGATCATCGTTGCCGCCTTTGAATATGCCCGGGCTAACGGCCGGAAGCGCGTCACGATGGCAGACAAGTCGAACGTGCAGCGCTTTGGGGGCGATCTGTGGCAGAGAGTGTTCAAGGAAGTTGCCGCAAGATATTCCGGGATTGAAGCCAATCATCAGTACGTCGACGCGATGGCGATGTTTATGGTTCTGAATCCGTCGCAATACGACGTGATTGTCAGCAACAATCTCTTCGGCGACATTCTTACGGATCTGGGCGCCGCAATTCAGGGTGGCCTTGGTCTCGCGGCCTCAGGAAATCTTCATCCCGGCAAAGTTTCACTGTTTGAACCGGTGCATGGAAGCGCACCGCCGCTCGCTGGCAAGGGGGTCGCTAATCCGGTCGGCGCAATTCTGACGGCGGCGATGATGCTTGAATACGTCGGATATCCTGACGCGAGCAAAGCTGTCGAAACTGCGGTGCGCGACGCAGTAGTTAACAATGAAACAACATCCGATCTCGGCGGGACACTCTCTACGGAAGAGGCCGGCGCGGCAATTCGAAAGCGACTGGGGACAAGCAGTAGGCAGTAGGCAGTAGGCAGTGGGCAGGAGCAGACGGCAGCAGTCAGAAAGCAGTAGGAAGAACCCAAAACCAAGAACTAAGTACAAAGAACAAAGAACAAAGACCAAAGAACTAAGACCGAAGGTCGAATCTTGCTTTCACCCCACCTTACAGCCGAGATCATCGCCATCGGGTCCGAGTTGCTGCACCCCGATCGCAGTGATACCAACAGTCTTTGGCTCACCGAGAAACTCAACAGCATCGGCATCGAAGTAAAACTGAAAACTATCGTCGGTGACGACGACCTGCGTTTGGAAGAAGCGATTCGCGACGCCGTAAAGCGGTCCAAGGTCGTGATTACGACCGGAGGACTAGGACCCACTGAAGACGACATCACTCGCAAAGTTGCGGCGCGTGCACTCGGTCGCAGACTCCTTTTGAATGACGCTGTGCTCGAGGAGATTCGCAAACGTTTCGCCGCTTTCGGCCGGCCAATGCCCGAACGCAATTCGCGACAGGCAATGGTGATTGACGGTTCTGATGTGCTCGACAATCCAAATGGCTCGGCTCCGGGCTTGTTCCTCGAACATGAGGGAACTTCGATCGCGTTGTTGCCAGGCCCGCCGCGAGAGATGCGACCAATGTTTGAAACGCATGTGTTGCCGCGACTGGTAGAGAAAGCGGGTGCGGTGCGCGTCGTCCGACGCATCCTCCGCGTTGCAGGACTGGGCGAGTCAGCGGTTGATGAAAAGATTGCCCCGATCTACATGCAGTACACAAATCCGGAAACAACAATTCTTTTTAACAAGAGCGAAATTGAGCTTCATCTCACGGCCCGCGCACGCACTGAAGAGGAAGCTGAGCGTTTGCTGGACGACCTTTCGGGAAAACTCGAGGAACGTCTTGGTCATTCGGTCTTTTCGTTTCGTGGCGAACTTATGGAAGAGATCGTCGGTATGCGACTCTCGGTTACGGGTTACACCCTGGCGGTGGCGGAGAGTTGCACAGGCGGGTTGATCGCTGAGCGACTAACTGAAGTGCCCGGTGCGTCGAAATATTTCATGGAAGGTGTGGTGACATATTCGAACGAAGCCAAGATCCGAACATTGGGAGTGGCAAAGAGTCTATTGCGGAAACATGGCGCGGTGAGCGCTGAGGTCGCTGAAGCAATGGCGCGAGGGATTCGTGAGCGAGCGGGAACTGATTTTGGTCTTTCGGTCACTGGAATCGCCGGGCCTGACGGAGGAACGGAAGAAAAGCCAGTTGGGCTGGTGTTCATCGCGCTGGCAAGTGACGTGCTTACCGAACACCGCCGGATCATATTACCCGGCGACCGTCACCTGATTCGTTGGCGTGCATCGCAGGCTGCGTTGGATTTGTTGCGCAGAAGATTGATTTAAGACGCGGATTAGCTGACTAAAGGAAAGCTTTCGGGATGCTGAATTGATTCAACAGCAAGATCAATATCGAGGTCTGGCCAATAGAGATGATTGGGTGTAGGGAGTTGGACATTCAGAATCGCAGCTTCAGTGGCGTTTTTGAACCAGGGAAACTGCTCGAACGGCATATAGAGTTCGTTGCCTTCTACAATAAGCTCAATGCCCATTCTTCGAGATGTGAGTAACCTCAACCCTCGAAATGTTTATACCAACTGCTTCTGATTTCATTCCTATGTTCTTCAATCAATGCTCGAATCGCTTTGAGTTCTCGTGTCCTCAGTTTCGTATTGTCTGCCAACTCAATATCGGGTTCAAGCCAGAACTTGGCTTCGCCGTTATGCTCTGAACATGAATATGCATCCTCGCTTCTTCTCGTGAGTAAGAAGAATCGAAAACCGGAATGGCGGAAGACGATCGGGCTCACTTCTAGTCTCCAGTGCAATGCTCCTAACAAACATAACCTGTTAACGGCCAAGTTCACTGTCTTGTAGCCACTAGTCGTCGATTGCTATAGTGCCGAGTCTCTTGCATGTCTCAGTTAGTTGCTTCGAACGAGTGGTGTTAACTTGAGGTCTGCCGCTGCCATTGTTATTGCCTACTTGCTTGGATCAATTCCGTTTGGTTATCTGATTGTTCGAGCCACACAGGGCGCAGACATTCGTGAGACTGGCTCTGGCGGTACCGGTGCGACAAACGTCTCGCGCCGCGCAGGGAAAGTCGCGGGAGTTCTTACGCTCGTCCTCGACGCTTTGAAGGGGGCCGCCGCAGTCCTCTTCGCACGCATGATTCTGGGACCAACTTTGATGGGTCCGAGCGACTCAGGTGCCGGATTAGGTAGTGAGTGGTGGATCGCAGGGGTGGCAGTGTTCGTGATCGTCGGTCACATGTTTCCAGTCTGGCTCGGATTTCGCGGCGGTAAGGGGGTCGCAACTGGTGTAGGAGTATTTCTCGTATTGGCACCATTAGCCTTAGCTGGCGCAGGAGTAATTTTTCTCGCAATCGTTGTTTCGACAAGATACGTGTCGCTGGCCTCTATCACCGCCGCTTCGACGATTCCGCTTTTTGTCTGGCTGCAACATGGACTGGTGAGCCCAGTCAATGGACTGTGGCCCATCATGAGCTCGGCGATTCTCATCGCGGCACTCATCATTTTCGCGCACCGGGCGAATATCCAGCGTCTCGCGCGTGGCACCGAGACCAAGTTCGGTTGAACTGGGAAATGAAACAGATCGCCATCATAGGCGCGGGAAACTGGGGCACGGCCTTATCCATCGTTGCGGCAGAAGCAGGTAACTCAGTGCGCTTGTGGTCGCGAAGTCCGGAGGTCGTGACTGCAATCGACCGGCATCGGGTCAACTCGGTTTACTTACCTGACGCGCAAATCCCGGCGGGCGTCCAAGCCACCACTGAGATTGGCGAAGCCTTGATTGATTCTGAAATTGTTATCATCGCGACTCCTTCACATGCGACGAGGACTGTTCTTGAATCGATGCCCTCGAAGTTGCCGAGTGATGCCGTCGTCGTGAGCGCGACTAAGGGGATCGAAATTGAAACCGGAAAGCGAATCTCACAGCTCGTAGCGGAGGTGCTGGGCGACCAGCTCGGTAATCGCTTTGTTTGCCTGTCAGGGCCGTCCTTCGCAAAGGAAGTTGTCGAGCATCATCCTACGGCTATCGTTGCCGCCAGCACCGATCGGAAGTTGAGTGAGGCAATCCAAACGGCGTTGAGTTCTGCAAGTTTGCGCATATACACGAACGATGATGTCGTTGGAACCGAGTTGGGCGGATCTGTGAAAAACGTGATGGCGATCGCGGCGGGAATGGTGGCTGGCCTTGGTCTTGGTTTCAATAGCGTTGCGGCGCTGATTACTCGTGGGCTGGCGGAGATGTCCCGGCTCGCGCTCGCGGAAGGCGGAAAACTCGAAACAATGATGGGACTGGCTGGTCTGGGTGATCTTGTGCTTACGTGCACTGGCAGCCTGTCTCGCAATCGATTTGTTGGACACGAACTTGGAAAGGGACGAAGTCTCGACGAGATCATTTCGGGAATGAAAGAGGTTGCGGAAGGGGTTAGGACGAGTCGTGCGCTGAAGTTGCTCGCTAACCGACGCGCGGTGGAGATGCCGATCACAGAAGAAGTCTTCAGTGTGCTTTATGAAGGTAAGGCTGTGAAGGACGCTGCGATGCAGTTGATGACCCGGCCGTTGCGGGGTGAGTTTTAGTTTAAGGGCCAGGGAGAATTTGTGACGACAGCCAAGGAAGAAAAGGTTCTGGCAGCGAATCGTTCGGCCTACCACGAATATCACATTTCCGATAAGTACGAAGCTGGGATAGCTTTGACGGGGACCGAAGTGAAGAGTGTCATGGGTGGGCGAATACAATTGAAGGAATCGTACGTCGCGATCCGCGATGGTGAAGCCTGGTTGTTTAATGCTCACATCTCACCGTATTCTCACGGCAATCGAGAGAACCACGAGCCGCTGAGGACAAGAAAGTTGCTTCTGCACAAACGCGAGATCGATCGTTTGGATGACGCGGCAGCTAAGCAGGGAATGACGCTCGTGGCGACGCGCGCGTATTTGAAAAACGGACGGATCAAACTTGAGGTTGGGGTTGCGCGCGGCAAAAAGAATTATGACAAGCGGGAAACGGAGATGCGCCGCACGGTCGACAGAGAAACACGAGCGCAGTTGAAGGAACGGAATCGTTGAGACACTTGCAGAGGGAGAGAAAAAGATAATGGAAGTTGAAAGTCATAGCGGACCTTATCAGGACGTCGACGCGCAGGCGTTGGCCATTACTGTTTTCAAAGATGAGAAGTCGGACTCGGGTTTTCTTAAAGATCTTGACGCGGCAACTGGCGGAATCATTAAGTCTGTGATCGACGCGGGGGAACTGACGGGCAAGGAAGGCGAGACTGTCTACTTGCATCTATCGGGTGAGTCCAAGTTAAAAGCACGCCGGCTCTTGTTGGTTGGCGCCGGGGAGCAAAAGGATCACACAACCGCACAGGTTTCCGTTGTGGCCGGGACTGCCGTCCGTCTTCTCCGCAGTAAAGGTATAAAGACTATTGCGTTTGTTCCCAGGACAGAGGGTGATGCTGAAATCGTCGCATCGGCGACGGTCGAAGGTGCATTCATGGCGTTGTTCGACCTGGATAAGTACCGGACTGTAGACAAGGAAGAGAAAGTGATTGATCGGTTCGTGGTCGTTTCAGATAAGGATGCGAATGCCGTGAAGCGTGGCGTAAAGCGCGGTCAAGTCATCGGTGAGTCGATCAATTTCACGCGCGACCTGGCAAACGAACCCGGAGGAAGCCTGACTCCGACTGACATGGCTGATCGCGCGCGCGAGATGGCCAATGAGTTTGGATTGAGTATTGACGTCCTCGATGAAGCGCGAATGGAACAGGAGGGCATGGGCTCACTTTTGAGTGTCTCGCGCGGTTCCGATGAACCCGCGAAGTTGATCATCCTCAAATATGCTCCCGCGAAAGCTCGCGAGGGTGACGATAAGCTTCTTGCGCTTGTCGGGAAGGGAATCACCTTCGACTCTGGGGGCATCTCGCTCAAACCCGGTGAGAGCATGGAGCTGATGAAGTACGACATGACTGGAGGGGCGACAGTTCTCGGTGCGATGCGGGCGATTGCCCAGTTGAAGCCTTCAGTTTCCGTACTCGGCGTAGTTCCGTGCGCCGAGAATCTGCCATCGGGAAAAGCGACCAAACCTGGCGATGTCGTACGGGCAATGACTGGCAAGACGATTGAGGTCATTAACACTGATGCGGAGGGACGCCTGATACTTGCGGACGCGATTGCTTATGCGAAGAAGCTGGGCGCCACTACGGTTATCGACATGGCGACGCTGACAGGAGCGGTCTCAATTGCTTTAGGAGACGTCAACACCGCCGTAATCGGAACAGATCAAGTCTTGATAGATGAAATCATTGGGGCTGGCAAAGAGGTAGGGGAAAAGTTCTGGCAATTGCCACTGGACAAAGAGTATTCAAAACAGATCAAGTCGGATATTGCTGACATCAAGAATGTTGGAGGGCGAAAAGCGGGAACGATTACTGCTGCCGCATTCCTGAAGGAGTTTGCCGACGGACTCTCCTGGGCACATCTCGATATTGCTGGAACTGCCTGGGGTGACGAAGCGAAGCCGCATCGATCCAAAGGCCCCACAGGCGTGGCGGTCCGGACTTTACTCAATATTGTTAGGCGGCTGGATCTTAACCAGACGAACAATTCTTGAGAGTAAGATCCACGAACTGTCGCCGATAATGGACAGGCGTAGTCAGCAGATGTGCACACATTGGAGAGGTCGCTATCTTCGAAGTGCATATTTGCTGACTTTTTTTGCAAGGGACTTCAGGCACAGCAGTTGTTAATAGAGCAGCAATCGCCAGAGGGTGCGGCACACTCACAGAAAAAAGTCCTCGCCCCGCCTCGAAGGCCGCTCGAGGAAGCTAAGAGCCGCCCCTCTGGCCCCCCAACCCACCACCGAATTCCTTAGGATTCCCCAAAAGAACAAATCCCCGAAGGCTCCCGGCCTTCGGTGAGCAAGAATTGCCAGCGGTGCTATAATTTGTCGGCTGGCAGAAAGCCAGCGCATCAACCGCCGCCTCTTCCCGTTCGACTGTTGAGGACCTGCAACGGTGATCGATTATTACAAAGTTTTGGGAGTGAAAAGGTCGGCCTCGAGCTCCGATATCAAGTCAGCGTATCGCAAGCTGGCGCGGTTAAGGCATCCTGACGTCAATCGCGACTCGGAGGGTGCCTCTGGCGAATTTGCCCTTCTCTCTAAGGCTTATCACGTACTTAGCGATCCTCAGGAGCGCAGCTATTACGATGGCCAGCTGAATTCTGGCAGTGACCGCCGCTATTCGATTCTGCATTCCGAGAACCCGCATGCTCGTCGCGCTCGCAACCTGGCAGTGCAGGCAAAGTGGGATCGTGTTGTAGACGAAGTTCTGGAACATGATCGTAAGGAGAACCGGGAACGTCAGCGAGCAGTCTTCACGACAGTTTCTCTCTTCCTTTCTACATTCTTTGTCGCCTTGATTAAGCCTCAGCTTTGGGGGCTGTTTGACTACGTTGGCCGTGCCGTCGTATTTACACTCTTTGTAATCGGCGTCTGGCATTTGGCAACTCGATTACGTGAATACTTCAAACACTACACCTACAAGCCGAAGCCAATTCAGTCGAGCCTAATGAGTCAGGAAGAACAGCCGGAACAACCCTTCACGCGTTTTTCAGCCTACACTTTTCTTCTGGTCGGATATGCGCTTAGCATCGGTGTTGGATTATTTATCAACTGGCACACGCAGGATTTCTTTAACGACCTGACTTTGCTCTACCAGCACCGGGTTGAGATGGCGGGTCTGCAATCGTCCACCGCTCTTATGGTGCCTGACCTGTTATTTTATCCACCAATCTTTGTGCTAATTGTCGATAGCATGCTCGCTCTGACTTCGCGTATCGACTAAAACAAGTCGGGATTTAAGCTGGCACACAAATATGACGACACTCTGGAACCACCAACGGTCTCGGTTGAACTTTGTCTGTGCAGGCCTCTTGCTGACGCTGTGCCAGTTGGGGATCTCTGTCTCAGCAGGTTTCGCTCAGGATTCAGACAGTTCTCTGACTCCGTTACAACGGGCGATTGAAAAACAGAAAGCACGTCTGAGTTCGGCCGAGATCGAGGAACGCCGGGACGCGGTCGTACATCTTCAGGTTCTGCACCATCCAGAAGCCTCGCGTGTGGCCGTCGCGGCGCTAAGCGACACGTCGCCGATTGTTCGGGCGACAGCAACAACCGCCGTTCTGTCATTGCCAGATAGTGAAAGTGCGGCTTCGCTGATTCCTTTGCTCGACGACAAGGATGAGTTTGTGCGACAGGAAGCAGCGTATGCACTGGGAAAGACCAGGAGTGCGAGCGCGGTGTCACCTCTTGTCGAGCGGCTCGCTCGCGACAAGAAGCAGGGAGTGAGAGGAGCGGCAGTAGTTGCTCTCGGGGAGATTGGAAGTGAGTCGGGAGTTGTAGCGCTCTCGCAGATCTTGCAGCCTGAGCTGGCAGGCGGGTCTTCCAAGAAGAAGAAAAGCAAGGAGAATCTCTTCGTTTTGCGTTCTGCGGCGCGTTCACTCGGGCAAATCGGAAGCCGTGCTGGAGTGCCGGCCCTCCTGGCGGTAGTTCAGGATGAGAACGCCGAGGGCGACGTCCGGCGGGAGGCGGCGAACGCGCTCGGATCGATTGGTGATCCGGCAGCGCTTCCGACCCTGAATTCCGTAATGAACGCGAGTGATCCTTACCTTGCCCGTGCCGCCTATGACGCGTCGCGTAAGATCTCCAGGCGACAGTAATCATTTCTTAACAGTCCGGGTCTCCTGACCAAATAAGAAGCGCCGCTCACATGAAGGTGAACGGCGCTTTTGGTTTTTACTCCAGGGGCGGTGATTAATTTTCGGTCTTCTCGCCGCGGCTTTGGCTCTTACGAGCTGCCTTGGTCGCCTGCGGAATTGGCAGGCCGACTCCTCCAGAGAGTGATTCAGCAGCCTCGGGAAGCTCTATCGGTCTCGGCATATCCTGGATCAAGGCGCCTCCAGAACTCTTTGAGAACACAAGCTTGTGGGTGTGGCCATCCACATCAACGTGCACCAGATCTCCCAGACCAATCTGACCTGTGGCGACCAGGTTCGAAAGCGGGTAGACGAGGAATCGCTCCACCGCGCGCTTCAAGTGTCGGGCGCCGTATTTGAAATCCAGGCCTTCCTTCATCAGCATGTCTTTCGCAGTGTCGGAACACTGGAACACAAACTTTGTTCCCGCGGACTGCATGATTCGATCCTGCACGGACTGCAGCTCGAGATCGAGAATCTGACGAAGATGGTGTTCTTTAAGTGAACGAAAGACTACAACCTTGTCGATCCGATTCATGAACTCAGGCGAAAACTTCCTGCGTGCGGCCTCCACAGCAGTGCGATAAATCTTCTGATCGACTTCAGTATCGTTCGGGTTCTTCGCACCTTTCGCCGGAGCAAAACCGATTCCGCCTGAAATTAATTCGGACATCTCGCGCGCACCGAGGTTAGAAGTAAGAATAACCATGGTGCGTGAGAAATCGACGCGACGATTGTCGCCGAGAGTCAGCGTGGCCTTGTCCAGAATACCGAGCAGTAATTGCCAGAGACTGTCAGAGGCTTTCTCGATTTCATCGAACAGCACGAGCGAGAGTTTGATCTCGTCCGTATGCATTCGATCGAGATTCTCCTGCGTCAGCATTGGAGAAGTTTCGCGATGACCGAGATATCCCGGAGGCGATCCGATCAACTTCGCGATCTCGTGGGAATGTTGAAATTCAGCGCAGTCGATCTTCACAATCGCGTTCGCGTCGCCATAGAGCACCTCTGCGGCGGCTTCGATCACGCGGGTTTTTCCCGAGCCGGTCGGCCCCAGAAACAACATGGTTCCGATGGGTCTGTTGGCCGGGTTCATGCCCGCCAGGAATATCTGATAAAGCCCGCTCATGCGGCGTACCGCACGTTCTTGTCCCACAATCCGGGCTGAGAGGCGCTCTTCGAAGTCCTGAGCGCGTGGGCTCTTCTGGTCAGGATCCAGGAAGACTTTGTTCATGGTGTCGTTTGTCGTTTCCATTCCCATTTCAGCAAGCATGATCGTCCTCCTCCGATGCCGCGTCGAGAGTGTCTTGTCTCCCGTCTTTTCGGCCAGTTGGGCCGCGCGCTCTTTACTCATAGCAAGGAACGATCCGCTGACTAAATTGATGCAACAAAATATTTCTTCGTTCGCTGTAACCAAATCACGAACGAGACGTTGTTTAAAAAGCCAATGCTATATATACGACACGAACAGAATTGTCATCACAAAATATTGTGCAAAGGACAACAATCGTGGCGTTTCCTGCTGCTGTGGATTAGGAAACCCCGTGACATTTCGTGTCAGGCGCTAACTGACAATAAGTGTTTTTGGTTGTTACGCGACAGGTCACCCAACTGGTGTTGCACGTTTTAGAGCGTTCGCCCACCAAAGGGTAGAAGCAAGGGGAACAGCAGCAACTGGCCGTCATGTTGAGGCGAGCCAGAGGCGAGTTGCGGTGATTGGTTTGATTGCTGCTAGTCGTAGTATTCGAGGCCGAGATGCGTGATCAAATCCTCACCACGAAGATGCCGCAGGGTGTTTTTTAGCTTCATTAGTTGAATGAACACGTCGTGCTCCGGATAGAGACCGGGCGCAGACTGTGGCGACTTAAAATAGAAAGAAAGCCATTCCTGAATCCCTTTCATTCCAGCGCGTTGTGCCAGATCCAGAAACAGCGCCAAATCAAGAACAATGGGCGCGGCGAGGATCGAATCTCGGCAAAGGAAGTTGAGTTTGATCTGCATCGGATATCCCAACCAGCCGAAGATATCGATGTTGTCCCAACCTTCCTTGTTGTCGCCTCGAGGAGGGTAATAGTTAATTCGTACGACGTGCGAAAAATCCTTGTACAGCCCGGGATAAACTTCGGGTTGAAGGATGTATTCAAGAACTGAAAGCTTCGACTCCTCTTTGGTTTTGAACGACTCGGGATCGTCCAACACCTCACCGTCGCGGTTGCCAAGAATATTTGTCGAATACCAACCATGAAGACCTAACATGCGCGCCTTTAACCCGGGAGCAATGATCGTCTTCATAAGCGTCTGACCTGTTTTGAAATCCTTTCCGCAAATTGCGAGACGGTTTTGATCCGCCAGGTTCCGCAATGCCGGAATGTCGACCGTCAGGTTCGGCGCTCCATTGGCGAAGGGGATGCCAGACTTAAGAGCGGCATAGGCATAGATCATCGATGGAGCGATGGCCTTGTGATTCTCAGTCATCGCCTTCTCAAACGACTCGAGCGTTTTGTGCACCGAACCCTCTTTGAGGAATATCTCGGTAGATGCCGCCCAGATCATCACAACTCGCGAACACTTGTTTTTACGCTTCCATTCGTCAATCTCAGCGATCAACTGTTTCGCCAGGGCCATCTTGTTGGCGCCGGTCTTCACATTCGTGCCATTGAGACGCTTGACGTACGACTGATCAAAGACGGCCTTCATCGGTTTGATCTTCTGGAGTGGCGATTTCAGTTGTAACAGGAGCTCTTTTTCCAAGACGCCAGCGTGCAGGGCGGCTTCGTAGGCTGAGTCCTCAAAAATGTCCCACGCGCCAAAGACCATGTCTTCAAGCTTCGCTAAGGGGACGAAATCCTTGATCAAGGGGACCCGGTTTTCAGTGCGTTTACCCAACCGAATCGTTCCCATCTGTGTCAGGCTGCCGACGGGCTCTGCGATTCCTTTCTTGATCGCCTCCACACCCGCGATGAAAGTCGTACTAACTGCGCCAAGCCCTACCAACAACACTCCAAGTTTGCCTTTGGGCTCCGCGATCGTTGCATCCTTCTGAATAGCCATGAAAAAAATCTCCTCGAATAGAAAGTGTTCCCGATGATACTCGGGCGCGGGCGGGCAAACGGCGACAATCTTGCTCATTACTGTCGCGATCTTGCGGACTTTGAAATGACTGGTTTCAGCGCGAAATCAGGGCGCTGCGGAAGGCGCGCGGCGTTAAGCCAGTAGATTGACGAAAAGCCTTCGTGAAGTGGCTCGGGCTTGAGTATCCGACCAGCGAACTAACTTGAGAAATCGATAGTTCAGCGTTTGCCAGTAACAACTGTGCGCGAGCCGTCCGAATTGCAGCTAAGTAGGTGTGAGGAGTGGTGCCGGTCAATTTCTTGAAGACTCTCGAGAAATGAAACGTTGAGAGATAGGAAGCAGCCGCGATTTCCTTGAGTGTGAGATCCGTGGCGAGTTGCGCATGCATCAATTCAACCGAACGCCGAATTCGTCGATCAACGACACCTGCGCGCGAGAGTTCGAGATCGTTTGATCGGCGCATGCCGGCATATTGTCGCAGCAAGTGAACAGCGATCTGTTCAACGAGCGCTTCAACGACAATCTCGCCGCCGAGTTTGTCATCGCGAAGTTCTGAAGTCAGGTCGCGAGCTAAATGCTGCAAACGATCATCAGCGTCAACCAGGGATCGAGGAAATACTGGCATCGTTCCAGAGGCTAACAGGCGCATGCGGACGGCGTAGTCGTTAATGAACGAAGGAGCCAGAGTCAGGATTAGCAGTTCAACTCCTTTGCCGGAGATGCTTGAGACCTGCGACGGGTTGAGGAGTAGCGACTGGCCCGGAACAATCTCAGTCGTATGTTGTTGAGTACTGAAGCTTAGGGATCCGTCGAATAAGAACACGAGCTGATAGTCAGCTCTGACCTCTCCAAGTTGTTCGAGTTTCTTTAGACGGCGATAGAAGATGGAGTATTGCGGACGAATCAGGAAACGGTTTGGTGGTGGGGATGGACTCACGGGCTAACTGTACGCGAAACGCTTTTGAGGCTTCAAACGCCGGATGGACTACGGCGAGCGAGTAATCTGGCGGGATCATTTGTGATAAGACCGGTGACACCCAGGGTTTGTGCTTTAGTTACCCACTCCGGATCGTCCACCGTCCAAACTATTACGCGAAGGCCGAGGCGCAACGCGTTCTCAATCGCGCGCGCGCTGGCAAGCGTATGGTGCAGGGCAATTTCATCGGCGCCGTGGGCTTGAGCCACCGAGGCGAGTTTGGGTCGAACGAAAGACACGGGGCGAGAAAGTTTTGGTTCGAAGAGAGCGGCGGTGCGAATGGTGGAATCGATCTCTTTCACTCGAGCGATCAATGAAAGCTCAAAACACTCCACGATGACTCGATCCCGCAGTTGGGAAAGTTGAATCATTCGCACCACCTCTGCAACCAACTCATTCGCGGCCCCCGGCTCTTCCTTCATCTCGAGGTAGAGAAGAGCATCGCTATCAGAATAGAGATCAAATAGCTGCTGGAGACTTGGAATCTTTTCGCCCGCGAAGCTTCTTGAACGTTCGCTTGACCGGAACCAGCTTCCAACATCAATGGTGTTGAGTTCAGCAGCCGTCAATAGGGAAACGCGACCGCGAACAGAGCCGGTCCGTTCGAGCGTTGCGTCGTGAATTACGACAGCCACACCGTCTTTGGCGAGTCTCACGTCAAACTCAATCCCGTCCGCGCCGTCCTCGATTGCGCGACGAAAAGCAGCGAGAGTGTTTTCTGGAGCGAGTGCCGAAGCTCCGCGATGTCCAATGATAAGCGGGAGAGGGCTCATGGCTGGCGGGGTTGCAGGGAAAGGGAAGCAGCCTGGTTAATCCTGCTGCGTTAGATACTGCTGGACCGCATTCGAGTGTGTGAACTTCTTCAATTTGATATCGAATGTTCCATACTCACTCTTAACTCTTACGCTAACCGGAATTCGTCGGGCGTCGTCGGTGAGCCACATGTAAAACTTGCCATCGCCATCAATCATTCCGCTTTGACCAAACAGGTCGGCTTCAATAAGAAGTGCGTCAACTCGTCCAACTACTGTTTTCATCCGCTTCTTTTCCAGCACTCGAACCGGGACCTTATACACAACCCCAGAATCGCTGATCGGAAGCTCAAAGCTTTTGCCAACCTGGAGCGGCTGCGTTCGGAGGAAATAGATTGCGGACAAAATGTCGTGTACCGGACCCGTGTATTCCGAAGTTACTACTCTCGGTTCCCGCCGCGGATCGTTTGGGTCGCGTTCCGTCCAGGAGACCTTTCCGTGAACGTGGTCAAAGACAGCCTCGCTTGAACGCATGCGTTTGCCGTGTTCATCGGTTCTCTTTGAATTTTGCACGGCAAGCGAATTCGGATCGACTCTTGACTCGAGTGTCTCCCGGAAACGAAGACCAAAAAGTCGAGGGAAGAAACCCTTGCTGGAGATGTCGCAGGTGAGTAACAGCGTCTCTCGTTTGGTCGAAGCTTGTGATGATTCTCCAGCGCTCGCTAAGGTGGTGCGTTGTGCCTTAAGGCGAAAGTCCGCCACGTCAAGTTTCCGCAACAGGCTGCGTGAAAGTTCGGCATCAAACAGGAGTTCCTCAGCCGGTTCGAAGGGACGATAGGCCGCCGGACGATTAACTCTTTGAGCATTTGCGATGCTGAAAGACACCACTGCCAGCATTAGGGCGGTAACTAGGTTTATCGTTTTGAACTTCATAAAAAATACGCCTTCAATGCCAGAGTTCCCCAAGCAATAAAAAGTCCCAACGCTGCTCGATATTCACGATAGCGTAGGTACAAATTGCGGTCGAAGCCTACAGATTCGGCTGCTTCGTCGCGGTAGGGGGTGAAGCGGGGAAAGAATAGTGGCACCTGTAAAGCATACTGTTGGTAACTCGCTCCAAAGAGC
>Ga0134127_10002103_pt1 | contig 14514 bp, 17 predicted proteins | sample KB31753_FD_96459 | JGI IMG/M metagenome (GOLD analysis project Ga0134127, IMG submission 96459) | Terrestrial soil microbial communities with excess Nitrogen fertilizer from Kellogg Biological Station, Michigan, USA - KB3-175-3 | ecosystem: Environmental > Terrestrial > Soil > Unclassified ...
CCGCCCGTCACGCAGGACGAGCCCGGTATGGGCCTGCTTCAGGTCTGGCCGCTCGAGCCCTCGGCGGCCTTGCTGGAGCGGCTGCTGCGCGATCTCTTCGAGAACCACTGGCGATCCATCACCTTCGGCCCGCTCATCCAGGGCTCGGCCTGGGAGATCCAGGCCGCCGCGGCGCCGCGGCGCATCGGGATGCTCGACGGCTACCTCACCGTGGATCTCGGCGAGTGGCACTTCCACCTCTGCATCGGCGAGCATCGAGGCAGCGCGTCGAATCCGACGCCCCCCGCCCTCGCGCGCCACCGCCGCACCAAGCGCGCCGAGCTCTACCGCCGTGTCAACGCCGACGGCGCGCCCGACTCCTGGGGGCTGCGCCTCCTCAACGGCCACGACGAGCAGCAGCTCACCGTGCTCCTGCCGAATCCGTTCCTGGGAGACCACCACGAGTATCTGGCCGCGCCCGACTGGTCTCGCCTCGCCCTCTGGGACCACATCCGGAAGGAATACCTCGGGCTGCCCCCGGACCCATTCGACCGGACGGGCACACGCTTCATTCACGCATGATCGCCGCCATTGTCTCCGCGCTGCACCTCCTCGCGCTCGCCCTGGGGCTCTCGTCGGTGTATTTCCGCGGCCGCGCGCTGCGGGGAACCCTGGACACGGCCGGGCTCCGGCGGCTCTTCGTCGCCGACAACGTGTGGGGCGTCGCGGCCGGGCTGTGGCTGCTGACGGGGCTGCTGCGCGCCTTCGGCGGGCTCGAGAAGGGGACGGCCTTCTATCTCGCCTCGACCCTCTTCTGGACCAAGATGGCGCTCTTCGCCGCCATCCTGCTCGTCGAGATCCGGCCCATGACCACCTTCATCCGCTGGCGCGCGGGGCTGCGCCGGGGCGCGATGCCCGACACGTCATCCGCGCGCGGGCTCTACGTCATCAACCACGTGGAGATGGCGCTCGTGGTGGTCATGGTCTTCGTGGCCGCCTTCATGGCGCGCGGCTTCGGCGTCCGCTAGACCCGCCCCAGTTCCGGCCGCTACTCGTCCTTCAGGCAGTGGGAGCCGTGCGCGATGGCCGCGCCCGCGCGCAAGGCCGCCGCCACCAGGATGGTCTCGCCGATCTCGGCATCGCCCGCGCCCGCTTTCCGCGCCTTCCCCGTGTGCACCTCGATGCAGTAGGGGCATTGCGTGGTGAGCGCCACCGCCACCGCCATCAGCTCCTTGTACTTCGCCGGCACCGCGCCGTCGGCGAGAGCGGCCCGGTCGAAGGCCTGAAAGGCCGGCCAGGCGGTGGGAGCCAGCGTGGCCATCTTCCGCAGATTCTTCAGCAGCGCCATGTCGTACATGGATGGTCTCCTTGGCGGTGACGCCAGCCTCTCGCGCGGCGGTCCTCCCGGGCGCTAGACCGGCTCGCCGCGCAGGCGCGCCAGGGCCTCGTTCATCGAGCGCGTGAGCGAGGCCGCGATGTCCTCGCGCTCCTTGACGTGGCGCTCGGTCTCCCCGCGGTAGGTGCCGACCTCGTGACGGAGCTTGTCGCAGTCGGCCTCGCTGGACTGGAGCTGGTTCCGCAGCTTCTCCACCTCGTACTGCAGGCTGCGAAGCTGCTCGAGCTCCTGCTCGTTGGCCTCGACGACGCGCTGGAGCCGGTGATAGTCGTTGAGGATGCCGAGGAGCGCGCTGAACTGCCCCTGACCTTCCTCCAGCCACCGCACCACTCGCTCGTGTGCCACCGGCGTCGCTGCTCCGCTCATCCGCGCTCTCCTTTTTTCGGTTGTCGTCACGCTGAAGGTAGAAAGGCTGGCTCACACTATCCCGAGGTCCGGAGCCGGTCAAGACACGAGTTGACTTTTTCGAACGTCACCGAGGCTTGTACCGGTCGGGGGGGATGGAGTAGCATCACGTCGGCAGCCCATACTGCGCCCGTCGTCATCCAAAGGGGGACTCGATGGATAGCCGCCTTCGCTCACTGGCCGAGCAGCTCGACGCCAACGTCATCGCCCGCCGCGAGTTCCTCCGCAAGGCGGCCATCATCACCGGAGGCACCGCGGCCGGGCTTCAGGCGCTCAACCAGATGGCGCACGCGCAGGCCAAGACCAAGCTGCGCGTCTGGCTCTTCAAGAGCTTCGTCACCGGCGCCAACGACGTCATCGCCAAGCACATCGAGGCCTGGGCCAAGGACAAGAACGTCGAGGTGGAGACGGACTGGGCCACCTTCGGCGACCGCGAGCAAAAGTTCGTCGCCGCCATCGAGGCCGGTAACCCCCCCGACATCGCGGAGATGAATATCTACGGGCCCATGCGCTACAAGGCGGCCCTGCGTGACATGAGCAAGGTGGCCGCCGAGGTGGCGGGCGCCAAGGGCGGACTCTTGCCCTTCGCGGAGCGGGCCATGAAGGCGGACGGGAAATTCCTCGCGGTGGCACGCTATTCGATGACGACGGCGTTCTTCATCCGCAAGGACATCATGGAGGCCAAGGGCCTCAAGCCGCCCAAGGTCTACGATCCTGACGTGGTGGAGTTCGCCAAGAAGACCCAGGACCCGGCCAAGGACCTCTGGGGCTTCGGCCAGACGCTGAACCGCTCCGACGACGGCGACGGCTTCATGTCCAATATCCTCTGGAACTACGGCGGCGGCGTCTGGGACAAGGACGGCAAGCCCGCGCTCGGCACCGCCTTCCTCAAGCAGAACATGGCCGCCCTCCAGTTCTCGATCGACACCATCCAGAAGCACAAGATCCAGCCGCCCGGCGTGATGGGCTGGACCGACGTGTCGAATAACGAGGCCTACATGGCGGGCAAGCTGGTGACGACGAACAACGGGGCGAGCCTGTATTACGCCATGGTGACCAAGAAGCACGAGCTGGCTCCGAAGACCCAGCTCGTGGTGACGCCGGGTGGGCCGGCGGGAAGCTTCGTGGGCTCGAGCTGCTACAACTGGGCCATCTTCCAGAAGTCGAAGCACGCCGATCTCGCCGAGGACATGATCCGCTACGTGGAGGACGAGAAGCGCTTCGCGGAGTACATGAACGCCTCGGTGGGCCAGGCGGGGCCGGTCTACAAGGGCCGGGTGGACAACCCCTACTGGAAATCCGATCCGAACTTCGACGCCATCCTCCAGAACATTCTGCGCTGCGTGAACATCGGGCATCCCGGCCCCATGACGCCGGCGGCGGCCGAGGTGCAGGGACAGAAGATCCTCACCGACATGGCGGGCCGCGTGGTGGTGGGCGGGCTGTCCCCCGAGGCGGCGATCAAGGAAGCGCACGCGCGCATCGAAGAGATCTACAAGATCCGCGGCAAGGCGTAGAGGGAGCAGCACCGGTGGCGATCTCCACCGCGCGGCTTCCCGCCGCGCTCCAGCCCGGGGCCCGGCGCGACGGGCTCCGGCGCTGGCTGGGCCCCGACTACCGCATGGGCTTTCTCTTCGTGGGCCCCATCGTGGTGCTCACCCTGGCCCTGGTAACCTATCCGTTCTGCTACGCCATCTACCTGAGCCTCACGCGGAAGTACGTCGGCATGCCGCCGGTCTTCGTGGGGCTCGAGAACTACATCAAGCTGACCCATGACGGCTTCTTCCAGCGCGCCGTCATCAACAGCTTCATCTTCACCTTCGGCTCGGTGGCCTTCAAGCTCGTGCTCGGCATGGTGATGGCGCTGGTGCTGACGTCGAAGATCCGCTTCCGCTCCTTCTGGACCGGTGTGCTCCTCATCCCGTGGGTGGCGCCCACCGTGGTGTCCGCGCTCAACTTCCTCTGGATCTTCGACTTCAGCCTGGGCGTGCTGAATTACCTCCTGGTGCGGGTCACCGGCCTCCTCGACCAGGGGGTGGGCTGGCTGTCCGAGCCCAGAACCGCGATGGCGTCGGTCATCTCGGTGAACATCTGGCGGGGCTTTCCGTTCTTCGGGATCTCCTTCCTCGCCGGCATGAAGGCCATCCCTGGGGAGCTGTACGAGGCCTCGGCGGTGGACGGCGCCAACGTGCTCCAGCGCTTCCGCTACGTGACCCTGCCCGGCCTCAAGAACATCATGATCATCGTGGTGCTGCTGTCCACCATCTGGACCTTCAACGACTTCGCCATCGTCTACATCCTCACCAAGGGCGGGCCGGGCGGGGCCACCCAGGTGCTGCCGGTCCTCACCTACGAGATCGCCTTCGGCGCCCAGCGGCTCGGCGAGGCCATCGCGGTGGCGCTCTACATGCTGCCCGCCATTGCCATCGTGATCGTGGTGCTGGCGAGGTACATGCGGCGAGGCCGCCGGTAGATGGGGCGGCAGGGTCTCGAGCGGCTGCAGTCGGGAATCTCCTACGCGTTCCTCATCGTCCTCGCGATCCTGGTGCTCTTCCCCTTCTACTGGATGACGGTGACCTCGTTCAAGTCCGAGACGCAGATGCGCAGCCTGGTTTCCATGTTCTGGCCCAGCCCCTTCGCGACCGAGAATTACGAGCACCTGCTCCGCAAGACGGACTTCATCACCTGGTACCGCAACAGCATCTGGGTGTCGGTGTCGAGCACGCTCCTGGCCATCGGCATCGGGACCGTGGGCGCCTATGCCCTGGCCCGGCTCAAGTTTCTGGGGCGGGGGTTCATGGCCAGCGCCACCCTCATCACCTATCTGGTGCCGCCCTCCATCCTCTTCATCCCGCTCTACGCCCAGATCCGGAACCTCGGCCTCGCCGACACCCTCTCGGGGCTGATCGTGGCCTACCCATCCTTCACCGTGCCCTTCGTCACCTGGCTGCTCATGGGCTATTTCGAGTCCATCCCCGAGGAGCTGGAAGAGGCGGCGATGATCGACGGCGCCACCCGCTTCGGCGCCTTCTGGAGAGTGGTGCTGCCGCTGTCCGCGCCCGGGGTGCTCGCGGCCGCGCTCTACGCCTTCACCCAGGCATGGAACGAGTTCCTCTACGCGCTGGTGTTCATCACCGACGTGAAGCTGCGCACGCTCCCGGTGGGGCTCTCGTCCTTCATCACCGGAGACGTGTACGGCTGGGGCTATCTGATGGCGGGGGCGGTGCTCACCACGGTGCCCGTGATCGCCGCCTACATCTATCTCCAGAAGTACATGGTGGAAGGACTCACCGCGGGCAGCGTCAAGGGCTAGCCGGTCGCGGGATCGCGGTCAGTCGCACTTCTTCAGGTTCAGCGCCCAGAACTTCACCGGGCTCTTGCTCTCGTTCATCGCGATATGCCCCGACCCCGTCTCGAGATAGATCACCGAGCCCGGCTTGTGGACCTGCTTCCCCTTCCGGGTGACCATGGTCAGCTCGCCCTCGACGATGATGGCGATCTCGGGCTCCGGGTTCAGGTGAATCCCGGACGATCCCCCCGGGAGATAGACGAGGTAGCCGATCTTCACCGTGTCGTTTTCCAGCGCGACGCGCTCCTGGGTATCCGGCCCGCCGCCGGTATGCGCGCTCCACGCGCCATCGGCGAGGAGCAGGGCGGCGGCAAGCAGGACCATGGCGAGGCGGTAAGGGGTCATCCGGGAGATCTCCTCTTGGGGTGGATCAGCGCTGACGGCGAACGGTCACCATCGCGGCCTGGGATAAGGTGACGATGCCCTTCATCACGTCGCCCTCCACCGTGAGGTCGCCCTTGACCGGCCAGGGCGCGCGGTCGAAGGAAAAGGTCCGGCCGGCGACCGCGCCCTTGAGCGCGCCGGTCGGATTGAGCGAGGCGCCGGCCCGCGGCCCCTCCATGGATCCGCGCCAGATCAGATCGCCGGTGACGGCGGCGCCCTTCTGCTCGAGCCGGAAGTCCAGCGTGCCGCTTCCCATATTGGGCGCGGACCAGGTTCCGGTCCAGAAGCCGGTGACGTCCGCGGTGGGAGGCCCCACGCCGGCGGTGCCGCAGCCGAAAGCCCAGAGGGCCACCGTGACCAGCAGCGCGACCGCTCCCCGAGTTCCTCCGGATCGCTGGTGGCGACTCATGCGACGTCCGCGGACAGCGGGGGCCGCCGTCCGGCCCACGGCCGGGCGGCCTCGAGCTGCCCGGCCAGCCTGAACAAGGTGGCCTCGTCGCCGAAGCGGGCGACCCAGTGGGTGCCGATGGGCAGGCCGTCCGCGTTCCAGGCGAGGGGAGTGGACATGGCCGGCTGCCCCGTCACATTGATCAGCGGGGTGAACGGCACGAAGGCGGCGGAGCGGCGCAGCCCGCGAATGGGATCGTCCGGCGTGGGATCGAAGCTGCCCAGCGGCAGGGGCGGCTCGGCCAGCGTGGGAGTGAGCCAGATGTCCCAGTCGCCGAAGAAGCGGGCGACGTCCCGGGAGACGCGCTGGAGGTCCTGGACCGCGGCGAGATACTCCGAGGCGGAGCGCCGCTCGCCCATCTGATAGAGGGTCCAGGTGAGCGGCTCGAACCGCGCCGGGTCCGGCGTCTGGCCGGTGCGGCGCGCCCAGTCCGCCATTGTCCACGCGCAGCCCGCCGACCACAGCGTGAAGAACGCCTCGGTGAGCATCTGGCCATCGAGGATGGGCGCCGCCTCCGCCACGTGATGGCCGAGCGAGGCGGCGAGGCGCGCGGCCTCGTCCACCGCGGTCACGCAGTCGGGATGCACGCTGGCGCCGTTGGCGGCCGCGCGGGTGACCGCGATCCGGAGCGGGCCGGGATCGCGCCCGACCTCCTCCAGCCAGGGACGCGCCGGCGGCGGCGCCACATAGGGATCGCCCGGCGCCGGCCCCGCGGTGGCGTCGAGCAGCGCGGCGCTGTCTCGCACCGATCGCGTCACCGCATGCTCGGCGACAAGGCCGCTGAAGATGTCGCCGTAGTGCGGACCCAGCGGATTGCGGCCCCGGGTGGGCTTGAGCCCGAAGAGACCGCAGCAGGCGGCCGGAATACGGATGGAGCCCCCGCCGTCATTGGCATGGGCCATCGGGACCATGCCGCCCGCCACCGCGGCCGCGGAGCCGCCGCTCGACCCGCCGGTGGTGCGGGAGGGATCCCACGGGTTCCGGCAGGGACCGAAGAGGCGGGGCTCGGTGGTGGGAAGGATGCCGAACTCCGGCGTATTCGTCTTGCCGATCACGATCAGCCCCGCGCGGCGGTATCGCGCCACCAGCTCGGTGTCGTGCTTGGAGACATAGTGGCCGTCGAGGAAGGCCGAGCCCTCGCTGAGCCGGGCGCCCGCGTACTCGGCGAGAAGGTCCTTGAGGAGAAACGGGACCCCGGCGAACGGGCCGTGGCCGGCCGGCACCGCGGCGGCCCGGCGCGCGTCGTCGAAGAGCGGCGTGACCACCGCGTTCAGCCGCGGGTTGAGGCGCTCGACGCGGCGGATGGCCGCGTCCACCAGCTCGCGCGGCGTGACCTCGCCCCGCCGGACAAGCGCGGCTTGGCCCAGCGCGTCGAGATGCCCGAAGGGATCCACGGTGAAGGGACTTTATGGAGTCCAGCCGGGGCTGTCAAGCACACCGGGCCCGAGACGGGGTAACATAGTGCCGGACATGTCGCATCGGGTACTCATCGCGGACGATCTGGAGGCCTCGCGCAAGGGCCTGGCGGCGCTCGTCGCGACCTGGGGTTACGAGGTCGAGGAAGCCGCCGACGGGCAGGAAGCGCTCTCGAAGGCCGCAGACTCGAATCCGGCCGTCGTCATCACCGATCTGGTGATGCCGAAGCTGGATGGTCTGGGCCTGCTCAAGGCCGTGCAGGCCGAGCTGCCCTTCACCATGGTCATCATCCTCACCGGCCACGGCACCATCGAGACCGCGGTGGGGGCCACCAAGGACGGCGCCTACGATTACCTGACCAAGCCGGTGGACGTCGCGCGGCTGCGCATCCTGCTGGAAAAGGCCATCGAGAAGGGCGAGGCGCTGCGCGAGGTCAATGTGCTGCGCCGCCGGGTCAAGGCGGTCTGGGGGCACGGCCGCCTGGTGGGCACGAGCAAGATCATGCAGGGGGTGTTCCGCCAGATCGACCTCGCCGCGCCGACGTCCGCGCCCGTCCTCATCGTGGGCGAGAGCGGCACCGGCAAGGAGCTGGCCGCGCAGACGCTGCACGAGCTGTCACCGCGAGGCCAGGGCCCCTTCGTAGCGGTCAACTGCGCCGCCATCCCCGAGACGCTGCTGGAAAGCGAGATCTTCGGGCACGAGCGCGGCGCCTTCACCGGCGCGCTGGAGCGCCGCATCGGCTGCTTCGAGCTCGCGCATCAGGGCACGATTTTCCTCGACGAGATCGCGGAGATGAGCCCGCCCCTCCAGGCCAAGTTCCTCCGCATCCTCCAGGACGGCGCGCTGAAGCGCATCGGCGGCCGGTCGGAGATCAAGGTGGACGTGCGCGTCCTCGCCGCCACCAACAAGGAGCCCGCGCGCGGCCTCAAGGACGGCACCTTTCGCGAGGATCTCTACTACCGGCTGAACGTCTTCACCCTCACCCTGCCTCCCCTGCGCGCCCGGCGCGAGGACATCCCGCTCCTCATCCAGGCCTTCGTGGAAGAGTTCGACGCCAAGTACGAGCGAAAGGTTCGCGGCGTGGACGAGGCGGCGCTGCGCTTGCTGTTGGCGCATGACTGGCCCGGCAATGTGCGGCAGCTCCGCAATACGGTGGAGCGCGCGGTCATCTCCTGCGCGGGCGAGCTCATCACCGCCGCGGACTTGCCCAGCGAGCCTGGCCCGTCGGGCCCGGAGGAGCCTCGCGCCGGCGCGCCGGTTCCGATGGGCGTGAAGCTCAAGGACGTCGAGCGCGACGTCATCCTGAAGACGCTGGCCTCGGTGGGGAACAACAAGACGCGGGCAGCCGAGGTGCTGGGCATCAGCCTCAAGACGTTGCACAACAAGCTCAACCGTTACGGCGTCTAGCATGCGCTGGGGCCTCAAGTCGAAGGAAGCCCTGGCCGTCACCCTGCTGACCCTGGTGGTGGTGACGACCACCCTGGTGGTCCACCTCGCCCAGCTCACGCGCGTGGCGGTGGAAGAGACGCAGCGCCAGGCCGAGCTCATCGCCAAGCAGATCGTGGCGCAGAGCGCCCGCGCGCTCGCCCGCGCGCCGGAGGGGGATCCGCGCGAGGCGCTTCGCACCGATCCCGAGCTGCGCAACCTCCTTGAGGCCAGCGTGGGGTACTCGCCCTCGCTGCTCTACGTGCTGGTGGCCGACGGCTCGGGGCGCGTGATCCTCCACAGCCAGAGCGACAAGGAGGGCGAGCGCCTGGTGCCGCCGCCCACGCTCTCCGATCTCCGCTCGGTGAATCCCGTGCGCCGCTTCGACGCCCTCCTGAGACGCGGGCGAACCTACGAGACCTCGGTGGCCATCAGCCTGGACCGGCAGCCCTTCGGCAGCGTGCGGCTCGGCGTCTCCACCACGCTGCTGCGCCGCGAGCTCACGGAAGCGGTGACGCAGAGCCTGATCCTGGCCGGCCTGGCCCTGCCGGGCGCCTGGCTCCTCGCCCTTTTCCTCGCCAACCGCGTGATGCGGCCCATCGGCCAGCTCGCCCGCGAGCTGGATCGTCTCCGGCGGGGCGAGCTGAGCGCCGCCGCCGCGCCGCTGGAAGTGGACCGCGAGGACGAGCTGGGCGAGCTGGCCGCGCAGGTCCAGCTGCTCAGCCAGCAGCTCCAGGCCGACCGGATCACGGTCCTCTCGCAGAGCGCCTCCGCGGGTGAGCTCGAGTCCATCAAGACGCTGCAGTCGCTGGTAAGCTATTCCGCCAAGCTGGCCGCGCTGGGGCGCCTCACCTCCGGCGTCGCCCACGAGGTGAAGAACCCGCTGAACGCGATGATGATCCACCTGGAGCTGGTCAAGGCGCGGCTCGAGAGCGGCGCGCCGGACGCGGGCAAGGTGCGCGAGAGCCTGGACGTGATCGGCAGCGAGATCCGCCGGCTCGACCGCGTGGTGCAGGGCTTCCTTCGCTTCGTCCGGCCGCAGGAGCTCTCGCTGAAGCCGGTGGACATCAACGCGCTCACCCAGGGCGTGGCGGTTCTCCTGGAGGCCGAGTGGGGGCCCGCGGGCATCCGATTCGTGCTGGAGCTCGACGCCGAGTGCCCGCGCGTCTCCGGGGACGAGGAGCTGCTGCGGCAGGCCTTGCTGAACGTCGTGGTCAATGCCTGTCAGTCCATGCCCGAGGGCGGGGCGGTGACCCTGGCCACCAGCCGGCCGGGCAAGGAATGGGTCGCGATGTCGGTGACCGACGAGGGACCCGGCATCGCGCCGGAGAACCGCGAGCGGATCTTCTCGCTGTACTACACCACCAAGCCCGACGGCAGCGGCATCGGGCTGTCCCTCGTCTACCGCATCGTCCAGATGCACGACGGCGCCATCGAGGTGGAGTCGCCCCTGGGCAACGGGGGCACGCGGATGACGCTGCGGTTGCCGGTGCGATGAGCCACGCCGCCCTGCTCGCCATCCTCGCGCTCGCGCTGGCCGCCGTCACGGGGTGTGCCCCCGTGGCCCCCGCGGTGGCGACACTCCCGCCCCCGCCGCCGGCGCCCGCCCCTGCCGCGCCTCCTGCCCCTCCGCCCGCGGCGGTGTTGCCCGCCCCGCCCCCGGTGAATCGGCGGGATCCCGCGCCTGATCTGCCCCCGGTCGTGCCGCCGCCGCCGCCGACCAGGCCCGCCGCGGTCCCCGCCCCGCCCACACCGGCCCCCGCGCCGGCGCCTCCGGTGCCGGCCACTCCGCCACCGCCGCCGGCCTCGTCACCCGTCCGGAAGGAGCCGCCGCCGGTGCTGTCTCCCCAGGTCTCGTCCGCGGAGGAGCTGCGGCTGACCCAGCAGGCCCGTACGCGGATCGAGGGGGCGGAGCGGCTCGTCTCCCAGCTGGACCCGCGCCGCCTCGATCGCGAGCAGCAGGACACCCTGGCGACGATCAAGGACTTCCTCACGAAGTCGAAAGAGGCCATGGCCACCCGTGACCTTCAACGGGCGTATAACCTCGCCGACAAGGCCTATATCCTGGTCGAGGATCTCTCCCGCGGGCGCTGAACGACCGGTTCCGCCGTGTAAGGCTTACACGCACCAATGGTCGCGCCTCAGGTTTTCCGGGGTTCCTTAAAAGCCAGAATTAGCTCCTAAGTACCTGAAATATAGCCCACTTATACGATCGAAGGGTGGCCGCGTCGACCTTGGCACGAACTCTGCCACTGTTCCGGCAGCGCCAGCGTATTCTCGATCTGAACGAAGTGGGAACCACCATAGCGAGGAGGAAGTGAAATGAGGCACCTGACAACCACCCTGATCCTCTGCACCGGCATCGCCCTCGTCAGCTCCGCGTGCGCGACCAAGGGCTTTGTCCGCGAGCAGGTCGGCTCCGCCGAGACGAAGCTGTCCACGCGCGTCGACGGGACCGAAGCGGCCCTCAAGCAGACCAATGACCAGACGGCCGCCAATGCCCAGGCCATCGATGGCGCCAAGCGGGACATCCAGGGGCTGGATGGCAAGGTCACCCAGGTCGGCACGCTGGCGGCCGACGCGAAGAAGCAGGCCGAGTCGGCGTCGGAGGCGGTCCGGGACACGGACAGCCGCCTGCAGGCGCTGAACACGCGGATCACCAACCGCAACAAGTTCGCCATGGTCGAGACGAAGTCCGTCTATTTCGACTTCGACAAGGCGGCGCTGCGGGACGAGGGGATCAACGAGATCGAGGATGTGGCCAAAGCGCTCAAGGCCGATCCCAATGCGGTAGTGGAGCTCCAGGGCTTCGCCGACGGGCGCGGCGCCGAGCGCTACAACTACCAGCTCACGCGCGAGCGCGTGGATGCGGTCGCCCGGTACCTGGTATCGCGCCACGGCATCGACCTGCGCCGGATCCACACCGTCGGCATGGGCAAGGTGGTCCTGGCTGCCGGTGAGCGGCCCAGCAACGAGGTCTATGCCAAGGCACGCCGGGTAGATATCAAGCTCCTGTCGCCCCAGAGCTGAGCAAGACTCGCTATCGGTTGTTCCCGGGGCCCCGCGCGACTGGCGCGGGGCCCCGATTCGTTTTCCGCCTGCGGACCCTCGACGCTCGTCTTGTACCCACCATGTAAGGCCTACATTGGGCGTGTATCCCTTACATTCGCGGGTCATCCCTCCCCGATTGCCCGCCGGCCGACCGCGGGCGTGGCATCGACAAATCCGTGTCCCGACACGGTTTTTCCATCTGCCCCAGGCTCCCCATGGTTGGCATTTCCCCTGCTCAGTGGAAGGCATGCCCGACGCGCCGATCGCGATACTCGTGGTCGAGGACGAGCCGCATAGCCGCGAAGGTCTCCGGGACCTCCTGACCGGCCGCGGCTATCACGTGGAGACCGCCGCGGACCTCCCCCAGGCCATCCGCCACGTGAATGCCCAGCGCTTCGCCGGCGCCATCATCGACCTCCATCTCTCGCCCGTCCAGGGAGTCACGGTGACGGGCTGGGACATCGCCGATATTTGCCGCGCCTGCACTCCGGAGATCATCGTGCTCTTCGTCAGCGCGCAGGGCGGCGCCGAGGTGGAGGCGCGCGCAGCGCGCCTCGGCCGCGCGAGCTTTCTCGAGAAGCCGATCGATCCGGCCCAGCTCGCGATGACGCTCGGTCTGCTCGGGCTCGGGGCCCGTGCCTCCGAGTCTCCGGTGACCGCCGCGGCGGGGCTCACCCGGAATGCCGCCCGGTAAGGCGCGCTCGGACGGGCGGGCCGCCGGCGAGGACATGGGACTCCCGTGGAAGATGACGGCCATCGGCATCACCCTGGTCGTCGTCACTGCGGTGGTCGCCGCGCTGCTGGTAGGCGGCTGGGGTCCGCGGGCGGCCCTGGAGGCCCTGTTTTCTCCCGTGGTTCCCTCGCCGCCGGCGGCGGCTCCCGTGGCCGGGTCCCCCTCGCCGACCGACGTCGAGGCGTGCAACCAGTACGCGAACGCGCAGGCGGGTGACAAGGCCATCGAGGTCGTCAAGGAGAGCGCGGCCGCCGAGGCCGGCAGAGGGGCTGGTAAGAGCGCGGTGAACGGTGGTATGGTCTCCGCGGCGGCGGGCACTCTCCACGGGATCAACGAGCGGAAAAGGAACGATGCCCGATACGTCGAGGCCTATCGCGCCTGCATGAAGGGGCGCGGCTTCAGCAGCTAACCCCTCAACGAGGAGGCACGAGCATGCGGATCCTGGTCCTGGCTCTCGCTGTCCTTGCCCTGGTTGCCGGCCCCGCGCTGGCCAGCCAGTGCCCCAGCTTGATCAAGCAGGTCAACGACGCCGTCGGCACCAAGACCGACGCCGCCTCCACCAAGGCGAAGTCTCTCGCCGCCGAGGCCCAGAAGCTGCACGCGGACGGCAAGCATGCCGAGTCCGTGGCCAAGGCCGAGGAAGCGGCCAAGGCGATCAACCTGACCCTGAAGAAGAAGTAAGCGGCGGCACCTTCCGGATCGACTCGAGCGCGGGGCGCAGGACCGGCCCCGCGCTCGGACTTTGTGGAGCCGCGCCCGGCCCGACGAGACGGCCGGCTAGACGGCGAGCAGCCGGTGCCTGAGCGCGGCGTCGGCGGCCAGCGCCGCCGCGCTCGCCGCGTGCACGATGCGGCCGTCGTCGATCACGTAGGCGCGCTGGGCCAGCGACAGCGCCATGGCGGAGTTCTGCTCCACCAGCAGGATGGCGATCCGCTCCTCCCGCATCTCCTCGATCACCGCCATGATGTCCTCCACGATGCGCGGCGCCAGGCCCTGCGAGGGCTCGTCCAGCAGCACCAGCCGCGGGTGCATGAGGAGGGCGCGCGCGATGGCCACCAGCTGCGCCTCCCCGCCGGAGAGATGCTCGCCGGTGCGGGCCTTGAGGCGGTCGAGGATGGGGAAGCGCTGATAGACACGCGCGAGGGTCCACGGCGGAGTCTCCGCCGTCGCGGTGGCGCGATTGAGCGCCATGGCGAGATTGCGCTCCACGGTGAGGGTGGGGAAGACACGCCGGTTATCCGGCACCCAGGCGATGCCGCGGCGGGCGATCAGATGGGTGGGCCACCCGGTGATGTCCACTCCGTCGAGCGCGATGCGCCCGCTGCGCACCGGCGCCAGCCCGAGAATGCTCTTGATGGTGGTCGTCTTCCCGCGGCCGTTCCGGCCGAGGAGACAGACGGTCTCTCCCGCTTCGATGGACAGGGTCACGCCGGCGAGGATCTGGGCGTCCCCGTAGTAGGTGCAGACCTCGTCGAGAGCGAGCAGCGGCGCCATCAGCGCGCCCGCAGGTGGCGGAGCGTGCCCAGATAGGCCTCGCGCACTTCCGCGTTGTCGCGGATAGCGGCCGGGGGCCCCTCCGCGATCACGGTGCCGCGGTGGAGCACGGCCACGTGGTGGGAAAGGGAGAGGACGAAATCCATGTCGTGCTCGATCACCACGATGGTGAGGCGCTCGGACAGGCGCTGCACGAGGGCGCGCAGCGTCTCCATGGGGCGGCTGCCCAGGCCGCTGGTGGGCTCGTCCAGGAGCAGCAGCTCGGGCTCGCCCGCCAGCGCCACCCCGATCTCGAGCAGGCGCCGCTGGCCGTAGGAGAGGAACTTCGCCGCCACGTGCTCGCGCCCGGCGAGGCCGATGAGCCGCACCACCGCCGCCGCCTTGTCCGCCGCCGCCGTCACGTCCCCCGCCGGCGTCCACAGGTCGAAGCCGCG
>Ga0134127_10002104_pt1 | contig 14513 bp, 12 predicted proteins | sample KB31753_FD_96459 | JGI IMG/M metagenome (GOLD analysis project Ga0134127, IMG submission 96459) | Terrestrial soil microbial communities with excess Nitrogen fertilizer from Kellogg Biological Station, Michigan, USA - KB3-175-3 | ecosystem: Environmental > Terrestrial > Soil > Unclassified ...
CGCAGATGCGAACATAGAGAAATTCATCTTTCAGAGCTTCAATCAACTGAGGCACAGCGGACTGCGCGGCCGGGCCGATGCCTGCGAGTGCCTCACCCGCCGCCCATCGGACGCCGGGACTTGGATCGTCCAGGGCTCTCGCGAGGTCTTTGGTCGCCGCGCTCGCCGTCGGACCGATAGAGGCCAGTGCCTCCGCCGCGTAAATGCGGACGTAAGGGTTCTCGTGCGAGAGAGTCTTAACTAAAGCGCGAACTGAAGGACTGGCCTTGTGGCGCAAAGCCCCGAGGGCACGTGCGGCGTCGCCCACGACCATCGAATCCTTGTCTCTCAGTGCACGTCTCAACATTGGTTGAGTCCATTCTGTATCGGGCGCCAGGTCAATCAAGGCATCAGCGGCAAAGCGCCGAAATGAGACCTGTTCATGTCGAAGCAGTTCAACGAGCAGAGGAATGGACGGTGGTCCGATTCGCCGGATGATTTCAAAAGTCTCCAAATGAAGGTCTTCGTTGCGACGGTTGAGGAGTCGTCTTAGCAGAGGCAGCGAACGCCCCGCCTCCTGGACCAGGGCGGCTTCGGCGCTCGCCCGGACCTTCGGGTCTTTGGACATCACGCGCTTTTCCCAATCGCTCACCTGGGCGGAGTTCCTGCTTTGAGCGAGAGCTGGTATCGCCAGGGTGCAGAGCAGAGTGAAGACGAACAAGTGTCGCATAGTCCTTGCTGACTATTCTTAACTCGGCAGAATGAATTGGAACTGTTAGAAGTTACAGGTTGGGACAGGCAGGAAACTTCTACTGGCCTCGTAACTGCAATTGATGGAGGAGAACTAATGGCTAATTTGCTGGAGCGAATCCTGACCAATGCGGTGGTCGACCATGCATTCGCGGCATGCGTATTCGCGTTATTGATGTCCTCGATCTCTTTGCGGCGGGGCTCACTTCCGAGCAAATCCTCGAAGAAATGCCCGATCTCGAAACCGAAGACTTAAAAGCTGCCCTGCAATACGCTTCGGCGAGAAGCTAGTCGAGAAATGCAGCTGATTTGCACTAACAAAGCCGCCCGATATTGACGAAGGCTACAACGACGGGTACATTTCTTACGCAACTTTGACCTTACGATTTTGCTAGGCCCGCGTAGCTCAGTGGATTAGAGCGTTCGCCTCCGGACCCATTTTTACCTTCCGGGTTTCCTGAACAAAATAGAAAACGCTAATAAAAACGGCCTGTTTCTTGTCTCCCTCTGTATCCCCTAATGTCCCCTTGTGGCCTAAAAACCACTCTGAAAGGGGGACAAAAAGGGGGACACAATACTGTGGCTTGGGCCAACGTATCAACGTGCTCATGTGGCGAGCGCGTTCGGCAAGCAATCGAGGCTTTCTGGTGTCCTTACGTGTCCCTTTGTGTCCTGAAAACCACGTAGAACGGGGGACGCCAAACAGATACACTAACGGTGGCTTGGGCCAACTCTATCAACGTGCTCAAGTGGCGAGTGCATCGCCAAGACAGAGGTGCAAATTGAAAATACTCCAACGAACAATCCGCAGAAAAAGAGGTAAGCACTGCGCACGCATCCGGTTTGAAGACAACAACGGCAAGATTCACGAGATCATGCGCACTGCCGACAATAAGAGTGCAGCAAAGACCAGACTCGCTCAACTTGAGGCAGAGATTCTAGAAAAAGGAACAGCGAGATTTGAAGCAGATAAGGTCACGTTCCGGCAGCTTGCTGAAAACGTGAAGACCCGCTTCTATGTACCGGCCACTTATAGCGAAGATGGCTCAAAAATAAGCGGTGTCAGGAGTGTCCAGCCAGCCCACTCTTCTATAAACAAGTTGGTCGAGTACTTCGGTGACAAGGATATAAGCAAAATTGACGATGAGGCTTTCGAGAAGTACAAGGCACGCCGTCTAAAAACAGTTAGTATTGCTACGGTTGATCGTGAGCTATCCAAAGCGCGAAAGATGTTTGGTGTGGCGCTGTCGAAGAAGTGGGTTTTCGATAATCCCTTCAAGACTGAAGCTGGCAAACAGTTGATTCAGGTCGCTGCTGAAAAGGGTGCTGTCGAACACGTATTGTCCGACGCCGAAGAGCAACAGCTGTTCATGGCCCTTCAGAAAGCGGACCGTCGTCACACAATTCCCGTGTTCATTGCAGCGCTTGAGACCGGTCCTCGATGGTCCAGCCTGGTCGAGTTCTTAAAGTGGAAACATGTCAACTTCAAAACTGAAGAAGTGACCATCACGACCTACAAGGATAAGAACATAAAGCGGTGGGACATTTCGATTAGCACTCGATTGAAAGCCGAACTGCTGAAACTCAAACTCCATAGTAAAAGCGACGATCCTGAGGAGCTGTTTGGACCTCATCAGTGCAGACCTGCGTCTTTTACGTGTTATTGGCAGCACTACTCGGCGCGATCATCTGGAATCTCATCATCTGGTATCTCGGATTACCGACATCCAGTTCACACGCATTGCTGGGCGGTTATGCCGGAGCAGGTATTGCCGCGTACGGCAGCGTCAGCGGTTTGCTCAAAGCTGAAGTCTGGTTTTGGACATTGAAGTTTATGTCTTGCCACCATTGATCGGCATGTTGCCGGGATTCACGTTGATGGTCACGGTTTACTGGATCTTTCGACGTTTTTCAGCATCGCGCGTCGATAACATATTCAGGCGCGGTCAGCTCTTGTCAGCGGCCGCATTCTCTTTGGGCCCTGACGGCAACGATGCGCAAAAGACGATGGGTATCATGACGGCTGTGCTCACCGCGGGTGGTGTTTGGGGCATGCAATACGGTCCGAACGGGACCCTGCCCACAATTCCGATCGAGGTTGTGCTGGCAGCACACGCCGCCATCGCGCTCGGAACACTGTCCGGTGGCTGGCGCATCGTGCGCACAATGGGAACGCGATTCACAAAACTAAAACCCGTCGGCGGCTTCTGTGCCGAGACCGCTGCGGCACTGACACTCGCCTACGTCACACTCACCGGCACTCCCGTCTCAACCACGCACACAATCACCCGCTCAATCGTCGGCGTAGGCGCCACCCGCCGATTACCCGCCGTCAAATGGGCGTCGCCGGCCGCATCGTCTGGTCCTGGATTCTCACCATCCCCGCCGCGGCCTTGGTCGCCGCGTGTCTTACTGGATCGTCTCCACGCTGCACAAACTTTTCAGTTAGCCAAAGGTAAATAAGACACAAATGCGTTTCACAACTTGCAAGCTAAGCGCTCCTGCCATTGCCCACGATCTTGGGTTGTATTGCCCTTGGTTTTCTGTTGATCACTTGGGTGAGGTCAGAAATCGGAGTGTCCGCCGATTACAATAAACCCGGCCCAGTAATATGGATGACGATAGTGCTCACGGACCATTATCTCCTTTTGAGCAAGCTTCAACGCCTCAGTTGTCGGTAAGTGGTTGCCTCTGCGAAAGCGGTGAAAAGCAATCATGAGTTGTGAGGTCGCATCCGAATCGACGGGCCACAAGCTCGCAACTACAACTGGAACTCCGGCAACAAGAAAAGATCGCGCAAATCCCACGGGTCCCTCGCCGCCAAACTGTTGCTCGATCCCTGTCTTACACCCTGCCAGAATTACGAGTCTGGTGCGAGCGAGATTCATGCCATAAATGTCACCGGCACTGAGTCCGGATCGTTGCTGATGTGCAGATCGCGTTGCGTCTGGTGCAAGCAACAACTTCGAGGCGAGTGTGGATCTCGGATCGACCTCGTAGTGTGCTGCAAAATGAGCGACGTCCGCTCGAGGAATCTCGTCCATTATTGAGCTTCGAGTCGCATTGCTCCCGGTGAGAATGCGTGGTGGTGAAGACGAATAATTCTGCGCTATTTCACGCACCTCGCTGTCGGCACTCGGCAAATTCGAGAGTTTTGGATTAGTCGCCCGCTCGAACGCTGGATTTCCGACGGCGAGAAGGCGCTCTTCTTTTATGGCCGTTCTGGCACGCGCCCGATTGGTTAAGTCGATTAGAACCTTCGCGCTTGGCGACGTCATGATACGGTAATCCTGAACCAGATAACGGCCCGACTGATTGGACATAAGAGCACCGAACGGCAGATAGTGCAGAATCTTGTCGGCAACGAAACACAAATCCAGGTCAGGGTCCAGCTTTTCTCGAATCGGTTCGATAATCAACTTGTAAAGAGTCTTCAAGCTCGCGGCTGAGCCTTGCTCATCGCGCTGCGTGATCTGCTTGAGAGCTGTGACGACAATCTCCGTTAGTTTTGCGGATTCAACATCGACTGATTTCGATGAGATGCCGCTCCGTCGTGTAACATGCCAGATCAGCAATTTCTTTGGCAGGACTGCGTACTGAACAATCTGGATCCGTTCTGGTAGTTGGTTCTCGACCTCACTTGCGGTTAGAGCAACTTTCTGAGACGTCGTTTGCGTTGACGCCTGAAGATCCATACCGCGATCACTCGGGATGATCTCTGCGCCGCGGTCCATCAACTCGCGCAAGTTACGAGCCCTGTTATTCTCCGAGTACTCAAATGCGCGCCGTTCGTCGCCGAGCCGGAAGTAAATAAAGTCTATGGCGAGATCGTAGGTGTCCTGTTCTCGATCGAAGAAAAAATTCTTTTGTCGCTCATCGAGGATTTTTCCTCGATATTCATCAAAGAGACTTAACACGGTCTGTAGTTCGTGTTCGGCAATGGAGTCATTGTTCTGGGCCAGGTATGAAAGAAACTTTCCTTTGTGAGCAGCATAGCTGTAATGCGCGAAATTCAACGCGTCATAACGCTGCGAGCTTTCTTCATACGCGGCGAGCGCATTGGTTGGATCTCCGGCAGCGCGATAAAGATCGCCGAGGGTGAGAGATGTGTAGGCCATCATGTTTTGCCCGTTGCGCTCCTTTGCCATCGCTTGACCCTGCTCGTACGCGAGCCGAGCGTTTTGCAGGGCCAGTTCGAATTGACCCAGCAAACCATGAGTGCGGCCGAGGTTTTGATATGAGCGAGAGATATAGAGCGGTTCAGGTGGACTTGTCGCGAGGGCCAGTTGCAGAGCTTCTTTCTGATAGTCGAGAGCGGCGCGGTAGAGTCGGAGTGCGGTCAGAGTCAAAGACGTTGTGATGTGTATGCCCCAGATCTGTCTTGGCGGAGCTCTTTGCATCTCGGCGTTGGTTAATGCGCGTCGCAGATACCAAAACGACCTCTCCGTATCGTTTAGAAAAAGATTCAGGGTGGCAAGTTGGAGGAAGACATTTGAAACGCTGTTTGCATCGTCAAGTTCCTGAAAGAGTTGTAACGATCGATTGCCGTCGCTGATTGCCTCCGAATAATTATTAAGATTGGAGTTTAGGTGGGCTTGCTTCAAGAGATTTTGTGCGAGCATCCACTTGTAGTTCCGCGCTTCGCACATCGGAATGATTCGGCTCAGCACTTCCCGTCCTCGTTCTAAATCCGGTTGAACCACGGCTGCATGAGCAATTGCGGTATCAGCCAGCAGCAACTCAGGAAGGTCGCCGGATTTTTCGAAAACCGTGCGCGCGCTCAGGAACGATTCTATGGCAGCGCTCAACTCGGATCCGCGAGAAAGGCTGAAGCCTTTCACCATTTTCTGGCGAGCCTGGGCCAGGAGTGCTTTTGTTTCAGGAGTTGCCGATGAATAGACCCGGGCGAGATCGGAGGTGAATGTGTCTCCCGTTTTGCGAAGTTCCAGTTGGCCTAGGTGGTTGATGACTTGAAGGGTGTCAGTTGGATTACGTTTCGGGTTCTCCGCGAGAAAATCATCTACTAAAGCGCGTATGACACCGTTTCCCGTTAAAGCATGATTGCGTTTGTAAATGTCCCAGGCAGTGTCGTCAGCGCGGGCGTCGTAGGCACGCAGAAAAGTCTCCGGTTTGGGGGCGTCCTGGCCGAGAGCCTTTTTGCTTTCCACCCTCTTGAGCAGCTCTCGCGCCTCGGCTGTCCATGGAGAGCTGCGATCTTTTTCGAGATATGCGCGCCAATCTGCTTCGGCCTGATTATAGAGTTCCTGGTATTCGTGAACGAGTGCGCGATTGAATAGCGCCTCGAGCAGGTTGGGATTGAGTTCAAGTGCCTGGTTCAACGACTCGAGACTGAGGCCCAGGTGTTCCAAACCTTTTCCATCAGACTGACCTGACGGATCGCGATTGGTATCTAACTCCGGCTTGGCTTTCTCGAGGTATGCGGCACCCAGATCTGCGTAGATTGGTGCATTTTTAGAATCAGCTTTTCTTGCCTGCTCAAGGTATTCAATCGCTTTGTCGATGTCACGTTCCAGAAGATAGAATTTACCCAGCGCCTGATATGAAGTTGCGTCAGCATCTTCTTTGAACGCATCTGACAAGAGTCGTTGCGCGCTGTCGCGCTCAAATGTGTTTACCGGCGGTGGTTCATTATTGCGTGGTGCAATGAAAGGCGCATAACCGACTTCTGAAACTCGCGCTTCTATCGGGCGCTGCTGGCGATAAGCTTCGTTGAGTGCGAGCAAGCCTTTCTGTAAATCAGACTGGTAGATGAACGCGCGCCAAAGGACGAATCCGGTAGTCGCCACAATAAGCAGTACAGCCATCGCGCCAATTGGCGATATGACAATGCCACCGCCGCCACCAAGAATGTATGAACCTATCCAATCTTTTATAAACTCAAACCGGCGCGGGGCGGGTTTCGGTGGAGAGCGAGTTTCTAAGTGTCGTTTGAGCGCCTGCGCACCTCTAAGTTTTCGCAGGCGCTCTGGGTGTGCCAGGAAGGTTTCCGCGAAACTTTCGCGATCCTCTTCGGAGAGTTCATTCGCGAGAAATTCATCTATCAGTTCGTCCTCGACTATCTCCAGCTCGTCCGCAAGCGCGTCGTCAGCGAGAAGTCGTAATTCAAATGCCTCGTGTTCAGCGCCTGAGAGCTGTTGCAGCAAATATTGCCTGATGGCAGTTTGTTCGTTACAGTTCCGCGCCATTGATATGCTCTCGGGCCGGGGGAAGATCTGCTGATGGTTATGAGTCCTAAGCTCTGATTATTTCGGCTTCAGCCCTCTCAACGCACGCGTTGAAGCACGAAACGAACTTTTTTCGCAACTTAAATGCCTGAATTCTCAATGCGTTAGACGTAAGCTTCCGTTCCGCCGCCAATTTTTGGCGACCGGAAATTCTAACGCTCTTTTCTCCGTGAAAGTAACGCTCCACCAGTTCACGGTCTGACATCGGGAATCGGCCGAGACAGTCGTCTAGACACAAATCTTCTATTTCAAGTTCTGTCGAAGAACGAGGCGGCGGAGGGCAAAAGTCGTCCCACTTTCGCGTTTCTCGAAGATATTCCCGATGGACGTTTTCCACAAATCCGACGCAGCAGCGAATAGGATCGGTGTAGTTTATTTTTATCTGGTCTATTCTTACGCAAACTCGATTGAAAACTTCATCAGCGAGCATTTCAGCGTCGATACATCCGCGGGAAATAAAAATCTTAATCAGCCGTGCGTGGATGCGCTCAAACTTTTGCGCGGCCTTGGCAGGAACGGCGTCGAGCCAGTCGACGAACTTTTCAAATTCTTCACGAGTCGGTTCGCGTTCTCTCTTCATCAGTATCGAGGGTTAATGCGAAAGACAAGGCTCCGGCGTGCTCCGAGGTGAGCTACTCATCTTTTAAGGCAATACGGTCCAGGTAATCTGCCCCACTTACCAGCGTCACGAATTCCGTTTGTGGATCGAGGGGAAAACGAAGCGAGCACGCGAAGATTAGACATGTAGAAATAGTCTGTCAAATGAAAATGCGTGAGACCAGAAATGAAAGGCCTTCTCAGGTCATCAACTAACGGAGATAAAACTTATCTCAAGGAGACGACAATGCCATTTCAAACAACGTCGATTGCACCCCCAACCAGGCCCAAGGTAACCATTGCATTCGCAGGGCTCATGGTGCTCCGACCGGGCGCCAACAACACCTGTGAAGTCGGAATTCATCGGTTTAATACGAGTCACGAAACTCGTGCGACACTGATTGTTCAAAGACCAAACCGGCCGCCAACTCTGGTTTCTTTACTACAGGGCCCCCTTGAGGCGCCATTCGAAATCAGCCTTAATCCGGACCCTAATCCTCTCATGGGCGATTTTTGTGTGTTTGCGCCGAGCTGTGATCCTTTCGTTCGCAATGCAGGGACCAACCATGAACTTGATTATCGTTGGTCCGTTAACGTAAGGGACCTCCATCCCAGATTGGAACTAAATAATGGCGCACAACCGTTCGTGACATTAAAAACCGGAATTCTCTATACATCCAGTCTGACTATCGACGGACTGTCGCCCAGGTTTATACGACGTGGTTCACCGGCCCGTGAGATCGAGTTGCACAGAATCGCATCAAGTTTGGCTGCTGCGATCATCACTCCTGACACACATGAGGTACGACTCAGGTGGCGTGACTTTGGCGCCGTGCTGGAACTTGAGTTACCTAGAAGAAACGATCCAGTGAACACCTGCTACACCGTAATGTTTTCCAACGAACCTACGAAGCTCAAGCCCGAACCCCACGATGAGATGATGCTCTACTACAGAATTCTTCACGATGGTGGGATTCGACTAACCGACGACCAGCGATTCACTCTCACTTACAACAGTGAGGACCCCGTAACGGATGAGGTTCCTTGCTTGTCGTTAATCCAGAATCCATGAGGCCGCGCCTGGCTGCGTTGATGTTAGATAGCTCAATCTCACCGCGAGGGTTGATCTTCCTCGCGTCCCTTGACTAGAAGGAGAATAAACATGGTCACCAAAAAATCCCAGAAACAACGAGTTCGACGTATTAGAACGAGAAAGACCACAGATGCTGTCGGCTATCGTCCAAGAGTCGTGGTGAAGTTTCGCGACCGGGCAGAAGTTCCTTATGTGGATGGAGTCGAGAAAGTAATTCAAAATTTACAACTTGGCCCATGGGAACGTTTGGCAAAACGGTTTCCCGGCCTCACGTTCAAGAGGATGTTCACGTCCGTGAAGCCGGAGCAGATTCGGGAGCTCATCGATCGCGCAACCGAGATCGATCGAAGTTACAAACCTTCAAACTTGCTCCGCTACTTTGTGGTGGAGTGTCCGCCCGGGGTGGATCCCGAGGACTTGGCTAAAGAGCTGCAGTCGTGGGACCTGGTAAAGAAGGCCTACTACGATCCTCCCGGAGATGACCCGGTCGTAGACCCGACCGACGATCCCCGCGCTGACAATCAGGGATATCTCGATCCTGCTCCGGACGGGATTGACGCTGAGTTCGCATGGGGAATCATCGGAGGCGATGGCGAAGGGATAGGAGTGATTGATATGGAGCGTGGATGGACGCTCAATCATGAAGACCTTACAGCACACGGCGCCACGTTGTTGCATGGCGTGCTTCTTGACTCATCTCGCCCTCACGGCACATCTGTGCTGGGCGAAATTTGCGCTGTAGACAATGCCACAGGCTGTGTTGGTATTTGCCCCAACGTCGACTCGGTCAACGTTGTTTCATACAACGGGAGCACACGTCCGAACGCGATGTTGGCGGCGATTGTTGCGCTCTCTTTTGGAGACGTGCTGTTGTTGGAAGCGCAAGTCAATATTCCCGGTTTCATCAACATGCCGATTGAAGTATTGGACGCGGAGTTCGACACGATCCGTTTGGCGACAGCTCTGGGCATCGTGGTCGTTGAAGCGGCCGGCAACGGCAGCAACGATCTCGACACTTTTACCGACGGCGCCGGTGACGAAATTTTCAATCGCGGGGCCGCAGGTTTTCGCGACTCTGGCGCGATTATGGTTGGCGCCGGGAGCTCGACAACGCCACACACGCGATTGAGCTTTTCTAACTTCGGCAGTCGCATTGATTGTTACGGCTGGGGTGAAAACGTTAACACCTGCTCTTCGACGAGCGTAGGTTCGACTACAAGCTACACCTCGCTCTTCAACGGCACATCGAGCGCATCACCGATCATCACGGGCGCGGCACTTGCGGTCCAGGGCATGGCGGAAGCCGGTCTCTCGAGTCGCTTTAGTCCGATGCAGATGCGCGCGATCCTGAGTGATCCGGCGACTGGAACGCCTTCGAACGATCCTCCGGTTGATCGCATCGGCGTCATGCCTGACTTACGAGCAATCATTGAGGACGTGTTGAATGTAGCGACAGACGTCTATATTCGCGATTTTGTCGGAGACACCGGCGACCCGCATACAGGCTCGATCTCTGCGAGTCCCGACATAATTCTGCGACCAACGGCGGCCGCGAATCCGCAGGCAGACTTCGGCGAGGGCAGTGGCACAGAAAACAGCAACACGTTGGGCTTTGAGGCCGAAGCCGGCCAGGACAATTTCATTTATGTTCGCGTTCGCAATCGCGGTGGCTCACCGGCATCAAACGTCGAAGCAACGGTGTACTGGTCTCCTCCTTCGACTTTAGTCACACCCGATCTGTGGACACTCGTCGATTCAGTCACGATTCCCAACGTTCCCGACGGCGACATACTCACCGTTTCGGACGCCATCACCTGGCCCTCAGCCGAAATTCCTGCTGAAGGTCATTACTGCTTCGTCGGTCTGGTGGGTACAACCAACGAGCCTCCGCCTAATCCAGCTGAGTTTGTAGACTTCGATAACTTCAGGCGGTTTATTCGCGACAATAACAACGTTACATGGCGAAACTTCAACGTCGTCAATAACGATCCTGCGGCGAGCGGCGGAGATCCGGCAAACTATATTCCTTTGCCATTTCTCGCACCGGGTGCACCGGACAAAGGAAGACAAATGCGTCTGGAGATAGTCGCGAAGTTGCCGCGAGGAGCTCGCGTTTTCTTGGAAGCTCCAATGCACTTTATCGATGGGTTGAAAGTTTTTCCTCCGTTCTTCGAAGTTCAGAAAAAACGAGGAGTGGTTCGAATACCTATCAATCCTCATGGTCGTCATAGTTTCGAAGATATGCTTTTCCCTGCGAAGTCGCGCACGAATTTGAGATTACTGGTACAGATTCCCAAAGAGTTACGTGGCAATCAATATCAGTTATACGCACGACAGCTTTACCGCGAGGAGGAAGTCGGTCGCATAACCTGGCGTCTGGTGCCGCCTGAATTTTTCAAGCAGAGGTACGGAGGCCAAAAGAGATATTCGACACCCGGGCGGCACAAATAGTTTTTACGACTCCGTTCAACTGTTTACGAAACCGCCACGCGCTTACGCCAACGAGCTCACCCCGCGCGCGACCACGACGAAGTGTTTGACCGGATTGAGATCAGTCAAATGACTGCATCCAATCCGGCATCACTTCGATCGGCGTCGTGGCGCCTGACAACACTGACAACGGGGTTGACGCCCATTACCAAAAACTGAGACTGAAAGGTCCGGGTTCAACTGCCTTGAGAGATATCGAAAGCGAGATATACTATCCTCGTAAACTGTAGTTGATGGAGGAGACATAATGGCTAATTTGCTGGAGCGAATCACAATCAATCCTGACCAATGCGGCGGTCGACCGTGCATTCGCGGTATGCGTATTCGCGTTATTGACGTTCTCGATCTTTTTGCGGCGGGCCTCACTTCCGAGCAAATCCTGGAAGAAATGCCTGATCTCGAAACAGAAGATTTAAAAGCTGCCCTGCAATATGCTGCCCGTAAGCTGGATCATCCGGTGCTGGCCGCATGAAGATCTGGGTTGATGCTCAAATGTCTCCCGCGATAGCCACCTGGATTAGCAGCAATTACGCTGTGAGTGCCGTCGCAATTCGTGATCTCGGATTGCGGGATGCGGAAGACAAAGAAATCTTTGAAGCCGCCAGGCAACATAAAGCTGTGGTTATGACGAAAGACAGCGATTTCGTGCTATTGCTCGATAAACTTGGAGCACCGCCTCAAGTAATTTGGGTCACCTGCGGAAATACCTCTAACGCACGACTAAAAGAAGTCCTAACGAACACACTCCCCAAGGCGCTAGAGCTCCTCAATTTCGGCGAGAAGCTAGTCGAGATTAGTGCAGCCTGATTTGCAGTAACAACCCTAATAAATTCTTCGCAGAGTATCCAAACGGAACATTGACGAGTGGTACAAAAAGGGGTAAAAGGGGTACATTCTGACGCATCTCTTTGAAACCTGCGATTTTGTTTAGGCCCGCGTAGCTCAGTGGATTAGAGCGTTCGCCTCCGGAGCGAAAGGTCGCAGGTTCGACCCCTGCCGCGGGTACCAAACATACGCCGCCCACCTCAGCTCTGACAATTATCTATCCCGTTTGTGAATATTGACTTCACCTTAGATTTCGACTAAAAGCGTCGCGCTTCACCAATTCCTTTCGCCTTCAGCAAAGTGACAATAGCATTCAACGGACATGGTCGGTCCGGGGATACAATATGGATCAGTTGTCAGTCTTCATTAGTTACTCACATAAAGACAAACGAATTGCGCGTTCGCTCGCACGAGCACTAAGAGATCAAGGGCTAAAGGTTTGGATAGACCAGGGTGAGTTACGAACTGGTGATTCCATCATATCGCGCATCGCGAGTGCGATCCATAAGGTCGAGTACATTGTCGCACTCGTGTCTGCCAATTCAGTTTCTTCAGTGTGGTGCAAAAAGGAAATTGCGCTGGCCGTCCATCGCGGTCTCAAGCAAGGTCGGATTCGAATGCTGCCCTTAAGACTTGACGACGTTGAAATGCCCGCTTCATTGCAAGACGTGATGTATCTTCAAGTCGACTCGTCGAATCCTACTCAAGTTGTGAAACGCCTGGTTAAGGATGTCCGCCAACATCACCAGGAAATTATCGAACAGCAAACTAGCTTTTATTCCCTTCATCTGGCACCGCTTGCTGAGAAATCCGCCTTCTCCAGTCAACAATTGGAGCGAATGTTAAGACAATTAACAAAGACGAAACCAACCGACTCTCACGTTTATAACAGAGCAATGAGGTCACTCATGAAGGACTACAGCATTCCGGCGATGGATACGTTATATAAAGCCACGCTCAAAGATGCGCGTGCTAAGTCAAATCTTGGTTATGGTCTTGCAGGCATTATGTATCTTGCTCCAATGACGGCGCCTTGGATTCGGCAGCTGTTGATGAACCGAAACCGCAGCATAGTTCAGGACGCATTGAACTGTTTGTCTTCATCTGATTACGTTCGCGCGGACGCTCTAGAAGAAACCTTCAGAGCAATAAAGCGCCTCGGAAAATGGTCAGAGTTCAAGAAGCATCTGCTACCCAAAATAGCAGGTTGGCACTACGCCGAGTGGTTCATTGGCATCATTGAGAAAACAGATGCAGCAAACTAATCACCATGTACCAGTTGAATTGCAGTAGCGGTGGCCTTTTTTGCTGCAAGGGAGGGCATTGAGGAGTTGCCCTCAGATCCGCTGAATAAGCAAGCGGAAATCTTAATAAATCATCAGTAGACCACCGTAGCCTATCCTCGCGATGGCAAAGTAATTGCTACCTCCGCTATCGGGTTCGTTCGAACCTCGTAACTATTTGGAATTCGCTGCGGCCAGGTGCGCGTCAGCGAGCAGATGTTCTCACGCAAGCAGTTCTCAGAATTTCACCACGAGGAATATCCCCAGTTGAACTAGCGACCGAACCCCTCTCTTGATTCAACGACAGAAAGGAACTCACATGCGAGCCCCCAAAAACAGTTTGTTCCTCCTAATTACCGTTCTCCTCGCGCTGACTGCGGCATGCGCTTCAAGTCAGTTACCGGAGCAAAAAGTCGAGGCGAAAGCGAGCGACGCCCGCACCCAAAAAGACTCAGCCGTCGTTGCTGCGATTGTCAAAGCAAAGAAAGCGAACTTACGCGAGAATCCATCCGCGTCTGCAACCGTCGTAAGCACAGTCAACAAAGGCGATCTCCTGTCCTTGACCGGTGTCACGCCGATTGGCCCTTGGTATCGGATTCGCGACAGTAAAACCGGTGCAGAGGGTTGGATTCACGGCGATACCATCGCGCTCCTGCAAATAGCAGAAACGAATCCATCGAGAACCACGTCAGCTCAGATACCGCAAACAAGCTCACCGTCAGCGCAGAGACCGCCCAAAGTCTCACCGGAAATTTCCACTACTTCGCCACCCGTTTCCAGTGACACTCCACCTTCTTCCGGCAGATCATATGTAAACGTGGATGGTATTCGAGTGCGCTCTCCAGTCTTTAGCGATACAAAACCAGCAGGAGCATCCGCTCGTTGCCGTGATGGTTCATATAGTTTCAGTCTTAATCGCCGTGGCACTTGTTCGCATCACGGCGGCGTTGCCGAGTGGTATTAAGGAGCGTTTTCAAGTGGCCCAACGATCGTCCGCTCTCAGTTGTCGGTTACAAACTCTTTCACATCGAGCGGATAGTCAAACGTGAAGCGGGTCAGGTTAATGGTCCAGTCGAGGCTGATGGAGTTGTTTAGTTGGAAGACGGAGAACTGGAGGTTGTAGGTGTGAGGGAGCGTCAAGCCGCTTTCAGCGCGAAAGTCGCTGAAGTCTTCGACGAGTTTGTAACGGATTTCTCTTTGACTCGCAGACGCGCCGGGAGTTGCACCCATCGCAGCTGGAATGACGCGCTC
>Ga0134127_10002106_pt1 | contig 14503 bp, 10 predicted proteins | sample KB31753_FD_96459 | JGI IMG/M metagenome (GOLD analysis project Ga0134127, IMG submission 96459) | Terrestrial soil microbial communities with excess Nitrogen fertilizer from Kellogg Biological Station, Michigan, USA - KB3-175-3 | ecosystem: Environmental > Terrestrial > Soil > Unclassified ...
CCCGCGCCGCGGTTTGCCCGAGACGAAGCCGTTGGTCCGGTCGGCGGCGCGCGCCTCGGCGGGGCGACGCGCGGGCGGGCCGTAGCCGCCGCCGCCCATCGACTCGACCAGGAAGACCGCGCCGGGCGGAATCGGGATGCCGACTTCCTTCGTCTTCAGGACGCGGGTCTTGCCGCGCGAGATCATCCGGTAGCGATGGGGCCGCCCGTCCTTGCCGCCCAGCACCCCGTAAGCGGGATAGCGGACCCCGTCGCCCGCGGTATTGCCGAGCGCGGGCTCGGTGGTCTCCATGCGGAGCTCGAGCACGGATCCCACCCCGCCGCGATGGCGACCGTCGCCCGCGGAGTCCGGCCGGAACTCGTGCCGCTTGAAGAAGAGCGGGAAGCGCGTCTCCGCGACCTCGACGCTGCCGAACTTGATGCCGCCCGCGGCCTGACCCTCGCCCGCGGTCTCCCAGCCGTCGCCCGCGGAGGACGCGCCGCCGCCGCCGCGCGCGTGAAAGAGGTGCCAGATGAACTTGCGGGTGTTCCTCGGATTGGTGCCCGAGATCGCGATGCGGAAGCGACGCGACCAGCCCGCGAGCACGCGGTCCGGGCAGCTCTTGGCGAGCGCCTTGATGATGGCCTCCGCGATCTCCTGCGCACAGTGGTTCGTCGACAGGGTCACCGGCGCGGGCGGGTGCGGCCACACCACCGTGCCCGGCCGGGCCTTCACCGTGACCGGCCGGAAGGTGCCCTCGTTCTTGGGGGTACGCGGATCGATCAGGTAGGCGAGCGCCATGTGCACCGCGGACATGGTGTTGGGGAACGCCGAGTTGACGAAGCCGATCACCTGGTCGTGCGAGTCGGTCAGATCCACCGTGAGCGAGTCGCCTTTCTTGGTGACGGTGGCCCGGATGTGGACGTCCTCGATCCCGTGCCCGTCGTCGTCCAGGATCGCCTCACCCTTGAAGACGCCGTCCTTCCACCCGCGGATGCACTCGCGCGCCTGGCGCTCGGCCCCGTCGAGGATCTCGCCGATCGTCTCGAGCACGGTCTCGAGCCCGTAGTCGTCCACCAGCTTGAGCAGCCGGCGCTCGCCGAGGCGGGCCGAGCCCATCATGGCCCGCAGGTCGCCCTGGAAGTCGCGCGGGTGGCGGACGTTCGTCGCCACCATCTGCAGCACGTCGTCGCGCAGCACCCCCCGGTCGTAGAGCTTGAGCGGGGTGATGCGGATGCCTTCCTGCCAGATCTCGGTGGCGCCCGGGTTGTAGGCCCCGTGAGTGGCGCCGCCGATGTCGTGCTGGTGCGCCCGGTTGATGGACCAGAATACGGGTCGCTCGCCCACGAAGACGGGCAGGAGCACGGTGAGGTCGGGCAGGTGGTTGTTGCCGTGGTAGGGATCGTTCAGGAGGAAGAGATCGCCGGGGGCCATGCGGTCCTTGAAGAACTCGGCCACCGAAGCGACCGCCCAGGGCAGGGCGCCCACGTGGATCGGCACGTGCTCGGCCTGGGCGGCGAGGCGTCCGCGACCGTCGAACACCGCGGTCGAGAAATCGCGGCTCGAGTTCAGGATCTGCGAGTAGGCGGTGCGGAGCATCGCCTCTCCCATCTCCTGCACGATGGACTCGAGGCGATGCTGGATGACCGAGACGGTGATCGGATCGGACGCCATGACTTCCTCCTCGTGAGAGCCTCGCCCGGCTGGCCCGAACTATACATCGCGGAAGCCTTCGCGGTATACTCGCGCCCGCCGAGCACCGAGGGGCACCGTCGCTCCCCGCCACCAAAGGAGGTAGCACTCGCATGGCACATACCCGCCGGGACTTTCTCAAGACGACCGCCGCCGGAGCCGCCGCGACCGGGGCCCTGGGCTTCCCGATGGTGTCGCGGGCCCAGCAGAAGAAGCTGACCGTGTGGTGGAACCGAGGCTATTACAAGGAAGAGGACGAGGCGATGCTCAAGATCGCCGAGGACTTCCGCAAGGCCAAGAACGTCGACCTCGACATCTCGTTCACGATCCAGGAAGACCTGCTCAAGAAGATCCACAGCGCGATGGCCGCGCGGCGCGGCCCCGACGTGGCCTTCTGCTTCTACAACGACTGGGAGGTCATGCCCAAGTACGCGTGGGAAGGCAAGCTCGTCGAGACCACCGACGTGATCAACGAGCTCAAGCCGCGCTACATCGAGAAGTTCCTGCCGGTGGCCCACGTGTACGACAACGTGGCCAAGAAGCGCGCGTACTACGGGGTGCCCATCGAAGCCCAGACCATGCACATCCACTACTGGCGGGATCTGGTGAAGGAGGCGGGGATGAACGACGATCCCGCCAAGATCCCGATGGACTGGAACGGGTACTGGGACTACTGGCGGAAGGCTCAGGACGCGCTGCGCAAGAAGGACCCCGCCAAGTACGGCAAGGTCTACGGCCTCGGGATGACCGAGTCGTCCAGCGCGACCGACACCATCTACAACTTCGAGATGGCGCTCCTCTCCTTCGGGGGCACCGTGTTCTCCGACGACGGCAAGGTGGTGGCCGACCAGGGCGCCAACCGCGAGGCCATCATCAAGACCCTCAAGTTCTTCGCCGACATGTTCAACTCCGGCTACGTGCCGCCGGACACCCTGAACTGGTCGGACGGCGACAACAACGCGAACTTCCACTCGAAGTCCATCGTGATGACCCCGAACCCGTCGGTGTCCATCCCGGCCCACCAGTTCTTCAACAATCCGGACAACTACTTCAACAAGTCGGCCACCATCGAGTGGCCCGATGGTCCGGACGGCAAGAAGCCCACCTACATGGTGGCGGTGAAGACCATCCTCATCCCCAAGGACTCCACCAACAAGGACGTCCCGCTCGCCAAGGACTTCATCAAGTTCGTGCTCGAGCCCAAGCGCTTCGGCGAGTACATCAAGGGCGCCAACGGGCGCTGGTTCCCCGCGTTCAAGGACGTGGCCGCCGATCCGTTCTTCTCCAAGGGCCAGGCCGGCAAGGGCGGCGCGGTGGATCCCCACCTGCCGACGGTGACCCGCATCTACCTCGAGCGGCCCACCCGCGTCTTCGAGCACTACAAGAACCCGGCGAACTCCCAGATCTACGCGGAGAACGTCTGGGGCAAGGCGATGTCGCGCACCAACGTGGACAAGTGGACGACCGACAAGGCGGCCGACGAGGCCATCAGTCGGATCAAGACCATCGTCGCCCAGTGGCGGTAGCGTAGGACCGAGCCCGTGGCCAACGGCCTCGTCTCGGCCAGTCCCCGCGGGCTGATCGGCCGCTCCGTGACCGCGGCGGCAGGCATCCTGTCGCCGCGGTCGCGCAATGTCCAGGGGCTGCTCTTCTCGCTGCCCCTGATCGTCCTCTTCCTCGCCTTCGTGGTCTACCCGCTCTACTTCGAGGTGACCCAGGCGCTCGACCGCTACACCTACGAGGTCCTGTTCAACGATCCGATCTACGTGCAGACCATCGTCAACACCCTGGTCTACGTGGGCATCGCGGTCAACGTGAAGCTCTTCCTGGCCCTGCTGCTCTCCGGCGTCCTCGACGACGACAGCCGCAGCACCCGCTTCCTCTCCGCGATCTTCCTGCTGCCGTGGGCCATCCCGGTGCTGCCGGGCATCCTCTCGGTGCGGTGGATGATGTCCTCGCAGTGGGGGATCCTGAACCTCATCAGCGAGGACCTGGGCCTCGGCACCCACCACTGGCTCGCCTCGCGCTGGACCGCGATGAGCGCCCTGATCATCTTCCACATCTGGAAGTACCTGCCGTTCTGGACCGTGATCATCCTGGCCGCCCGGCGCGGCATTCCCCGCCAGCTCTACGAGGCGGGCGCCATCGACGGGGCGGGGACCTTCCAGACCTTCCGCTACATCTCGTTTCCGCTGCTCGCCGGGATCTACCTGATCTGCTCGCTGCTCTCGATGGTCTTCACGATGGGCGACTTCACCAACGTGTGGCTGATGACCGGCGGCGCTCCGGGTGACTCCACCCACGTGCTGGCCACCCTCGCCTACCGGTACACCTTCAAGATCGGCAAGATCGACTGGGGGGTGGGCGTCTTCGCCACCGCGCTGCCGGTGACGCTGCTCTTCATCTTCGTCCTGATCAAGAAGATCCGCTAGCCCCGTGAACCGACGACGCCTCGGCATCAATGCGGCGCGGGCGGCGGTGCTCGCGGTGGTCACCGGGTGGACGATCTTCCCCATCTATTACATGGTGAGCCTCGCGATCACCCCGTGGAGCGACCTCTTCCGGCCGGTGTACTTCGTCCAGCACCCGACCCTCGACAACTTCAAGTTCGTGCTCTTCCAGCAGAGCCCGTTCGTGAAGTACTTCTGGCGCTGGCTGGGCAACAGCCTGCTGGTCTCGACGGCGGTGATGGTGGCGGTGCTCGCGGTGGCCGCGATGGGCAGCTACGCGCTCGGGCGGATCCGCTTCGGCCTGGGCCGCTACATCTCGGGCATGACCCTGTTCACCTACATCATCCCCGCCTCGTTCCTCTCGATCCCGTTCTTCAAGATCATGGGCGACTACGACCTGCTCGACACCTACTGGGCCCTCATTTTCGCCATGACCACGTTCGCGGCGCCCTACGCCTTGTGGGTGCTGTGGGACTACGCCAAGACGATTCCCAACGAGATCGACGAGTCGGCGGCCATCGACGGAGCCGGTCCACTCGCGATCTTCTTCCGGATCTACCTGCCGCTCATCACCCCGACCCTGATCGCGGTGGGGACCTACGCGTTCTTCTTCGCCTGGAACGAGTACCTCTATGCGGTGCTGCTGCTCCAGGGGGAGAAGATGATCACGCTGCCGGTGGGAATGGGCAACTTCCTCACGTCGGACGACTCCCCGTGGAACCTGCTGATGGCGCTCTCGGTGATCTACTCGATCCCGCCCGTGATCTTCTACTACATCTTCCGCCGCTACCTCACCCACGGGCTCGTCTCCGGGGCGGTGCAGGGGACTTGATCATCCGCTCGGCTCGCCTTCGGCTGCGCCTCGCCCAGCCACTGCCCCAGTCATTGCCGTAGCGCTCCTGCGGTGGAGACCGTCTTCGAGGCCTTCCTGAGGACCGCGGCCACCGCGCCGGACGCGCCGTTCCTGTGCGCGCCGCCCGCGCCCGGCCGCCCCTACCATCCCGACGGCGTCGAGCTGAGCTACGCGGAGGTGCGCGCGCAGGTGCTCCGGTTCCGGGACGCCTACGCGGCGGCCGGCTACGGCCACGGCCATCGCGTCGCGCTGCTCTTCGAGAACCGCCCCGAGTTCTTCTTCCACTACCTGGCGGTCAACGCGCTCGGCTGCGGGGTGGTGCCGGTGAATCCGGACTACCGCTACGACGAGCTCGCCTACCAGATGGACCATTCGGAGGCGGACGTGATCGTGTCCATCCCCGAGCGCGTGGCCGCGCTCGAGGCGGTGGCCAAGGAGCGCGGCAAGCCGCTGCCGGTGGTGGACGCGGCCGCGTGGCCGGGCTCGCTGCCGCGCCCCGGGCCCGCGCCCCGCCGGGACGCCCCCGGGCTCGACAGCGAGTGCGGCCTGCTCTACACCTCCGGTACCACCGGCCGGCCCAAGGGCTGCGTGCTCAGCAACTTCTATTACCTCAACGCGGGCGCCTGGTACCGCGGCCTGGGTGGACGGCTCGCCATCGAGCCGGGCCGCGAGCGCTTCCTCAACCCGCTGCCTCTCTTCCACATGAACTGCCTGGCGGTGACCGCGACCTGCGCGATCCTCACCGCGAACTGTCTGATCCTGCCCGAGCGCTTCAGCCCGCGCCGCTGGTGGGGCGACGTCGTCGCCACGCGGGCCACCATCATCCACTACCTGGGAGTGATGCCGCCGCTGCTGCTGAACCAGGAGCCGGTACCCGAGGAGGCCGCGCACCGGGTGAAGGCGGGGCTCGGCGCGGGAGTCGAGCCGGAGCTGCACGAGGCTTTCGAGCGACGGTTCGGGTTTCCGCTGGTGGAGGTCTGGGGCATGACCGAGACCGGGCGCATCTTCTCCGACTGCCTCGAGCCGCGGGCGATCCACACCCGGGCCTTCGGCCGTCCCCGCGACGGCTTCGAGGCCCGCGTGGTGGACGACCAGGACCGCGAGGTCGCCCCCGAGTGCCCGGGCGAGCTGGTCGTCCGCTGGGGCGGACCGGAGGGCCCGCGCCACGGCTTCTTCTCCGGCTATCTCAAGAACGACGAGGCCACGCGCGAGGCGTGGCGGGGCGAGTGGTTCCACACCGGCGACGTGGTGCGCCGGACCGCCGACGGCATGCTGATCTTCGTGGACCGCAAGAAGAACATCATCCGGCGCTCGGGGGAGAACATCGCGGCCGCGGAGGTCGAGGCCACGCTCCAGGCCCACGAGGCGGTCGCCCAGGTCGCGGTGGTGGCGGCGCCCGACGAGATCCGTGAGGAGGAGGTCATGGCCTGCGTGGTGCCGATGCCCGGCGTCACCGCCGACCGGGCCCTCGCCGAGCGGCTCTGCGACTTCTGCCTCGATCGCCTCGCCTACTTCAAGGCGCCCGGCTGGGTGCTCTTCGTCGAGAGCCTGCCCACCACCGGCACCCAGAAGGTCCAGAAGACCCAGATCTTCCCTCCGGGCGAGGACCCGCGGCACCGACCGGGCGCGCTGGACGTCCGGTCCCGCAAGAAGCGCGGCTGATCCGACGCCCGACGCGGGCGCGGCCATGGGCGGGCCTGCCGCGCGTATGCGCTAGAATAGCGGGCATGGCCATTCCCGAGCGCTCCGTGCTCCTGGGCGACCTGATGCGCCGCCGCATCCTGGTCCTCGACGGCGCGATGGGCACCATGATCCAGGGGCGTGGGCTCACCGCCGCCGACTTCGGCGGGCCCAAGTATGAAGGTTGCAACGAGCAGCTCAACCTGACCAGGCCCGACGTCATCGCCGACATCCACGCGGCCTATCTCGAGGCGGGCGCCGACCTCATCTCGACCAATACCTTTGGCTGCGCCCCGTATGTGCTCGCCGAATATGGACTGGCCGAGCGCTGCCACGACATCACCCTGGCCGCGGCCCGGATCTGCCGCGCCGCGGTGGACCGCGCCGACACCGCCGACCGCCCACGCTTCGCGATCGGCGCGATGGGGCCGGGGACGCGGACGATCACGGTCACCGCCAACGTGACCTTCGAGGAGGTGCGCGACGGATACTATCGCCAGGCGCGCGCCCTGATCGAGGGCGGAGTGGACGCGCTGCTGCTCGAGACCTGCCAGGACACGCTGAACGTCAAGGCGGCCGCGATCGGGATCCGCCAGGCCATGGCCGAGGCCGGCGCGAGCCTGCCCCTCATGGTCAGCGGCACCGTCGAGCCGATGGGCACCATGCTGGCCGGGCAGGACGTGGACGCGCTGTACGCCTCGCTCGAGCACCTCGATCTCTTCTCGATCGGGCTCAACTGCGCGACCGGCCCCGAGTTCATGACCGACCACCTCCGCACGCTCTCGGACGTGGCGACGTGCTTCGTCTCGGTCTACCCGAACGCGGGCCTGCCCGACGAGCACGGCCACTACGAGGAGACCGCGGAGAGCCTGGCCCTCAAGATGCGCCGCTTCGTCGACGAGGGCTGGGTGAACGTGGTGGGCGGCTGCTGCGGGACGACGCCGGAGCACACCCGCGCGCTGGCCCGCCTGGTGGCCGGGCGACCCCCGCGTCTCCCCGCGACGGACCGGGCGCCCGCGGTAAGCGGGATCGAGTCGGTGTACCCGAGCGAGGACCTGCGGCCGGTCATCGTGGGTGAGCGCACCAACGTGATCGGCTCCCGACGCTTCAAGGAGCTGATCGTCGAGGAGAAGTTCGAGGAGGCCTCCGAAATCGGGCGGGCCCAGGTCCGGGGCGGGGCCCAGGTGCTGGACGTCTGCCTCGCCAACCCGGATCGCGACGAGGCGGCCGACATGGACCGCTTCATGGACTTCGTGACCCGCAAGGTCAAGGCGCCATTGATGATCGACTCGACCGACGCCCGGGTCCTGGAGCTGGCGCTGCGCAAGTGCCAGGGCAAGGCCCTCGTGAACTCGATCAACCTCGAGGACGGGGAGGAGCGCTTCGAGTCGGTGGTTCCGCTGATCCGCACCTACGGGGCGGCGGTGGTGGTCGGCTGCATCGACGAGGACAAGCAGCAGGGCATGGCGGTGACCCGGCAGCGCAAGCTGGCCATCGCGGAGCGGACCCACGAGCTGCTCACCGGCAAGTACGGGGTCCCCGAGCGCGACCTGATCTTCGACCCGCTCGTCTTCCCGGTGGGCACCGGCGACGCCAACTACATCGGCTCCGCGGTCGAGACCATCGAGGGGGTGCGGGCGATCAAGACGCGCTTCCCCCAGGCCAAGACCATCCTCGGCATCTCCAACGTGTCCTTCGGCCTGCCCACCGCGGGCCGCGAGGTGCTGAACGCGGTCTTCCTCTACGAGTGCACGAAGGCGGGCCTCGACTACGCGATCGTCAACAGCGAGCGGCTCGAGCGCTACGCCTCGATCCCCCCGGAGGAGCGCAAGCTCGCCGAGGATCTGATCTACTGGCGCGGCGCGGACCCGGTCGCCGCCTTCGCGGCCCACTTCCGCGGCCGCACCCGCGCGGCGAAGGACACCGGCGTCAAGCTGCCCCTCGACGAGCGGCTCGCCCGCTACATCGTGGAAGGCTCCAAGGAAGGCCTGCTCGACGACCTGGCCCTGAAGCTCGAGGAGGCGGGCGCGCTCGACATCATCAACGGGCCACTGATGAAAGGGATGGAGGAGGTCGGTCGCCTCTTCAACGACAACCAGCTCATCGTGGCCGAGGTGCTCCAGTCCGCGGAGGCCATGAAGGCCTCGGTGGCCTATCTCGAGGGCTTCATGGCCAAGGACGAGAACGCCTCCCGCGGCACCATCGTGCTCGCGACCGTGAAGGGCGACGTCCACGACATCGGCAAGAACCTGGTCGAGATCATCCTCAAGAACAACGGCTACCGGATCGTCAACCTCGGGATCAAGGTTCCGCCCGAGGACCTGATCGCCGCGTACCACAGCCACAAGCCCGACGCGATCGGCCTCTCCGGGCTCCTGGTGAAGTCGGCCCAGCAGATGGTGATCACCGCCCAGGACCTGCGCGCGGCCGGCGTGGAGATCCCGCTCTTCGTGGGCGGGGCCGCGCTCACCCGCAAGTTCACCGCGACCCGGATTGCCAGCGAGTACGGCGGCCTCACCCTCTACGCGAAGGACGCGATGGACGGCCTCGACCTGGCCAACCGGCTCTTCGGCGCCACCACGCGGGACGCGCTGGTGGAGCGCCTGCGCGCCGATCAGGAAGCGCTGCGCGCGGGCTCCGAGACCGCCGCGGGGACCGCGGTGGCTCCCGCACCCGCTTCCGCGCCGAGCCGCTCCGCGGTCTCGCGTAGCGCGCCGGTGCCGACCCCGCCGGACCTCAAGCCCCACCTGCTGCGGAACGTCCCGCTGACCCACGTCTTCCCGTACCTGAACCTCCAGATGCTGCTGGGCCGGCATCTCGGCGTGAAGGGCTCGGTGGCGCGGCTGCTCGAGCAGGGCGATCCCAAGACGGTCGAGATCAACGAGGTCGTGGAGCAGCTCGAGCGGGAGGCGATCGGGCAGGGGCTGATCCAGGCCAACGGCCTCTACCGCTTCTACGAGGCGGCGGCGGCCGGCGACGATCTCGTGCTCTTCGACGAGGGCGCAGAGGCCGCGCGCTTCCACTTCCCGCGCCAGACCGCCGGCGAGCGGCTCTGCCTCTCCGACTACGTGCGCGAGCAGGGCGGCGGCGAGAAGGACTACGTGGCCCTCTTCGCGGTCACCTGCGGGGCGGGGGTGCGCGACCTCGCCGAGCGCTGGAAGGAGGAGGGCCACTACCTCCGCTCCCACGCGCTGCAGGCCCTGGCGATCGAGACCGCGGAGGCCTTCGCCGAGATGCTGCACGCCCGGCTGCGCACCCAGTGGGGCTTCCCGGATCCGCCCGGCCTGCCGCTCTCGGACAAGCTGAAGGCACACTACCGCGGCATCCGGGTGTCGTTCGGGTATCCGGCCTGCCCGGATCTCTCGGATCAGCGCATCCTGTTCGATCTGCTCCGGCCCGAGCAGGTGGGCCTCGACCTCACCGAGGGCTACATGATGGACCCGGAGGCGTCGGTCTCCGCGCTGGTCTTCCACCACCCCGAGGCCAAGTACTTCAAGGCCGAGTAAACCTCGGCGCTTCGGCGAGCCAAATGACCACGCAAGCAGAATGCACGATCGTCGTGATGCCCAGGGACCGCTTCTCCACCACCTCGGCCTGCCTGGACTCCATTCTCGAGAATACTCCCGGGCCCTTCGAGCTGAAGGCGCTGCTGGGAGGCGCCCCGGCGCACTTGAAGGCGCGCTGGCTGGAGCGCTACGCGAGCCGCGTGGACTTCACGTTTCTACCCGACTTCAAGAATGGCGCCGAGCTGAGAAACCTCGCGCTCCGGACCATTCGGACGCCGCTGGCCGTGTTCCTGGACACCGACGTCTACGTCCGGCCGAACTGGCTCGACCCGCTCCTCCAGTGCCAGCGCGAGACCGGTGCCGATCTGGTCGTCCCGGTGGTTCTGGATCGGAACGACCTGATTCACACGGCCGGAAACGATTTCTTCATCACGTACCGCAACGGTCAGGCCTACGGGATCATGGAGCTCCGCTATGCGCATCATCCGGTCTACAGCGGCGGGACAAATCTGAAGAGGCAGGACATCGCCTTTGGGGAGATTCACTGCCATCTGGTCGTAGCCGCGACGGCCGCGAAGCTGGGCATCTACGACGAGCGACTCCGCGAAGGTCATGAGATTGATTCCGGACTGACGCTCTCCCGGCACGGTCGACGGATGATGTTCGAACCCAGGTCCATGGTCTATCTGACCTATCCGGAGCAGCTGGACGACATTGACGACGTGAGCATCTATGTCTGGAAATGGGACATGCCGGCGATGCTCGAAGGCTGGGACTACTTCAAGAAGAAATGGAATATCGACGTCAATCCGGATGGGCGCTACGAACGCTATCTGCGCGATGTCGTCAACACGCGCGTCGGCCGCTGGACGCGGCGCTGGCCGTCACGCTTCTCCATCGCGGTGGATCGCGCGCGCCGTCGGTTGCGGGGTGCCCTGGTTGGGCGGTAGCGGGTCGACCGGATCCGCGAGCGGTCGGGCCAGGCGCGCGGGCCGCATGGCGACCCCGTGACCCGCTCTTGAGGCGCGGCTCGGGTTAGCCCGACACGCCCCCATGCGTCGACTGCCGCAGGCCCCCGGTGTGAGCGCCCGCTTCCTCGGTCTGCTCGCCGAGGAGCCGCTCGACCGGAGCCGGATCCTCGACGTGGGCTGCGGGGCGGGGCGCATCTCGCTCGCCCTCGCGCCCGCCTCGAAGTGGGTCGTCGGTCTCGACCGCGAGGCGCCGCTGATCGAGGAGGCCCGACGGCGCGCGGCGGGCGCGAAGCTCACGAACGTGGAGTTCCACGAGGCCGACGTCGAGGCCGATCCGTACGAGCCGTGGCGCCCCGACCTCGTCACCGCCCATCTCTGCGCCTCGGATACCATCATCGAGCGCGCGGCCCGGGCCCTGGCGCCCGGCTCCTGCCTCGCGATGGTGTCCTTTCATGTGGACCAGTGGAAGGAGACCGGCAAGGTGTCGCGCTTCGCCTACGACGAGCGCCGCATGCGCGCCGCGCTGGAGACGCGCGGCTTCGCGGTCGAGGCGCTCGAGGTCGATCGCGACGTGCGTCGTTTCGACTCGGTCGAGGAGGGCCTGGCCGCCGCGGTGGGTCTCGAGGACCGCTGGAAGGCCGACGGCCGCTGGTTCCGCTACATCGCCTTCCTGGAAGGCGGCGGCCGCACGCTCACGCGCAGCCACCTCATCGTGAAGGGGCGGCGCGCTTGACCCTCGCCACCACGGTCCTGACCGACTCCGTCAAGACCCTCGCCCTCGAGCTGGGCTTCGACCTCGTGACCGCGGGCCCGGCCACGCCGCCCGAGCACGGCCCGGCCCTCCGTCATTGGCTCGAAGCGGGCCACGCCGGCACCATGGGCTATCTGGAGCGCCGCGTGGAAGAGCGCCTCGACCCCGCGCGCGTGCTGCCCGGGGCGCACTCCGTCCTGTGCGTGGCGCTCAACTACTTTCAGGGCGAGCCGACGGATCCTTCCTGGGGGCCGGTGGCCCGCTACGCCTGGGGACGCGATTACCACGACGTCATCGGGCCGCGGCTCGAGCGGCTCGCCGGGCACCTGGCCGAGGCCGCGGGCGCCCGCAGCCGAGGCTACGTGGACACCGGGCCCGTCCTCGAGCGCGACCTCGCCGCGCGGGCCGGCCTCGGCTGGATCGGCAAGAACACCATGCTGCTCCACCCCCAGCTCGGCTCCTGGTTCTTCATCGGCGTGCTGCTGACCACCGCGCAGCTGGCTCACGACCAGGCTCTCGCCGATCGCTGCGGCACCTGCCGCGCCTGCCTCGACGCGTGCCCGACCGATGCCTTCGTGGCGCCCTACGTGCTCGACGCCGGGCGCTGCGTGTCCTACCTCACGATCGAGCATCGGGGCGACATCGAGCCTGCGGCTCACGCCGGGATGGCCGGCTGGCAGTTCGGCTGCGACATCTGCCAGGACGTCTGTCCCTGGAACCGCAAGACGCCTCTGACGCGGGAACCCGCCTTCGCGCCCGCCGCGCCGTTTCCCGGCGCCGCGAGCGTCTCGATCATGGACGACGAGTCGCTCCGGCATCGCTTCGCCGGGACTCCGCTGCTTCGAGCGAAGCCTTCGGGGCTGCGTCGTAACGCCAAGATTTACCTGGAGAATCAGTCATGAATCTCGATATCGGTCTGATGACGTTCGATCTCCAGGCGGTGGCCGGCTACGCGCGACGGGCGGAGGAGATGGGCTTCGGCGCAATCTGGTCCGCAGAGACGCGCCACGATCCGTTCCTGCCGCTGGCGGTCGCGTCCACCACCACGTCCCGCATCGGCCTCGGCACCGCGATCGCGGTCGCGTTCCCGCGGAGCCCGATGGTCCTGGCCCACATCGCCTGGGACCTGCAGAAGGCCTCGGGCGGCCGCTTCAGCCTGGGCCTGGGCTCCCAGGTGAAGGCGCACAACGAGCGGCGGTTCTCGATGCCCTGGGAGCCCCCGGGACCACGGATCCGCGAGGTCGTCCAGGCGCTGAGGGCGATCTGGGACTGCTGGCAGGGCGGCGCGCCGCTCGACTTCCGTGGACGCTCCTACCGCTTCGACCTCATGACGCCCTTCTTCAACCCGGGGCCCATCGAGCATCCGCGCATCCCGATCTACCTGGCCGGGGTCAATCCGCAGATGTGCCGGATCGCGGGAGAGGTCGCGGACGGCCTGCACGTCCACTCCTTCCACAGCGCGCGCTACCTGCGCGAGTGCGTGCATCCCTCGGTGCAGGAGGGGCTCAATCGCGGCGGCCGCTCGCGCGCCGACTTCACCTTCCGCGCCTCGACGATGGTGGTCCTGGGCGACTCCGAGGAGGAGCGGCGCCGGAACGCGCGGGCGGTGAAGAAGCAGATCGCGTTCTACGCGTCGACTCGGACCTATCAGGCGGTGCTCGCGGTCCACGGGCTCGACGAGATCGTCCCGCGCCTGCACGCGAAGTCGCTCGCGGGCGACTGGGAGGGCATGGCCGATCTCATCAGCGACGAGACGCTGGACCACTTCGCGGTGAGCGGGTCGTTCGCGACGATCGGGGAGCGGATCCGCGAGCGCTACCGCGGCCTCTACGACCGAACCCAGCTCTACCCGTCGTTCCAGCCCTCCCTCGATGATCCGCGCTGGCCCGCCGTCCTCGCCGGCTTCCAGGGCCCCCGAGGGCCTATGCTACAATCCGACCGCGAGAGGAGATCGGCATGGCCATCCTGAAAGTCGCGCGTCTCGGACACCCGGTGCTTCGCAGGGTCGCCGCGCCCGTCCCGGTCAGCGAGATCCGTTCCACGGAAACCCAGCGGCTGATCGACGACATGATCGAGACGATGCGGGAGTACAACGGGGCCGGCCTGGCCGCGCCGCAGGTGCACGCGCTCAAGCAGATCTGCGTGATCGAGGTGCACGGCAACCCGCGCTATCCCGACGCGCCCGCCATTCCGCTGACCGTCCTGATCAACCCGGCGGTGACCCCGCTCACCGACGAGATGGAAGACGGCTGGGAGGGCTGCCTCTCCGTGCCCGACATGCGGGGTGTCGTCCCGCGCTTCGGATCGGTGCGTCTCGAGGCGCGCGACCGCGAGGGCAACCCCATCGAGGTGGTCGCCAAGGAGTTCTTCGCCCGGGTGATCCAGCACGAGACCGATCACCTGAACGGCATCGTCTACGTCGACCGGATGCGCGACCTGTCGACGCTCACGCACCTGGCCGAGTGGAACCGCTACTGGCTCGGCAACCAGGAGCAGGACGACTAGCCGGAGCCGCCCATCAAGGCCGTCGCCGTCGTCCGCGATCTCTTCTTCGTCGCCCGCATCCGGGAGACCGCCCGCCTGGTCGGCACCCCGCTGGTCTTCGCCCGCACCCCCGAGGA
>Ga0134127_10002108_pt1 | contig 14500 bp, 10 predicted proteins | sample KB31753_FD_96459 | JGI IMG/M metagenome (GOLD analysis project Ga0134127, IMG submission 96459) | Terrestrial soil microbial communities with excess Nitrogen fertilizer from Kellogg Biological Station, Michigan, USA - KB3-175-3 | ecosystem: Environmental > Terrestrial > Soil > Unclassified ...
CGCCACCGGCCGCATCCCGGCCGTGATCGTCATCCACGAGAATCGCGGCCTGAACCCGCACATCGAAGACGTCGTCCGCCGCGCGGCGGTGGCTGGCTTCATGGCGATCGGGCCCGACGCGCTCACCCCGGTGGGCGGCTATCCCGGCACGGACGAGGCGGGCGCCGAGCTGCAGCGCAAAGTCGACCCGCAGAAGATGATGGCGGACTTCGTCGCGACCGCCCGGTACGTCAAGGGGCGCCCCGACAGCAGCGGTCGCCTGGGCGCGGTCGGTTTCTGCTTCGGCGGCGGCGTCGTCAACAACCTGGCGGTGCAGCTGGGCCCGGACCTCGCCGCCGGCGCGCCGTACTACGGCGGCCAGCCGCGCGCGGAAGACGTGCCCAAGATCAAGGCGGCGATGCTCATTCATTACGCGGCCGACGACGAGCGGATCAATGCTGGATGGCCGGCGTACGAAGCCGCGCTGAAAGCCAACAAGATCAGCTATCAGCAGTTCACCTACCCGGGCACGCAGCACGGGTTCCACAACGACACGACACCGCGGTTCAACAAGGAAGCCGCCGCGCTGTCGTGGCAGCGCACAATCGAGCACTTCAACAAGAACCTGAAGACGACCTAGCGCCGCGAATACCGGGTGTCCTTATTTCCAAAAAGGACACCCGGTTTCACGGTCCGTCCCTTGCAAATCACCGGGCGGAGGTTACCCAATGGCCCCGCCCCCCGCCGCCGGCGCCGCCGCCTCAAACGCGGCCCATGTCCTCTCCCTCGTCAAATCAGCCTCCGCGCTCCGCCGCGACGATATTGAAGGGCTGGCCACCGCGCTGCTCGATCTGGGTGGTGGGTACGAATCTGCCCTGCGGACCGTCATGTCGATGCAGCGGCTGCTCGAACGCGTCCGGCGTTCGGAGGACGTCTCAGCCGAATCCGGGCTGTTGCTGCAAGAGATGTCGCGTCAGGTCGCGGCGCTCAATGAATGCAGCGCGGCCATGACCCGCTGCCTCGATAGCACTCGTGGCCTTCTCTCCTCGATGAAGAGTGACCGTGGCGACTAGCTCGGCTACACTGGCACGGCCGCGACGTCGCCGTGCCCCTGGCTCCTGATTCGGTTCCCTCGAGCGAAACATCTCTGGTGCGGGCGCTTGGCGTCCGCCAGTTGACGGCCGCCGTCATCAATACGACAGTCGGCGCGGGAATCTTCGTCATTCCGGCGCTCGTCTCCGCCGACCTGGGTGCGGCCGCACCGGTCGCCTTCCTCCTGTGCGCGGCCATCATGGGGTGCGTCACGATCAGCGTGGCGATGGCGGGAAGCCGCGTGTCGGTGACCGGCGGCATTTACGCCTACGTCGAAGCCGCCTTCGGCCCATTCGTTGGGTTCATCGCCGGCGTGCTGCTGTGGCTCACCAACGTGCTCGCGGTGTCGGGGGTCGCGAGCGCCCTGCTCGACCAGTTCGCCGCCCTCGTCCCTGGCGTCGCGCCCAGGGCGGCACACGTCGGCGTGCTCGTGTTGCTGCTGGCCGCGCTGGCGTGGCTGAATGCACGCGGTGTGCGCGTCGGGACACGGCTGGTCGAAGGGATCACCGTCGCCAAGCTGGCGCCGCTCCTGGTGTTCATCGTAGTGGGCGCGTTTTTCGTCGATCCGGCGGCGATTGCCTGGCCCGGACTTCCCCCGGCCGACGCGATTGGCCGCAGCGTCCTGCTGCTGATCTTTGCGTATGCCGGCATCGAAGTCGCGGTGGCGCCGAGCGGTGAGGTGCGGAATCCGTCCCGGACGGTACCGCGCGCGGTGTTCGTCGCGCTGGCGGCCACGACGGCGCTATACATCGCGATTCAGCTCGTCGCGCAGGGCGTGTCAGGGCAGGCGCTGGCTCAACAGACGAGTACCCCGCTCGCCGATGCGGCGGGCCGGTTCCTCGGGCGGGCCGGCGTCACCCTGATGCTCGTCGGCGCCGTCTGCTCGATGTTCGGCTACTTGTGCGGCGACATGCTGAGCACACCGCGAACCCTGTATGCGCTGGCACGCGACGGTTTTCTGCCGAAGGTGTTCTCGCGCATCCGGCCGGCAACGCACACGCCGGCGGTCGCCATCTGGACGCACGCCGCGCTCGTGCTGGCCTTCGCGAGCACGAACACGTTCCAGTCGCTCGCGATCATCGGGAATGTCGGGCTGCTCATTCTGTACTTCCTGGCGTGCGCCGCCGCCGTGGAGCTCACCCGCCGCGACGTGCGGATCGACGGCCCTCCATTCGCGCCCGCCGGCGCCTGGATTGGCCCGGTGGCTGGAGGGGTGTTGTTACTCTTGATTCTGTCGACCGCGACCGCCCCTGAGTTTGCGGTGACAGCCGTCGTGCTCGCCGTCGCCGCGGTGGTGTATGCCCTCCGGGCAAGCCGCCTTCGCCTTCCTCGCCCAAGGCCGTAGATAATTGACGCTCATGCGATTCCGGTCATTCTGCGTGAGCTGTGCCCTGGCCCTGCCGTTGACGGCGGCGGCTGCCCCGCCGCAAGAACTGGACATCGAAGCCATTCGCGCCACCAAGCGCGTGACGGCGGTCCGCATTTCCGAACCAATCGTCGTCGACGGCGTGCTCGACGAGCCCTCCTGGGCGCTGGCCGAGCCTGCGGTCGATTTCTACCAGCAGTTCCCCGACGAATTCGGCCCCGCCAGCGAGCGCAGCGAAGTGCGCTTTCTGTACGACGGCGACATGCTGTACGTCGGCGCGATGCTGTACGACGACGAGCCGGGCCGGCTGATCATCGACTCGCTGCGGCGCGACTTCTCGAACTTTCAGAGCGACTCGTTCCTGCTCGTCTTCGACACCTTCCTCGATCGCCGCAACGGCTACGGATTCAACACCAACGCCGGCGGCGCGCAGCGCGACGTGCAGTCCACCGAAAACGGCCGGCGCAACGATGCCAACTGGAACGGCGCCTGGTTCACCCGCTCGAAAGTGCTGGAAAACGGCTGGAGCACAGAGATCGCGGTGCCCTTCAAGACGCTCCGCTTTCCTCAGGGCGATCTGCAGGAGTGGGGACTCCAGATCCAGCGCATCATCCGCCGGAAGAATGAATATGCTACCTGGACGCCCGTGCCGCGCCAGTTCTCGCATTACTCGGTCAGCTACGCCGGCCGGCTGACCGGTATCAGCGGCGTCCAGAGCGGCAGCGACTTCCGGATTACGCCGTTTACGACCGGGCAATTCACCACCGGGCGAGCCGGGACGCAGGGGTGGGACCGCGACGGTGACGCGGGGGTGGACCTGAAATGGGGCGTGACATCGTCGCTGCTCCTCGATGCCAGCTACCGCACCGACTTTTCCCAGGTCGAAGCCGACGAGCAGCAGATCAACCTGACGCGTTTCAGCCTCTTCTTTCCTGAGAAGCGCCAGTTCTTCCTCGAGAGCCCGGCCAGCTTCCAGGTGGGTCTAGGCCAGGTCGAGGCCCAGCGCCGTGACCTGGTCCCATTCTTCACACGGAGGATCGGGCTTTCCCCCTCGGGCCAGCCGATTCCGGTCATCGGCGGCCTGCGGTTGACGGGACGTGCCGGCGGCACCGGCATCGGCCTGCTGTCGATGCAGACAGACGAGTTCGACGGTGATCCCGGCGCCAACTTCACCGCCGCGCGCGTGAGCAGGAACCTCACGAGCAAGGCCACCGTCGGCGGCTTCTATTTCGGCCGCGAAACGACCACCAGCCGGAGTTTCAACCGGGTTTCGGGTGCCGAACTCCGGCTCGCCCCCACGCCGGCGGTGGAAATCGAGGCGTTTGCCATGCGAAGCGAGACCGACGGCGAGCCGGGCGACTGGGCCGGGCGGACCAGCCTGGTGCTCGATACCAACGCACATCGAGCGCGCATCGGCCTCACTCACGTCGGCGACGCCTTCCGCCACGATCTCGGGTTCGTCCGCCGGCGCGGCATCGCCACGCTGTTCGGCGGATACGAGCGCCTGTTTCGACCGGCCAATACCGGGGCATTCATGCGCGAGCACAGCCTGGGCATCGAATTCGATGCGACCGGCGACGACCGCTACGATCGATCGCTCACGCGCGTCGGAAGCGTGCTCTACGGATTGCAGTTTCGCGACGGCGCCACGCTGAACGCCCGGGTGAACACGACCTACGAGCGGCTGGACACGCCGTTCAGCGTCGGTCCCGGCCTGCGCATCGAGCCCGGCGAGCACGCGTTCGACAGCGTCGCCGTCGACTACCGCTCGGACCAGAGCGCCATGCTGTCGGTCAACGCAGAAATGGAAGCCGGGGAATACTGGACGGGCACTCAGCGGGTTGGGGGCGGCGGGCTGCGCTTCCGCCTCAACGAGCACGTGGCAGCGAGTGCCAGCATCACGCGAAACGCCATCAACCTGCCGCAGGGCAGCTTTGCCGCCAACCTCGAGCGGTTTCGGCTCGACTGGTCGTTCACCCCGAGAATGTTCCTCAATGCGTTCGTCCAGTACAACGGCGAAGCGGACACCTGGTTATCAAACATCCGGTTCAACTTCATCCATCGTCCGTTGAGCGACATCTACGTCGTCTGGAACGAGAACCGGACGCCCGGCGATACTCAACGCGCCCTGATGCTGAAGTACACACATCTGATTGCGTTCTAAGTTCCCGCCACGGGTCTTGCTATGATCAAGTTGATGCGCTCGCGATCGCTTCGCCCTTTGCTCCTATGTACGCTCCTGGCACTCGCCGGCTGCAGTCCCGGTGTGCCGTTCCATGTGAAAACAGTTCAGCTGGGTAAGTCGCTGAACCCCGACAACAGCGTCGGCACGCACACGACGCGCTTCAAGCCGGACGATACGGTGTACGTGTCGCTTCTTTCGGACGAACCGGGCGAGGGGACTGTTACCGCCCGCTGGATGTTTGGCGGTCAGCTCGTCAGCGAGGCGAGCAAGCCCGTGTCATACATGCGGCCGGCAGCCACCGAGTTCCACCTGCAGAACTCCGGCGGCTTCCCAGCCGGCGAGTATCGCGTCGATATTCTGGTGAACGGCCAGCCGGCCGCCACTCGCGCGTTCAGAGTCGAGGGATAGCGCCGGCTTACTCTCTTGCAGCGCCCGCTCTCGGATCTCTCGGATCGAGCTTGCCCTCGGTGGCTCTGATTTGCGCGCCCATCACGAGATTGATCAAGCCGTAATTCTGTTCGTGACACGCGAACTCATACAGAGGGGGATCGATCCTCGGCAGCGGAGCCTCGGCCGACCACGACGTCGTCCATGTCTTCGGATCGGTGACCGTGTACTCGTAACGGAGCGTATTCGGATCGAGCACGCTGAAGCGTTCGACGATCTTGAGACCGTCGGTCGATCCCTGGAAGTTCGTCGAGGGTGCCGGATCGTTGAAGTTCGTGGTCTCGACGACGAGCGTATTGCCCTCCCAGTGGCCGCGCGAGTCTCCGTTCCACTGCCTGACGGTTTGTGGAAGGTGCGGACGTGCGGCCAGCGGGATGATGCGGACGTCGCTGTTCGACTGATGCACGATCGTGACGTAGTCCGGAGTCTGGAAGATCTGAATCTCGGTACTCACGCCTGCCGACGTCGCTTCAGTGGACCCCGGCTGCCCGCCACGGACGAGTGGTATGGCTCCGAGCCCCAGGATGCAGCGCGTGTAGAGGTTTGCGAAGATCCCCACGCCAGTCTGGTGGTCTCTCGTCTTGGCCAGGGCGGCCGCGTCAGCCCGTCGTTTTTGCGCCTCTGGTGTGAGAGGAGGGACCGTGCCGGTCGCCGGTTCAACAATCAGCGCGGTGCGCATGTTCGGCCGGACCGGGCTCTGCCAGGCCTCCATCCCGAACTCTTTCCAGTCGTAATGAACAACCGCCGGATCGGCGCTGGCGTCGGTGTCGGCCTGGTTCGTGAACGCGCCGATCGCCTCTTCCTTCGTGTACAGCGGCTTCGCGACGTTGCGGGGGCGCTGCAGCGGCGTATACGTTGCGGTGATGTAATAGCCTCGCAGGTCCGGATGGCCCCACGGGGTCTTCGGGGGATTCGCCGGAAGCGGCTTGCTCGGATCGTAGACCTTCGCGACTGCCTCCGCCTTCTTTCTCGCGAGCTCAGCCTCCCAGGCCTTTGCCGCTTCCTCTTCGGAGCGGAAAGACGCCTTTCGGGCGGCCTCTTCGATCTCGGCCCGGGTCTGGCCCGCGGCAAGCGTGGGAACCCCCAGAACGACCGCCATCACCGACGCTACAACACCCGACGCGACGACAACTCGCTTGCGCATGTGAAATCTCCTGAATTCCCGGCCCTTTAGTCTACCAAAGGTTATCTGCCACCATCAGTCGGGGTCGCCACTCGCGGATCCCTCGGATCGAGCCGGCCCTCGGTGGCTCTGATCTGCGCGCCCATCACCAGGTTGATCAGCCCGTAATTCTGCTCGTGGCACGCGAACTCGTACAGCGGTGGTGGAATTCTCGGCAACGGCGCCTCGACTGACCAGGGCCGCGTCCACGTCTTTGGGTCGCTGACGGTGTACTCGTAGCGCAACGTGTTCGCATCGACGATGGTGAAGCGCTCGGTCAGCTGCAGGGCCTCAGTGGCGCCCTGGAAATGCGTCGCCGGAGCCGGGTCATTGAAACTGGTCGTCTGCACGACAAGAGTGTTCCCCTCCCAGCGGCCACTGGAATTGCCGTACCACTGACGGACGCTCTGGGGAAGACGCGGACGTCCATTCAGCGGGATGATCCGAACGTCGGTATTTCTCTGCTGAACGAGCACCACGTAGTCCGGGGTCTGAAAGATCTGCATCTCCGTCGTCACGCCACCGGCGCCGGCTGCGGAATCGGAGCCAGGAGCTCCGCCGTCGATCAGCGGCGCAGCCCCGCCACCCAGGACGCAGCGGGTGTACAGGTTTCCGAAGATCTGGACGCCGGTCTGCGGATCTCTCTGACGACGCTGAGCAGCAGCATCGGCACGTCGCTTCTGCGCCTCCGGCGTCAGGGCAGGAATCTTCCCGTCCGGGGTGTCCGTAATCAAGCCGGTGCGCAGGTTCGGACGGACGGGACTCTGCCACGCATCCATTCCAAACTCTTTCCAGTCGTAATGAACGGTAGCCGGATCCACACCAGCATCGGAGGTGGTCGCAAACGTGAACGCGGAAACGGCCTCCTCCGGCGTATAGAAGGCCTTCGTCACTTTGTCCGGGCGCTCGAGCGGCGTGTACATCGCGGTCAAGTAATAGCCACGAAGGTCCGGAGCGCCCCACGGGGTCTTGGGCGGATTCGCCATGGCCGGCTTGCGCGGGTCATAGACCCTGCCGGGCGCCTCGGCGAGTCTCCTGGCGACCTCCGCTTTCCAGTAGGCCATCGCCTCCTCGGACGAGTGCGGCGACGCCTTTCGGGCCGCCTCCGCGACGTCGGCTCGCGAGGGAGCCTGGCCTCGAAGACCAACCGGCATTGCCAGCACGATCAGCATCGTGACGAGAGTGACTGCACCCGACCGCACGAGAACATGTTTGCGCATCTGGCTACCTCCCGATTGCAACGCTCACTTGGCCTTTCTCGGCCCAGGTCGATACAGTCCAAGCGGGTCGTACATCATTTCTTCTACGAATGGTACACAGTTGAATTCGACGAGCTGGAGATTGGGTTCCAGGCGGCGATAAATCGGGAAGCTCATCTTCCACGGCCGCGTGAACACTTTCGGGTCGTCGATGGTCGCTTCGTACAGAAGATAGTTCGGGCCGCTGGGCGTCCAGCGCTCGGTCACGTGCATCGCATCGCTGTGGAAGTTCCCGGCCCGGTCGAACCACGTGTACTCGTTCATCCCGGTCACGTCGACGACGAGCGTGTCGCCGTCCCACCGGCCGTTCGACCAGCCCATCCAGGAATCGACCGGCGCCTCTGACTTGACGTCCATGTAGATCCAGCGGACCGACCACTTGTACTCGTACACGATCATGATCTGTTCGCGGTTCTGGAAAATCTGAAACGGAAACGGCATGTAGTTGGCGCGCGGCACGCCCGGCCGATAGCACTGCAGCTCGGGGTCGCCGCTGTCGTACCGGCTCGGATCGTTGGCGACCTTGACGGTCATCCGGTTCTCGAAGTTGCGCTTTTTTTTCTCCAGCGCCTCTGGCCGATACGGCAGCTCGTTGCCTTCGACGATGCCCATCCCCCCGGGCTGAGCCCCCCACACCCCCATGATGGCGGCCTTGGGTCCCGCTTGCGCTTCGTGCGCGAGGATGTCCCAGTTCGCGGTATTGAAGGCCTGCCAGATCCCGCTCAAGTTCGGTTTGCCGTCCATGCGGGCGACGCCTGCGGTTGAAGGGGACAGCCCCGCCGGAGAGGGGGCCTGGCCCGCGATCGGGATTACCGCAAGGGACAGCGTGCCCGCGGCCACAGCCGCCATCGCCGCGCTCTTCAGCCGAATCTGCATTGGATACCTCTGACCTCACCCGGCAAAAAGCCGGACATGCGTATAATACGCGCGCTCGGGAACGTCAAGCGCGTGAATTAATACCCCAGCGCGAGCCCGTCCTTGCGCGGATCGGACCCACCCATCAGCACGCCGGTGTTGCCGTCAATCATGACCGCCTGGTAGCCACCGACGGCCCCGCGGCCATCGAGCAGCACGTTTCCGCGCTGCTGCAGGGATTTCAGCGCGGCAGGCGAAATTCCGCTCTCCACGGCGAGCCCTTCTTCCAGGTGCCGCACACGCGGCGCGTCCCCTGCTTCCTGCACGTTCATGCCGAAGTCGACGACATTGACGACGATCTGGGCGTGGGCCTGCGCCTGGTTGTCGCCGCCCATGACGCCAAACGCCATGAATGGCTCGCCGTCCTTCATCAGGAACGCAGGCACGAGTGTATGGAGCGGCCGCTTGCCCGGGGCCAGGCGATTTGGATGGTCTTTCTCAAGCGTGAACCCGAGCCCGCGATTGTGCAGCATCACGCCCGTTCCCGGCGTGACGATGCCCGAACCGAAGTCGGAGAACAGCGAATTGATGAACGAGATCACGTTGCCACGGCCATCGGCCGCCGCGAGGTAGACGGTGTCGCCGCGGTCGCGGCCGTCGAACGCAACCCGTGACGAATATGCCGCCGATACTCGGGCGTCATTGATGTCCCGGCGCCGCATCGCCGCGTACTCCTTCGAGATCAGCGCCGCGAGGGTTGACGGCGGAACGAGCGCTGGATCCGCCAGGTGCGCGGCGCGATCGGCGAACGCGATGCGCTTGGCCTCGGCAAGCCGGTGCAGGTAGTCGGCGCTGTTGTGGCCAAGCGCGGCGACGTCGTACCCCTCGATGATGTTGAGCATCTCGAGGGCGACGAACCCCTGTGTGTTGGGCGGCAGCTCGTACAGGTCGTAGCCGCGGTAGGTCGTGCTGATCGGGTCGACCCAGTCGGCGCGGTGGGCGGCGAAGTCTTCGACGGTCAGGAACCCGCCCTGCTTTTGATTGTCGTGCGCGATCGCTTCCCCGATCGGCCCCCGGTACACCGCGGCGCTTCCGTCGCGGGCGATCTGCTCGAGTGTCCGTGCAAGATCGGGGTTGCGAAATATTTCTCCAGGCCGCGGCGCCCGGGCGCCCGGCAGAAAGCAGGCGGCTGCCGCCGGATCGAGCCTCGACGCCGCGGCGGCCCACTGGGCGGCGATCACCTCCGACACCGGGAAGCCGTCGCGCGCGTAGCGGATGGCCGGCTCGAGCGCGCGGGCGAGCGTGATGCTGCCGCACTCCTGCAGGAGCTCAGACCAGCCTGCGACCGCACCCGGCACGGTAATCGGATAAACGCCGTCCGCGGGCATCGTCGTGATGCCTTGTCGGATCAGCGCATCCGCGTTCGCGCGGGACCCTGCGCGCCCGCTCGAGTTGAGGCCGCGGAGACGCTTCGCCCGGGGGTCGTAGACAATCGCAAACACGTCGCCGCCGACGCCGGTCATCGTCGGTTCGACCACTGCCAGGACGGCAGCGGCCGTGATCGCTGCGTCGACGGCGTTGCCACCCGAATGAAGGACCTGAAGACCCGCCGCAGATGCGAGCGGCTGACTCGTCGCGATGACGCCGTTGCGCGCAAGCACCGGCGAGCGCGTGCCGCGAGGATTACCTGTCGGTCGATCGCTCATTTTCTAGAACAAGGCACAAAGCAGAAGGCCCAAGTCACAACGATGTGTGACTTGGGCCATTGTGACTTGAGCCTTCTGACTTGTGCCTTGTGCCTTGACCGAGTTACCGCGTGCCCGTCGCCGGCGCCGCCGCGTCGTACACCACGCGGCCGCCGACGATGGTCATCACCGATTTGATCGTGCGGATCTCTTCAGCCGGCACCGTCAGGTAGTCCTTGTCCGCAATGAACAGGTCCGCCAGCTTGCCCGGAGCAATCGAGCCGAGGTCGTTCTCACGATTGACGAAGTACGAGTTGTTGCGCGTGTGCGCGATCAGCGCGTCTTCCCTGCTGATCGGGTACTTCATCGTGATCGGTCCGTTGCCGATGATCCGGCCGGTGACCGCCCAGCCCAGCGTCGTGAACGGCCGGAACTGGTTGACCTCGAAGGCGTCGGTGCCGAAGCCCCAGTGGATGCCGCTGTCCTGCACCATCTTGAGGTTGGGCATCGCGTAGCCGCGTTCGCCGTGACGGCGGACGAACGCCGCGCCGGAGATGACGCCGCGGGGGTGGATCGCGATCCACATCCCGAGCGCCTTCATGCGATCGAGCTGGTTCTGCGTCACCTGTTCCATGTGCATGAAGGTCCAGCGCTTACCGCGGACCGGCACTTCCTTGGCAAACGCCTCGACCTGCTTCAGCTGTTCCTCGATCGTCCACTCCATGGTGGTGTGGATCATCACCGGGATGCCGGCCTGGGCGACGGCCTTCGCGTAGCGCCCCCATTCATTCCACTGCTCCGGGGTTCCCGTCGGTTTCGTGTCGTAGACGTTGTCGGTGATATTGACGAAGCGTTCACCCCAGTTGACGTGATCGATCCAGGCGTCGCCGTCGAAGTACTTCAGCTTGGGAACGTCGGCGATCTGCTGATCAAGGGTGCGCCCCTGGCCGCCGGGGGCCGTGCGGAAGCAGAAGAATCGCATCGGCATCGCCTTGCCCTGGGTGATCCACTGCCGGTACTCGTTCTCGTACTGGCAGCCGCCGGCCGACGAGGTCAGGCCGGCCATGGCAAAGTCCCTCAGCATAGTGAAGCTGCTCGATTCGAAGATGTCCTTCGGCAGCGCTTTCAGGAAGCCCGCGGCGTTGCGAAGCCGGCCGCCGACGGCGTCGCCATCGACGATGCCGGTGGCCCGGCCGCTGGCGTCGCGTCGGATGGCGGCATCGGTCATCTTCTCCATGCCGGTCATCTCGATCGCTTTGCTGTTCAGGTAGTACGCCTCGCGCGTGAACTGCAGGAAGACCGGGTTGTTCGGGGCGATCTTATCCAACTCGTCGCGCGTCGGCGCGCTCTGATCGTCGCGGAACTGATCGGGCGCCCAGCCGCCAAGCGTGTAGATCCACACATTCGGCCCGCGCTGCTTGGCCCGCGCCTGGATCTTGGCCCATGCTTCCTTGCGGGTGTCGATGCCGTCGAGCCGCAGCTCTTCGGTCCAGTAGGCACCCTCTTCCTGGTAGTGCGCGTGGTTGTCGATGAAACCGGGCATCAGCGCCCGGCCGCGCAGGTCGATGCGGCGCGTGTTGGGTCCGGCCAGCGCGTTGATCTGCTGGTTGGTGCCTACGGCCACGATGCGGTCCCCGCGGATGGCCACAGCCTGCGCGATCGAGAATTTCTCGTCGACGGTGATGACCTTGCCGCCGGTCAGCACGATGTCAGCCGTCTGCTGCTGGGCCTTGACCAGCATCGACGCACCGGCGATCGCAAGAAGCGTGGCGATCGCCAACGGTGTCCATGTACGTCTCATTGCATCCTCCATGTTACGGATCTCGTCTTACCGCTGGGCCGTGCTCCGGCCGGGGAAGTTCGCCACGCTGCGGGCAGCGCCCGTCAGCTCCAGGATGTGCATGCCGGTGTTGGCGCGATCGACGGCGTAGATGTAGCCGCGGTCGTCGACCTCGACGTTGTTCGTCTGGATCGCGATCTTGCACCGCTCGGCCGCGCCCTCGCCCACGCACCGCTTGTCCGTGTTCGCCGTCGTCGCCGGAATGTAGTAGGCGATCTCTTTGGGGGTGTACGGGTCGCGGATGTCGAGCGCCCGGAGGCCCGCGTTGAAGTAGGTCACGAACAGGACGCGCCCGTAATAGATCGGCGTGTTGTTCTCCTGCGACGAGTGCGCCCCGAACCGGCCGCCGCGCTCACAGAAGTTGCCGCTGGTCTCGGGAACCGTCCAGGTCGACGCGTTCACCGGGAATCTCTCGAACGTGATGTCCATCATCCGGACGATCTGTCGCGGCTCGAGGCACTCCTCGTTGGTCGTCTCGCTGACGAGGGCGAGAAAGTCGCGATGGGCCTGCGAGGCGGGCAGCGGAATCCGGTCGCCATGGTCGTGCGGATCAGGCTTCGGCGCGTTCGCCGGCGGCTTCTGCTTCGAGAACTCGGCGAGCGCCATTCCGAGCAGCGGCAGCGCGGTATGCGCGCCCGCGTCGGGCGGCAGGTCAACGCGCGAGATTTGCGGATACAGCAGGTTCGCTGCGGTCGGCTCCTTCGGCCCGTTCAGCAGCTTGTCGCGATCGACGATCTGAATGATGCCCGCGCGGCCCGTGCCGTGCGCGAAGTAGACGCGATTCGCCTTCGGGCCGAGGGAGATCGGACCGTGCAGTTCGGTCGGCACCTCACCGGTCGAGCCGGGCTGCTGCCCGACGATGCCGTAATCGCGAATGAACACCGGCGCGGCGGGATTGCTCAAGTCGTAGATCTTGGTCATCCGGCGGGTGCGCCACGCCGGATCGCCCGATACCAGGTAGGCGATGCCGGTATCGCACTCCCACTCGTTCTTGTGGGTATTGCGCAGCCCGCTCACGATCGTGGTGATCTTGACTGGCTTCTCAGGCGTCGTGACGTCCCACATCTCGTGGCCCGTGTTGCCGTAGGAGCGCAGCAGGTACACCTTGTTGCGATCCGCCCTGGGCAGCGTGCTGCCGTTACAGACGCGCGTCATTTGCGCGCCGCCTCCCTCGCCCTCGCCCGGCTCGCCGGGAATGTGCACCAGGTAGCGCGGGCTCCGCGGGTTCGTCACATCGACGATCGACGTGCCGTTCGGCTCCATCTGCTTGGTCAGCGGGTTCATCATCCGTCCGCCGTGGTGGCCGATGTACGCGAGGTAGCGGTCGCCTTGCTTGTGGATCGTCGGCTGGTATGCCGAACGCGCCTGCAGATCGTTGTGGGCCAGCAGCGCCATGTCGCGGGCATCCGACCCGTGCTGGGCGGCGAGGCCCGACCCCAGCGCGACGGCGAGCGCTGCGACGCCGAAATGCCAACGTGTCATGTACTTCTCCCTCGTCAAATTGAGTGCGTCAGACTCGTTGCACACGGAAAAAAGAAACAGGGATGCGTTGCGCTTATAGAGCAGAAATCCAAGCGTGTCAAATATATACGGGCTAGCCGAAGAGAATCCAGCACAGAACGGCTCCGACCACGGCCATCGACAGCCCCCAGACCAGCAACCCATTGAAGAGCGCGCGCGTATCGCTGCCCGGCGGCGCGCCGGCGAGGAACAGCGCTCCCACCGTGGAGAGCGACGACAGGTCGACGAGGCTCGCGCCGATGTTCATCGACCACGCGATCGGCAGCGGCGGAAGATCGCCGACGCGGTGAGCGAGGTCGGGGACCATCGGCAGGAATGCAGGCAGCACGACACCCGACGTGCTGCTGTACACCGACACGACGCCCGTCCCGAACGCGACGACCGGCGCAATGGTGGCGGGTGTGGAGAGATTGGCGAGGCCGCTGGTGAACAGCGCCATCCCCTTTGTTTGTTCCAGCATCGCAATCAGCACGGTCACGCCCGTGACCATCAGGATGACGCCCCACGGCATGTGCTGAATCGCCTTCGCCTCATCCACCGTTCGAAGCAGGATGAGCGCGGTTGCAATGATGATCGCCGCCATCCCGACGTTCACGCCCATGAAAGCGACCGTGACGATCAGCACGACGATGCCGGCAACGGTCAACCAGTGCCGGGTTTCCAGCGGGTTCAAGGGGTCAGACTCAGGGTCAGACCTGGGGTCAGACCGTTGGTCTGACCCTCGGTCTGACCCTCGGTCTGACCCCCGGACAAACAGCTTCCACCCGCCGAGGACGAGAAAGCCGCCAATCCCAACGATCGTGTGGGCGATCGCGTTGTAGGCGAACGTCTGCCACTCGACGCCGCCAAGACCGATCCGCGCCATCACGCCGTTGGCGACGATGCCGGTCGGGGCGAACGGCGACAGCGTGCCGGCAAGGGCGCCGTTGCCCGCCATGACCGCCATCTGGAGCAGCGGGATGCCGGCCCGCGCGGCCACTGCCATCGCCGGCGGCGCCAGGAGCGCGCTGGCCGGCGTCGCGCCGGCGCCAATGGTGGCGATGACCGCCCCGATAATGAAGAACATGATCGGCAGAAGGCCGGCCTGCCCGCGGCAGAGACGCACCGCC
>Ga0134127_10002109_pt1 | contig 14495 bp, 9 predicted proteins | sample KB31753_FD_96459 | JGI IMG/M metagenome (GOLD analysis project Ga0134127, IMG submission 96459) | Terrestrial soil microbial communities with excess Nitrogen fertilizer from Kellogg Biological Station, Michigan, USA - KB3-175-3 | ecosystem: Environmental > Terrestrial > Soil > Unclassified ...
GGACGACGCGTAGTCACAACGTGACGACCCAACCCCATTGTTGACGCTGCAGTTTGTCAATCCAGCTGTGTCGCTCGTGGCATAGGCAACGGCTGAGCTGCCCGATGTGACGCCCGAACGGCTAACCGTGATGTTAATGCGGCCATCACTCTCGTTCGCGCTGAAAGTTGACTGAGATAGTTGCACAGTGTTCGGCGTACCTGAGGTGAGTGTCAGCGTATAGGTCCCAGTGAAATTCGGATCCCACGAGGTAGCCTCTATTACATAGGTTCCGGTGACCGGCAACATGAAAAAACCTGTGACTGGTATCCGTGAATTGCGGTTGCTGCTATCGATGTCGTCGTTCTCGGTAACTACGGTCCCCGTCGGGCCGATCAGGTAGAGATAGGTGTCGAGCGTTGAAGCCCCAGTTCGCGACATGGCGATGCTTACCTGTTCGCCAGCAAAACCGGAGAAGGCAAACTGATCGGCAAAAGTGTTTTCCCTTTGTGAGGACTGGCAATCGCTGCCAGTGAGCGAGCCATTGATAGTCTGGCCCTGCGAAATTGCTGCGATCGTGCAGCTCGGCCCCCCTGCCTGAGTTACGACAAAATTCTGTTCGGCGATACGGACTAGCCCGGAACGAGCGAAGCCATTTGAATTGGGCCCAACAGCAAACATGACTGTACCGCCGTTGAGTCCGCTGCTACCGGACGTAATCGCGATCCAACTCACGGTGCTGGTAGCATTCCACGCACAGTTCGTTCCCACAGTGCTAACGTTAACGCTTCCCGTCCCGCCGGAAGAGCCTACAGATTGAGTCGTAGAAGAGAGCGAGTAGGTACAACCGGGGGTTAGAGCTTGCGGCAGACAGGCGACCTTGGCATTGGCATGCGTTTCGATCTCATTGACTGAGAATGCGCAGAACGATTGCGTCGTCATGCTGTTCAAGGTTGTTCCCATAATCGTATTAGCGCAACCGGGCTGGGCGTCGGCGTGCGTGGCGTTGAAGCCGTGGCCAATCTCATGAGCCGTCACAAGAAACCTACCAGGTGACAAACTCAGGCGTTCTGACATGCCATAACCGTTCTGAGCAATCGGGCAATCAAGCCCAGGCCGCCATGCGATTCCGATCGTACTTCCATCAAAACTCTTGCCCGTCCACATGTGAGCGAGGTCGCGGAAAATTGATGCATGGTTCGCATTCCAGTAATTCGTAAACTCATCCAGGGCTGCCGAAGAGGCTGTTGCGGTGTAAGGATCACCCGACGTTGCCCAGACATTCTGAAAGACAATCGTGAACTGCAAGCCAAACTGCGTATCGTAGATACCTTCCACCTGATTCATCACACTGATGATTTCATTGTTCGCGGCGGTCGCGCTGCTCCCGAAGAATGTGAAGTACTCGAAGTCTGCCTCAGTCGCCAGGTCAATGATACGTGGCGGGGTGAAGAGTTCTTCAGCAATGTTGCCCTGGCCAAGCTTAAGTAGTTGCGATTGAGTCTGAACGCGATTTGCTTCCGTGCTGACCTTTTCGGCGAGTGTTGTTACGCCGCACTCACCGAAAGAGTCCTGAACAAGATCAGACTGTTTGTAGACGATGAAGTCCCGGCTTCCGGCCGAGGCGGAGTAACGCTTCGCCGGCTCGACGAAAAAGATCTGTCCGGGCGTGATGATCATTCCTTCAAACGTTTCTTTGTCGATCGTGAGACGCGCCTGTCCTCCGGGCATTCCGTCAATAGAACCTTTGTAGGTTCGTACCGGCCCGCGCTCGAGTTCGCGGACCACTCCTCCGTCAAGCGACTCTTGCGCACGGTAACGTTCCGAACGCAGGTCGCGAGCTCTAAGAGTCATTTCGAATCCGCCTTCGGAAGTTGGAAGGAAGAACCGCCCGGACTGTTGCACATGTTCCGCTGAGGTGGCGGGATCGAGTTCGAGTTTGTCGTAGCGTTTTAGAAACTTGTCAACGTCCTGGCTGTAAGCCCTGGGACCTTGAACAAGGGCGACTGTCGTTTGGGAGGCGAACGAGCGAAGCGTCAGATGCCGCGAGAGCGCGCTCGATCCGATCAATAGCGCTGCAAGGACGAAGATGGCGAGCCTAAGGTTACGGTTCACAGCTTAACTCCAAGAGGAATAGTAAACGTTTCTATATTTTCGCGAGCACACTTGTGCTAGCGATAAGCGAGTTGATTTACCAGTTGAGGCTTGATCCTGCGAGGAGCAGGCGGGGCTTCCACTAGTGAATTTAACAGATAACGTTGAGGTCGGGGAATATAAGAAGCGAAAATTGACCTAACCGTTGGCTTAGGCTTTACCGGAGGGGAATTACCGGAAGTTTTGACCGATTTGCTCGGTTCCAAAGGTGCCAATGCCGTTGAGCCGGAAGCTGAAAACCAGGCGGTTCTCCTTGCGGAGACCAACATCAAATGTGCGGTTTTGTGCGGTTACAGCGCAGCAATCCCATGTGTAGCCCACAGTGATGGTCGAGCTAATCAGCGAGCCGCTACTATTTCCGGGTCGCTGTTGAAAATCGAAGAACAATGAAGCGCCTCCAAACAAACCACGTTCGCGATTTCCCACAAAGATCGACGGGCCCCATTGCGAGCCGCGCTGCGTCCCCGGCTCATTACCCTGCGTGTCGGCAAACCGTGCTGCGTCTCCGACGAGCGCAATCGCCCGCGTGTAATAAAAGCTTTGAAAGAGCTGCACAAGAGCGCGATTAATTCCAACGGTGGTCGAGATTGCACGTAGTCCTCCATCGCGCGTATCGAAGTCACTCCGCAGATCGACCGAAATATTGTTGCTGGGGCGATATCGCGCCTCGATATTGAGCGGCGAGAAACGCCGGGGAATGCCGCCGTAGCTGAAGCCGGAAAGAGTGTTGATAGGGTAGAACTGATTTCGCTGCCCCGGCCTCAAGACACCGCCAAAGTAAGGGTCAAAAAAATATTTGCCACGCACAGTGATTGTTAACGCTTCATAAGGCTGACTTGAAAGAGGTACCCGCTCACCTTTGCTCGTCTCGCGGGCAGCCGCGCTGCTGACGTTCTCAGTCGACCGGCGCGTAAAGAAGCGATTCGAAATGCCAAACTCTATTTCATTCGTGTTGGCAATCGCGTCGTTATAGTCGAAACGAATCAGGCGATCGAATTCCGTTATCCCAAAGATCCGACGGTAGACAATGTACGGCTCAATCACATGACGAAAGAAGAAATTGTTGCCGCGATGAAAATCGCGAGCGAAGGCAGGCGGCCTGAAATCGAGTTCGAACTCTCCGTATTCGCGCGTCAGATTTTGACTCAGAACTGAACGGTTAGCCGGGTTGAGTGAGTTTGAATAGAAGGTCGCGCGCGCATTGAGGCTCGCAGTGACATTGAAACCGGCAAAATGTACTGGCACCTGAACGCGAGGATGAAAGTCCAATCTCTGCACCAGCGAGGGCGAGATGATCGGGTCGCCGCCAACGTCATTGCGGAACGCAACAGGGTCGTCAACAGTTTCCTTGCGACTGACACCTTCGGCGGCGCCTTCGAATGAAAAGTACACCGGCAGTCTCTTGATAAAACTCAACAGCCCAGGGCGCCTCTCAATAGAGATACTTGGCAACTCTCGAATGCGAATGCGGGAAGTCGGCAGCGACGTTACCTGGGTGCGGGCAAGAAAGTTAAAGCTGTAAGGCCCATGGTTCTTGTTAACAAAAACCTGCGAGCGTTCTTCAGGGGAAATCGCCTGCTGAATGCTGTCAGAAAAGACCTGCCGAAAGGCGAGATTGGAAGTAATGTTGACGTCCGCAGCAGCGATGAAACCGTTTGGAAAGTAATGGACGCCGTCTACGTAGAAACTGGAGCCACCTTGATCCGGGTTTTCCGCGTCTGCTTTGTGGCCAAAAACTCGATCCTTCACCGCGTAGAATCCAAAGTTGAGATAGGAGCGCGAGTTCGCGCGTGTGCGCACGTCTGCGCCAATGCCGAATCCGCGGGCAGTATAGATTTCATTCCGAAAGGTAATGTCGGCTGAACGACCGAGAGTTTTGTAGTAGGCCGTGGACAAGCGCGCGCCTTTTGCGCCCGACCCGCCAAAGGTTGGCGTCAGGAATCCGGAAGCGCGATTCTGGGGTTTGATAGAGATTGAGGTGTAGGGCAGGTACAGCATTGGCACGCCCTTGATTCGCATCGTCGGCGAGTAGGCACGAACGCGGTCGCCGGTTTTGATCTTCGCGCGTTTGGCGTGAAAGCTCCATTTGGGCACGTCTTCATCACAAGCAGTGATTTGGGCGTTTGTCGCGATGATGGTATCGAGACTGACTTTCTCTACGCGATCCGCAGTGAAATAGATCCTCGTGCCGTCCTCGGTCTGATTGGTGAAGCCGGTCGAATCTATGAAGTACCCGGTCTTGGTGCGGTAGTTCCACTCGGCTCGTGTCCCCGTGATGCGCTGCTGATCGCTCTGATCGAAGACTACGTTACCCTCGGCGAAGACTTTGTTCGTCGCTTCGTAAACGGTGACTTTGTCGGCTTGCAAGCGATAAGTGCCGATGCGCGCATCCACGTTTCCTTCGTAAACAAAGATTCGAGCGTTCTCGGGGCCGGAAACTGTTTGCGTACCAGCATCTATCTTCAGCTCTTCAGTCGTTTCTGTTTGAGTTCCCTTCTTTGGTGGCTGTCGCGGGCGAACAGGCTGATCCTGAGTCAGCGGATTAACGTTTGGCGTGTCAGTCATCGGATTCGTAACTTTCCGATCGACGGGGTTGGTTTGCTGGCCGACAACACGCGAGTCAATACGAAATCCAGCGATAGCTAACGCGACAAGAGCACAGGGAAGTAGAAATTTGGAGGGAACCGCAGCGCGCAAACGAGTGTGAAGACCTCCCGAGTTCAACGGGCGAGCACTAACCTAAAGATCCCGCGAAAGAGCGCGCGCCTTGTTTGTTTAGAGCGAGCCGATGCTAACACGAATACTTTCGACTTTCGAACTCAATAACCAAACTTGCTTCTTAGTCCAATGTCCAACGTTTCAGACAGTCTCTTGTTGTTCCCTCGCAGCTTATGACGCTAACCCGACTTTGGAGATTGGACTTTGGACATTAATATCGAATCTTCAATGGTAAAGCAGCTAATGATCGTGGCGGGGGAACCTTCCGGAGATGCGCATGGCGCTGATCTGGCCCGCGCGTTGTTTGAAGCTTCAGGCGATTCTTCCCTGGAGATCTTTGGCGCAACCGGGCCACTAATGCGCACGGCAGGTGTGGAGTCGGTAATTCATTCCGACGACCTTGCCATCATGGGCATTCTGGAAGTCGGTCGTGTCTTGCCAAAGTTTTGGAATGCGTTCAAAGCGTTAAAGCAGGCAGCGCTTGAACGGAAGCCTGATGCAGTGATTCTCGTTGATTGGCCCGAATTCAATCTGCGTCTCGCGCGTTCACTTCATCGACGTGGGCTGAAAACCATCTACTACATCAGCCCGCAACTCTGGGCCTGGCGCTCCTATCGACTTCGGACAATTCAGCGCGACGTTGACCTATTACTTGCAATCCTTCCATTTGAAGAGGAGTGGTACGTCAGTCGGGGTGTGAATCACGTGGAGTTCGTTGGTCATCCCCTCGCCGGCGAGGTTTACGCTCGCTACGATCGTGCGGAGTTTTGCCGTCGCACAAAGCTCGATTCAAAGCTGCCAATCATTTCACTCCTGCCTGGTAGTCGTCGGAAAGAACTCGAGCGCATCTTGCCGCCCATGTTGGAAGCCGCGGCACTGATTTCTGCGCGTCGACCTGAGGTCCAGTTCGTCGTGGTCGTGGCGCCAAGTCGGACATCTCAGGAGGTTCGGGACATCATGAGGGCACAGCGGGCAAAGCCTTTTCCCCTTCCGTCTTGCCTCCATATCGTCTCCGAATCGTCGCGCGAAGTCCTCGCGGCTTCAGATGTGGCTGCAATCGCCAGCGGGACAGCGACTCTGGAAGCGGCAATCCTGGGTACACCGATGGTTATTGTTTACAAGGAGTCGGCGATCAACTGGCACACGCTGGGACGCTTAATCACTATTGACCATTTTGGTCTCGTGAATCTCGTGGCAGGGGAACGAGTGGCGACCGAGTTGATGCAAGACGATCTGAACGGCGAGACTCTGGCTGCTGAACTACTTACCCTCCTTGATCCTCAACGGAATAAAGAAATGCGCCGGCAACTTCAGGATGTAGCGCAGAGTCTTGGTGAAGGTGGAGCCTCGAAGCGGGCCGCGGCACGAGTACTGGAATTCCTTACCGAGGCTGAGTAGCGGACAGTTCCTATTTTGCCTCAAGCTCATCCAAACGTCGTTTGAGTTCCTTGATCTCTTCTCGCAGTTGCGGCAAGCGCCCAAGGTGCGCGTTGCGCCGCTTGTATTCGTCAAGCGGCACGATTGGCACTCCCCACCAAACCCCCGGCCGCACGATTTTTCCGGGTAACACTCCCGCCTTCGAGCCAATCACTGCGCCACTCAGCACACGAATGTGATCGCCAAAGCCAACTTGACCACCGATCACGCAGTCGTCTTCAATTGTCACGCTGCCGGAAATTCCAGTCTGCGAAGCAATCACCACGCGTTCACCAATATCCACGTTATGACCAACCTGCACCAGGTTGTCGATCTTGGTCCCGCGACCGATTCGAGTCCGGCCTAAGGCTGCGCGATCCACACATGTATAAGCGCCGAGTTCAACATCATCCTCAATCACCACTGTGCCGATCTGCGGAAACTTGTGGTAACCCATGTCGTCGCGGACGTAACCGAAGCCATCCGCGCCAATGCTCACTCCTGCGTGCAATACCACTCGATCGCCGAGCGTCACACCATCGTAAAGCGTGACGTTTGGATGAAGGATGCAATCGCTACCTATAACGACGTTATCGCCAATCACGACGCCGGCCTCGATCCTTGTTCCCACTCCAATCTGAGTGTGTTCGCCAATCGCCACGTGCGGCCCGACATAGATCGTGAGCGCCAGATTTGCAGAGGGTGCGACCACAGCACTCGCATGAATCTCAGGTTCGCGTTGTTTTGGAGGATGCAGGAGTGCGGCAATTTTGGCGAAGGCAAGTTTCGGACGTGGAACGCGAATCACTGACGATCGTTTTGATTCTTCGTCGATTGTTGGATCAAGAGTGAAACTCTGCGGAGCGATAAGACAACCAGCCCGAGTTGATTGCGCCGTGGCAAAGTATTTGGGGTCTTCAACGTAGGCGACGTCGTTCTCCGTCGCTGTTTCAAGATCCGCAAGGCGAGAAACCAGCACCGCTTCACTGCCGAATAGTTCTCCGTCAACGTGTTTGGCTAGTTCTCCAACACTGAATTGTTTTTCGTCACTCATAAAAGTATTGCAACTGGATCGGAGGTCAAACGCTGGCTTCTAACACTTCGGCACTGTTCTGCCGTTTGTTTCCTGCACTTCGAATAAACCCTCGTTGCGAGCCGCGGATGAAACTTACGAGGTGACTGACATGCTCATCGCCAATCTGCTCGGCTTCCAGCAACGCCGTCTCGAGCGGTAATTCTGAGCGTAGCAAGAGATGATACGCGCGTTTCAGCGCACTTCGACTGTCAGGCGAGAAACCGGCACGGCGCAGCCCAACGCTATTGAGACCACGAACGCGCGCTGGGTTTCCATCTGTCGTGAAAAAAGGCAGGACGTCCTGAACAATCTTGGACTTGCCACCGACCATCGCGTACCGTCCCATCCTTACGAACTGATGCACTCCCACATTGTTTGATAGGAAGACGTGATCTTCAACGGACACATAGCCGGCGAGGGCGACCCCGTTTGCGAAGATATTATCGTCGCCGATGATGCAATTGTGCGCGATGTGGACTCCAACCATCAGGAAGTTGCGGGAACCAACGCGTGTCGCCTCACCCTCGCCGGTGGCGCGGTGCAGGGTGCAAAACTCCCGAATGAGATTATCGTCGCCAATTACCAGCTTACTCAGCTCACCTTTGAACTTTACATGTTGTGGCTCTCCTCCGAGGACAACATGTTCGAAAACGCGGTTCCGATTGCCTAAGCTGGTAAAGCTTTTGACCACGGCATGAGCGCCAATCTCACAGTCGTCGCCTATTTCGACATCCTCCTCAATAACCGCGTAAGCTCCAACGCTTACCGCTTTGCCTAGTTTGGCGGTGTCACTGATTATGGCGGTCGGGTGGATTGGCATGTTGCGGAGGCTGTTCGCCTGAGTCGAATGGCGGTTGATGGTAGACGGTAAATCAGAAATCGTAAATGCCGGAATCCTCAATAAGCATGCCGTTTGGAGCAATAAGCTGCTCGCCTTACAACCAAACCGACAAACATCACCTCAAAAGCCTTTCTGCTTGCCTTTAGGGGGGTAGCAAACTATCATGGCACGGCTGCAAAACATTCCGCGTTCGGTTTGTTTCGCAGCGTTATCTTAAGTAATAGTTAGTCTTAATGATTCGGACGGGCTCCATGCTTGATGGAGCAATGAGGAGAGAGAAGCTTTGTTCAGTGATCAGTTTCGCAGAGGAGAATCCGAGAAGGGCAAACTGACCGGTGTCAGAGGCTCCAAGTTACTGTCGGATATTTCAGACGTAGCCTGGAAAGCCTTCCAATCGGTTAATCGCCGGCTTCCCGAAGGTGAAGCGATCAGACCCAAATGGGCACCCGGGCCTCTGCTCAAGTCGTATGAGCGAAGCTCCCCGCCGCTGGGATTCCCACGCGAGACCGACAGCCTTTGTCCGACGTGCGTTAAGGAAGTTCGCAGCGCCGTCATCTCTGGTGAGACTCCGCTCGACACCTTGATGCATCAGCATCCGGGTGAAATCAAAGCTCAAATACTTGAAGAGAACGGCCAGGTAATCATGCGTAAGACCTGCCCCAAACACGGGCAGTTCGACGACGTAATGGCCACAGACCCGGCCTTCCTTGAACGAATCGAATCACTCTTCTTTGGCCGTGATTTCCGCGCAGCAGAAGATGCCGCAATTCATCGTCACGGAACTTCGAACATAAAGTTTGGACGCGGGGCGGTGTTGACAGTTGATCTGACGAACCGTTGCAACATGATGTGCAACCCTTGCTTCATGGATGCGAACCAGGTTGGTTATGTCCACGAGCCCACGTTTGAAGATACGAAAGCAATTCTCGATCGCGCTGTTTCGTTCAAGCCCAAGCGCCAGATCATTATCCTCTTCTCCGGCGGCGAACCAACCCTTTCGCCTTATTACCTGGAAGCAGTCGCATATGCGAAGAAAGTCGGCTTCTACAGAATTCTCGCGGCGACTAACGGCATTCGTTATGCTGAAGATATTGAGTTTTGCAAAGCGGCGAAGGCTGCCGGCCAACATGGTGTCTATTTACAGTTTGATGGAGTCAGCGAAGAGAAGAATAAGCACCGAGGCGTCGGCAATCTTTTCGACGTGAAGTTGCGTGCGATTGAGAACCTGGCGAGTGTGGGGATCAAGGTCACGCTCGTGACGACGATCGTGAACACCATCAACAACGATGGTATCGGTCAGATTGTCGAGTTTGCCGCAAAGAATATCGACAAGGTCCAGACAATCGCGTTCCAGCCGGTTTCGTTTACAGGCCGCGATGAAGACGTGCCTGATGATGTGCGCATCAAGCAGCGCTATACGCTCTCCGGCATGACTCACGATCTGAAAGATCAGCTCGAAGGACAACTACAGCCGCTCCGCGATTGGTTTCCGCTTTCGTCATATTCCGCCTTTACGAGCGTCATGGACATGCTGCAGGGCGCCGATGCACCCTGGGGCTGGTCGTCATGCAATTGCCATCCAAACTGCGGCATTTTCACTTTGATGGTTGTGAACCGGAAGACGGGGGAGTTTAAGTCGCTGTTCGAGTTCTTTGACTACGAACAATTCATGAAGGACGTAGGTGTAATCACCGACACAGCTCGCGGACAAAAGCTCTCCTATGCGCAGCTGGGTATGGCAATCCTGCGTAACTTCAACGCTGAACGCGCGCCGCAAGGTTTCCCCATCTCTCAGATCTTGAATCTGTTCAAACCGTCTTCGACAAACTCAAGTTCCGATCGCAACGACCGGATGAAGGCCGACAAGGCTGACGCGCCGGAGGATATCTGGCGTGTGCTCTGTGTCGAGGGGATGTGGTTCCAGGATCTCTTCAATTACGATTTTCGCCGCACAGAGATGTGCGTCATCCCTTACGGCACACAGGAAGGCGAAATTTCGTTCTGCGCTTACAACACAGGCGTTGGCTGGAGACAGATCATCGAGAATATGCACAAGACCGCGAGTCTCTCTGAGTGGTACGAGGAACACGAGCGTCATCCGGTTTATGCTGCCGGTCATAACGTTCCAGGGATCACCAAGAAACACTCGTTGAGTCTGCCTATCATTCAGGCTGTCCTCGCGGAGGACGCAGATGAGAAGCCCGTGACGGTGAGCCCATATCTCGTCGATGACGATGCCGTCCAGGAACTAGCTGTTCGATGAGATAGGTTTTACAGCTCGATCAATCACTTTAGTGCTTTCGGATGCGTGACAGTTGCAACTGTCACGCATTTTCCTTTTTGCGGCACCATTTTTGCCAATTGAAAGCTGCTTCTAAATTTTCACCGAGGTGCTTATTAAGATGCAGCGGTTTCTTTCAACGATTTTGGCGTTCCTCTTGATCCTTCAGGGTCTGTCGTATTGCCGTGTTGCAGCTCAGGATATCCAGCAGGTACAAAACTCCGGCGCTGGGGCAGCTACCGAAAAGCTGGCACTCCCGCCGGCGCCAACTCCAGGCAAAGCTATTCAAATTCCCGACGGCACTCCAATCGAGATCGAGTCGCCCTATACGCTCAGCTCTATGGATTTCAAACCCAAGGATCAGATCAGTTTCCGCGTAATTAATCCGATCATCGTGAATGGTGTGACGCTGATTGAGCAGGGCGCCATTGCTACAGGTCGAATCGAGAAGGCAAAGCGAGGTGGTCACTTCGGCAAGGCCGGGCTCTTGGTTTGGACGATGCAAACAGTCACAGCGGTCGATGGTTCGCAAATCCCACTGCGGACCTCTCAGGTGCGCCTCCGCGGAGACAGCAAGAGCGCAAAGGTCGCCACGGCGATGATAATCACCGGTGCTCTCTTGCCGCTGATCGCTCCGGTCGCCCTCTTACACGGCTTTAAGCGAGGCGAGAATGCCTACATACCGGCGGGCAAGCGCTACTCAGTCTATGTTGAAGGTACTTCGACGGTTGATGCAGCTCCTGACAAGTAATGAACCTTCATAACTATCGCGATGAGCTGATTTGAGTATCCGAGACCTTTCTCGCATAATGCACCTCACACATGAGTCTAGCCCACACATTTCGTACGCTGGTCAAAACCACTCGCTTCTTTGTAACGGGGTTGCCCAAAGACTCTATTGGTTCGATTGACGTCACCAATCGCTGCAACCTCCGCTGCGAGCACTGTTATTTTTTTGCAGAAGATCACGACAACGAAAAGGAACTTTCAATTGAAGGTTGGATAGAGAAGTTGGAAGCGATGAAAGCCACCGGTCATCCGATGCTCCTCTGTACGTGGGTGGGCGGCGAACCGATGGTACGCAAACAACTTATCGAGGTGGGGAGAAAGTACTTTCAGCACAACACCATTGTTACTAATGGCACGATGGAATTGCCGGATTGGCCCAATTGCACCTGGGTGATCTCGATTGACGGTACAGCCGAGGCTTTCGCCAAAATGCGCGCGCCAGGCATCTACGAGAAGATCAAACGAAACGTGATTGAGCACAGCGAACTTAACATTCAGATTTCGTGCGTCCTGACGAGCATTACGAAGGATTGTGTTGAGGATCTCATAAAAGAGTGGGGACCGCTGGCTCGCGGCGGAATTATCTTCGACTTCTTCACTCCAGTGACCGGCCTTGACGAAGCGCTGTGGCTTGATTGGGCAACACGCGATCGCCTCATTGATCAGATTCTCGAGTTAAAGCAAAAATATCCGGGCGTGATCAATATGATGGATTCAACGCTCGAATTGATGCGGTCACACAATGCAAAACGAGTAACTGATAACTGTGAGTTTCGTCTGAAGGCTTTTGCGCTCGGCCCAACGGGAGAACAGAAGGGCAAATGCATGATGGGCGACAACGCCGATTGCGATCGCTGCGGTTGTGTAGTTCCCTTTCACATGGCGACGCTAAGCAACCGGCGTCTCATGATCAAGGAATCCATCAAACGCATCAACGCACCACGACGTGATCCGATCCCCGTTCACAGCAAACCGGTTTCCGTTTCGCCCGTTTCTGGTTAAGTCTTTTCAGAACCCGCCAAAGGTTTTTGCACCTGCCGCAGCTCAGCAGCGATATCTCGCAAACGAATAGCCATTCCTTCGATCGTTTCGACACGTTTCCGAGCCTTCTCGCTCAGATCTTCCCGCAATAGCAATTGGGCCTGGCCCAGCACTCCCGTTAAAGGGTTATTGATCTCGTGTCGCACCCGCGCGACCATCGCCGCAATCTCATCCAGTTGGGTTTCATATTCGGCGATGCGCTCGCGCAAACGATCTTCAGAGCTCGCTGCCGCGGCCTGATTCTCTAGTTCTGTCACATTAGACCCCCAAAGCAACCAAAGCTTTTAGAACGTGGGAGGTTGCGGTGAAGATGCTGCTGGGTACAGCGAGGAAGGTGTTTCTATTGTGCCTTGAGAAAACGAAATCGTAAATAGAAAAGATCGGTCTTGGGCTTTTGGTCTTGGGCTTGGGTTCTTGTGCTCTTCCACATCCAACGTCGAGAGCTCGCCCTCAATCACAAAGACCAAAGGCCCAAGACCAAAGACCAATTTAGGCACGTTTGACAAACCAAAGCGCCAGCACGTAAATTCAGATTCCTGTTGGGAGGTCGTCTAACGGTAGGACTGCGGACTCTGAATCCGCCTATCGGGGTTCGAATCCCTGCCTCCCAGCCAATCTTTCCTGTGCGAAAAAGCAACAAACTTGCGACTCTGAAGAAAGTCTGGGCGAACCCGCTCAGGTTACCGGCTACTCCTCACCATCAAAGCAAGTAAAGCAAACGCGCTTGAACGCCTCATATCCCAGCAGCTTCACCTCCGGGGCGAGGTAACCGGGCCGGATTGGTTCATCGCGTAAGAGAGCAGTGCTCAGGTATTTCTTGTTGTCATCCGGAAACACAGTGGTAACGACCGCCTCGGCGTGCATATCGTTTTGGGTCATGAGCGCGCCGAGAAAATTGGCGCCCGAGGAAATTCCCACTGCCAGACCCAGGTCCGTCGCCAGTTTCTGGGCCATCAGGATCGCATCGCCGTCGTGCACGCTCACTACCGGATCAAGCGCTTCCAGTTCCAGAATTGAAGGGATGAACTCGTCAGAGATGCCCTGGATACGGTGCTGGCCTACTTTGTGTCCAACGGACAGAGTTGGAGACTCAGCGGGTTGCAGCGGCCGCACCTTTATCGACGGGTTCCGCTCACGTAGAAATTTTCCGACGCCCATGATCGTGCCGCCCGTGCCGACGCCGGCAACAAAAGCATCGGGTATGATCGAGTGATAGTAGAGCTGCCACCAGATCTCCGGCCCGGTAGTTTTCTCGTGTGCTTCGGCATTGGCCTCGTTAGCAAACTGCGACGGTAGAAACACATGAGGCTCACGAAGCGCCAGATCCTCAGTCATGCGAATGCTACCGAGAAATCCTCCTTCGTCGCGGCCGACACGAATGACTCTCGCTCCCAGGCTCTTGATCAATGCAACTCGCTCCTCGCTCATCCAATCGGGCATGAAGATGACTACCGGGTGCCCCAGGGCCCTACCAATCGCTGCGAATGAGATTCCCGTATTGCCACTGGTGGCTTCAGCGATCGTATCGCCTGGTTTGATATGAACTTCCTGATAGGCCCGCTTGAGAATGTGAAACGCCATTCGATCCTTAATGCTGCCCGTCATATTTAAGTGCTCGGCCTTCGCGTAGATCACTCGCTCCTTGCCGCGATAGGCGAAACGAATGGCAAGCAACGGGGTATTACCGATCATGTGCTTCAAGTGCTTGAAGCGCAGCGGCGTCGCCGGTGACGAAGTCGTTTTGGTTTGGTGCTCAAGCTGGCGGACGAGTGTGGTGATATTGGCTTGCATGGAGAATTAGAGTCTTGCCCTAGTGATCAGTTTCTTCGGCTTCGCGCGGTTGAATGACTCGGCATTTGTGTGCGGCGAACGGAGTTTAATCAGAACGGATGCCTCAAAGAGAATGTTTACCAGGCATTGCCGTGGTGCCTTGCGAGTTGGTGCAAGCCCCATTCCGGATAGGTTTTCGTGAGTATTGTTGAAGTTCGAGCCTTTAGGCCTTGAAAGAGTGCGGCCTTTCTCGCGCTGACTGAGCAACTTTACGCACTGCGGCATGTGACCTTACGGCCCTGCAAGGAAAAACGAGGGTAAATAGGAGGAAGCTCAATCGGCACGTCTGTTGCACATTCATTATCGGTAACACGACTTGTGACAAGTCGAAAGGAGATTATCCATGAAACGCTGTCTGTTGTTCGCGGGCA
>Ga0134127_10002111_pt1 | contig 14492 bp, 34 predicted proteins | sample KB31753_FD_96459 | JGI IMG/M metagenome (GOLD analysis project Ga0134127, IMG submission 96459) | Terrestrial soil microbial communities with excess Nitrogen fertilizer from Kellogg Biological Station, Michigan, USA - KB3-175-3 | ecosystem: Environmental > Terrestrial > Soil > Unclassified ...
CCCCTCTTCTATATATAGGTTACTACACAATGATGGTGATTTCTTTATATACTCAACGATTTAGTATATAAATATCGCAAGTGATATGAGTATTTAAGGGGGTTAATATCGCATGAGATATTGAGTATTTCGAGTATGTAATTGTCTACATGGTGCAAAATCTTTTATACTCGACACTTCTATAGTAGGGTATGAAAACTAATCTTGAAATGAATGTGCAAGTTCAGTTGGCAATAAGGAGTAGAAAGTAAAATGACAGAAAGAACGACAAGAAAACAAGTAATGGTATACCATAACTTTGTAAATCAAGAAGTTATGTTACTATTAAAAGACTTAAAGAAGAAAGATAAACTTGTTGGATATGAACACTGGGGTAATAGATGGTGCTTAACTATTGACGGTAAGAAGATAGGACACTTTTTACTGACTGGTGAATTTTATAGTATGCTAGTTGGTATGAATGCATTACTAGAAGAAATAAGGAGAGAAGATTAATGACTACTATGTTTACACAGAGACACTACATAGTTATAGCAGAAGCAATAAAGAAAACTAATAGTCTAGACTGTGGATTAGTTGCTGAGCTAGTGGAGATATTTAGGATGGATAACCCTAAATTCAATGAAGAAAGGTTTGTTAAAGCATGTAGGAGTAATGAGTAAGAATGACAACTAAACACTATCATGTTATGGCGGGATTTCATGGTTGTATTCCAGAAGATAATCAAGTATACACTAACACAAAATCAGCAGAAGAAGGATTAAAAGAAGTAAGGGATATGTTGAAAGAATCAGGTAACAAGTTAAGAGGTAGTATTAAAGGACACTACTTTGAGGTAGTAAAAAAGACTGATGCATTATGTGATTATATAGACATAGAATCATGTAATGAAGAAGAATGTTTAAAGGAGATTGAAGAATAATGAAGCAAGCGTATATTGATAAGAAAAACTTTCATGGCAAAACAAAAGAGATACTAGTAAAAATAATTGAGATAGTAGAGGAATACAGACAAGCTGGTTATAGAATGACACTCAGACAACTGTATTATCAATTAGTTGCAAGAGTGATAATAGAGAATAAACTTAGTGAATACTCTAAACTATCAAGACTTTTAACTGATGCTCGATTGATGGGGTTAATAGATTGGGATTTCATAGAGGATAGAGTACGAGTATCTAAAATGCCTAGTCAATGGGAAAATATTTCTGACTTGATAGATAGTGCTATATCTGCGTTCAGATTGGAAAGATGGAATAACCAAGACTACTATGTGGAGGTTATGGTAGAGAAGAATGCTTTAATTGGTGTTCTTGAACCAGTATGCGAAGAATATCATGTACGAATATCTCCTAATGTCGGATATGCTAGTACTACAGTAATGCATGATATATCGTTAAGATTTAGACAAGCAGAGAAAGAAGGTAAGAAGTGTATACTGTTGTATTTTGGAGACCATGACCCAAGTGGTGAGGATATGGTAAGGGATATTAAAGATAGACTAGCCATGTTTTACACTACAGTAGAAGTTAAGAAAATCGCTCTTACTATGGAACAAATACAACAGTATAACTTGCCACCTAATCCAGCAAAACATAGCGACCCTAGAAGTGAAAACTATATTGCCGAGCATGGAGAATCTAGTTGGGAGTTAGATGCATTACCTCCTAACATTCTTACCAATATGGTAACAAGTAGCATAAGAGAATACATTGATATGGAGAAATATGAAGAAGTAAAACAAAGAGAAGAAGAATTAAAGCAAAGATTAATAGAGTTTGGAGAACAATTAGAATCAGAAGAAGAAAATAATGGTGGTGAAGAATAAAATGATAAAAAGAAAGATATTCCAGATAGAATTAGAGTTTAATGAACAAGACTACAATTTGGAGATACTTACAAATGAGAAAGTATTAAGAGTATTATCTGATAAGGATATTTGTAATTCTCCTAAAACAAAGTGTAGAGGTAAGATACTAACCAGTGGGATAGTGATAGAGAAATAATGAAGTCTGGATATAAGTGCCCGATATGTAGAACGGAAATGATTAATGATGTAGAGTATACAGAATTGTATTGTACTACTTGTGACAGAAGTATAGAATACAGTTATTATATATTCGGCATTGTTAGAGTAAAAGATAGAAATAGCACCTAGTTGGTTAATTCTATACTCCTCTTTTTTAATTCTACTGAAGTGATACCGAATATCATAAGTATTCTCTTACATGCTTTACATCTTGGTACTTTTGTGTCGAAATATATCCTTACATCTCGACCACAATCTATACAAGACTTAAATTTCCTTCTCTTGTTACAATCCCAACAGAAAGAGGTATTAGGGTCATAAAGATATTTTTGTATACAAGTTGAATTTCTACAATGCGTTCTTACTGGCATTCTTAGTTATCTCTCCTTAGTATTTCTTTTCTTGTCTTTATTGCCATTTGAATTAAACCAGTTGTTAAGCCAGTAGTAATTGCGAATTGTGCAAACAATAAAGGAAAGTTGGTACTCTTACAATCGTTAAAACTTTCTTTGGTAAAAGTTGGTAAGTAAAAATCCATACAGTCATAGTAATATTCACCATGTACAAAATAGTCATATAAGTTTAGTACTATCCATGATAGTGTACCTCCTCCAGTTAAGACTAAGGCTATAATAGAACATGAAAAAAATAAAAGATTGATTTGTTTTTTACTTAGTGGAGGTAAATCAATCTCACTCCTTTCTTGCACTTTCAAAACCTCCATACGGATAACTAGATTCTTGTTTCTTCTTTCTATGTAAGAATTTAGGCAAGTGTACATCTTTATTGTATAGTGCTTTACTCTTTGCTTTAATTTGTTCGTATCTTTGTTTTCTTCTCATTCTAGCATTATCTCTGCGTACTCTTTCTTCTGACTTGTATTGTTCTCTTTCACTTTCTAAATGTCGTTTATTTCTAATGTATTCTAAATTCTTTCTTGATTCATACGCTTTTTGTGCTGGTGATTTAAACAGTACTCCACTATCTCTTTTTGGAGAGTATCTTCTTCTGTATGGTTTACTTCTTGATACTTCTCTGTATTCTGTATTACCTATCCGTACTATTTTTGGCATTTATTGTATTATCTCCCTCCCATTTTCCGTTATGATTGGCATAGTAGCTTCATAACTATTATACATGTAATAGTATTCATAAACTTTCTTACCATTTATGCTCATGTTAATGGGTAAAGTAATCGGTTTTCCTATTGGTATTCGTTCTTCTCCTGCACCTAAACGGTTAATTTGGTATTCAAAAGCAATAGGTTCATACCTTTTATAACCAGTAGGAATAACATAAGCAGAACATTCGATAAGAAATTCTGTAATCCTTCTTAATGCTTTTTGTATCCTACTAAAATACTGAGTGTCATATAAAATATCAAGATTTCTTTTACCCGCTTGTCCAGTGAAAGAAGATAGTACTCTAGTATCTTCATTTCGTACCCAACTGTCAAACCATTTATCTGCTTCTTGTATAAGTACCTGTTTTGGATTTCTATCCAAGTCAGTAAAAGGTATATCGAGTATATCATGCATATCTAACTTCTTTGTTCTCTCCCAATAAACATCAAAATTAGCAGAAGTTTCCCAACCCATTAATTGACTAGGATAAGCATACTCTACCATACCTCTAGTTTTACCCGTTCTAGGTAATCCTTCCCAACATATAACAGTCATTCAAAAAGCACTCCATAACATTCATTACAGACTTGTATTATACCTTCTCCTACTCTACTTGAAAATGATACTTGATTAGGTTCTTCTTGTACTTTATGACATAAAAAGCATTTAAGTGGCATTATCTATTTTTCTCCTTCACTGGTACAATAGAAAATATTTGTTCTGGTTGTCTTGCTATGTCCTCTATTCTTCTGTAAAAGAAAACCCAATTACATGCTTTATTGTTTGTTTCGGTTTTTCTATGTTCTATCCTTATACTCTTTAATGTAATACTAATAAATAATGACGCTGGCATGTCACAATTAGGACACATACATTGAGCATATAGTGTCTTGTTCCATACAGCATCTTGATTAATACTAAGTAAATCACTTTCTGCTAGTTTCATTTTATGAACCTCCCTAGTATTCCAGAACCACCCTCAAACAATGATTTTATCTTGTCTGGTATACTAGCAATCACTTCATTAGTTTGTGTCAAATATTCTATGTGTTCTTCAAACCGTTCTACAAGTCCATCTAGTATCATTTAGGCTTCAAACTCCTAGTATATCTCCACTTGCTTGTATCATAGTATCCGTCTTTCTTTATTTTATTTATCATTCTGATTGACATTATAGCCACTGGTAACATTGCCATAGAGAATAACATAAATGCAGATAAAATGTATACTTCTATACTATATTCTGTCATTTATTCGCTCTCCATTTCTTTATGTCTTGTTTTTCTTTATATCTGATGTACCATGCTACGAATCTTCTGTTACTAGCAATAATCTTGGATAATGGAGTAGAGATATACAGCATACCAAGTGCAAAAGAGAATATTATTAATAATTGGTGTTCGACTTCTTGTTTCAATAGATTAGGTATGAATATTAATGCAATAGTAGTAAAGAATAATATTCCTCCAGTATACCAGTATGGTAGATTTTTAATATACTTGTTATCCTTAAGCATATCTCATACTAACCCTCCTTTTATGATAAGTACTGTTTTCATGGTCAGCACGACAAGAAATAAAATCATAGTTCTTGCATATCTTACAGAATTTAGGATAGAATTTCTTGTTACAAACTACACACCTCTGTTTTGGATAATTGATAAATAAACTATCTTCCATTTTAATCCCACTCTATCCTTTTAATTATCCAACTAACTGGCATTAAATCATATCTACTAATATCAGAAAATGATAGACTATGTTCTGCTCTATGTTCTATATATTTCCACAATGCATCAGACTGTTTTTTGTTCTTTTGTACCATTTATATCATTCCCAAGAACTTCTTTCTTCTCTGTGCTGTGGGTATTACTTCAGTGCCACTAGGTTCATTTCTAATAGCATTGATAATACCATGTTCTCCCTTTCTCTTATGTGATTTCATTTTTATTATAATCTGGTCGTGCATGTATCCGACTAGTGGTACTTCGTCAATATCTTTCAAGTGGAAAACTCTACGATAAGCATCACGATAAGAAGCAATTTTAACCATATACTTGGTAGAATTAGCATTAGTATGTTCGGTTATGACTTCTTGATTAAGTATTTTTTCAGTATAACCTCCCATTTTAACCTCTACATCAGTAATTTCCATTAACTTTACTGTTACCATCATTCTATCTAATTGCTGTTGCTGTTTTGCTATTAAATCAAATATAGTTTGTGGATTATCTTCAAAGTTCCTGAGTACTTCTGGTTTTTGTGGTACTGGTTGTGTTGGAGTACTCATGTACATATCTCCTTTATTTCTTGCATAGTATGTTTATGTTCTATATGATGTTCTACTAGTTCACGTTCTGTATCTTTATAATTACATATCGGACATTCAAACCACTGGTCTATACAATCTTTTGCTATTTTAAACCAATTTAAATTTATCGATTTAATCATTTAGTGATTTCATTTCCTCCATTTTCGATTATTTGATTAAGAATATCACGTACCATTACTATCCTGTTTTTCATTTCCATTTCATTATTTGCTTTAAGTAGTTTCAATACTTCTCCTTTTGTAAATGTTTCTTGTTTGAATTGTACTTGTGGTGCTTTGCCATTACCACTATCATGCTCTACTCTTGGTATATCTTGTGCTGATTCTGATACATGATTTACAATAGCATCTCTAACTGTAGCAGTAGGTACTTCAGCAATATCTTTAACGTTTTGTGCTGGCTTACTGTTAGGTTGTGGTACTTGTTTGTTTAATACTTTAAACTGCATGTTCTGTATTCTCTCCTTTCTTTACAAATGTATAAGTACCTCTTTCAGTAATCAACATTCCATCTTTCCATAATTTTTCAAGTTCTGTTTGATTAGCGAAATAAAATCTCACAAAGATTAATAATACAACTACAGTTGCTATATTTGATAATAATAAAACTAATTCTCCAGCATTATGCATTAATTATACAACTCCAGTAACAACTTGGGTGTACTAGGTGTTTGTTTGCCACTATTCTTTACTTCTTCTGGTGAAGGCAGGTACTTGTTTAATTGTTGCTGTAAATTAGTATTTTGACCAAGTAAGTAGAATACTCCACCAAATGCACCAATAGCAATAATTCCCATTACTAGAAGAAGTAAGATATGAGAACTATCAATACCCCAAAATGTATCTATAGTTTTCCTCTTTCCCATATCTCGAACATTTCTAGCGTCATAACTAATCTTATCTCCACAAAAGTCGCACATATTTCTTGGTACACCAGCAATATCTAACGGTATTTCACCACTAGCACCACAAGAAGGACATTGTATTTCTATTGGTTCTAGTAGATTTACCTTCTTGTATTCAAACATACGATAAGTACCATCACTCTCATTAATATTGATAAAAAGATGGTGTATTCCCTTATAATCTGCAAATTTCGCAGCATCAGTTTCAATAGGAAACATTCTTTTCTTATAAGTAAATTCTTGTTTCCATGTTTTACTTCTTACAGGTCGCCCGACTTCTGTCAAGTTATCGTCAACTAGATGTATTAATAATTGGTCACGCTTACCCAAATTCTACCAACCTCTCATAGAAGATACTTGTTAATAAATCTTCCTTAACAGACTTTACAGACACATTACTTATAGATTTTACTCTAGTCATGTCCATATACCACCATTGTACTAGTACTGTCAAATGCCCAAGTACCAGCAAGTCTTACTAATGTGATAGTTGTTATTTGATTAGAAGTATTTTGCCAGTTACCATATACTGAGCATTCTTGGTCACCAGCAGTATTACCACCGTTTAGAGGAGTAACATCTGCATGTACTGCTTTTGCTACACTACCAGAAGGAGAAAATATATCACCAGTCATATAGTACCCAAAGTTTTCGTCAAGTGAACAGAATATAACGGATGTTTGTGCAGTAGTAGCAGTTCTTGAACCACCAACATATCTAAAACCACCGTAATTACTACCACTATCACCATTAAATCTCATACCAATATTACCAGCAGTAACAGTAGTAGCATCATTTTTAATGTATATCTGAAGTGTCAGATATTTTTTTGCTGTAAATGTACCACTTGTCCAAGTAGTAGCACCATCAGAAGGAGAACTATTATCTAACTGTACCCAATTACTCGTATCAGTTGCACAAGTAGGACATGCAATAGTTAAATCACCAGTAGTATCAGTTACGGTTATAGGTGAAGTAGCAATAAGTGAATTGATATTATTTGCTGATTCACAAACTGCTTCTCCTGTACCTGTATTGTTACAATTACTTGTAAATGTTTGTGTAGTAGTACCAGTAATTGTTACACCTGTACCATTAGCAAAATTAGTCTTGTAGTTATTATCATTAGTATTACTGGTTAAAGTAAGACCAACTCCAGCAGTTAATCCTTTTGCGTCACAAGTACTAGCAGTTTTCCATATTGAAGTACCACCAGCAGAAGTACAACCTTGTTCTGGTAATGAATTAGTTAAAGTAATAACTGTAGAGTTGGAAGAAATAGATATACCAGTACCAGCCTTCAATGACTTGGCATTACAATTACTACTTGTAACGTGAATAACAGTACCAGCACCAACATTATTACAATTAGTTGATTCTGGTGCAGAATTTGTTATTACACAATTCTGACCTACTGAACAATCAATGGTTATAGAAGTACCCGCACTTAATGTCTTTAATCCAACATTAGCAGTAGTACCGCATAATGAATTACCTGCACCGTCAGGAGTACATAAAGTACTTTCTGGTTTACTGTTTGTTATTATAACATGAGTACCATTAGTACTCATTGTAATACCATTACCGTTCGCTAAATCTCGTACATAACAAGTATTATTTGTAGTGTTAAGAATAATGTTGTATTGACTTGCTAAATTTACACATTCACTTGTACTATTTGAACCACCACTATTACCTCCAGTAAAAATATAAGTGTCCTGTCCTGCAAAAGATGGTAGTATCAATAAAGCCATTACTAGAGCAATACCTACTCCAGCAAAAGCCATTACTCCCAACTTTGTACGGTTATCTATACTACTCATTTCTTGGCAACCATTACACCACTAACCAGCATTAACATACTCCCCATTAATATAACCAATACTTGAGGAAAACCAGACATATCAAAACCATTGTTTTCCATAGCATAACTTGTAGTTGCACCAGCAGTAGTACTACTATCAGGCATTACTCCAAGTAGTACACCATTGAACATAGCACCTATAGTAAAAATAAATGCACCACCTAATGTAAGCATTACTGGTACTTGTGGATTTCTCATAAATCCAAATATCGCAGTTACAATACTTACCACTATCATTATACCGTATACTTCTATTGGAATACAACTTAATACTGTACAGTCTATTGCTACCATTGTAAATCACACCCATCCATGTTATCAAGACATTCTTTAAAGTCTATAATACCAGTGATAGTAAGATAACCAATAAAAACAGCAAGTCCTACTGGAATACCTATTCTAATACAAACGTCTTTCCAATCATGCCAGTTAATAGGTGGTGGTGCTATAATATCCATGCTTATCTATTCTCCTTTACATGACGGATTAATATAAACATGACAGCAACTAACCCTAATGTAGAATATAGCCACAAGTTCTCAAAAGTAAATGCACAAGAATCCCTACCTTCATTAGTCTGGTTTGGTGCATGTCCAGTAAGAGGTATTAGAGTATAACCGTCAGTAGTTCCATAGTGGATAGAAAAGAATTTACCTAGTCCATCACTAAATATATCTGGAAATTCAGCAGAACCAGTCCATATATCGAATACTCCATCATTATCACCGCTTGCACTAGCAAATGATACTTGTATATAATTATCACCATTAGAAGGAGGGTCGTATTTTATTCCAACTAAATCACCCGCTTGTAGTGTATAGTTCTGACTATTTACAAAAGTATAATTTGTCTGTGCAAAAGAGTTTAATGTGCTAACATCTATTGTTCCAAATGAATCTATCATAACACCATTACTCGGATTAAATATTCCTACTGTAGCAGTACCTACAGGATTATTCAGTCTTTTCCATAATGATATTTGTATTGCAGTAATATTTTGTCCTTCTAGTGTACTACCACCAATTACTTTTTGTCCTGCAAGTATACCATTAGCACCATCGGCTAAATTACCGACATATTCACCACTTGGAAACTCGGCATTAAATTCATAGAAAGTAGAATTATAATCATTAACTGTTACTTGTGTATGATTGTACCATCTATTGTTAGTAGTATTAAAATAATACGACCATGCATACGCATCTTTGAATAATGGTACTGTAAAACTAGGAATAGGATAACAAGTACTATCTATTCTACCAGCAATTACAGTAAACGCCACTGGAAACAATGAAGCAACTATTAATATAATTATGAATATAGAAATCATGTTTACCATTTGTTATCCCAACCCCGCAAAAGGTGATATTATTTTGTATACAAGTATTCCTATAAAGATATAACATATAATGTATACAAGTACAACCAGCATTAATACTAAACCGACTAAATCACTAATAGTATAACCGAATATATTAAATCCAGTAGGAGATACAACATAACCTATCATTGTAAGTACTGCTACTGCTCTTTGCCACAATGTAGTAAGAAAGTCTGCAATATAACCTAACCATCCATAAGGAATAAAACCAAACAGTGTAGCACCATAATCTTTATCTTGTATATTAATTTGATATTCAGGATTACTCGTTAAATCAATATAACATTTGAAATAAGAACCAGTTGCATTACTACCACCAGTACCATAAGTTAAAGTATAATTGAGTTGAAATCCAATATATGGATGTACTGGGTCAATCGTAGCAGTAGCATCATAAGTAGGTAGTGGACATTGTGAAAGTACCATTTGACTAGTAATAGCATTTAAACCTGTTTCACTTGTATTAGATACAAGACCAAGTATAGCAAGTAGGATTATACAGAAAACTCCTATTGCTATTAGATTCATTTAGTTCACCAACGGTAAAAAGAAATACAATGCTACCATACAAGTACCAATAAACAACCAGTGTTTCCAGTAGTCTTTTGCTACTTCTTTGAAACTCTCGTAGTTCTTTTCTTTCTTACTACTCTGCAAGTAACATACCTCCACCACTACCTCCAAGTAAACCTCTCATTTTAGCAGCAGCAAGAGCGATTATAGCAATTACTCCAATTACCAACATTGTAGGGTCAATCCACTCCAAGAGTGTAGCAGCACCAAGTATACCTAGTGAACCTACTATCCAAATATAGTTTGGTATATCTTGTATCTGACCTCTACTAGCAACCCAAAATATACCTATCATAATACCAAGTAGTACTATCATTAACATAAATCCAACTCCATTAGTTTTAATGTCTGGATTATCAGGCGTAAATTGTCCATTACTATCCTGTGTACACGATATTAATCTAATCTGACAGACAATATTATTTCCGCTTTGTGTCATACTGACAGCAGCAGAAGTTAAAGCACCAGCATTTTCCGCTTGTCTACAAAGTAGTTTAAACTCATTTTCTGGTAAATTACAGTCTACTCCATTGATAACATTAGTTGGATTTCCTTCGCTCGGATTCTCCTCTACTTGTGTTCTACCAACTTCAGGATTAGAATTTGTAAAGTTCAGTCCTGCAAGAAATACTACTCTTACGGTATTTGGAGAATTAACTACAAGAGCACCACGATAAGGTAAATAACTAACATATGTTTCAGTTGCTACCGCATTAGATACTGAAAATGTAACTGCACCACTTGTCGTATTTCCAACTATAGTTGCACCATTGCAAGCAATATATAATTCATGGTCAGGAGTACTACCCCATAAATGTGGTGTACTACTTGCACAAACTCCACCACCACTTATACTAACATCAGCAGTATCACAAGTACCACCAGTTTCGGAAACATCATAACCATCAGCAGAACCAGTACCAGTAGCACTTATGAAAAACAATCCATCCTGAAAGTGTACATCTTGAAATGTTGCACCAACATTTTTATCGCATACAGTAGCAAAACCATTATTATTTACATTATAAATATGAAATTGTTCGGTAGGATTAGCAACATTAGTAATTAGTGCTACATATTTAGTTGTACCGATAACTCCATAGTCTAATGATTTAAAACTAGTCCATGCAGTACCACTTTGTGCAAGTCTAACAAATGTACCTCCTGCTGGTGCAGATAACAATGATACTTTACCACTGTTTTCAGCAAAGTATACAAGTCCAGAGTTTACAATACCAATAGCATTAGAACATCCACTTACACAAGCATAAGAACCTGTTTGTGCAAGTGTTAATGTATTTGTCTGTATAATATAATCAGTTACCGTACCCTGTGTTACCGAAAAACAAATGTTACCAGTACATTTCATAAAACCAGCCGCAGCTCTTGCTTGACCACCAAAAGCAGTAGTAGAAATATCTATTGAAGTACCAGCAGTTAATGTACCATCGTCATTCATTACATAAGTTTTCACAAAAGCAGTATTACCACTTTCATAGTATCCTATAACATGGCTTGTTGCTACTCCTCCAGAACTGGAAACATAAGAGTATACATAAGTTAAACCACTAATAGAAGTATCTACTACTACAATATCAGCCCAAACTTGAGGCATTGTATAAAACGAGAACATAGAAAGTACCAGAATGCTAAACGCAGCAAGTGTTACTGTACGTATTGTTTTATTATTCATTTTTTCACCATACGAGAGGTACGTAAGATAAACTACTGGAGTTAAAAAACCAGTAGGGGAATTAGCACTCAGCTAATAATTTAGTTCTGTGTTTACCCTCTTCGCTGGTAATATTGGTATACTAGTATCAGTATAAGCGCAACTGAGGCTATAACTGGCAGTAGACCGAATATTGTAACTGTGTTACTATCCCATCCTGTAGTATTCGCATTGAATATCTGAGTAAATGCGATTGGTAGAAGAATCGCTGCAAGCAAGAGTACTACGAAGATATTGATAACACCTTCACCAAGACCCATTTTTAGAAATTCCCTCCCATATACGGGATTTTATATCACTAACAGTTATATTTAAAACTTTTCTTATCAACATTAATAGATTGAAAAATTTATAAAGTCCGCACTATATTGCAAAGTTATCCTAGATAGTGTGACCGACCAAAACCTACTATCGTGTCTAATCCCAAATGCTTCTCTCCACGTTCTAGGCGTGGTTTATTCAATTTCAATACCAGACATTTCTATCCAATAATAATAATGACCTAGTATAGCTCGATATGTCATATTTTTACTAGGTTTACGGTAAGACAACCAAGTAGATTCATACGCACTATCTATACGAAATGGTTTATTTATGTTTATCAATCTTGCTCTATGTTTAGCAAGCAGTATATCAAAATTACTGTGTACTTGTTGTGTTTGTATCACTTGCATTATAATTCAACTCCTCTAATTGATTCATTCTGATATTTGTACTGTTAAAGTCAGTTGCATTTACCATTACCAGTTTATCATGCCATGAATATATATTGTAAACAGAACTAACATTACAATTATCCATTTCTATTATCTGATTATCAACTATAGCAGTATTAGTTAAAGGTACATAGTCTGTAATATTGTATGCATGTAATTCCCATCTACTATTAGTAAGATTCAATATCTTGATAATCTGTACATCATTCGGACAGTTATATTCTATTCTCTGACCAATAGCGTTTTCTTCTGCTAATTGCTGAGGTAATGCATTAACATAGTATCCAGTAGTAGCCATCACTACGCAGAATGCTATACATATATATCCTATCACAAGTGTACTTTTTTTCATATTACTTTAACCTTCCCACATTTGACACATTGATATACAGCACGTACAGTACAAGCATTACCATGCCATTCTTCTTGTATACTTCTGTAGATATATACAACATTACAACATTCTGATAATAATGGTGAATTATTACTCATAATATCTTTGCACTACTCCAATCATATCTAGGATGTATAAAACCAACTCCGCACATAAAACAATAACATACTGTATTCTGTACTAGTTCTGTCTTTCTTCCACAGTGTATACATGGTATTACTATTGGTACTGATAGTGGATGTTCAAAACCAAAGTCGTCTAATGGATTATACTGCTGTACTTTTTTTATTGCCTTCATTCTATTAAGATAACCATTTGTCTTGTATGGTATTTTCATGCTTGAACATCTTCCTCCATTTCTGGTAATACACATAATGGTTCATTATCAGTGTATACCATATTCTGTAATTCTCTTAAACGCCTTCTTAGGCTTTTTATTTCTCTTACTATTTCACCTTTCTTTTTAGGTATTGCACCAATATTAGTTCTCTTTGCACAACACGTAAATCTTCTAAAGCAAGATAAACACTGATAGACTACTCTGTTATTACCATCTTTGTCTACACGACTTGTTTTATTCTCAATTCTAAGTATAGAACATCTACAATTAATATTCGGACAATATACAACATGATTCTTATGAAACCACAAATATTTAATATTCATAAGTATAATCGCTCTCCATGCTTTAGCCTGTAATAACATACTGTACACTTTGCTGGATAATTATCGTGATTACATTTATCTTTCTCACTGTTATCACAAATGTACAAACCACAATGTACGCATGCTTTATAATAACGATAGTCCTCTTGTGATATGTTAGACTGTATGATTATTCCCTCCTTTCATATTGGTGTTTGACCCCTATTAATATAATTAGCAAATAGTTTTACCAAGTCCGTATCTATTGTAGTAACTTCTTTACTATCACGCAATATAGCACTAGCATTACATAACGATATTAATTGTAAATATAATCTATATGGTGGTTCTTTTGGTTCTAGTATGCTATACATGATAAGCCTTATCTTATCGTCTATTTCCTCTTTTCTTACTGGTGTATATACATCTTTTGTTCTAATCTTCATATCAAATGTACTAACAGTATCAATATTATTCTTGATATTATCAAGTACACTATTAGTAGTACTAGGTTTATGTGAATAACTAAAAGGAATAAATCTTTGTAGAAAACCATCAGATTTCCATACCCTAGTATTTTCATTATAATATTCTGGTGTAATACCAGAAATTAAACCAGCACGTATCTTTGTCTTGAAATGACACACCATGCCAAATATATCAACATCAGTAACACCTTCTTCCATCATGGCACGAAATATACTTCTTGCCAATTCTACAGTTCTTTTAGAATGTGAAAGAGTTGCAATATAATCAGGTATAACCAAAAACATCTTTTTACCATCTTGTACGTCATTTAG
>Ga0134127_10002113_pt1 | contig 14489 bp, 11 predicted proteins | sample KB31753_FD_96459 | JGI IMG/M metagenome (GOLD analysis project Ga0134127, IMG submission 96459) | Terrestrial soil microbial communities with excess Nitrogen fertilizer from Kellogg Biological Station, Michigan, USA - KB3-175-3 | ecosystem: Environmental > Terrestrial > Soil > Unclassified ...
CACGTTGAGCGCGACGGGCGCCTTCGCGGGCTCGACGACCTCGGTGGAACGGACGGGCGGCTTCGGAGCGGAGGGCGTCGGCGGCTCCTGGACGATCGGCTTCGGCTCGGGCTCGGGGGTCCGCTCGACCGGCTTGGGCGGGGGCTCGGATTTCGGCTCGGTCGTCGTCGGCTTCGGCGGAACGACGAGGGGATCGGGCTTCGTCGTCGGCGCGGTCGTGGGCGACGGCTCGACCCGGGGCTCGACGACCGGAGGCTTCGAGGGGGGACGGAACGCCGTCGACTCGGGCTTGGGGGTCTCCCGGGTCGCGACGAGCAGGAGAAGCCCCACCGCGATGAAGACGGCCGCGGCGGCGGCCCACGCGGTCATCGGCGCGGGAGGCTTCTGCCGGCGGCGCGTCGCTTTCCGTTCCGTGTGGCGGAGCGAACGAAATTCCGAGGCGCACCTCGGGCACGTGCGGACGTGCGCGGGGACGCCGCCGCCCTCCAGGACGGCGGCCATGTCGTCGGCGGAGAGGCACGAGGGACCGGGGTCCGACGCCGTGGCGATCCATGCCCCGACGGCGCGGAGCTCGGCCGCCTTGGCGCGGCACGCGGCGCACGTCTCGGCGTGGCGGCCGACGAGGAGCGCCTCGCGCGGGTTCAGCGACCCGTCCGCCCACTGGCTCAGCACTTCCGGCTTGGGACACGTCATGGCGTCATCTCCGTCCTGTTGGTGGACCCCGACATGCAAAATCTAACGGAATCGTGAATATTATTTTTCGGGCTCGGGCTTGAGCACCCGGGCGAGCTTTTCCCGCGCCCGGAGCAGGACCATCCCGACCTGGTTGAAGGGAATGCCCAGCTGGTCGGAGATCTCCTTGTAGCTGCGATCGTCGACGTGGAACATCACCAGCGCGCGGCGGTCCGTCTCGGGGAGCCGCTCGAGGTACTCGAGGACGTCGGCGTCCCGCTCCGCGGGCATCGCCACGGGCTTGGCGGCCTCGACTTCGCGGTGGCGGATCTGGCGGACGAACTCGCGGGTGGCGATGCGGTAGGCGACGACCGTGAGCCAGGTGGTCAGCGCGCTCTCCCCCCGGTAGGCGCGGAGCGCGCGGCCGTCGTTCTGGTAGAGCTCGATGAAGACCTGGCTGGCCGCGTCCTCGACGTCCGCCTCGCTCGCCCGGAACCGGCGCGCCGCGGTGTGGACGGCTTTGAGCACGACGAGGCGGTACTCGCGGGCGAACCGGTCCCACGCCTGACGGCCTCCCGCCAGCAGCTCGCGGACCGCTTCCTTCCCGTCGACCATCCGACCCCCAGCCGATGACCCGATTTGCCGTGGAATTCTACCGCTTGCCGGGCTTGGCCCGTCAACTTATGATCGACCCGATGAGGCGCGGCCTGTACCTCCTGCTTCTCACCTCGTGCGCCGTCGAAACGCCCCCGCCCGCGGAGGACCCCGTGCTCCGAGACCTCGTGGACGCAGCCGTCCGGCCGTTCGTCGAGACCGGCAAGTATCGGGGTCTCGCGGTCGGCGTCCTCCACGGCGGCCGCCGCCGGGTCTTCGGCTACGGTTCGCCGCCTCCCGACGGCGCGACGATCTTCGAAATCGGATCGGTCACCAAGGCCTTCACCGGCATTCTCCTCCTGCAGAGCGGACTGAACCTGGAGGACCCGATCCGAAAGCATCTGCCGGCCGACGTGAAGGTGCCGAGCCGGAACGGAAAGGAGATCACGCTCCTCCAGCTGGCGACGCACCGCTCAGGACTCCCCCGGCTGCCGAAAACGCTCGCCCCGAAGGATGCCTCCAATCCCTACGCGGACTTCCTGGTCGACGACCTCTACCACGAGCTCGAGACCAGCGAGCTGGAGAGTGATCCCGGCCAGGCGTACGAGTATTCCAATCTGGGGATGGGGCTTCTGGGCCATATCCTCGCCTTGCGGTCGGGAAACAGCTACGAGCAGCTGGTGATCGAGAGGATCTGCCGGCCCTTGGGGATGGGCGACACGCGCATCGCCTTGACTCCGGACCAGAAGCGGCGCCTGGCGCCCGGACACCTCTCCTCCGGCGCTGTCGCCCCCAACTGGGATCTCCCCGGACTGGCCGGCGCGGGAGCGCTCCGATCGACCGTCGACGACATGCTCCGGTTTCTGGACGCCAATCTGGGCGACCGATACGACGGGGCTCATGTCCGGCGGTTCGACGTGGGAGAAGGACTCTCGATCGGGCTGGGGTGGCACCTGCTTCCCTATCAGGGCGCCACGATCGTCTGGCACAACGGCGGTACCGGCGGGTACCACTCGTTCGCCGGATTCGTGAAGCGCACGCGCACGGCGGTGGTGGTTCTGGGCAACTCGACCACGGAAACCGACGCGATCGGCGTCAGCCTCCTGGGGCTCCTCCAGAACGTAAGATAGACGAGTTCAAGGAGACCGACATGCGCACCCTCGCCTGCCTGCTCGCGCTCGCCGTGGCCGACGACCTCTTCGACTCGGGCCTGACGGCCCTCGCTCAGGACGAGCTCGCGCCGATCTTCAACGGCAAGGACCTGACCGGATGGGAGGCCGTCGCCGGCAGCGGCGACTGCTGGGAGGTGCGCGACGGCAAGATCGTCTGCAAAGGCGGCAAGGGCGGCTGGCTTTGCACGAAGGAGGAGTACGGCGACTTCGAGATCGAGGTCGAATACAACTGCCCCAAGGACGGCAACAGCGGCGTCTTCATCCGCGCCCCCCGCGAGGGCCACACCTCGAAGATCGGGATGGAGATCCAGCTGCTCGACGACGACGCCAAGATCCACGAGAAGATCAAGCCGTACCAGCACACGGGCTCGATCTACGGCGTCGTCGCCCCGTCGAAACCCGCGCAGAAGCCGGCGGGCGAGTGGAACACCATCCGCATCCGCTGCAAGGGCGACCAGGTCACGATCACGATCAACGGCGAGAAGGTCGTCGACGCCGACATGGGCGCGCACGAGGAGCTCAAGGGCCGCCCGCGCAAGGGCTACATCGGCCTCCAGAACCACGGCTCCGGCCTCGAATTCCGCAGCGTCAAGCTGAAGAAGCTCGACTGACGGTCACTGGGGCGGGGACCAGCGCGCTTTGTAGACCTTCTTGCCGGGGAACTCGACCGTCCGGTCGATCCCCAGGAACTTCACCCGCTCGGCCCACCAGCTCGTCTCGGCCTTCACGAACGCCAGCGCGCCCGTCTCGGGATCGAAGTCCATGCTCTTCACGTCGCCGAACTCGCCCAGCTGCGGGAACGTGCGGAAGCTCCGCAGGTCGCGGTCGAAGACCCAGACGTGGTGATGGGTCGTCACGGTCAGGCCCGGCCGGTCGGGGATCGGCCGCAGGTCGTGCCCCCCTTCGTTGGGCAGCGTGTGGGTCTGCTTCCGGACGAACGCCGGCGCCGCCGCGGTGAGCTCCTTCAAGCCGTACGCGCGCAGCTCGAACGTCCCCAGCGCCCAGAGCAGCCCGCGCTCTTCGTCGAGGACCGCGCCGTGGGCGCCCTCCAGGACGTCCGAGACCAGGGGCGCGTCGGAGGCCGCGAGATCGTGAAGCACCAGCCGGTTGCCCTCGGGATTCGTCGAGCAGGCCACGACGACCCGGTTCCCCGGGATCACTTCCGCCGAATGGGCGTTCGGCACCGCGGCGTAGAAGAGCACCTTGCCCGTCGACCGCTCGACGAGCGCCGCCGCGCCGCCCGACGACGTGATCAGGATCTTCCGCCCGCCGTCCACCGGCTTGCAGTCGTCGGTCGAGCCGAACTTTTTCCGGAACGGCTCGGGCAGCTCGGCCCGGTCCGCCCCGCGCCAGCTCCAGATCTGCTTCGGGCTTTCGCGAAGGTCGACGATGACGACCTCGTCGCCGCCGCAGACGATCAGATTCGCCGGCGGCGCGGATCCGGGACCCGTCGCGCAACCGGATGCGAGAAATGCGAGCGCGACCGCTCTGAAATTATAAGATGTGCCCATGCCCAACACTCCTTCCCTCCTGACCACCGTCGTCGGCAGCTACCCGATCCCCTCGTGGCTCGCGGCGATGCCGTCGACGCCGTCCCTGCTGGACGCGATCCTCGTCGTCGTCCGCACCCAGGAGATGGCGGGCATCGACGTCGTCTCCGACGGCGAGCTCTCGCGCTTCAACGTGAACCATCCCGAGACCAACGGGATGATCGAGTATTTCGTCACGCCCCTCGGCGGCGTCTCCACGACCTTCAGCCGGGCCGACATCGAGCTCTTCCGGTCGATGCCCGGCATGAAGTTCCGGACCCAGCCCGCCGCGGTGGTGCGCACCGCGATCGACCAGGGGACGCTCAATCTACCCGCCGCGTGGCAGACGCTCAAGTCGTTCGCGTCGCGGATGACGAAGTTCACCGTCACGAGCCCGTACATGCTGGGCAAGACGCTGCTCGACCGCCACTACCACGACCGGAAGGCGCTCACGATGGCGATCGCCGACGTCCTGCGCAAGCAGCTCGAGGGCATCGACGCGGCCGTGGTGCAGGTCGACGAGGCGAACCTCCCGGGCTCGCCCGAGGACGGCCCGTGGGCCGCGGAGGCGATCAACCACGTCCTGAAGGGCGCCCGGGGCCAGAAGGCGGTCCACCTCTGCTTCGGCAATTACGGCGGGCAGTCGATCCAGAAGGGGTTGTACAAGTCGCTTCTGCCGTTCTTCAACGCCCTCGAGTGCGACCACCTGGTCCTCGAGTTCGCCCGGCGGGGCTACGACGAGCTGGAGGTCTTCAAGGACCTCAAGCCGTCCATCGCGCTTGGCGTCGGCGTGATCGACATCAAGGACAACGAGGTCGAGCCGCCGTCGTCGGTGGCGGCGGCGATCGAGACGTCGGTCAAGGTCCTGGGCGCGGAGCGGATCCGCTGGATCCATCCCGACTGCGGCTTCTGGATGCTCCACCGCTCGGTCGCGGACCGGAAAATGCGCGCCATGGTCGAAGGACGGGATCTTTTTCTGGGCCAATCCCGCTAGCCGCGGTGAAGAACCGGGAGACGATGATGCTCCGCCGTGAATTCCTCCAGACCTCGGCCCTCGCGCTGGCCGGCACGCAGCTGCCGCTGTTCCAGGCGCAGGAGGCCCCCCGGGGCGACCGGCCGGCGGCCGCCGACGGGGTCCAGGTCCTCAATCCCCGCGGCCGCGTCCCGGTCAGCCACCTGATCGACGATTCCACGTGCCTCGTCAACCTCGCCCACTTCTGCATCCCCCAGTTCGCCCAGGTGTTTCCGAACGGGATGAAGCAGGACTGGCGGAAGCTGCCGCGCGAGATCCCCGACGCGTTCGTCCGCAAGTTCGGCGAGTGGTGCCACGAGAACGGCGTGAAGGGCAAATACAGCGTGATCCCCTACCCCGCGATGGTGGGCTGGGTGGACCGCGAGATCCCCGGCTGGACGAAGCGGCAGCTCGAGGCGAGCCTCGCGTTGCTCCGCGACGTGCTGGCGAAGGACTGGGACTTCACGCCCGAGATGGTGACCCACACGCGGGTGATCGACCCGAAGACCGGCCGGGCTCTCGAGCCGTACGACGAAAGCACGATGGAGAACTGGGGCTGGAGCCAGAAGCGGTCGGTCGACGAGCTGACGGAGTACATCGCCTACGCGCTGCGGCCGCTCAAGAACGCGGGGATCGACGCGACCGGCGTCACCAGCCCCGGCGGCTTCGGCGGCAGGAACCTGCCGAACTACTCGAAAGCGGTCCTCCAGGCCTGCCGCGACGTGTTCAAGACCGAGATCCCGTTCTACCTGAAGAAGGTGAACACCGACGACAAGAGCGTCGAGCCCGAGGTGCTCTACGCGTCGGGCCTGGAGGGCGAGGATCCGAAGTGCGTGGTTTCGATCATCGGCTGCACCGGCGACTGGTTCGGCGGCTGGGACGGCCTCGAGCCGGGGCACGTCGACAAGTTCATCACGGAAGACTTCAAGGGCGGCCGCCTCCCGCAGGTGATCGCGCGGGGCGAGCCGGCCGTCATGGTCTCCCACTGGCCCGGCATCTACTTCAACGGCGAGGAGATCGGCTTCAACATCCTCAAGGAGGTCGTGAAGCGGCTCCGCGCCGGCTACGACAACCTGATCTGGATGAAGTTCAGCGAGCTCGCCCGCTACTGGGCCGCGAAGCAGCTGACGAAGATCGAGAAAGCCGGCGGCAAGGTCCAGCTGCAGGCGCCGTTCGCCTGCCCCGACTACACCGTGGCGGTGGCCGCTCCGGGGACTCCGAAGCTCACGGTCAACCAGCAGCCGATCGCGCTGAAGGAAGTCCCCAAGCTCCTGGCGCTTGAGAGCGGGACCTGGACCCGCACCGCGGACGGGGTTGCCGTCTGCTTCGACCTCCCCAAAGGCCCCTCCCATCTGGAGCTCGCCTGATGCCTGGAACAAAACAGACGGTCTATTTTGTTCCCCTGCTGGTGGCGATCGCGGGGTGCTTCAGCCCGTCCACAGAGCGCAATCCCAAGTCGTTCGACTTCAAGGTCTACCACCTGGGCACCGCGGGAAAGCCGGAGTGGCTGGAGTTCGCCCATGATCCGCCCCACGGCCGCGAGCTCTACCACGCCTTCCCCGCCGAACCGACCGACGGCGAAGCGACGCTCCTCCTGTACCAGAGCAACGTGAAGTGGGGCTGGCAGGTCAGCCTCAACGGCAGGAAGCTGGGCCAGCTCGCCCTCACGGACAACCCCACGATCACCGCGTTCGCCCTTCCCGGCGGCTCCCTGAAGAAAGAGGGGAACGTGCTGGGCATCACGCCGCCGAAGGAGATCGAGGACATCCTCGTCGGGCTGATCCGGATCGATCCGCGCCCGCTCGCCCAGGTCGTCGGCGAGTCGACGCTCGACATCGACGTCGTCGAGCCCATCGCCGCCGGCGGCGTCCCGTGCCGCATCACGATCGTCGACGAGGCGCTCGGCGCGCTGCCGCCGCTGGCCGCGCCGCCGGGGCAGCGGCTGGCCGTCCGGCCCGGCTGCGTCTACACCGCGGACGGCCGCGCCCGGATCACGCTCCCCGCCGGCCGCTACCGCGTCACCGCGGGCCGCGGCATGGAGTACTCGATCGCCTCGGAGCGCGTCTCGATCTCCGCCGGCGGAACCCGCAAGGTCTCGCTCAAGATCCACCGCGAAGTCCCCACGGCCAATCTCGCCGCGTGCGACACCCACATCCACACGCTCCACTTCAGCGGCCACGGCGACGCGACCGACGACGAGCGGGCGATCACGCTCGCCGGCGAGGGGATCGAGCTGCCGATCGCGACCGAGCACAACCAGGTGAACGGCTACGCCGCGGCGGCCGAGCGCTCGGGCGTCCGCAACCGCTTCACCCCCGTCCTCGGCAGCGAAATCACCACCAAGGTCGGCCACTTCAACATCTTCCCCGTCGAGCCCGGCGGCAAGCTGGCCGACTGGAACCTGACCGACTGGCCGAAGATCCTGGAGTCGATCCGCGCCACCCCCGGCGTGCGCGTCGCCATCCTCAACCATCCGCGCAACAACCACTCGAACTTCATCCCGTTCGCGGACGCCCATTTCAACCTGGTGACCGGCGAGAACCGGCGCGGGTTCCCGTTCACGTTCGACGCGATGGAGATTCTCAATTCGGGAGCGCTCCGGAGCGACGACATGGAGGTCGTCCGCGACTGGATGGCGCTCCTGAACCACGGCTACCGGATCACCGCCGTCGGCGCCAGCGACTGCCACGAGGTCAACCGGTTCATCGTCGGCCAGGGGCGGACCTACATCGCCTGCCGGGATTCCGACCCCGGGAAGATCGACGTCGCCGAAGCGTGCGAGAACCTGCTCAAGGGGCGGGCGCTGGTGAGCCTGGGACTGCTCACCCAGATCAAGGTGAACGGTCGGTACGGCGTCGGCGACCTCGTCCCCGGCGCGGACCTCGACGTCGACGTCCGGGTCTACGGCCCCTCCTGGACGCGGGTCGAGCGGGTGGAGCTGTACGCGAACGGCGAGCGGATCCGCGACGAATGGCCCTCCGACGGCGGCGCGGGCGGCGAGAAGGTGCGGCTGCGCTGGAAGATCGGGAAGCCGAAGAACGACGTCCACCTGGTGGCGGTGGCGAGCGGGCCGGGCGTGCGGGAGCTCTACTGGACGCAGTCGCGGCCCTATCAGCCGAGCACGCCGCTGTGGAACCCGCGGGTGTTCGGCATCACCAATCCGGTGTGGGTCGATGCGGACGGGGACGGCGCGTTCACGGCGCCGAGGGCGCTGGCGGCGAAGGTCGTGGCCGAGCACGAGAAGGACGCGGCGGCGCTGGTGGCGGAACTCGGCCACTACGACGAAGCGGTGGCCGCGCAAGCGGCGAGTCTCCTGCAGGACCGCGGCACGGACGTCCGCACGGCGGCGATCGCCCGCGTCCTGCAGGGCGCCGCGGAGCCCGTGCGCCGCGGCTTCGCCGCCTTCGCGGCCACCCTGCCCAAGTAGCGTTCGCTACTTGTTGTCTTTCTTCTTCTTCTCTTCCTCTTCCTTTTCCTTGTCGGTCTTCTTCTTCTCGGCGGCCTTCTTCTCCGATTCCTTCTTCTCGGGCTCCTTCTTTTCAGGGCCCTTCTTCTCGGGTTCCGGCTTCTTCTCGGGCTCCTTGGGATCCGGCTTCTTCTCCGGATCGGGCTTCGGGTCCGGCCGCCGCGGATCGGGCTTCTTCTCGGGCTCCGGCTTCTTCTCCGGCTCCTTGGGGTCCGGCTTCTTGTTCTTCTCCGCCTCGCGGGCCTTGCGCTCCGCTTCCGCCTTCCGCTCGGCTTCGGCTTTGCGCTCCGCGTCGGCCTTGCGCGCGGCGTCCGCCTTGCGCTCCGCGTCGGCCTTCCGATCCATCTCGGCCTTCCGTTCGGCCTCTGCGCGCGCCTTTCGCTCCGCCTCGGCCTTGCGCTCGGCATCCGCCTTGCGCTCCGCGTCGGCCTTCCGGTCCATCTCGGCCTTCCGCTCGGCTTCCGCGCGCGCCTTGCGGTCCGCGTCGGCCTTCCGTTCCGCGTCGGCTTTGCGGTCCGCATCCGCCTTGCGGTCGGCGTCGGCTTTGCGGTCCGCGTCGGCCTTGGCCTTGCGCTCCGCATCGGCCTTCCGGTCGGCTTCGGCCCGCGCCTTGCGGTCTTCCTCCGCCTTCTTGCGGCGGTCGTTCTCCTCGGCGACCTCTTTCTCGTGGGCCGCCTTCTTCCGCTCGTACTCGAGGCGCGCCTCCTCGAACTTCTTCTTCTGGGCGTCGCGCGCCGAGGTGTCGGAGGAGGCCTTCTTCCGGTTCTCCTCCTCCTCGCGATCGCGCTTGCGCTCCTCGTCCTCGTGCTTCTTGAGGGCGATCTCGCGGGCCTTGGCGGCTTCCTCGGCCTCCCGCTGCTTGCGCTCCTCGTCCTGGCGGCGGGCGACGGCGGCGCGGCGCTCGTCGTCCTTCATGTTCCGCTCGGAGGCCTCGTTCTTCTGCCGGGCCTCGTCCTTGTCCTTGGCGTACTGCTCCTTCTTCTTCTCGTACTCGGCCATCTGCTGCTCGTGCTCGAGCCGGCGGCGCTCGGCCGCAGCGCGCTCCCTGGCCTGCTCGGCGCGGCGGCGCTCGAACTCGGCCACCTCGCGGTCGTGCTCGGCGCGGCGACGGGCGGCGTCGGCTTCCATCTGGCGGCGCTTCGCCTGGGCCTCGCGCATGCGGGCTTCCTGCTCGCGGCACTCCACCTCGCGCTCGCGCTCGGCCACTTCGCGCTCCCGGGCGCTCACTTCGCGCTCCCGGGTGTTGAGCTCGCGCTGCTTCATCCACAGATTCTGCTTCTGGACGTACTCGTCGTGGCTGCGGCACTTCCAGGGGCGTTCCACCACCACCACGACCTTCTCGCCGCGGCAGTCGCGCTGCGTGCTGCCGGCGCGGTTGCAGTTGGCCACCGCCACGTAGCGGAAGTCCTCGCCGCGGCAGTCGTAGCGCATGTAGTCGCGCGCCGGGATGCCGTAGTAGTCCACCGCGATCCGCAACTGGCACAGGGCCACGATGTCGTCGTTCGAGTACTGCACGGCGTGGTACCGCTTGGACCAGTGGGTGATGTACAGGTTCCGGTACCGGATTGAGAAGTCGCAGTCGCGTTCGACCTCGACGTAGTAGGCCGCGGGCGTGAGACCCATCCGGGTCGTCAGGACCGCCAGGCTCCGGTTGCAGGACTGGTACGCGACGACCACTTCGTCCAGGGGCACCCGCTTCTGCCGGGCCACCCACAGCATCACGAACATCTCGTCGTCCGAGTAGTGGTGGGTCCCCTGCATCTTCCCGATATAGATGAACGTCACCGGCTGGCAGCCGAAATACTCCTGGTAGATGCAGAGCCGGGAATCCTCCCATTCGGGCTGGTAGCCCCAAGAGACCGTCACCTCGACCGGCGCCGCGGGCGGGGGCGGAGGCGGCGGAGGGGGAGGCTCGGGAGGAAGCGGCGGCGGAGGCGGCGGGGGTTCCGGCGGAGGCGGCGGCGCCGTGTAGATCACCGTCGTCTCATGGTGCGCGGGCGGCGGCTGACGGCGCTTGCCGTCGTCGACGACGACCACGCAGCCCGCCATCGCCACCAGGGCCAGGATTGCCGGTATCCGCTTCATGGTGTTCCCCTTACGAAGTCCGTCCAGATGGACGGTCTAATTGTGACCTCTGCAAGCCGAAAGTCCAGTGCTACCACGACAGAAACTCCGGCGGGTTCCTTCGGATCCGCCCGTACCTACAGTCGCTTCCGCTCCAGGCTCTCTTTCGGTAGGATGCCGGGCACGATCGGGGAGGGAGGGAACCATGGCCGCGCAGCCGCCCGTCATCGTCGTTCCGGGAATCACCGCCACCAGCCTCGAGGACGCCTATCCCATCGTCCCGGAGGAGATCTGGTCCGCCGTCATCCACAAGGAGTACGAGCGGATCGCGCTCCATCCGGACGACGTCCGCTACGAGGCGATCGAGCCCGCGCGGGTCCAGCCGCGGGCGCTCTTCGGGCTGGTCTACGAGGACCTGATCCTCGCGCTGCGCCATGACCTGTCGAAGAAGGCCGACCGCCCCACCCCGGTGTTCGGCTTCCCGTACGACTGGCGCCAGGACTGCCGGCGCTCGGCCGACCAGCTGGGCCACTTCATCGACGAAGTCCTCGCGCGGACCAGGCTCGTCCCCCACTACCGGGGCGAGACCGTCGACCGGGTCGACCTCGTCGGCCATTCGATGGGCGGCATCATCATCTCCGACTATCTCGCGAGGAGCGCCAAGGCGAGCCGCGTGCGCCGCGTCGCGACGCTCGGCACGCCGTTCCGCGGCGCGGTCGACGCGATCCTGAAGCTCACCACCGGCATGGGGACGCTGACGGGCGAGAAGCCGCGCGACCGCGAGCGGGAGACGGCGAGGATGACGCCCGCGCTCTACCAGCTGCTCCCCTCGTTCGAGGGCGCCGTGCTCCCCGAGCCCGGGCTGAGCGGCGACCTCTTCAAGATCCCGACCTGGCAGCCGTCGATCCTGAGGACGCTCGCGGAGTACATCAAGCTGATCCAGGCGGAGAGCGATGCCGAGGCGGTCTTCAAGCGCCACCTGAAGGCCGCGAAGGACCTGCGGGACCGGACCGAGGGGCTGTCGCTCGCCGGCAAGCTCCCCGAGGGCAAGGACGGCTGGCTCGCGGTGGTCGGCCTCGACGCGCCCACGCAGGTCGAGATCAAGATCGAGCGGTGGAAGGGCGAGCCGTGGTTCGCGATGGGCGACAACAAGAACGAGTTCCCCAACAGCGCGAAGACCGGCGACGGGACGGTGCCGTTCCTGGGGGCCTGCCCCGGCTTTCTCGAGCGGGAGCGGCTGGTGGGCGTGACGCCCGACGACTTCTCGTTCTGGGAGCTCAAGGACAAGGCGATCGCGAAGCTGAGCGGCTTCCACGGCGTGCTGCCGACGGTGAACCTCGTCCAGCGGATCGTGCTGCGCCATCTCCGCGACGATTATTCGGGCGACGTGTGGGGCCGCCGGGTTCCCGGCGTGCTCGCGCCCCAATGGCCGTCGTGGCTGCCGCTGAAGAAGTAACTATTTCTTCGGCTTGAAGGTCGCGCGGCTCTTGGCCCACCACCCCTGCCATTCGGTCGAGGTGTTGAGGTTCTGCTCCGAGATGGTCTGGAGCGACGCGTTCGTCGCCTCGATGAACTCCTGCAGGATCTTGAGCAGATCCTCGGGCTTCGCGGCGTTCACGGACAGGTTCCCCGACGGAAGCGCCACGTTCGTCCCGCCTCCCGACTTGGCCTTGTGGGACTTCTCGCACTTGGCGAGGAAGGCGATCAGCGGATCGATCGATCCCGCGTTCTTCATCGTCGCGGCCGCGGCGAGCGCGGCCTTCACGACGACCGGCTCCTTGTCCTCGAAGGAGCGGTGGATCAGCGGAAGCGTGGACGGATCGTCGAGCGCCGCCAGGGCCTGGAGGATGCTCGCCTGGATCGCCGGATCCTTCGCGCAGGACGGGAACGCGTTGGAGAGGGACCCCACGGCCTGCTTCTTGAGGCCGGTGAACTGGCCCATGCCCTTCGCGGCCGCCATGCGGACCTTCGGGCCGTCGCTCGAGAGGAGCACCAGCGACAGCTTCGACAGCGTCTTCACGTGGATCGCCTCGGCGAGCTTTGAGACGGCTTCGGCCCGGTCGGCTTCCGCCTGGGCTTTGTACGCGGTTTTGAACGTCTCGATCGCCGCGTCGGCGGCCTTGTCGTCGACGGGCGCGTCCTGCGCCAGCAGGAGCGCGAAGGCCATCAAATTCAGCATGGTTCAATGATATCCGCTCCAGAGAGCCATTTCAAAGTACACGGAACTTCTGAATCCCGCCGTCACATCCCGCTTCCGACGTGGTCAACAGTCGAGGTATGTGGGCAAGGGCGGGAATAGGGCTCGCAGTCGTTCGGAGGCTGCTATGACGTGGGGAGTAGTCCAACCGAAGCCGATCGACGTACAGGGGATGCTGCGGCGCGCGTCGAATCGCGTCCGCCTGAAATCCCTGCTCCAGCAGGGCGACCGGAACCTTCATGTCCTCTCGCGCTCGCTCCTGGACAAGCTGATCACGCAGGCGATCACGGAGACCATCCACCGCCTGCGCGACGAGGGGGCGATGACGCTGGCGCTGACGGAGTCGCGTCTCGCGACGGAATCGCGCAAGGAGCTGAACGCGATCCTCAACAAGATCCGTCAGACCGGATCCGCCGACGAGGACGTCTTCTTCGCGGACGGCGAGGAGGAAGGCCGCCGGGTGGTGCCGTTCGAGGACTCGGCGCTCGACCTGGGCCGCGGCCTCGACCTCGGGAGCGCCAACATCCTCGCGAGCGCGCGGTCGAGGACGAGCGGCAAGGCGCTGATCAACGTCCAGCGGAACGCCTTTCTCGAGGTTCCCGGCGACGGCTTCACGCAGAGCCTGCTGCATAAGTTCGGGATCGACTGCGTCGTGCACGGCACGCGCGCGTACGTGGTGGGCGACCTGGCGTTCGAGCTGGCGACGATCTTCGACAAGCCAATCCGGCGGCCGCTGAAGGACGCCGCGGGCGCCGACCCCGAAGGGGCGTTCATCGTCGGCCATCTTCTGGAACGAATCCTGGGGCGGCCGCAGAAGCCGGGCGAGATCTGCGTCTATTCGGTTCCCGGCGAGCCGGTCGAGACGGACCGCAATTTCATCTATGTGCAGGGCGTGCTGGAGGAGGCGATCCGGACGCTCGGGTACACGCCGCGGCCGATGCTCGAGAGCCACGTGATCATCCAGCAGGAGTTCAAGGAGTCGGCCTACACGGGGATGGCGGTGACCTGCGGCGGCAGCACGTTCAACGTCTGCGTCGCCTGCAAGGGCGTGCCGGCGCTGTCGTTCTCGACGTCGCGCGGCGGCGAATGGGTCGACCGCAACGTTGCGACCGCGCTCGGGCTCCCGGTCTCGCAGGTGTGCGCGGCGAAGGAGCGGGGGATGAACCTGTTCCAGCCGCAGGACCACGTCGAGGGCGCGATCGCGATCTACTATCGTCATCTGATCCAGTTCACGCTCGAGGCGATCCAGCGGAAGCTCCAGGGCGCCGACGCGATTCCGTCGTTCAGCGGGCCGATCGACATCGTCTGCGCCGGCGGCAGCTCGCTGGTGGGCGGATTCCTGGAGATGTTCCAGCAGGAGCTCCAGAAGGTGTCGCTGCCGTTCGCGATCGGCCGGGTGCGCCTGGCGCAGGTTCCGATGGAGGCGGCGGCGGCGGGTTGCCTGCGGGCGGCGCTCGAGGAGACGCGCGCGCAGCAGGATGGCGCCGTGGAGATGACGCCGTCCGTCTCGGACCGCGCGGCGATGACGACGACGGCGCCGTCGCCGCGTCCGGCCTGGTTCGGCCAGGCCGCGTAGGCGGGCTACCGGAGCGCGCCGGTCACCCACGAAAGGCCGCCCAGCAGGTGCTGCCGGCCGAAGGGGGTGCTGATCGCCCGCACGTCGTGCCCGAGCGCGGTGTAGAAGAATCTTCCCCCGTCGAACTCGCGGCACCACGCGGCGGGATGGTCCTTCCCCATCGGCTTCCCCCCGTTCCCCTCGAACTTCTTCCGGACGGGCTCATAG
>Ga0134127_10002114_pt1 | contig 14489 bp, 10 predicted proteins | sample KB31753_FD_96459 | JGI IMG/M metagenome (GOLD analysis project Ga0134127, IMG submission 96459) | Terrestrial soil microbial communities with excess Nitrogen fertilizer from Kellogg Biological Station, Michigan, USA - KB3-175-3 | ecosystem: Environmental > Terrestrial > Soil > Unclassified ...
CATCGGGAGTGTCCTTCGTCGCCAGCTCGTGCTCGATTCCTGCCTCGCACTTGCATCCGATCACGGAGGTCGCAAAGCCGGTGAGCTTGAGCGCTGCGGCCATCGCCCAGCGGGAGCTTGCACCGGTGATCAGGAGACGCGCCGCGCGCATGGTGAACGCCTCGGCGAACGTATCCTCGATCAGAACGCCGCGAATGTTCATGACTGGAGCGCAGCGGGCGAGCCTGGCACGTCCCTTACCGCATAGTTGTCGAAGGCCACGGTTCCATATGCGTCGAAGTGACGCCGCACGTCCCTCAGGACGGTTTCGTCGAACGGAGGTCGAACGTACAGCCGGCGGCCCTGCGGAGCCCGCCTGAGCTGGCCCTCCTCCACCACGACCTGACCCGACTTTAGCACGAAGCGGGGGCTCGAGAACATCTGGGCAACGTCGGCGTCACGGGCGTAGATCGTGAGGTCCGCATCCGCGCCAACGCCTAGGTGGCCCTTTTGTTTGAGGCCGAGAATCCGGGCCGGTCCCGCACGAGTGACGATCGCGATTTCGTTCAGCGTGTATTCCCGCTCCAGTCCGTCGGCCAGGGCGCTCCCGCTCAGCAGCTTCAGGTTCGCACGCTTGAGCTGGTCGTCGCGCGCCGAGCGATCCATGAGCAGCCGGATCAGCGCGGGATAGGAGAGGAACGAGCCGCCGTTGGGGTGATCGGTTGACAGCACGACGCGCCACGGGTCCCGGGCGAGCAGAAACAGCTCGAGCCCGATCGCCCACTGGAGTGTGGCTACGGCAGCCTTCTCCTTGTACGCGTAAGGCACGATGCCGCAGCCCGTCTCCAGCTCGACGTCGATGTTTACCCACTTTCGCCCACTGGTCGAGTAGAGGAGGTACTCCACCGGCCCGTCAGCGGTCAGCGTCGTGGCAGGTCCGAACATCACCTGCCCCACGTCCACCGTATGCTCGGCGTGCGCATTCACGTGCTCGATCACGGTCTTTGCCGCCGAGCCCCAGCCCTTACCGGCCTCGCCCCCATAGCAGTGGAACTGGAGGTGAGTGAAGTGGGCTCGGCGGCCGGTGAGCGCCTGCATGGTGGCGATCGTCGTTGCGCTGTTCCCCGCCTGTCCGAGGTTGTTGCAGTGGATGTGCACCGGATGGGGCAGACGCAGCCGGTTCGCAGCGTTGGTCAACGTTTCCAGAATCGCCCGTGGCGTTACCCGGGTTCCCGTCAGCGCCTGATCGAGGTCGGTGAGGTTGCGCTGGCCGGACTTCCAGGCCTCGATTCCCCCCGGGTTCACGATCTTGACCGCGTACGCACCGGTGGCGCCCAGCATCCAGGCCACGTAGTGCCTGGCTCTTTCGATCTCACCCGCGTTGATCTGGCGATGCAGGTACTCGTCGTTGCCCAACAGGACGAAACACCCCGCGTCCACCACGGGCGTGTCGTCCAGCTCCTCGTGGGTATGGCGCGCCATCAGCGGTGCGACCGCAGCGTCGAAGGCAGTCGTGTATCCCAGCCCTGCGTAGCGATAGCCGGTGGTGAACGTGGTTGGAACGGTGCCTCCGGTCCCTGAACGCGCCGCACGGGCACCATCCAGGAGCGTCGGCGCCGGCGCCCGATCGGCGAGATGTTCCTCCGGCAGCAAGCGGCGGGCGTGATTGCAGGAAGAGCTGGCAAAGTGAGCATGGATGTCGACACCACCCGGCATCACGATCATGCCTGGGACGTCGAGCGTTGGCGCGCCGGACGGCAGGTTGGCGACAATACGGCCGTCCTCGATGCACACGTCGCGGACTTCGCCGTCGACGTTGTTGGCCGGGTCGTGCACGGCGCCGCCGACGATTCGCAACCGCTCTGGCGTCGCCATCAGGTCCTGGCTCCGGGCGTCACAGCACCAGCCACGCTACGGAGTACCGCGGCTGCCGACGCCGGACCTGTCAAGATCTGGGAAAGCGGCAGCGGCACGTCGTCCATGCGATATCCGATGCCCGGTTCGTGAATGCCCGCGACCCCGGTGTCGATGGCAGCCTCGACCTCGAATGGCGCTTCGGTGGCTCGAGGGCCGATGACCGCGATGCGACGTCCAGTCAGTGCGCTGCGCACCACGTCCGGCAAGCCGTGCGGCCCACCGACAACGAGAACGCTGCCGATACTTGCCAGGGACAACGAGGCCGGGTATTCCGGCCGATAGCGGGGAGCGCCGCCGGAGAAATCGACGGCAAACGGGAACCCGGTTTGCCACACCATCGCGGCGTCCGCCCCGGAGCGGTTTCCGCCTGCCCGAAGGCTCGACAGTGCGCAGCGTGTCGGGCCGTTCAGCGCCTGGGCCAGGCCAACGAGCCCTTCGACACGCTGCGAATCGGCCGGCCGTTCTTCCGGCTCCGAGTCGTGAATCAACGCGACATATCGTCCACGGGTCATCTCACGCCCGAGATTTGCGGCGCCTTGCAATTCAGCTGAAAGGCCGGGCAACTCGCGGCCGAGCACGGTTGCTCGCATCACTCCCAGCGCGGCCGACTCATTGGCGGCTGACAGCTTGATTCGGGCGTGGGCGGCTCTTGGTCCGGTGGCGACCCCGACGTCCACTGACACTACCCGTCGGTCTGCCGCACCCTTCGGGACGTGCGTCCCCGAGGGCTCGATGGCGTAGCGCGACACGTAGCGCGGGTACCGTGCTGCAGGATCCACCGCCCAAAACACTAGAAGATCGGCGCGATTCCGGATTTCCCCCAGCGTGGCTGTTGCCCGTCCGCGCCGCTGGCCGACGAGAATGCCCGTTGCCGCAGTATCGGACGTGACGCTGTCCAGGCGCGCCCCGCATCGGTCCGCCAACCCGATCGCTTCGCGCTGGGCTTCGGTTGTGATATCCGGAGCCAAATAGATCAACGCCGGACCCGCTTTGAGCAGCTCGGCAATGGCCCGCGTTGCGGTCTCGATGGTCGCCTGCTTTCCGCGAACCATGACCCTGCCAGGGACGCCGCCGTCGCCGTACCAGGCGAGTCCGACGGCGCAGGCGTTCCTGGCTGCCGCGATCCGGCCGTCGCGGACGGTGATCTCGATATCGTCGCAGGCGCAGCCGCAGCCGAGACAGACCGCATGACTGATGACGCTATCGCTCATGCCACGCTCTGTCGGAACTTGGTCGTCGCGCGGTAGACCGCGGCGGCCTGAACTGCCAGTGTCTCCAGGCAGTCGGTGGCGGAGCTGCCCTTCGCGAAAACAGTGCAGATGGGTTTGCCAGTGGGGATCCGCTCGCCGGCATGAGGGATGTCGGCTACCGCTCCGGGCTCCCAGATCGAATTCGACTCAACTGCGCCAGCTTCTGGCGCATACACAATCGCCTTCCCCGGCACCTGCCCCAGGTGCCGGCAGTAGGGCGTGCGGGCCGGAAGGGTGCCCCGGCAGGCATCTGCGTGCAACCCGAATATCGAAACGCCGTGCTCCCGTTCGACGAGCTCCATTGACGCGGAGTATCGAGGGTTGATCTCCACCAGCCATGGCGTACCGTCGCGCGCGATGAAGTCGATCCCGTTAACGCCGACCAGCTCGAACGACTCTGTTACCGTCGCCGCAAGATTCTCGGCGGCTTGACGCAAGGCGGCCTCGCGGGCAAACAGCGCAGGCCCGCCACACAGCAGGCTGCCGCAGTAGCGAAACGCCGCGACCCCGAACGCTGGCTCTCCGACCAGCTGGAGTGAGAGCCCCAGTGGTACGGCTCGCCGGCCGTCGGCGACGAACGTGATCGACCCGGGAACGCCGTCGATGTGCTGCTGGAGATACATGGAATGCGCGACGTTGTCGCCCGCCTTCCAGTGGCGAATTCCGTGACCGCCGCCCGAATTCCGCGGCTTGAGGAGCCAGGCGCGTCCGTCGTTTTCCTGCGCGGGCGTCGCTCGGACCTCCGGCACCGGTATCCCTCGCTGACCGAGCGCGGCTGCTACCTGGAACGGATCGCGAGTCTGTCGCAGGATAGTCGGCGGGTTGCCCCAGAGCTGGCGACTGCTCGCAAGCCGTGCCACGGCCCGGGGGTGGTTCTCGAGATTCGAGACGTAAGCGACTGCCGCAGCTCGAACTCGGGCCGCCACGCGGACGGCTGCCGTGGCTGACCAGGGCCGGCCGAGATCGCGGCCGAGCGCGATGGTCGCAGCGCAAGCGACCAAGTCGCGGTCGCCATACGCGTCCACGGCTCGGACCTGGAAGCCGGCCCGCGCCGCGGATTGAGCCAGCGCCCGTGTCGAAGCCCCGACGATCAGGACCCCGTCCGCCCTCTCATCCATTGAAGCTCAATCCCAATCGGTTTCGCGCGCGCTCCGGAGGCACCACGAACACATGATCCAGCACGGTTCCCGCGGCGTGTCGCAGGCGAAGGGTTTCCACGAGCTTCTCGTACTGGCCGCCCGCCAATCCGTCGGCGATCAAAGCCGCACCCTGCGCTCCCTGCTTGGCAAATCGGGCGAAACCGCGCAGCTCGACGATCGGCGGCGCGTTCGTGAGACGCTTGAGCAGGGCCGCCCGCACGTTCGGATCCGCCGCACGACGACCAGACAGCACGATCTCTCTGGCGCTCGGCGCCGAGAGGAGCATTTGATGCACGGCCTTGACCGCCCCCTCGACGAAGCCGTCGAACGCGACCGCCTCGAGATCCGGGCGCACCGCGGCAACCGACTCGACGCCACCCTGAAACAGCAACGACTTGTCGATCGTCCCGGCGAGAAAGGCCACCTCGCCGTCGAGTGCTCCGGCTGCGCGCCACCCCATCGGGCCGCTGGTTCCGCCGAGCCCATCCACAATTTGTCCCTGCACCACGGCGAGAGCCGCGTTGAAGGCGCCTCCCAACTCCAGAAGCACGAGCGACGCCTCCGCAGCGTCCAGATCCAGTCGCTTCGACTGGTCGGCGATCGCAAGCGCGGCCGCCGAAAGCTTGTCTGCCGTGCCTAGGTCTACCCGGTTCAGCTTCCGGTGCGCCGGCACCGTATCCAGATGCACGACCCCGGGCAGGAACACCAGCGGTAACTTCGCCGCGCTCAGAGAGCGGGTCAGCCTGCGAAGTCCACCAATGCCGCCTTCGTCGCCTGGGCCGGCCAGGAACGCAAGCCGCCAGTCTTCCTCGGTTGCGCGGTCGGCGGCCACCAGGGGAAGGCCATATCCGGAGAGCCCAGCCACCAGTGTGGGCTCGCCGGCCGAACTGATGTAGCGCGCGAAACCGTCGACATCGGCCAGGGCTTCTTGTGTGGACCAGGCCCGGTCCAGCACAACCCGTCCTTCATCGAGACCGCAGACGTCGATCGAAACCGTGCCGGGGTCGATACCGACCACCCTCGGCATGTGCCGTCAGTACCGCGGCTCAGTGATGAGCTGCCGCGCGAAGTCGGCGATCGTCTCGGCGTCGAGCACTAGGTCATTACGCTCGAAGAGCTGGGCGACGCACGCCTTGTGGAGCTTGGTCTTGAAGCCTCCAACCCCGAACGCACCGTAGAGCCTTACGCCATTCCGCTCCGCCCCGCTGTCGTTCAGCTCGATCCCCTCGATCCCCAGCGGCGGCACAGCGTTCAGATCGACGGCGACCTTGAGTGCCGTCGCCTTTGTCCACACCGCTTTTGGCACCATGAGGACTCCGGCCGGTCCCGAGTTGAGGAGGATTTCCGCGTTGCCGATGACTTCGCCGGCGGCCGACGGATCGGCCATCGTCAGGGCCTTCACATCGACGCTGAACCGCTCCCCGATGGCACGGCGGGCCTTGTCTCCCTGCTCAGGCTTCCGCGAGGTGATAGTGACTTTGGCACCACCCTTCGCAAGCAACCCGGCGGCTCGCTGGCCCACGGGCCCGGTGCCGGCCAGGATGATCGCGGTCTTTCCTCGTACGTCACCCACGGCCTGTTCGATCCGCACCACCGCCGCGACCGCTGTCGTGTTCGACCCGTTCGAGTCCAGCATGATGGAAACCTTGAACGGGGGAAACAGGGTGTCCTGCGCCATCGCCAGCAGTTGCTCGCCGGCTGACATGTTATTCCCACCGATCCACACCGCGGTGTTCTTCAGGTCCTTGGGGGCGCGGGTGAAAATGCAGCCGAGGATCAAATCACGGACGTCGTTCTCGGTTACCCCACTGTAACTCATGATCACGTCCGCGCCGGCATCGTACGCGACGATCTGGTCGAATACACTGGGTAGGCGGGAACTGTCGAGCTGAAGCAAGACTTTGCGCATCGCGGCTTGGGACTCCTGAGCAGGAGGAAAGCGACAGGAAACGACAAGGGGCGCCCCGGCTGCGGGCCGCCCCTCGTCAGACTTCCAGTTACCGGCGCTCGCGGATCAGCCCTCGGCGCCGCTCGCGAACGGATGCCGCGCGCTCTTGTACTTCGCGAGCACGTCGTCGACCGTCGGCTTGCCCGCCAGGGCCCGCTGGATCGATTCCTTCACCGCCTGGTAATTGAAGTCGTAGATCTTCTTGTCGCTCTCAGCCTGCCAGTGGATGAACACACCGGTCAGAATGCAATAGTCGTTTGCCTTGTCCTTCGGGATCACGCCTGACGCGACGCTGTCCATCACGGCTCGCGCCACCGCGGCCTGGGCGGGGCCAAACATCTGTACCGCCTGCTTGGCGCCCTTGATGGTGACCTTGTTGAAGAGGAGCGTATCCGGCTTGCACGGCAGGTTCGGGGTCACGACGGCCAGCAGAGTCGAGAATCCGTCCTTGTTGTTGGAAAGCGCGTGGCAGAAGGCTGCTCCAGCAGGCCCGGACTTGCTGCCGATGATCAGGTCCACGTGGGCGATTTCATTCCCGTCACCCACCAGGGACTCACCAATGAAGAAATCCGCGGCCATAGCTGCCTCCGTTGTCGGTTTAAAAAGGTGCGCGAAGAAGTCGCGAAGCATGGCTCAACCCGGGCGTTTTAGTGGTAGGACGCAGGAGCAGCGACTGGCCGCGCGAGCGACCACACGTCGCAGTCCCGCCGGGGCGGGTAGCTCTTCACTGGAACTTGGTCCGCGCGTCAAAAGCGGCCCCTAGTATGCGGTTGGCTTGTTACCCTGTCAAGCAGATCGCTGCACCGCAAAACCACCCCAGTTTCGGGCGGTGTTCGGTCCCCTCGGGACGGCAATAATCCCTTAACGCGCGCGCCGGGATGGCGTCCCCTGGCTGAGACGGCGCAGCCCGGATGCCGTCGACGTATGTGCCGCCAGCACAATCGAGTGAGTCTTTGGCACGTGGGTGGCGAGGTGAGGAATCCGGGTAGTAGATCCCCTTTTCCGAGGAACATATGAAAGCGCAAGTGGTGGTAGGCGGTCTTGCCTTCGGTATGCTGCTCGCTGCTGGTCCCGCCTCAGCGCAGGTGGTTCAGGCGGGCGTCGTGATTCGAAGCGGTCCGGTTACCGGCCACGTGGTCGTTGGTGAGCCCGCGGCTGTGGTGTATCCCCGGCCCCGCCGTGTGGTTGTGGTGGGGCGCTACCCACCTCCTATCGTCGTGGTGGAGCGGATCCATGCGCCGCGGGGCTATGCCTACGGTTGGCGGCGTCGGTACGGATATCGCCCGGTGGTCGTGTACTACGGCGGGGGACGGTACTACAGCCGTTGGTTCGACGGCCAACCTCTCCGTCGCGTCGAGGTGTACGAGCGGGGCGGCCGCTATTACCGATGGGAAGCAGACGGCCGGGACCGTTATCGCGATCGGACGCGCGAGGTCGGCCATTACAGAGATGACCGAGACGACTAACCTGCCCATGCGCCTTCCCGGCGCTAGATCTCCCCGATCCGGGTAGTCGTTTCCGAATGCCTCCGCACATGCGGGGGCATTCGATTGTCTGCCGGCCACTCCCCGTCGCTTTCGTCCGATCTATCTTCCCGGCGATGCAGCCCGCCCGAAATCACCTGCTCCCGCCCGATCCCGAGGCGTATCGCGCAGCCGCGCACCCGCGAGGCCGGATCATCGTGATCGCACCCACGCGCGCAGCCTGTGAGACGATCGAGCTTGCCCTCGGGCTCCGGATCGAGACCGTGCTCGAGCGAGAGCATGGCGAAGAGCTTCGGGCCTGGGCCTCCGGCGGGAAGGGGTTTGGCATCGTCGCCGGGACCGGGGTCGGCAAGACACTCGGCATACGCCCTATCGCAGAGACGATTCTCGCCGAGCCGCTGCGGGTCGGTGTCGTGAATCGCGAGCGCGAAGCGACCCCGGAAACGCCCGGGTGGAACGTGGTCATCGTCACGACCGGAATCGCCCGCCGCTGGTTCGAGGACGGGCTTATCACCGGCCGGGACACCCTTGTCGTCGATGAGATCCATCAGACCTCGGCCGAGCTCGAGCTTTGCCTGGCCCTCGGCAAACGTGCGAGATGCCGGTTCATCTGGCTCAGCGCGACGGTTGATCCCAGCTTCTACGCCCGCTACCTCAGCAGTACCGATGTTCTGAACACCCAGGCGTTCGACCCGACTCTCCGAGCCACCGTTAAGGTGCTCCCGCTCAAGCCGGACGCCTTTCTCGACGATCGTTTCATCCGGCACGTCATCAAGGAAAAGCGAGGTGTCGCCGTCTTCGTGCCGACCCGGGCTGAAGTGGAGCACCTGGCTGTCGGCCTGGGCGAGCAATGGAAGCGACTCAGCACAGCGTTCTACCACGGAGGAGAGCCGATCAGAGTCATTCGCCCATTTCTCGAGGGCGACGTGGACCATCCCTGACTACTCGCCATGACGGCTGCGGGTCAGTCAGCGCTCAATCTGCGCGGGCTCGACACGGTGGTGATCTACGATGCGCGATATGGGAACGTGGTGGATCGCGGCCGAAACGTGCTCCAAAGGATGTACCTCGGCGCCAACGAAATCCTTCAAATGGCTGGCCGGGTCCATGGGCGGGTTGCCGGCAGCGAGGTCTTCATCCTGAGCGATCGCGATCTTGTCTTCGAGGAGCTCCGCCCGGGCCCGCCTGAATTTCAGCTCGCCGGCGACGCCGAGCGGGTGGCGGTCACCTGCGCGGCCCTGGGTGTGGACGCGAGCGATCTGGATCTTCCGGTGCCGCTGGACCGGACGGCATATCGGCGCGCGGTGGCGACCTTGACGTCACGCGGTTTGGTCGAGGGCGGCCGGCTCACCGGCTATGGAAGGCAAGTCGAGGCGATGCCGGTGGAACGCCCGTGGGGCGAGCTGCTGTTTCACGCTGAGGGGGAACTCGTTCCGATCGTTGCGGTGTGTTCCAATATCGACTCGCTGCACCGGATGACTCGCGAGGAGCGAGATCTGCACGGAGCGCTCGTCACTGGCAGCGATCATCTGACGGCGTACAACCTCTATGCCGAAGCGGTGAATCAGCACGGGCGTCTGGGTGAGGTGTACGGACTTCCCCGCCACCTCTTCGACGACGATGGTCTGGAAGCATGGGCCGAGCGCCGCGGCGTGCTGGTCAAGGCCGTTGAGGACGCAGCGCTCGGAACCGCCTCGGTCTACCGGTCGCTGGAATTGGCGCTGCCGGCACGCCTGCCATTTGCCTCACGGGAGCTGCGTCAGCGTTGGGCTGAGCTTCTCGCGCGAATAATGCCCTTCGACCTGGTGATCGATGAGAGAACCGCCGACGGCCAGGAAGCGCGGGTATCGAAGACCTCGGTGGCGGGAAGCTGGGGAGCGGTGGCCGGCAACCTTCGCTATTTCGCCGACCGTTTCGGGATTCCCCGCGCTGGGATCGAAGGGACGACGCTGCCCTACGACCTCATTCGCCGGCACGCAACGTGGGGTCCGCCTAGCATATCCGTCGGCGGCCCGAGGCGGCACCAGGGACTGGTCGTCACCCGTGGGCTGAGCTATTTCGGGTTCGATCTCGACGTAGAGACCGAGACTCTCGAGGGCGAGATCTCGCCCGGCCTGCGAGACCTGGCTCGTGACGCACTGGCCGACGCTCTCCTGGCGGGTGCTACGATCCACCCTGACCAGGGGCGAATCCGTCGGGCCGTGGCGGAGCTCGACGATCTCTGGCGTCGATCCGGCGGCACACTCGAGGCTGTCAGTCGGGCACGGCTGCGGGAGATGTTGCGGACTCAGCTGGAGCACGTGACCAGCTGGGACGCTTTCGAGGCAACGCGGGTGCGGCTCGATCCGGTGGATCTGGTCGATCCGGATGCTCGCGCCCGCCTCGCCGCCCTCCCTGCCGCGGTGCGGGTGAAGGGCGACACGGTGGCTCTCGACTACGACGTGGAAGACGGGGTGCCGGTGGTGCGACTTCGGCTGCGGGAAGGCCAGGTACGTCGTCTCGATTCGCGCGACCTTCCGGTTCTCGACCGCCCTCTCCGGTTCGAGGTCGTACGCGGGCACCACCCGCCGATTCGAGCGGGCTCACTTGCTGACCTGCAAACGGAATTGAACCGATTAGCCCGGCGCGACCCTCGGTCCCGGCGAAAAGTGCGGCGCAGTCGATTCCGGGATTAGGCCGCCTACCGTTAGCGCGACTGGTAGCCGTTGCCCTCGATGGGGGCGGCCTGAGATGAGTGGGTGAGCAACGCCGCCTATTGCTCGCCCAGCCGAGCCAGGTTGTCGGCGCTGCTGCGAAGCTCGGTCGCAGTCGAGATCTGCTGATCGACGGTAACTGCCGTGCCTTCTGCGCGGGCCAGCTGAGTTCGCGCGGCCTGACTGCTTCGGGCGACGGTCGACTCGAGCACTCCGGTTGCGGTCTCGAGCCGATCAGCGCGATCCCGGACACCCTGGGCCGACTTGAGCAACGAGTTCAGGCGCTGGTGAGCGGCCTCGAACAATGCGCCGCCGGCACGGCCGCGCGAGGCTGCCTGTCCCATGTCGTCGAGCACCCGGGCCAGCGCCGAAACAGCCCGCTCGATTTCGTCTCGAATGCCGGTCACGAGCCGACCGATGTCCCGTGCCGAGTGGCCGGTATCTTCGGCCAGCTGACGCACCTCCTCGGCTACCACGGCAAAGCCTTGGCCTTCGGCTCCAGCACGGGCCGCCTCGATCGCGGCGTTCAAGGCCAGCAGGTTGGTCTGGAACGCGATGCCGTTGATGGCGGCGCTGATCCGCTGGATTTCCTCGCCTCGGGCCACCAGCGCGTCAACCTCTCCCCGCACCATCCCCAGCGCGTGCATACTACGCTCGATTTCCTCAGCCAACTGCTCCGAGCTTCGAATCAGCGCCTCGCCTTCCGCTTCCATCGTTCGGCCGACATCGGTGCTGCGTCCTGCTTCCGCTCGGACTTCGGCAGCCACGCCTGCGGTGCCCCGGATGGCCCCTTCGACCTGCCCGAGGTCGGCCACGTGCAGCCGAGCTCCATCGGTGGCCTCTCTGACTACACTGCTCAACGTTCGAGTGGCTTCCTCGAGCCTCGCGCCGGCGTCGGAGAACGACGAAGCCAGGTGGGCGAGCTCGGCCGCCGTCGCGCGCATCTGCTGGTCCGCCAGCTTGGTCCGAAGGACTGCGGCAACGGGCCGCGCGACGCGAGCCAGGGAGCCGATCTCGCGGGATCCAAACCCTCCCGGGATCCGCGCGGCCAATTTGATCTCTCCCAGCACCCCTGCCTCGTCGGCGAGCGGGAACCCTACGGCCGGCGGGTCTGTGCTGCGCTGAACGCCGGCGAGCAACGCCGCGTCGAGCCATTGCTCGGGAACCGGTCCGGTGGCCGCCAGGACCCGGGGCGACGGGCCATCTGAGACGCGAATGAGGGCGGTCGGCGCGTCAAACGCATCACAGAGGTGTCGGAGCAGGTCCGACGATGCCGCGGCGAGATCCTGTTCCAGCAGCAGACGTACTTGGAGGTCGCGCACCTCCCTCCCAAGCCTTCGGTCGTCGAACAGGCGGTTTCGGAGCATGGCGGCCGCCAGTCCGATCGGCAGCGCCAACAGGAGCAGGCTCGCGAGCGGGATTCCGGGAATGACGGGCTCGGTCAGCACCGGCAGCATGGCCGCCAACCAGCTTGGCCCGAGGCCCACCAGTATCGCGCCTGCTGCGAGATCCAGGCTGCGCCGACGAAAGCCGGAGGCTGGGACGGCCCGTCGGGCCCAAACCAACGCGATGACGCTCACGACGAACGCAAGGAAGTTGAGCAACCGGGCCCGAAGGATCTCGTCGATAAGCCGGAACAACGGCTCCTGGCCGCTGAGCAGACCGGCCAGCGCTATCAGAAAGAGCACGCCCTGGAGTACGTACCAGCCTAATACCGGAACTCTCCAGCGCTCTTCGCGATGGGGCCAACCAAGTGCCAGGGCTAGGTGAACCAGTGACGGCGCATGCAGATACGAGCCCAGCCCGTACGCCACGAAGAAGGCGGGGCCGGGGAGGTTGTACAGCGGCAGCAAGGAAGCCAGGGCGAAATGGGTCGTCCACCCCAGGCACTGCAGCAGGAACGGGAAAGCGGCGGGGGCGCGCATGGACCGCCGAAAGGCCATGACGCCTATGATCCAAAACAGCGCCCCCTCGAATGTCAGGACCAGGAGAGCCTGGCCCTCGGGGCCCGAGCGAATCCGGCCGGCGGTAGTGGCAAGACCCCAGCCGAAGACGACCAGGCTGACAGCCGCGGCGAGGATACCAAGGGGAAGGTGTGCACCGCGGTCGGACGCGCGCGTCCTGCTAAGTGAAGACGTCGTCACGTTCGCATTCGGTTGCAGATGGCAGGGTGGCTGGTCCCAACAGTGACTGAATGGTAGTCAGTTGGGCCGCAGGCGGAAGTTGGACTGGCGGGCTGACGTCACGGATTGAAACTTTCCTCCTATGAACCCGTATCTCGTTGCATGACAGAGACTATCTCGCTTGACAAGCTCCCGGCGGTCTTCTCGCCGCTCGCCAAGGCCGTCCTGGACGGATTCAGCGAAGGGGTCGTCGTTTTCGACCACGGCGGTCGGATCCTGTACGCCAACGAGCCGGCCCGCGAGGCATTGAAGGATTGGGATCTCTCGGAGGGAGCTCCAGACCTCCAGCCCCGCCTCACGGCCCTGGGTGGGCGGCTGCGCCCGCTTCGAATCGGCAGCATGGAGCTGGGTGAGGCGATGTTCGTGCCGGGCGTTGAGGGCCCCACGACGTTGGCGGCGCGGGAGAAGGAGGCTATCGTCAAGACGTTGGACGCTCACGGCTGGAAGCTGGCGGAAACCGCCCGACAGCTTGGAATCAGCCGGACCACCCTTTGGCGCCGGCTCAAGGCGTACGGACTGCATCGAGACGGCCGGAGCAAATGGTCGCAAGCCTCTTAGCCCTTTTCCTCTTCGTCGCAACTCCCGCTTCTTCCGATACAAATCCTCCATTCACCGACGCCATCACCCGCGAGCTCATCCTTCGGGCAATGGCGCGTCATCGGGCGCAGGACAGCCTGGTCACCGACTACCAGGCCCGGATCCGGTATCGCCTCTCTGCGACCATAGGCCGGGGCCGGTGGACTCAGCTGCCGGTCACGGCAGTCGAGGAGCAGGAGGCGCTCGTCCGGTGGGCGTTGCCGAACGACCTGCGGATAGACGTCATCGGACGACGGTTCCAGAGTGTCGATCCGAATCTGGACTTCTCGAGTGTCTTCTACCGTCCCTGGTTCGTTCCGCGTGGGGTGGGCGACTCGGTCCGGATCTTCAGCGACAACTTTCCCGCGACCGGCGCACTCCACCCGCTCGCGGCAAACGGGCCGGACTGGTATCGCTATGCGCTCCGGGACAGCCTGACCGTCGCGACTCCGAAGGGCGAGCACATCCGGATCTATCAGGTGGATGTCGTGCCGCGTCGGACTGGGCCCGCGCTCATCGCCGGGCGGTTGTGGATCGAGGCGGGCACCGCCGAGGTCGTCCGGCTCACCTTCCGGTATGTCGGCACGCAGCTGTTCGTCCGTTCTTCCCGGGCGCAGCGCTCTGCGTCGGCGCGGCGGATGAACCAGCTGGCTACCCGACTGGTCACGGTAGACGCCGACCTCGAGTACGCGCTTCAGGACGGCAAGTTCTGGATGCCCTATCGTCAGGCCATCGCCGGCCGGGTCCAAGTCCCCATGCTCGGCGATCTGGTTGTTCCCTTCCGGGCCATGACGACGTTCAGCGACTACGAGCTCAACACCCGGCAGCCCATCGCCTTCACGCTGCCGCTGCCGGACACTACGTTGCCGCGGGACTCGCTCCGGAAGCTGCGTCGGATGCGGCGCGATTCGATCCGGGCGGAGCGGCGCCAGCTCAACGTGGCCGCAACCCGCTATCGGTCGTGGAACTACGCCGACAAGTGGCCCGGCGGGCGCTACGAGATCCATCGCCCGCCCAACGACTCGCTCGCGCGCTACGCCGCGTGGGATGACTCCTTGAGCCTGGGTGTCGCGGGTGCGGAGATGGCGCAGTTTCGTGAGGTCGACGCGGATCTCAGTCGTATGAGCGACACCCTGCCGACCGAGTTGACCGGCGGCGGCGACCACGGCATCGGATACGAGCGACTGGCGGATGCATTTCGGTACGACCGGGTGCAGGGGTACTCGTTCGGCCTCGGCTATCACGTGCGAGTGCCGTGGGTCGAGTTCGCTGATCTGATCGGCACCGTGCGCTATGGTTTCTCGGACGATCGCGTGGCGG
>Ga0134127_10002118_pt1 | contig 14483 bp, 8 predicted proteins | sample KB31753_FD_96459 | JGI IMG/M metagenome (GOLD analysis project Ga0134127, IMG submission 96459) | Terrestrial soil microbial communities with excess Nitrogen fertilizer from Kellogg Biological Station, Michigan, USA - KB3-175-3 | ecosystem: Environmental > Terrestrial > Soil > Unclassified ...
CCCCGGTTCGGCTTGAGCACGAGCGTCTCCCGCTCCCGCCGAGTGAACTCGAGCAGATCGCCCTCGTCGCCGCCCGGAAGTTGAGTGCGTCGATCACCCAGCAGGCGGGTCCAGAGAATGTGCCGGCGGAAGACGCCTCGCTCTTCGGCGCTGAAGTAACGCTCGGCCAGCGTCACGTCCGTGAAGATCTCCCAGCAGCTTTTCTGATCCAGCTCGGCGCCGATCGAGGAGATCACCCGATTTTCCCGGAACAGCCGGCGCATGGGCTCGACGCTCACGCCCTGAGAGTCGAGGTCCACCAGATCGAGGACGCTGTAGTCCCGGTAGGCGAGGTCCACGACGTGGTCTTCGTAGCGTACCTCGTCGTCCTCGAGCCGCAGCTCGGCCGGATCCGCATGGACCGTGTCCAGGCCGTGTCGAGCCCGAAAGTACTCCACCAGGGACCGCTGCTCGTCGATGCCTTCGCCCTCGTACTTGGGCTCGACGAAGCAGATACAGCGGCCGCGTCGTCCGGTCGCCGCCAACTGCTGCAACATCTCGGTCAGGAGAAGCTCGCGGGCGTCGGAGAGACGGCGAAGGTTGAGCGTTGCATCCTGCTCACGAAGGAGTGGCACGATCTCCTCGCTCACGATCTCTTCGATCGTGGGTATGAGGTACACGCCGCCGATGCCGGTCAGATTCGGCTCGACGAACCAGAGCGTTTCCTTCCACATGGGGTTGGGATAGTCGATCATGGCGTCGAGCCGGGAGAACATAGGATTGCGCCGCGCGTGTGGCGCCCCCCAGCATGCCCGAAGCCATTCCTCTTCTTCGGGATAGAGCCGCAGTGCCTCGCGCACAGCCGAGTCGGCGAAATAGAGGTCCGGCAGCCGAGCGAGTGCCCCTTGCAGGGTGCGGCAGACGAACTGGAGATACCCCACCTCGTCGGGCAGCACCGCGATAGGGCAGGGAAGGATGCGAATCGTGTCCATCTCGCCTTCACGGAAATACGCGACCCGCCGTTCAGCCGCCTTGCGCTGCATCTGTCGGTGCGCTTCAGCGAGCCGAGCCGTGGGAATGCGATAGAGCGCTTGCCGGACGTGGGCGGCCAGGCGCATGCCGGCGAGCCCTGCTGCCTCCGCCGGCGAAAGGTCCACCTGTTGCTGCTCGTCCTGCGCCACGGGTTCCTCAGCCTCCATGGGGATGAGTATCTTTTCGCCGATTTGGCCAATGCGCAAATGCAGCCACACGCCGCCTACGACGAACTGATTCGCCTCGCGCGCGAGGAGGCTCTGCTGTCGTCCTGCATCGATCTGCTCGAGTGGGACGAGGAGACCTATCTCCCACGCGGCGGGGTCGCCCACCGCAGCGAGCAGCTCGCCCTGCTGGCCGGCCTGCTGCACGACCGCGGCACGGACCCCCGCCTCGGCGAGCTGCTCAGTTTGGTCGAAGGCTCCCGGCTGGTGACTGAGGCCGAGTCTCCTGCAGCGGTGAACGTCCGCGAAATCCGCCGCGCCTACGACCGCGAGCGCAAGCTGCCGCGAAAGCTGGTCGCGGAATCGGCCCGGGTCACGGCGCTTGCGCACCAGGCCTGGGCCGGGGCCCGCGAGGCGAGCGACTTCGACCTCTTCCGACCCTGGTTGGAGCGCATCCTCAAGCTTGCGCGCGAAGAGGCCGAGGCGGTGGGATATCCGGAAACAGCGTATGACGCGCTGCTCGACGACTATGAGCCCGGGATGACTGCCGCTGAGACGGCCAGGTTGTTCGAGGACCTCAAGCGCGAGCTGCTTCCGCTGGTCGAGACGATTACGGGAGGCCGGAAGCCGCGGGGGCGCACCGGCAGCCAGCGGCGCGAGTTTGCAGTGGACCGCCAGAGGCTCTTCGGAGAGGCCGTAGCAGCTGCGGTGGGGTTCGACCTGGAGCGCGGCCGGGTGGACAGCTCGGTGCACCCATTCTGTACCGGACTCGGCCCCGGCGACTGTCGTATCACCGCGCGATTCTCCAGTCGCGACTTTGCCGGCGGGTTCTTCGCTGTTCTACACGAGACCGGCCATGCTCTGTACGAGCAGGGTCTCGAGGCTGAGCACTACGGCACGCCGATGGGTGAGGCCGCCTCCCTGGGTGTGCACGAGTCCCAATCCCGGCTGTGGGAAAACCTGGTCGGCCGGAGCCGGAGCTTCTGGCAGCACTTCTATCCACGGGCCCGGGCGGTGTTCCACGACGCCCTGCACGACCTCAAGCTCGACGCTTTCCTGGCCGGCATCAATCGGGTCGAACGGTCGTGTGTCCGCGTTCGTGCCGACGAGGTGACCTACAACTTGCACATCCTGATACGGTTCGAGCTCGAGCGAGCGTTGGTTGCCGGCGACCTGCTGGCCGCCGATGTCCCCGAAGCCTGGGACTCCGCGTACAAGCAGTATCTGGGCGTGGTCCCCTCCAATCCGGTCGAGGGCTGCTTGCAGGATGGACACTGGGCCGAAGGATTGATCGGCTACTTCCCGACCTATACCCTGGGCAACCTGTACGCAGCCCAGCTCTTCGCTGCGGCTCGAGCCGATCTCGGCGATCTCGACGCCCAGTTTGCCCGGGGGGACTTTGCTACACTCCTGGGCTGGCTGCGCGAGAGGGTCCACCGCCACGGCCAGCGTTACACGCCCAAACAATTGGTCGAACACGCTACCGGGGCTCCCCCCGACTGGCGCCCTCTCATCGAGGCGCTCAAAGCCAAGTATCTGGAGCCGAACGGGAAGTAGCGGCGGTCGCGACGCTGTTCCCGTTCCCGGCATCAATAAGAAACCAGCATACCGGACCGGAGAACCCCAATGCGCATTCCCTTGCTCGGCGTGGCCCTGGCGTGCCTCGCCTTTCCGTTGGCTCCCCTCGCGGCCCAGAACGACGGGCCCTCCAATCGTGGTCGTCTGGGGATCTTTCTGAACGAAGAGTCCGACAGCGGCGGCGCCCGGGTCCGTGGCGTGGTGCCGCAAGGTCCGGCGGCTAAGGCCGGAATCGAGCGCGGCGACCTGATCGTGCGGTTCAACGGGACGGCGGTGAGCGGCAGCCAGAAGCTGGTTGACCTTTCCCGGCGCCTCCAGCCGGGCGATACGGTCAAGCTCGAGTACCGCCGCGGCAGCGAAACCCACTCCGCGTCCGTCGTGGCCGACCGGGCCCGGCCCCAGTTTGCGATGATGTTCAATCGGATGGGCGGCCCTCGCTTCGAGTTTGGCGCCGAGCCTGACATGATGTTCTTCCGGTCTCACGCGCACAGCGGACTGTCGCTGGTCCAGATGAGCCGGGATCTCGGAGAGTACTTCGGCACCAGCGAGGGGATGCTCGTGATCAAGCCCCCGACCGACTCCGCCTCACCTCTCAAGGCCGGCGATGTGATCCTCGCGATCGACGGCCGCAAGCCGCAGTCCGTGGGGCACGCGCTGAAGATTCTGGGGTCCTACGCGCCAGGCGAGAAGGCCAAGCTCGACGTCATGCGCAAGAAGCAGCGGACCACGCTGACCTGGACCGCGCCCGCCCGCCCGGAAGGGCATGATGGACATGGGTGGCCCGCCGGGCGCCACAGCATGGAACCGGGCGAGCACATGGAGTCATGGGGCGCCATGGATTTCGACATCCCGGTAACGTCCCCCGATGACGACTTCATGCTGTCGTTGCCGGTTCCGGCAGACGTGCAGGAAACCTGAGCCCTGAACGGTCAAGGGCCCGCGAGGCGGAGGAGCTCCTCCGCCCATCGCGGGCCATTGGCCTCGGTGCCTTCTTCGTCGTGCTTCAGGAAGACGTACCCCTCCTGCCATTGCTGCGCCCGGATCCGCTCCGCCCAGGCAGCGAGTCCGGCCGGATCATAGGTCGTTCGCCTCAGTCGCACGTAGCCCCAAGAGGCGGTCGGGACGAGGGGTGACCCGCCGTCGTCGTCATCAACCGCAACCAGCGCGATGTCGCGACTGCGCAGGCTCTCGAGCACGTCGTCCGTCAACCAACTCTCGTGTCGGAACTCGAACGCGGCCCGCCAGGTGCGCGGCAGCCTGGCGACGAAGTCGCTCAAGCGCGCCAAATCCTTCTTGAAGTTCGGGGGCAACTGGAAAAGGGTGGGCCCCAGTTTGTCGGCCATTACGTTCGCTGTTCGCAGGAAGTAGTCGAGCGAGTCGTCCTCGAGCTTGAGCCGGGCGAAGTGCGTGATCCGCTGCGGCGCCTTCAGCACGAAGCGAAACCCCTCCGGAACCTGGTCTGCCCAGTCCACGAGCACCCGCTCCGTCGGCATGCGGTAGAACGTATTGTTGATCTCGACTGTCGGCAGGCGGCCGGCGTAGAAGCGCAGCATCTCGGCGGCCGGGAGCTTGGCCGGGTAGAAGGCACCCTTCCACTCCTTGTACGCGTAGCCGCTGGTTCCGACGTAGGTAGCCATGAGACCTTTCTGCTATTCGCTTTCCGCTATTACTGCGGACTCCGCACTATCCCCAGGAATAGCACCAGGCCCGTCTTCGCGTCGCGCAGGGCATAGATGAACGGCCGGTTCACCACGAACGACACCGGGCGTCCGATCCGCGCTGAGGTAACCCCCACTGTCACGCCGGTTGCCGCGGCCGCCTCGGTGCCTTCTTCGTCCACGGCAATCCAGGTTTTCTGGATCACTTCGGACAGGAACGTGCCGGGAGTTCCGCTCGCGAACATCCCACTTAGATCCGCCAGCGTCGGGTCGAAGGCATCGGTGATTCCCAACGCCGCGAGGTCGCTCTTGAGGCTCATGCTGGTCTCGAGCTTGAAACGTGGCAGCGCGAGCTCGAGCTCGGTTGCCTTGCTCTGTGCGAGCCAGCTCTGCCAAAGCGTGTCGCTGAGCTCCTTCGCCACAGATGAGACCTCCACGCCCGGGTCGGGCAGCGCGATCACCATCTCGAACCGGCCGCCGCGATAGGGCAGTCGGGCGAGCTGCACTCTCTCTGCGCGCGCATACCGCGCGGAAAGCTTCGCATGCATGGTGGGGACGTTGCGACTGGATCCCGGAGACTGATAGAACGGCTTGGACTTGGTGGCCTCTTTGGCGAATTCCTTGAGCCAGGTTCCCTTGAAGTACGTCGCGTTGGCAATGAAGGCCGCGGTATTGGAGCGGGGCTCGTCGATGATTCGCTCGATCCGATTGTGGGTATGGCGGGCAACCCAGTTGTTCACGTCAGCGACACCATCCGCGGTCCGGAGTGCCGCGGTCGCGACGTCGGCCTGGAACAATTCCGCCACCCGATGCGCGTAGGCCGAGTCGAGGGCAAACTCACTGTCAACCCAGACGGCGTTGGCGATCTCGAGCTGAACATCCTGCGGGTGGTGCAGGGCTGCGATCCAACCCTTATTGCGCTGCCCCACCTCGTCCGGGGTGCTGCCCTCGAAGCCCAGTACGCCGAGCATCTGTTTTTGCGTCCGACCCCGGGCACCGAGGGCCGCAGCGCTCAGGGCGAAGCCCGCGCTGACGGGGGAGGTGGAGATGTTTTCCGCGGGCGTCGCCCCGACGCGACGACGCAACAACTCGAAGCCAAACTGGAGGTATCCAGGCGTGGTGTCGGCGGGAGCAGGCGACTGAGCGGCCACGAGCATGAGCGGGAGCAGGGTCTGAAATGAGATCATCATGGACGTGGGGATGCGCAAGTGCCGGCGATTGACACGCCCACCAACGACAAGCCCGCACTGCGCGCGCGGTGCGGGCTCGGCCCTCTGGGCTGGCTGCCCGACCCGCTAGGACGCCTTGCTGGCGCGCTTCCTTGTCGGCTTGGCGGTCTTCGCATCGGAGGCGGAACGAGACGCCTTCTGCTCTCCGGGCGCCTCTCCCTTCTTGGCGAGACTCGCCTTCAGGGCCTCCATGAGGTCGATGATCTTGGCTTGCGGCGCCTCCTGAGGCTCCGCAGTAATCTCCTCGCCCTCGACCTTTTGCTGGATGGCCTCGAGCACGCGGTCGCGCACCTGGTCGTGGTATGCCTCGGGCTTGAATTCGTCGGTTGCCGACTGCTCGATCAGCTGCTCCGCCAGGGTCAGCTCGGTGGGCTTGAGCTTCACCTCCGGAACGGGCACGTCGGCGGCGCTGCGAAGCTCGCCGGCATAGTGAAGCTGCTCCATCGCCAGCACGCCATTCATCGGCCGGATCAGCACTAGGTACTGCTTTCCCCGGGCCGAGTATTGCCCGATCGCCGCGCGTCCCGTCTTTTCGAGAGCCTCGGTCAGCAGCTTGTAGGCGCGCTCTCCACCCTTGTCCGGTCCGAGGTAATACGTCCGGTCGAGATAAATCCGGTCGACCTTGGCGAGCGGCACGAACTCGGAGATATCGATCGTGTTGGTGGCCTTCTCGTCGAGCGCCTTGAGCTCTTCGGGTGAGAACAGGACGTATTGGCCTTTGGCGAATTCGTAGCCCTTGGCAATATCGTCCCGCTCCACCACCTCGTTGTCCTTGGGGCAGATGTACTGCTGTTTGAGCCGCGTCCCGCACTTTTTATGGATCATGTTGAAGCTGACGGTCGCGGAGCTTTCGCTCGACGAGTAGAGCCCGACCGGAACCGAGACGAGCCCGAAGGAGATCGTGGCGGAGGCAATTGAGCGCGCTGGCATAGGACCGAGACGATAGGAGGTTTTGGAATGCGGCGCAAGACGGGACGTGAGGTGGGTCACGTTAAGTCGTTGGCGTAAAAGCGGGAACACTGAACAGTGAACGGGAGGCAGTGGGAATTGGAGCATCGACCGGGTGGGGTGGGTGGGGCTCGTTCACTGTTCACCGTTCACCGTTCACGCTTTTTTCCATAACAATGTCCCCCAAGCATCCCGATCCCCTCTCGGCCTACCGGGCCAAGCGGTCCCTGAGCCGGACTCCCGAGCCGGCCGGGACTGTCGTGCCCGAGCCGGAAACCAGCCGCCTGTTCGTGGTTCACAAGCACGCGGCTCGCAGGCTCCACTACGACCTCCGGCTCGAAATGGAGGGGGTGCTTCGGTCGTGGGCCGTGCCCAAAGGCATCTCCTACGACCCTGCCGACAAACGACTCGCGGTCCACGTGGAAGATCACCCTATCGAGTACGGCGATTTCGAGGGCATGATCCCGGAAGGCAACTACGGCGCCGGCGCGGTCGTCGTGTGGGATCGGGGCCAGTGGATTCCCAACGGGAACCCGCTGGAAGGGCTCGAGAAGGGCAAACTTCTCTTCGAGTTGCGCGGCTTCAAGCTGCACGGCATGTGGACGCTGGTGAAGCTCAAGAAAAGCGAGCGCGACTGGCTGCTCATCAAGGAGCGCGACGCATACGTGAAGAGTCCGGGCACCGAGTTTCCGGAAGAGTCGGTGCTCTCAGGGCTGACGGTAGGAGACCTGCAGCAGGGTCGAACGCCTGCGGGCGAAATTCGACAGCTGGTAGAGAAGCTTGGCGCCCCCGCCAAACCCGTGAAGCCTGAAGCGGTGCAGCTCATGCTGGCCGAGACGGTGGATGATCCGTTCGACCGACCCGGCTGGGTGTTCGAGCTCAAGCTCGACGGGTATCGAATTCTGGCCGTGAAGGAAGGCGCGGTGGTACGCCTACTCTCTCGTAATGGCAACGACCTCGCCCCCAGCTTTCCGGATGTGGTTCGCGCGGTGGCAGCGCTCCCCTTCGAGCGCCTTCTGCTCGACGGCGAGATCGTTACGCTGGACGACCAAGGCCGTCCAAGCTTCCAGCGTTTGCAGGGGCGTGCCCGCTTGCGTCGCTCGTTGGACGTCCGACGCGCCGCGGTGGATACACCGGCGACGTTTTATGGGTTCGACCTGATCGGCTTCGAGAACCTGGATCTTCGGCCCCTGCCGCTGGTCGAGCGGAAATCAGCGCTCCGGAAGATTCTTCCCGCCGCGGGGGTGCTTCGCTACCTGGATCACTTCGAGCGGGACGGCGTGTCGCTGTATCGACAGGTGCAGGGACTCGGCCTCGAAGGCGTGATCGGGAAGAAAGCTGACTCACCCTACCGGGGCGGCCGTTCATCAACCTGGGTCAAGATCCGGACCCGGAAGACGGATGACTTCATCGTGGTGGGCTTCACCGCGCCTAAGGGATCGCGAGAAGGATTCGGAGCGCTACATCTGGCGCAATACGTTGACGGGAAACTGATCTACAGCGGCCGGGCCGGGAGCGGGTTCACTGGGAAGGAACTCGCAGCGGTTCACGCGGATCTGGATGCGATCCGGCGCCCGACGCCACCCTGTGAGGGGCCGGTGCCGAAGGATAAGAGCACGACCTGGGTCGAGCCGGAGATTGTGTGCGAGGTCGAATACACCGAGTGGACGGACGAGGGACTTCTGCGTCAGCCGGTGTTTCTCCGGTTTCGCGATGACAAACGGCCGGCGGAGGTGCAGGGGAGCAAGCGGGACAGGCCAGAAGCGGGGGGGAACGGGGAGGAGGCAGGGCCGGACGGGGGCAGGCGGGAGCAGTCGGGAGAGATCCACGCTCTTGCCCGCTCCCGTCCGCTGCCGCCCGCTCCTGCCGACGAAGACCCGCCCAGACACGAGGTCGTCTTCTCGAATCTCAAGAAGGTCTTCTGGCCCGCCGAGGGCTACACGAAGGGGGACCTGATCGAGTATTACCGGGCGGTGTCGCCCTGGCTGCTGCCCTACCTCAAGGACCGGCCGGTCGTCCTGACGCGATATCCCGACGGCATCGAGGGCAAGTGGTTCTACCAGAAGGACGCCCCGGTCTTCGTGCCGGCGTGGCTTCGGACCGAGAGGATCTGGAGCGAGGAGACGCAACGAGAAATCGACTATTTCATCTGCGACGACGTCGAGTCGCTGCTCTACCTGGCCAACCTGGGATCGATCCCGCTTCACGTCTGGGCCAGCCGGGCGCAGACGCTCGACCGACCCGACTGGTGCGTGCTCGATTTGGACCCAAAGGGAGCTCCATTCGAGCATGTCGTCGAAGTGGCCAAAGCTCTGCGCGTGCTGTGCGAGCAGATCGAGCTGCCCAACTTCGTAAAGACGAGTGGGTCGTCGGGACTGCACATCATGCTTCCGCTCGGCCGCCAGGTCAGCTACGAGCAGTCGCGCTCCCTCGGCGAGCTGCTGGCACGGGTGGTGGTGGCGGAGCTGCCGGAGATCGCCACCATCACCCGCCATGTGGCGCGGCGAGGCGGCAAGGTCTACGTGGACTACTTGCAAAACATCTCAGGGCAGTTGATCGCCTCGCCGTTCAGCGCGCGGCCTCTGCCCGGGGCCCCGGTCTCTACTCCGCTCGAGTGGCGCGAAGTGACGAAGAAGCTGGACATCCGGGCGTTCACCATTCGTACCGTGCCGGCGCGAATGAGCAAGCGGAAGGTGGATCCGCTGCGCGAGGTAATCGATCTCGCCCCCAACCTGGGCCGCGTGCTCGAACGGCTTGCCGCGCGCGCATAGGCAGGTACGGATGAGCGGTTTCGATAGCAGGGAGGTTTCGATCGAAGTGGGCGAGCGGGTGGGCCGGGTCTCGGGCCTCCTGCTGCAACCCTCCCAGGCGCGCTGCCTCTACGTGCTCGCGCATGGTGCCGGCGCAGGCATGCGGCACCGGTTCATGGAGGCGGTCGCCAGGGCGCTCGCCGAGCGCAATGTCGCTACCTTGCGCTATCAATTCCCTTACACCGAAGCGGGCCGGCGCAGTCCGGATCCGCCGGGCATTCTCCAGGCGACTGTTCGCGCAGCCGTGGCGACGGCAGCGGACATCGTCCCCGGGTTGCCGCTTCTGGCGGGCGGAAAGTCGTTGGGTGGGCGCATGACCTCCGGTGCCGCGTCGCGCTCTCCACTCACGGGCGTCCGCGGACTGGTGTTTCTCGGGTTCCCGCTGCACGCGCCCAATCGGTCTGGCATCGAGCGGGCCGAACACCTCGAGGCTGTGTCTTTCCCGATGCTCTTTCTGCAGGGAACTCGTGATGCGCTGGCCGATCTCGCTTTGATGCAAACCGTCTGCGAGCGCCTTGGCTCGCGGGCTACGCTTCACGTCGTGGAGGGCGGGGACCACTCCTTTGGCGTGCTCAAGCGGTCCGGGCGCACCGAGGCGGAGGTCATCGCTGAGCTGGGCGACACCATCGTTGAATGGGCCGCCGGCAAGGCCCTCAAATGACTGACACTGTTGAACTCGGCTTTGATTCCACGGACGAACAGCGGCGGGCCATCGAGGCGCCCCTGGGGCCGGTCCTCGTAGTCGCGGGACCGGGGGCGGGGAAGACGTACTGCCTCATCGCCCGGATCCACCGGCTGATGAGTGAGCACAAGGTGCCGCCGTCCCGGATTTGCGCGGTGACCTTCACCAACAAGGCCGCGGAGGAGATCGCGACCCGTCTGCGCCGGAGTCGCTCCGACGCCGCCGAGGAGGTCGTCCGGGGGACGTTGCACTCGCTTTGCCTCGGCGTCCTGCGCGACCACGCCGAGGCAGCGGGGCTGCGCCGCGGATTCGGGGTGGCGGACGAAGACTATCAGCGGAGCGTGCTCCGCCGCCTGCGGGTGCGAGACGAGCGGCAGAGCCAGCTGCTAGTCCTGTTCGGTCGACATCGTCTGGAGCAGCGGGAACTGACAGCCGGCGATCGAGAGCTGTTCGAGGCGTACCAGGGCCTGCTTCGAGCCCGCAATCTGGTGGACTTCGACGATCTCATTGCTCTAACCGAACGGCTGCTTCGGACCGATCAGGCCGTTGCTGCCGAGCAGCAGGCTCGATTCGATCATGTGCTGGTGGACGAGTTCCAGGACTTCAACCTCGCGCAGTACGGCGTGGTCAAGCTGCTGACCGCCCACCACTCCAACCTGTTCGTCGTGGGCGACGACGAGCAGTCCATCTTCTCCTGGACCGGTGCCGACCCCGGCATCCTTCGCCGCTTTAGCGTGGACTTTGAGTTGGCCCGCCCCATAGTGCTAGACCGGAACCGGCGCTGCTCGATTCAGATCTTCGAAGCCGCACGGCGTCTGGTAGAGTGGAATCCCAAGCTGTTCGAGAAGGACATCGCGGCCGATCGTGAATCCACCTATGAGGTCGCCGCACACGTCTTCGAGGACGAAGCCTCCGAGGCCACCTGGTTGGTGGCGGATCTGGTCGAAGATCAGGCACTGAACGGGATAGAGTGGGGGGAGTACGCCCTCCTTTATCGCAAACACAGCGTGGGACGCTTCCTGGAAGTGAGGCTGCTCGAGGCCGGCATACCATGCCGGCTGGCCCGGGGGCAGGCGCTGCTCGACGACAAGGTAATCGCCCACGTCGTAGCCTCGCTGCGCGTCGTCCGGGCGCCGGACGACCCGGTCGCCGTCGAAGCGCTGGCCAACCGGGTGCTGCCTGGACCCTTCCTAGAGCGGCTTCGCATCTCGGAGCCGGACGGCGATCTGATCATGAGCCTCCGCAGGTTCGCCCGCCGGCGGCCGAAGGGAGATCCGGACGCTCGCAGAGCCTGGCAGTTAGTGTACTCGGTGGAGAACCTCCGGGCCCTCGGACGAGCTCACGACTCGCTGGAAACGCTGGTGGAGGAGTTGCTCCGGCTGCGAGTGGGCCCCTATCGAAATCCGCTGGAAGATCACCATCAGGAGCTGACCGACCCGGCGATTTATCCGGGCGCCCCAGCGCTCGCGGACCGGCTGGAGCGCGCCGCGCAATCCGGCACGCGGGTCTGGCTCGAGCCCGATCGCGGCGTCGAGATCGCGCTCCAGGGCATGCTTCAGAAGGCCGGATTCCCCGCCGTAAGCCGCCTGCTGCCGAGCGACGCCCCCGCACCCGGAGAGCTCGTCCTCAGGTCCTCCGACGCGGCCCCGGGCCGGTGGCCGATGCTTGTGTTCAAGGCGCTCCAGCTGATGCATGTGCGGAGCATGCACAGCAGGCTCACGGACTACGTCGCGTTCGATCTGGAAACGACTGATCTCGATGTGACTGCTTGCGAGATCGTGGAGCTAGCCGCGGTCCGGGTGCGAGACGGTAAGCCGGTCGCTCGGTTTCGCGAGCTGGTCCGCTGCGCCAGGCCGGTGAGTGCCAAGGCGCGCGCCATCCACGGGTACGGTGACGAGGACTTGCGACTGGCGGCCCCGTTTGCCCAGGTCTGGCCCCGCTTCCGCCAGTTCGTCGGGGGCGATCTGCTCGTTGCGCACAACGGTCAGCGGTTCGACGTGCCGGTGCTACGCCGGCTGGCCGCCACCTGTGGCGGTACCGATGACCTCGTCTTCTTCGACACACTTCCGCTCGCCCGGTCGGTGCTCGACGAGAGCGCTCGTCTGGAAGACCTGGCATTGCGGTTCGAGGTTCCACTGGCACGGGCTCACCATGCACTGGATGACGCGCTGGCGCTGGCGGGTGTCCTCACGCACCTAGAGCAGCTCAAGCTGATCCGCACCCGCAAAGCGGCAGTGGTGCAGGTGCTCGGCTTCCTGGGGATGGCGTTGGCGCTGGATCAGGCCCCCGCAGCGACGCCGGAGGAGCGACTGTTGCGCGAGCTGGCTCTGCCGCACGCGTTGGGCCGCTACGGCGATTGCCTCGAGCGGTACGCCGCCGAAATCGAAGCGGGCGCTCCCAATGCACCTCCCCTCGAGGAGCTGATCGAGCGGCTCGGCGGGCGCCGCATCATGGAGCGCCTGCGGGCGGAACGGACCCCCGCCGAGCGGTATCCCGAGGCCGTGGCTCGGCTCTCGGCGCTGGTGGAGTCGAGCCAAGGACCCACGCTGCGCGATCGCATCGACAGTCTGCTGGATCGAGTGGCGCTGTCGAGCAGCGAAGGCGTGGAGACCAATCCGGCGCGAGTGAGCCTGCTTACTCTCCACTCGACCAAGGGACTCGAGTTTTCCCGGGTGTACGTTGTCGGGGTGGAAGACAACCAGATGCCCGGTTGGCATCAGCTGGAGGAGAATCGCGAGCAGGAGATCCAGGAGGCCCGCCGGCTGCTCTACGTCGGGATGACGCGAGCCAAAGACCGCCTGGTGCTCACCCGCACGGAACGCCGCGGAGGGCGCCTCTCGGGCGGCGACCTTTTCCTGCGTGACGCCGGGCTCGTTGCGGTCTCTCCCGGCGCATCACGCTGACCACCACGACTTACGCCACACACCGGGCCCGACACTTCGGCGAGCCCATTCCCGTACGGCTCAAGGCTCACCCACCACCGTGCGAGGATAGCGTGAGTTGCCCCGGCCGCCCCCATCCGATCACCATAGTCGCGTTGCTGTGCGTCGCTGCCTGGCTTGGCCCTCGGCCGGCGATGGCTCAGGAAGCAAGTGGGTCCATCGCCACTCGGTATCGCGATTCGGCCAACAGGTTGATCCAGGCGGCGCTCGCGGATACGACGGCGTATCGGCGGCTGGAGTTTCTGGCCGACAGGATCGGCAACCGGCCGAGCGGTTCCGAACCGCTGGAACGGGCGATCGACTGGGCGCTCGCCATGATGAAGTCCGACGGATTGTCACAGGTGCGCGGCGAGCGCGTCATGGTGCCGCATTGGGTCCGCGGCGCCGAGTCGGCTGAGCTGATCGTTCCCCGCGCTCTCCCGCTGCACCTGCTCGGTCTCGGCGGCACCATTGGCACACCGAGCAAAGGCATTACGGCCCCCGTGCTGGTGGTCGAGAGCTTCGACGAGCTGACTCGGCGCGCCGCCGAGGCGAAAGGCAAGATCGTGGTCTTTGACTTCCCGATGGCGTCCGACCGCCCACCGTTTCAGGCGTACGATGAGGCAGTCCAATACCGGGTGAACGGCGCAACTGCAGGCGCCCGAGTCGGTGCCCGAGCGGTGCTGATCCGCTCTGTCGCCACGTTTTCGATCCAGAGCCCGCATACGGGAATCATGCGATACGATTCGACTGCGGGGCGGATCCCCACGGCTGCGCTCAGTGTCGAAGACGCCGAACTGTTGCATCGGCTGCAGCAGCAGGGTGAGTCCGTAGTGGTGCGACTCGCGATGGACGACCGCGTGCTGGCCGAGGCTCCCTCGCGCAACGTCGTGGCGGAGCTGCCTGGAACCGACCGACCGGACGAGGTCGTCGTCATCGGCGGCCACATTGATTCCTGGGATGTCGGGCAGGGTGCGGTGGACGACGGCGGCGGTGCCCTCGCTGCCTGGGAGGCCGTGCGCCTGCTGAAAGAGCTTGGCCTCAGGCCGCGCCGCACCGTGCGGGTGGTTCTCTGGACCAGTGAGGAAACTGGCGGTCGCGGGGGCGTGGCGTATCGCGATCAGCACCAGTCGGAGCTGAACCGGCACGTGCTCGCGATCGAATCGGACAACGGCGTATTCGCACCAACCGGCTTTGCTCTGCGGGGATCCGATTCGGCGGTTGCGGTGGCTCGGGTGTCTTCATTGCCTTTAGTCCGACAATGTTTTGTATCAGCTCTCGATGCGCCGACTTGTCTGCCAAAACGGTAAGACGCTTCCAGGCGCTCACAAACTCATGGGCCGTGACGCGTTCGCCGTTGGACCAGCGAGCGTTCTTTCTCAGCTGAAATGTCCAAACGCGCTTATCCTCGGACGAGGTCCATTTTTCAGCGGTCGCCGGCTTCGGCTCCAGCGTTTGCGGATCGAGTTCCGTTAATCCCTC